>Ga0255743_10001876_pt1 | contig 17648 bp, 16 predicted proteins | sample 101ome_19_FD_179950 | JGI IMG/M metagenome (GOLD analysis project Ga0255743, IMG submission 179950) | Coastal salt marsh microbial communities from the Groves Creek Marsh, Skidaway Island, Georgia - 101405AT metaG (version 2) | ecosystem: Environmental > Aquatic > Marine > Intertidal zone >... | reverse complement strand
GGAGTAAGAGGTTATATTTCTGCTTACGATATTCAAGATGGCTCTATGTTATGGAGATTTTTTACTGTTCCTGGCAATCCCGATGAACCATTTGAATCAGAGGCTTTAGCTAAAGCAGCTAAAACATGGTCTGGAGGAAAATGGTGGGAAATTGGAGGAGGGGGAACAGTTTGGGACTCTATGGCATATGACCCAGAATTAAATCTTCTCTATATAGGTACTGGGAATGGTTCTCCCTGGAATAGGTATGTGCGCAGTCCTGGCGGCGGAGATAATTTATATCTTTCATCTATCGTTGCAATTAATCCAGATAATGGAGAATATGTTTGGCATTATCAAACCACTCCAGGAGATAGCTGGGACTATACCGCCACTCAACACATGATCCTTGCTGATATGGAGATCAATGGTGAACAAAGAAAAGTTATTATGCAAGCTCCAAAAAATGGTTTTTTCTATGTAATAGACAGAACATCAGGGGAGTTTATTTCAGCAAATAATTTTGTGCCAACAAATTGGGCATCTCATGTAGATCCTGAAACTGGGAGACCGATAGAGATCAAGGAAACCAATCATGAGTTGCAACCAGCGTTAACAACACCTGGACCCCTAGGTGGTCATAATTGGCATCCCATGTCTTACAGCCCAAGAACAGGGTTGGTTTACATTCCGGCCCAAGAGACAATATTTATCTACTCAACAGATAATGAATTTGAATACAATCCAGGTACTTGGAATTTAGCGAATCAGATTGAAATGAGTTACCTGCCAAAAGATCCGGATGAGCTAGCTATGGTTGATGCTGCAACGGTTGGTTATTTACTTGCATGGGATCCAAAAGAGCAAAAAGAAGTTTGGCGAGCACAATATAAAAGACCGTGGAGCGGTGGTGTTCTTTCAACTGAAGGAAATTTAGTTTTTCAAGGAACATCAGATGGAAGATTTGTAGCATATGCAGCAGATTCTGGTGAGTTACTTTGGAGTGTCGATACTGGGCAAGGGATTGTGGCACCTCCAATAACTTACAAGATTGAAGGTAAGCAATACATTGCAGTTCAAGTTGGCTATGGCGGCGCCTACGCGCTTACTGGAGGACTAGAATCACCAAATAAAAACCCATCTCGAAATGGCAGAATGATGATTTTTGAGATTGGTGGGACTCAACTTGAGGAGCCAGTTGCATCAATAGCTCAATTAAATCCTACTATTTTTGAATTAAATTCAGATGCTTTGGTTATTGCTCGTGGTGAATATGAGTATCATGAACATTGTCAATTTTGTCATGGAGCAGGCGTTATTGGTGGAGGGGTTTTGCCTGATTTAAGAATGTTAGATGCTCAGGGTCATGCTTCATTTTTAGGGAGCGTTCTTGGTGGAATTCACGGAAGTGGAATGGCTTCATTCAAAGACGTGTTAAATGTAGAACAAGCTCAGCAAATTCACGAATACATTAAACATCAAACAGTTTTAACAGGTCTAGCAAGCGCAGCAGAGCAATAAAAAAATATATTATCTTCGATGGTTTATAATTAACCATGGATAATAAATATGATATAGCCAAAGATTGGCTTCCTAGATACACAGGAATGCCAGTAGATGATTTTGGTGATTACATTCTTCTAACTAATTTTCAAGACTATGTTGATCAATTTGCAGACAGGTTTAATTCTGATGTCCAAGGTGAAAATCGACCAATGTCCTCTAGCACCAACAGTGATGGCTTAAGCATCATTAATTTTGGGATAGGTTCACCCAATGCTGCAACTATTATGGATTTGCTGGTTGCAAGAAAACCAAAAGGAGTCTTGTTTCTTGGAAAATGTGGTGGACTAAAAGATTCATCTGAAATTGGAAACCTTATTCTGCCTATAGCTGCTATTAGAGGTGATGGAACTTCCAATGATTATTTTCCTCCAGAAGTACCTGCCTTACCTTCTTTTAAATTGCACAAGTTTGTTTCCGATAAAATATTAGATGCAGGAACTGACTATCGAACTGGAGTGATTTATACAACCAATAGAAGAGTTTGGGAGCATGACAAAACCTTCTTAAAGAAACTAAAAAACACTACAGCTATTGGTATCGACATGGAAGTTGCCACTATATTTATAGTTGGTCATTACAACGAGATTCCTCGTGGAGCCTTGCTTTTGGTTTCAGATGTTCCTGTGACACCTGATGGAGTCAAGACTGAAAAATCAGATCAGGCGGTTACATCTAAATGGGCAAAGCAACATTTAGAGATAGGCATTCATGCAATGACAGATTTAAAAAATAGCAGAGACAAGATTAAGCATTTCCGCTATTGATTAGCTATCAACAATAAATTCTTGCAAATAGTTAAAAATATTCTGAATAGATAGCTCTCGTGCTTTTCGCATGGTGTCATTTACATGCAAGTTTAGGGTTTCACCTTTTCTGTCCATGATAAATATTCTTGGTATGCCTTCTTGAATATTTTTATCAAAAAAACTAAATAATTCAGTATTCATTTCATAGTTTCCTACGTCTATATTTAATATATTTGCATTTCTTTCAAGAAAGCTTTTCACAACTGGCAGCTGGATCACCCCTTCAAATAATCTTGCATCAGGACACCAATTCGCTCCAAAAACCACAATGGGTTGTTTATTTAATTTGACGGTTTTTTGAATGAATTCTTGAATTTCCTGCATAGAGGTTTGAACCCCAGAGTAAGGCTTAGGGTGCGGAAGGCTAGGGCATTCATTTATATCTAAAATTATATTCATATCTCTTCAAGCTAACCAAAAAAATTTAAAATTTTAACATTTAAGTGTATTCTATTAGATGATGAAAAGGCTGATTAGATATTCATTAATACTTGTTGCATTGTATACAACAATGAGAATATTAATTGCATTATTCTTATATGATCAGGCACCAATTGCATTTCTTGCAACTGAGTTTAATCAAGATCGAATGGATGAATACAGAGCCAGAGTCTTGCTTCCAGCTTTTTTCCTTACTTTGAATTATTTTATTTTAAGGTATTTTTCTGGCAAAAACCCCACTTCACCTCTTTGGCCAATATATGTCATCAGTGTCTCACTTATAATTACTCATATTATTGGCTTTATAACTTTCATGCCTTTATCTAAAGACCCTCTTATAATGCTTTTTATTTGTTTATTTGTTTGTTTTATTGCCAGAGCAGGTCACAATAAAAGAAAGAACGAAATTTTATAGGAAATACAATGATTTGGATTATTAGACTCTTTCTGATGGCTTATGCAGTTTTATATTTTGGTATAGGGGCTTGGGCAATCATTGATCCGGTCAAAGATGCTCTTGAACTGAGTTATGAGATTCCTTCATTCATGGATGCTGTTGGGTTAAAAGTTTCAGGGGAGATTGGTTATTCAGAAGTTGCAGGTTTGTATGGCGGCATCAATATGATTATTGGTTTATTGTGTCTCCTTGGTCTTTTTAGCAGAGGCATTGCAACATATGTATTGTCACTGCTTGCATTCTTAACCTTTAGCATTGCACTCGGCAGATATTTGTTTGCACTAATTCCAAGCACACCCACCTTTTATAATACTTTTTTTATCTTTGAAGTGGTTACGTTTGTCTTGTCGCTATCTTTTTTCTTGTATATAAAATTTTTATACAACCCCAGAAAGAGTGGCAATGTAGAGAGTGTAGCTACTGACTAGAATGATTCCCGCGGCCACATACAAGCTTCTGTTGAATTTTAATTTGGTTAATGAAACTGCCAATAAAATAAAGGCTAAGCTTAAGATTGCAAGGATACTGAAATCTCTTTCCATGACGACTGGGCTGAGTTGAACAGATCCAAAAAATCCAATAATTGGAATAACAAATACTAAATTTAGAACGTTTGATCCAATAATATTACCAACAACCATTTGATGTTTGCCTTTTTTTAGCGCTGCAATCGTGGCAGCTAACTCAGGCAAACTGGTTCCTAATGCGATGATGGTAAGACCTATGATTAACTCTGATATTCCTAATAATAATGCTGTGCTTTCGGCATAGACAATAGAGATATTGGCACCAGCCACTAAACCTATAAGCCCGACCATTGATAAAAATACACTTTTTGTAAATTCAGATACTTCTGAGCCTTCCTCATCAGGGACGCCATCCGTTTTTAGGAGGATATACATAAACAACATGAATAAACCTACAAAACCGATGCTTTCACTAAAAGAGATCGTTCCATCTGCCAAAGTTAATCCCAGCAACAATACAGTTAAGCCAAAAGGCATTAAATTCCATAAATGAGTTTTAGAGGCTGCGTGAAAGTAAAGGCAGGAGACGCCAAAAATGAGAGCAATGTTTGAAATGTTTGAACCAATAGCTGTTCCAAGGGCAATCTCTTCATTCCCATTCAAAACAGCAGATATTCCAACAAATACCTCGGGTGCCGAGGTTCCAGCCGCGATAAGTGTTAGCCCAATAACAAGATCTCCCACCCCTAAATGTTTCGCTATGACGGAGGCATGGTCAACAAATTTGTTTGCTCCCCAAACAAGAATTGTGATCCCAGCTAGCAGCAGAATGATGTTTAATGTTAACTCCATGACAGTATTCTAAAGGCAATGCTATTGAATTCATAATGATTTCAAGAGAACATAAGCATTTATTAAATTATCTAAGGGCAAGTATGAAAATAGCAGAATTATTTAATGTGTCTGGCAAAGTAGCCATTGTTACTGGTGGTTCAAGAGGAATAGGTGAGATGATAGCGGCTGGCTTTTTGGCCAATGGCGTCAAGGTATATATTACCGCTAGAAAAGAGGCTGCATTAATCGAAAAGGCTCGTGAATTATCAGAGACTTATGCAGGCGAGTGCATTCCTGTCCCTTGTGACTTAAGCACCATGGATGGAATGAATAATTTTGTTGATTTTATTCAATCAAAAGAGGAACACATTGATTTTCTCATTAATAATGCAGGAGCTTCATGGGGAGAGCCTTATGCAGAATATTCAGAAAAGGGCTGGGATAAAGTTATGGATTTGAATGTTAAGACTATTTTTTATTTAACCCAAAAACTCACACCTATATTAGCTAAACAAGCTTCTGTCGAAGATCCTGCTAGAGTTATTAACATTGGATCAATTGATGGCTTAAATGTACCTGCTTTAGAGAGTTATGCATATGGAACCTCAAAGGCAGCTGTGCATCATTTAACTAGAGTGCAAGCAAGAAGATTGGTCGGAGAGAATATTTTGGTCAATGCAATAGCGCCAGGTCCATATGAATCTATGATGTTGGGAGCTGCAGTGAATCATGATTACTCATTAATAGAGTCAAGAAACCCTAGAAAAAGAATTGGTTCTCCTGAAGATATGGCAGGGCTGGTGCTGTTCTTGTGCTCAAGAGCAGGAGCTTATACCGTTGGTGCAGTCATACCCTCAGATGGGGGATTGGTCGGTACAGCAGGCCATGACCTAAGCCAATCATGAGCCTTTATGAGAAATATTTTTTACCTAAACTATTAGACTGCTGTTGTGGGATGGAAGGTTTTCAAAAAAAGAGAGCTCAAATCATCCCTAGAGCTCATGGAAGAGTTTTAGAAATAGGGATAGGGTCAGGATTAAATTTTGATTTTTATGATTTTGATAAAGTATCTGAGATAGTGGGAGTTGATCCGGCTCTTAGTTCAGTGGCTATTGCAAAATCTAGGGCTTCAAATTTAAGCTCTAAAATTTCTTTTGTAGAGACATCAGCTGAATCTATTGATCTTGAATCTGCAACATTTGATAGCGTGGTGATAGGGTTTAGTTTATGCACTATCCCAGATCCCATGCAGGCTTTAGCAGAGGCTCATAGACTTCTTAAGCCGGGCGGCTCTTTATTTTTTATGGAACATGGCTTGGCTCCTGAGCCTAAGATTCAAAAATGGCAGCATCGAATTACACCTCTTTGGAATAAAATTGCCGGTGGGTGCAATCTAAATAGAAACATCGAAGATCTGATTCTTTCTGGTGGGTTTCAATTCAAGGATTTAAATAAGAAGTATATTAAAGGACCAAAGATAGCTTCCTTTTTATACTATGGGGAGGCCCCCAAAGCTTAAAGCGAGCTTACGTCTTTAAAAGACTCAATAATAAGATTTCGCATCCAAATATGCGATCCATCATTATCATCGCTACTATGCCAAATCAGATATTGCTCTAGAGGAGGAACATTCATAGGTATATCAATGTAGCTAAGACCATGTTTCTTTGCAAAAGTCTCTGAGCAGAGCAAACACAAATCGGTTGATCGCACTATTTCTGGGGTCACTTGGTAGTGCTGGGATCTTAATGCAATTTCAGGCTGTAATTGCATTTTTTGCATTTCCATTTCTATAACAGAAGCACCTCTTTTTCTATTTGAGATATTGATGTATTTTAACTTGAGCATTTCATCCAAGCTCATTTCCGAGAGTTTTGATACAGGATGGTTGGCTCGGTGAGCCACAACAAATCTATCGGAAAAAACTTTCATTGAATTTGTATCCTTTGCATTGGGTATAAAAGGATCTACAGCAAAACTTAATTCATTTGTTGCTAATGCATGAGGCACCTGATCTCTTGAAGAGTAATAGCACTCAAGTTTAATGTTTGGTGCTTGTTTTTCCATTTTACTCATAAGAATCGCCAAGATTCGACCCTCATTTATATCCCCAAGAGAAATTCTAAAAGTTTTCTCACTGGTTGCTGGATCAAACTCATCAGGCTCATTTACACTTTTTTGCATTAGTTGAAGAGCATTTTGTATATCTTTGATAATATTTTCTGTTTTTTGAGTAGGCACCATGCCACTGCCAGTTCTTACAAAGAGTTCATCATCGAATTTTTCTCTTAATCTTGAAAGTGCATTAGAGACCGCAGGTTGAGTTATGCCTACCACTTCAGCCGCTTTGGTAAGACTGCCCTCGGTATAAATTGAGTTCATAATGACAAATAGATTTAAATCAAAAGAACTTATTTTCATTTTTTTCTGATCCTATAGCTTTGCAACTTGCTTGCAGTTATCATGGGTGTAAACCAATTGAGTACTAATAATAAAGTTATTTTATAATATTCACAATACTTATATTATAAATAACACCCATTAATAAGAGGATAATAATGAGAGATTTACGGCCAGAAGTTCAAACATTTTTAGACAGGGTTCAAGCATTTATAGATACCGAAATCAGACCCAATGAAGCAACTTACGCTCAGCAAACAGAAGAGGGTGGTCGATGGTGTGTGCCTCCCATCATGGAAGAAATGAAAGCCAAGGCAAAGGCTGAAGGCCTATGGAATTTCTTCCTGCCAGGGTATGAGGGTGAGTTTGGAACTGGTTTAAGTAATTTTGAATATTCTCATCTCGCAGAAAAAATGGGAGCAGTAGGGATCGCTTCTGAAGTTTTCAATTGTTCTGCTCCTGATACAGGAAACATGGAAGTGCTTGAAAGATATGGTTCTGAAGAGCAGAAAGACACTTGGTTGAAGCCCCTGTTAGCTGGAGAAATTAGGTCAGCTTTTGGTATGACTGAACCAGGAGTAGCTTCTTCGGATGCAACGAACATGGCTGCTACCGCAGTTCTTGAAGGCGACGAGTATGTGATTAATGGTGAAAAATGGTGGACATCAGGCGCTGGAGATCCTCGATGTAAAATTATTGTATTTATGTGTGTGACTGATCAAGATCCAGACTCTCCAAGACATAAAAGACATTCTCAAATCCTCGTCCCAATGGATTCCGAGGGAATTGAAGTCAGAAAGATGATGGAGGTTTTTGGTTGGGATGATGCCCCTCACGGTCATGCTCATCTAAAATTTACCAACGTAAGAGTTCCAAAAAGCAATATGATTTTAGGCGAGGGTCGAGGTTTTGAAATTGCCCAAGGTCGGCTCGGGCCTGGAAGAATTCATCATTGCATGCGAGCTGTTGGCTTAGGTGAAAGAGCGCTGCAAATGATGTGTGAAAGATCTCAAAGCAGAGTTGCTTTTGGTAAACCCTTGTCACAACTTGGTGGCAACATGGATATCATCGCCAACTCAAGAATTGAACTGAATATGGCAAGGCTTCTAACGCTTCAGGCAGCTCACATGATGGATACTGTTGGCAATAAAGTTGCTGCAAGTGAGATTGCGCAAATCAAAGTAATTGTTCCAAATATCGTTTGTGATGTAATTGATCGAGCTATCCAGATGCATGGTGGCGCTGGAGTGTCTCAAGTGTTCCCATTGGCAAGAATGTACGCTGGAATGAGAACTTTAAGGCTTGCTGATGGGCCAGATGAAGTTCATAGAAGAGCAGTTGCAAGACATGAGTTAGGTAAATATCCTACCTAAGTGTGAAGCCATCAAATAATTTAATTTTTTACGACACTGAGACAACTGGGCTAATCAAAGACTTTGCTCAAATACTCCAGTGCGGGTCTATTCAAGCAAATCGTAATTTAGAAATCCAAGATGAGCAAAATTTAGGTTGTGCTCCTCTGCCATGGGCTATACCTCATCCAATGGCCATGGTAACTAATAAGAAAACCCATCTTTTCAATTCCAATGTATCCCATTATGAAATGATGCGAGATCTTAATCGCCAATGGCGACAGTGGACGATTGATGAGCCGGGGGTTTTCATAACTTATAACGGCATGGCTTATGATGAAGAGCTTATTAGAAGACAGTTTTATTGGAATTTATTTGAGTCATATCTTACTAATACCAATGGAAACAGCAGATTAGATCTTTTGCTGATGATGAATAATATTGCTGCCTTTTCTCCCGATTTATTAAATATTCCTCTTTATGAGGGCGGTCCAGCGATTAGTTTGAAGCAGGCAGATTTAGCAGAAGCTAACGGAATTGAAATTGGTGATGCTCATGATGCAATTGCTGACTGTAAATTAATGATTTCCTTGCTTGAAAAAATTAATAAGAAAAAACCAGAGCTAATAGATTTCTTTCTGAGTATTTCTTCCAAAGCAGGTGTTCAAGAAGCTGTTCAACAGCCAGGTTTTTTAGGTTTGGGGGAGGTCTTCAGGCGAGAAGTTTTTAGGTACCCTGTTGTGCCTTGTGGTAGTAAAGCCCCAAATGATTTAATGTTTTTTGATTTAAGTTTTGAGCCCGAAGAAGTTTTTGATCTTGATACTCAAGAGATTTATTCAATGGTACAAAAACCTGGAAAATCAGGCCCTTTTAAAAAATATGGAATTAATAAAACGATACCCATATGCCCTAGTTCAATGATTGATGATAAAAATTCCTTTGATATAGATTTTGCTATTTTAGAGAATCGGGCCAAGCAGGTAAGGGACAATATTGATTTTCAGTCGCTTGTTAGTCAAGCCATGGCAGACAAAATTAATAATTGGAATAACGAATATGATCATATAGAGCAGATGATTTATGCAGGTGGCTTTCCATCAAAAGAAGACAAAGATCTAATGACAGATTTTCATCGCATAGATTCAGCTGAAGAAAGAATAAAAATTTGTCGAAATATCACTGATGAACGCCATAGGCTATTTGCAGAAAGGTTGATCTGTCAGTTTTATCCGCAAGCAGCTCCGGAAGATATGATGAGTCGTTATCAATCTCTTATTACTCAACGTCTAAACGAAGATGGGCCTTGGGGCTCTATGACCAAGGTTATGGGAGAGCTTGAAAAACTCTTAGCAAATGACAATTCATCAGAAACTCAAACTATTTTAGAAGAAACTCAAAATTTTCTAGTTCAAAGAGCAAATTTAATTACTTGATCTTTTGACCTATTTAAATAGATGCATAAACACTCACTGATTGTATAATATTCCAATATTTAGACCCGTAGCTCAGTTTTGGTTAGAGCGTCGCATTGACATTGCGAAGGTCGATGGTTCGAGTCCATTCGGGTCTACCACATCTAAAATTTATTTGATGTCGCTTGATCATCAGCACAAATTAAAATAGGTTTAGTAAATGAATAACTCCCAGACATATTTTCATAACTTTGAATCAATCGATAAGAAAAAAAAATCTATTCTTTTTATTGCCGGGGCAGGAATGGATCATAGATTGGTTCGAGCCATTAAGTTGCCAAGTGCTGAATATAACAAACCTTTGATCATAGATCTTCCCGGTCACGGCGATTCAAAAGGGCTCTCAAGCAATCGCATTGAAATATATAGTAAGTTTTTAATTGATTCTCTCTCAAACTATGATCTGAAAGACCTCTCTCTCTGTGGACACAGCATGGGTGGGTTGGTTGCTTTGGATATGGTAACCAAGCATCACTATTCAGCAAAATCTTTAATTTTAGTTAATAGCATTTATCCCACAAGAGTCGCTGATGCATTGCTTGCCAAAGCTAAGACAGGCAATGGTCATGCTGCGGACTTTATTATTAAATATGGCCTTTATCGAAGACTTCTTGGTCTAAAAAATGCTTTTTCTGATGGGAACGAACCGGTGATGCTCAATGATTTAGAGGCATGCAATAATTATCAATTAGACATGAATGAGCTAAAAAATTTAAGAATTTCTATTTCAATCATCCTAGGCAACAAAGATAGACTGGTTGACTTAGAAGCTGTAAAAAAATTTACCAATGTGGTCCCAAGCCACACCCATAACATGGATGAGGTAGGACATTTCTCATTTTTTGAAGACCCAGAAGAGTTAAGTAAATTAATCTCTGAGATTGTATAAAAATTTAAGTCCAAACAAATAAAATCATTGGAATTGAGATTGCCACAATCACACATTCAAGCGGCAGACCAAGACGCCAGTAATCTCCAAACTTATAGTTCCCCGGAGCCATTACCAAGGTATTACATTGATGTCCAATTGGAGACAAAAAGGCGCAACTAGCCCCAACAGCTACTGCCATAAGAAAGGGTTCAACTGGTTGCCCAACCTGAATGGCAAGATTTGCTGCAATAGGCGCCATGATTACAGCAGTTGCTGCATTATTTACAATATCTGACACAAACATCGTAATTACTAAAATCATAAGAATTAACCAAGGTAAATCCATGCCTGCGGTGCTTGTAGATATGAAGTTTGCAATATTTAAAGAGATTCCTGATGTTTCTAATGCTTGACCAACTGGAATCATCGCAGCAAGCATGACAACAACTGGCCATTCAATATTTCTATATAAATTTCCATTTAATACTTTGATAGATATGAAAGCTATAACACATAGTAAAAATGCAACTACTATATCAATTACGTTAAAAGCAGTTAGACCAATAGCAAGCCCAAAAAATATTAAGCTTTTTAATAACCTGCTTCTGCTAGGGATGGTTTGAAGATCTCTTTCCATGAGCGGCATCAAACCTAGATGCTTTATTCTTTCTTTAACTCCTTCATCATCAATTGTTCTAACGCCTAGCAATAAGACATCCCCAATCTTAAATGCTTCTCTTGCAAGTCTGGTTCTAAATTTAGCGCCTTGTCGCCACAATCCCAGCAATGCTAGATCATCTGAGGCTAGCCTTTTTAAGAATTCATGTTTTCTACCAACCAGCCTTGAACCCGCGGTAACCATGACCTCAATTTCTGCTAAATCAGATTCTTTGACGGTGACAAGATCATCGGCAATTTCAAATCCAAGAGATTCTTGAATAGTAGAAATATCGTCTGGAGAGGTTTTGATAACCAAGATTTGCCCAGGCTGAATTTTTTTACCCATAGAAACTCTTGAAACACCTCCGCTTTCGTTTACTAAACCTAAGACCTCAGTCTCAGGGCCTGAAATTTTTTTTATTTCAGATAGCCTCATTCCAATAGCTTTGCTGTCTTCTTTTACGGTTACTTCAAAAAGATAGTTCTTTAAATCTATTAGTCTTGTTGAATCATTAGCATTATCACGAACTTTTACAAACTTAAAGCCAATCAATGCAATAAACAAAACACCCAAGATGCTGACAGCAAGTCCAACAAAAGAATAGTCAAAGAAGTTAAAGGCTACGCCTGTATATTCTTGTCTGTATTGAGCAATAATAATATTTGGAGGTGTGCCTATTACTGTGTTCATACCGCCAAGAATGCTAGCAAAAGCTAGAGGCATAAGAAATTTTGAGGGATTCCATTCCATCTTCTGGCAAAGTGATAATGTAATGGGAAGTAATAGGGCCATGGCCCCGATATTGTTCATGAAAGAAGATAAAAATGCTGCAACAATCATGATGAGAATCAGGTATTGATTTTGAGTTAGAGTTAGACGCGAGATTAGGTTTCCAGCCAAGCTAACCATCCCAGCCTCTTGTAAGCCTCTGCTGATCAGCAGAACCAGAGCAACCGTTATAACCGCAGGGTGTCCAAATCCTGAAAATGCACTTTCTGCAGGGACAACACCAAACAAAACCAAAGCGGCCAAGCAAAGCAGAGTGACTGCATCATAGCGCCACTTTCCCCATATCAGCAAACACATAAGGACAACCAACGTTATAATTAAAATTCCTTGCTCAGACATAACAATTATTGAGTGGTTGAGTTTTTTTGCTAGTCTTCGCCTTGCTGTGGATTTGATTCATTAGAAATATTTTCAGATAGACCCTTAGTCAAGTATTTGCTTGGATCTAAGTCTTCGCTATTTTCAATATAGATTGATCGAGAAGGGTAGGCAAATTCAGAACCATTGTTTCTAACAATTTTAATGATTTCAAAAATAAGATTTTGTTTAATTTTTGAGAAATCAGTAAAACCAACAGGATTTGAGTAACACAAGACCCTTAAATCAATAGAGCTTGATCCAAGCTCCTCAGTCCTTGCAAAGGACTCTTGATTTGGATTTTCAATAAATTGTTCGTTAGAAGCAATATAGGCTGTAATTTCATTACAAATACTTAAAAGCTGCTCTTGGGTTGTTGAATAAGTTAGATTAACCGCCCAACTAATTCTCCTGTAAATCATGTTGCCATGATTAATAACACTTACATCAGAGAGGTCTTTGTTTGGTACAAGCATAGGAGCAGTATCAAACATCCTAATAAGAGTTGATCTAAAGCCTATATCTTCAACAATTCCATGAAGATGACCCGGAACCTCAATTCTATCTCCAGGTTGAAATCTATTTTCACCAATAATGAGCAATCCAGAAATAAGATTTTTAAAGAAATCTTGAGCACCCAAGGCGACAGCTACTGAAAATAATCCTAAGCCTGCAACCAATGGTCCGATTTGAATACCAAAGATATCAAATATTATTCCTATGCCTACTACCCAAATAATTACTTTTGCAGCTCTCTCAAGCCACTTAGTCATAGATTCAGTGAGAACCGTTGAAGATGTAAAAGCTTGAAATATAGGCGTGACACTATTTGCCAGAGCAGTAAAGATTGTGAAAGCAATCATTGCTTTTATTAAGTTTGTAGCAAAAAGCTCTGCTATACCTGAAAGGGGTAAGTAAACAGCAATTAGATAAATTGCAATTGTTAAAGGAATATATCCAAGCGGCTTTCTTAAAGATTCGAGCAACACATCATCAACCTGTGACTCAGTATCAGAGGTTAATTTTTGCAATCGTGCCATCACTCTGCCAACAAAAAAAGCTCTAACTATTGCTCCACCTATAAAAATAAGTGCTGAAACAATAATCTCAGTTACACCAATCCCCAGCAAACCTTGGCGCCAAACATTTGAAATAATTTCTAATAATCCTTCCATATTCTTAAAGTATATTTTTATGTAATTGTATTACAGAGTTAATGAATTATCTTGTTGGTTTAAAGATGGTTGTAAAATCAAGACTTCTCTTTATTATGAATATCTTATGAACGGTTTCGTTGCATTCTTTTTCAAAATTAGAAATAGCAATATTTTTAGTGGGATTGTTATTGCTGTTATATTAGCTTCTGCTATTTATGCCGGTGTCATTTCCTATGATATCGCCCCTCAATATAATATTTACTTAGATTTATTTGACTATGCCATCACGGTATTTTTTGTTATTGAAATTATCATTCGCATGTTTTCTGAGCGCTCATTGATTAAATTTTTTAAAGATGGCTGGAATATTTTTGATTTTTTAATTGTGACAATTTCACTTGTACCTATTAGCAATGTTGAGAGTGTGTTTGTTGCTAGGTTATTAAGAATCATAAGAGTTCTTCGTATCATTACAGTAGTTCCTGCATTTAGGCATATTATTGATTCTCTGGTTAAAACAATTCCCAGGGTTGGCTTTATAGCCCTATTAATGTTTATTTTTATGTATGTTTGGGGAGCAATCGGCTCCATGTTTTTTGGGGCAATAGATCCTGATCATTGGGGCAATATAGGACTTGCATTGATCACTTTGGTACAAATAGCAACTTATGATGATTGGGCTGCAATTATGGGAGAGGTTATTGAGGTATACCCATTTGCATGGATTTTCTTTGTATCTTTTATAGTAATCAATGCAGTCATTTTATTAAATATGGTGATTGGAGTCATAGTTGATGTTATGACCGGAGATATTTTAAATAAAGACAAGCAAGATTCTACTGAGCGCCTTTAGCCAGACATTCAGCAAAGGTTTTTTGATCAACATTACCACCAGATAGCATAACTAAGGTTCTTGTCCCTCTAAATTTCTCTTTGTTTTCAAGCAAGCAGGCTAGGGCTACTGCCCCGCTAGGTTCAAGTTTTATATTTAAGCGATTAAAGGCAAATCGCATAGCCTCGCAGACTGCTTGATCGGATGCAGACAAGCCCTTAACGCCAAAATGAGTATTGATCGCAAAAGGTATTGCTCCGGGTGTTGGTGTGAGCAAACCATCACATAATCCACCCCTGTTTGTATCCATAGCAACCCTTTCATTTTTTTCAAAGGACAATTGATGATCATTCCATTCTTCAGGCTCCGCAGTAAAGACATTACACTGGGGATTGATATGCTTAATAGAGATACAAGAGCCAGCAGTCAGGCCGCCTCCACCAGCACAAATAATAGCATTATCAAGTTTGGGGTTTTTAGCATCATTAATCACTTCATAAGCTGCAGTGCCTTGACCATAAATAGTTTCTAGAGCGTCATAAGGGTTAATAATTACTAGATTTTGTTCTTTGGCTATTTCTCTGCTCATTTCTTCTCTACTTTCAGTCCGTCGATCGTAGTGAATCACTTGAGCGCCCAAAGCTTTTGCATTAGCAATTTTTCTCTCAGGTGCATCTTTTGGCATAACAACTGTTGCTGGCGTGTTAAATACTTTAGCTGCATGGGCAACGCCTTGCGCATGATTGCCTGATGAGTAGGCTATGACACCTCGCTTTAATTCATCTTTTGACAGTCTTGAGATAGCAGAAAGAGCACCTCTAACTTTAAAAGAGCCTGTGATTTGTAAAGACTCAGGCTTGAACAGAAATCTACCATCCAATTCTTCATTTAAATCAGGGCAGGTGACAAGCTGCGTATGGTGTATGTGGGGCGAAATGAGGTGATAGGTTTTAACAACCTCATCAAACCAAACGTTTGGTTCAAGTTTCATATAGCTTATTTCTTGTTAAATTTATCTTTAATTTGAAGCGGTAAATATGCAATATAAAACAGAAAGATGGCTAATGGAATGGTGCCAATTAAATGCAGGGGAGGATCCGGAAAATAATCCATCAAAGTGCCTTCAACAGGTCGCGCAACCAGGTACCAATAATTTGCTGGGGGTCCAATTAAAAGATTGGCAATGTAGACAAAAATTAACAGCAACAGCGTTACCCCGATAACTTTAGGAATATCACCCAAAATCGGTCTTTCTTTGTTGACCATCAGCACATAAAAAACAGCTAATAAAATCAAGCTGTGACCCCAGAAAAATGGTGAGTACTCCCCATGAGGAAAACCGTAGATTAGATCCGGCGTTGCCAGGGCCATGGTCGCCCCACATATTCCCCAGAAATAAGCACAATGAAAAAGAATTTTTGGTGCATTTTGCTTGAGAAAGTACACGATCATGCCGATCATTGAAAAGTCACACATGTGCATAGGGAATTCACCTTTCCAAGGCAGATCAAATAGCAGCACATCGTAAATGGGCTGTGTCACCATGTGTAAAATCATAATGCCTGCAAGAATTTTTCCACCTTGAGTCTGTTTAGCTGGACTTTGATTTGCAAAGTATTTTGGGTATGCGTAAATCACAAGGGCACATATCAACAAGGTAACTAAATGCTGAGTGCCAAAAACTTCAAATGCAGGATAATTCATTTTGAACGCAATATTTTTGAATCTATATTAGCTCAGACTTTCTAAAAAAACATCTTTTGAAAAGTTTATGTAAATTTTTTGCGGTTAGTCATAGTTATATTTAACACTGCAGCCATATGCAGTGGTCGAATTTATAGCCAGTGATTGATTGGCAAGTAGTTGATCCATTTGGGAGCTGACATAGTTTATTGCTTTGTTAAAAGAGGCATTAAAAAACTGCATACCACGACCAATATCATCAATGGCACCTTTGTATCTAAGAATTCCATTTGCATCAATCATATACATGTGAGGTGTTGTTTTGGCCCCATACAACATGCCCACTTCTCCCAATTCATCGAGCAAGACATGGGTAGGGATTGCCCCTCTGGAGTCTGTTAATGCATTAGCTGTTTCTGGACTAACATGACCTTGATCACCAGGAGTTGATGAAATAATGCTCAACCAAATAATCCCTGCATCGCTCGCCATCTTTTGAATGCTTTGCATGTTGTTTTCATTGTAATGTCTTGCAACATATGGGCACTCATGATTAGTCCATTCCAGTATGACCGGACTGCCTTTAAGATCAGATAGTTGAATTGTTTTGCCATAACTATTTACGGCTATGAAATTTGGAGCCTTCTCATTGATGGGAGGATTTTGTAATTCAATGTCAGCCGCATTCACGGAACTTGCAATAGCTAAGGCAGCCAAAAGAGTTAAAAATGTTTTCATTGCATTGCTTTAATTAGAATGTCTTCGGTTAACACAGCAGGTAAGATTTTTGATCCAGGCATGCCAGGCTTCCAGAAAATATATAATGGAATCCCAGTGCGTTCATATTTTGCTAACCCAACAGCTATTTCTTCATTACGATTCGTCCAGTCAGCTTTGATGTATGTAATATTTTGATCTACTAAATATTCTTTCACCTTGTCTCTGTCAAATGCTGTTTTCTCATTGGTTTGGCAGGTTATGCACCAAGCCGCCGTAAAGTTGATCAAATAGGCTTGATCTTGAGCTTGCAAGTCAGACTCTATTTCTAAGCTCCACTCTTCAGCAGAGGAATCTGCAACCATGCCGCTGGTATTTTCAGGCAGATTGTTAAAAACCTGCACAGCTGATAAAAAAGTTGCGAGCATTCCAATCCATTTCCATCGACCATTAAATGTTGCAATCATCCAGATTGCTATTCCAAGTATCAATCCAAGCAGGAGCAATAAAATGAGAGCATCTCCTGAGGTTTGTACCATGAAGACCCACATGAGCCAAAGAGCTGTAGCGATCATAGGAAAAGCAAAGAATTGTTTAAGTGTTTCCATCCAAGCTCCAGGCTTTGGAAGAGCGCTGATCCACTGAGGTTTTAGAGCCAACAATAAATACGGTCCCGCAAAACCTAAGCCGAGAGCAAGAAAGATTGGTAGTGTTGCGAAGGAGGGTTGTAAGAGGGCATAGCCAATAGCAGCTCCCATGAACGGAGCGGTGCAGGGCGAAGCAACCACCACAGCCAACACGCCAGTA
>Ga0255743_10001857_pt1 | contig 17780 bp, 9 predicted proteins | sample 101ome_19_FD_179950 | JGI IMG/M metagenome (GOLD analysis project Ga0255743, IMG submission 179950) | Coastal salt marsh microbial communities from the Groves Creek Marsh, Skidaway Island, Georgia - 101405AT metaG (version 2) | ecosystem: Environmental > Aquatic > Marine > Intertidal zone > Salt... | reverse complement strand
TCTGCTTCATCTGCTTCACCTGGCCCTCCAAACTCTCGATGCTCGAAGCCTTCTTCGCGATGTCATCCCTAAGCGTGTCCAACTCATCCGTCGCCGACGCCTTTTGTTGCAAAGTCTCGTTGTCCGCGCTCAGCGCTGACATCGCGCTCTCCATCGACTGCAGCTTCTCGCGCAAGCTCGCGAGCTCCGCCTCCTGCGATTGGACTTGCTCATTCAGCGTCACCGTTTGCTCCTGGAATCCCTTGCCCTTCTTCACGGCGCTGTCAAACTTCTGCTTCATCTGCTTCACCTGGCCCTCCAAACTCTCGATGCTCGAAGCCTTCTTCGCGATGTCATCCCTAAGCGTGTCCAACTCATCCGTCGCCGACGCCTTTTGTTGCAAAGTCTCGTTGTCCGCACTCAGCGCCGACATCGCGCTCTCCGTCGACTGCAGCTTCTCGCGCAAGCTCGCGAGCTCCGCCTCCTGCGCCTGCAATCTTTCATCGGCGTCGGAGGTCTTCTGCGAGGCTGCATTCGCATCGTCAAGTTTAGATTCCAGTTGCGCGATTTCATCCACTCGCTCTTGCAATCTGGTTGTGATTTCGTCGCGCTCCTTGCCGATTTCGTCCACCGTGCTCTGAAGCGTCTGACGAGCCTGTTCGTTAATGTCTAAGAGTTCAGCGATTTCATCGCGTTTGCGAGCGGCTTCCGATTTCTCCTCTTCGAGAGCCCGAACGGTCGCGGACAGGGTGTCCAACTCTTCGCGCAACTTGGACGCATTTTGCTCCGCCGCGTTGGCGTCTTGCTTAGCCGTGTGCAACTCCTCTTGGAGACTGTGCAACTCTCGCATGACCTCCTGCGATGGTTCCCCATCCGCGGGTTGCGGACTTAATAACGCTTTCTCTGCCGCGGCCATCATCTCTTCGACGTTCAGGCTATCACCGCTGGTGGCGGCGCGCGATTCTTCGAGCTCTTTTCGCGCGTCGGCCAGCGTTCGCCTAAGCTCGTCCAATTCTTCATTCTTCTTTTCGAGCGCGTCTCTCGCCTCTTTCGAAGCCTCCTCCCGAGCCGCACCGCTCGCTTTCAACTCACTCTTGAGCTCATCTAGTTTCGTCTTCTGCTTTCGCGCGATCGTCTCCATCTTTTCGCAATTTTTGCGCAAAGATTCAACCTCCGCGGCGGCGTCGGGAGATTTTTCAAGAGGCGCCTCCGCTGCCGTCTTGAGCTTTTTATTTTCTTCCTTTGCCGCCGCCAAAGATTTTCGCGTCGACTTCAAATCCTTCTCTAGGTTAGAGACGCGAAAGTCGTGCGCGCCCAGCGACTCACGAAGTTTTTCGCATTCGGTTTGCGTCGCCTGCAGTCGTTTCCGCGTCTCGGCGAGTTCCCTGTGCGTGTCCTCCGACACCGCCTTGTACACGTGCGCGGGAGGCGCTGGCGCTTCTGGCGCCGTACGAGGCTCGGGTTCGCTCTGCCAAGGCTCGAAGTCATCCGAACTCAGGTTTCGCATCAGCAGAGGTCGTTCGTCGTGCGCGCGAGGACTCAAACTGTCGCCCTCAGGTAACTCCCACCGCGCGATGGCGGAGTGCGTGCACCCCGTGTACAATACGCCTGACGAGTCAAACAGAAGCGATTCTACCGCGCCCATCTTCGTGCTCGGGCACTCGAACATCACGGTACGCGATCTGACGTCCCATATGAGCGCTCGTTGATCGGCGCCTCCCGTGCATATCACCCCGGGCGATATGTTGACGACGACTCGAACGGCGCCCGCGTGATGGCCGCCGACGTTCAATTCCTCGGGCGGACCTAACAATTCGCCGTCGGCGTTGATGTACCACGCCAAGACGCGCGCGTCGGCGCCGGTGGTCACGATTACGCCGTCATTGACGCAGATGGCGAGTATCGCCCCGCGATGACCGCCCTCTTCGACGCCGAACTGCGCCACCGCTCTGCCTACGTGCAGCTGCCAAAGTTTTAAAATTCCGCGCTCGTTCCCGCTCACCACAAACTCTTGCCCCGTCGAACGCTCCGTCCACGCCGCGATCGCGTTCACGCGCTCCGGTGGCGCCGAATTCTTCTTCCCACTCGCCGCCGTGGACGTCGCACCCGCGTCTTGCGTCGTAAATCTCCACGTCGGGTACGCCTCGCGTTCATTCCACACGAAGACGCGTCCCGCGTCGTCGCCACCCACCACCTGCCCACCCTCCAACACGCACAGACACCGCACTGGCGTGCCATCCGGGCCTTCGTATTCCGCTAAAATCGTCCCAGTCTCGCCGTCGCGCGTCGTCACCTGCCCGCTCGCGCTCGCGCTGTGCAAATTCCGTCCGTCTCGCGAGAGCGCCAACGCCACGACGTCCGTCTCGTACGCTCTCACCTGCGACGTCAACGCCCCCGTGTTCGTGCTCCACGCGCGAAGACCACCGTCCTCACATCCTCCGATCAATCGCACGTCCCCCGGGGCGTATTCAAACAGCGCGAGCGCGCGCACGGCGCCCGCGCTCTTGTCCAACGAGAGCGCGCCCGACGATTGTAAACACGCACCGCGCGTCGATCGAAACGACGACGCGATGGTGGACGGGACGAGATTATCCGACACCTTTTTCTTTATGAGCGAGAGCATGACCGCTCGCGTCGCACGCGCGCCGCGCGCGCCCGAGTGTCAAGATGCGTTCGTTTTCGATTAACGGACAACGGCTGGCCGAAGACGGCAAAGATGGAAAATTACAAACAAGACTAGGTGTCGTCGGACACGGAGGAGGCGACGTCGGTGTCGGCGTCGGTGTCGTCTCGAGGCGAACGCCCGCGCGTGAGGGCGTCGGCGACCTCGCGAACTTGACACTCGACGGCGTCCATGTACGCGGCGGCGGCGCGTTTGAGCTCGTCGGCGGTGCGCTCGGTGGTGTCGTTGAGCTCGCATCCAAAGATATCGGCGGTCGGTTGGAATCTATAGTACGCGTCGTTCGCGCCGAGTAAGTGACGGATGGTGGCGTCGACTTGGTTGACGTCGCACGAGGCGTGGATGGTGTTGTCGAGCCAGGCGGGGAAACCCGAGAGGCGAGCGTCGCGCGAATTCGGCACCGCCGCGCCAGTGCCCAGAGACACGACGCACAGTGGACGAGATTTCGAAAACAGTCGTCGAGCCTCGAACACGGCGACGGCAGTGGGATTGTTGCTCGCGATGGCGCCATCGATGAGTCGAATCTCGGCGTTGACGTCCTTTGGTTCCGTCTGGGCGTCGCGGCTGCGCTCGTCGGTTTGTGGCGGTTCCTTTCTCGACGGACTGTTCACGTCTTCCGAACGATACGGTTCCGAGTCTCGGTCGTTGTCGTATCCCCCCGTGCCACCGATGCGTTTGCGCACGCGAAGCTCTTCCAAGAACCACGGTGCCGCCGTCGTCGCGCGAACCGAGTTCAACAGACTCGCGCGGTGTTCGCCCGGTAGGTGCCCGAGATGGCCTCGACCGCGTCCGTCGTTCTTGTACGAACGCATCAAAAACGTCGTCGCCGGGGAGCGACTGACGAGATGTGATACCAGACACACGTGCGGTGGAGGCGAGCGAGACGAGTACCATCGAGGATGGGATGCGATCGTGTACAGGGGTTCGTCCGCCTCTTCTCGCAGCGCCTTACGCAGCATCGTTTCAAAGTTTTTCGCTTCGTCGCGGCCTCGCTGGTAAAACTTTGTCGTCTGATTGTACAGATGCGTCATGTATGAATCCGCTTTCTTCGGGAAGATTTCATTCCCCATCTTGACGTACAGTTCGTTCAATTCATCCGTGCTCATGCGCAACAGACCCGCGCCGACCGCGATGATGCCGCCCGTCGATGTCCCCACGATGAGATCGAAACAGTCGCCGACGCACCAATTGTTCGTCGCCTTGAGAATGCGGTCGAGCATGACGAGCGTTCCGATGCCGCGCATACCACCGCCATCTATGCTCAATATCCGAACCGGCGTGTTGTCGTCGCGATCTTTCGAGTACGCAGCCTTCAGAAGGGGTAACCCGTGATCACCGAGCGCGGAGACGAGCCGCATCGCCTCGGTCCACCTAGACACGCCTCGTAAACTCGCGCTTCTCCAGGAATCGAGGTGGGAATTTTCATCCATCAGTGGCGCCGAGACTTTCTCTCCCAAACTTTTAAGCGAAGCCAACTCCGCCTCACGTCTCTGCGCTTCGATGTCGTCGCCGTTCTCGCCGTTTTCGTCCTTGGCGGAATCGCTCTGCGTAAACGTTACCCTGCGAATCAGCGCCGCGGCGAATCCTTCGCCAGTAGAAGAAGACGGAGGTTCCGGAGATTTGGGTTCTTCAAGAGGCAAGAGCATCTGCGCGTCGGTGGGCTTGAATCGACCGCGGAAACGTCCCGCGATGGGGGGTGTCTCACAGTTGCGCATGCCCGGCGGACGATCCGCGCACGCATCCCGAAGACTATTGCCTATGCGCGACGCTAATAATTCTGCCGCGCCTACGACACCATCCGGCGGTAATTGTATGTAAAGCTCGCACTCATCAGAAATCGAAGACAGCGAGTCGGCGTCGACCACAAAACTAGGAATATTGGTCACGTTGTCAAAGTTTGGACTCGAAAGTAACGGTTGAATGGGAACGCACGTGGGCGACCGGCTCGGCCAGGCAAACACTACAGCTCGCGCCCCTCGCTCGCGAGCTCGCCACATCAACCGAGGAGCTTGACGTATCATCGCGGTGTGTACGTTCCAATTAGCGTCTTTAGCGCTCAGAATGACGATACCGTCGTACATTTGTTCCGAGCCGGCGCTTTCGACGGATGCGGTGCGCTTGAGCGGCTCGGGAGTCAGCAGCGCGTCGTCGTTCGGGCGTTCATTTTCAGGTGTTTTGTCATTGCTCGAGTCCAGAAGCGTCCAGTCTTTGTCGCCATCTTTATCAGGACTTTCGCCACCCTCCCATATTTCGTCATACGCCAGTAGGATTTTTTGCGCAGGCGTCATGACAGCCGCATCATCTACGCCCCGTCGCGACTTTTTTGGAAGTTCAATCAGACCATCTTGACCATCGGTCATCTCTACGTCAAGGAAGTACACTTGACCGGACACCGAAGACGAATGTTGAGACGTGCACGTCAAATTAGACCTGATCGTCGTGAATGGAGACATGGTGCCACCGCTTTTCAGAACCATGGGAACCACCGCCAAGTCGGTGAGCGCCACGTGCTCGGCGAGTCGAGAAACCATTTGCTGAGAGTAACTGTCAAAGTACGCGGAACTTCCTTTCCAAAATGCGTGTATGACGCGTAGCACTGCTTCGAGTGCGCCTCGTCTGATACCTTCCGCATACATGGCGAAATCATCACAAGTCAATAATTTGAGAAGCGATTTCATGTACGCCTTGTCCAATACCTCGAGCTTCTCGTGACTGCCGTCGTCGCGCACACTTTCGATGACTCGATCTACAATGTACTCGATCGCACCGGCGTTAACACACTCTACAGCAGCTAAAGCACCGCGAGAGAGAATGATTTCAACCAGAAGCATGTTTACCGTCGGCACTAGAGACTTATCGCCGCCTTGACGCATGATGTATTGAATGAGCACACACACCAAGTTGTACACGCTCACGCGCGCCTCCCCATCGTTCGCAAAAATCATGTGTCTAACGTCGCTTATCAACTGTGCGTATCGCTCCACGCGTGCATCCGTGGTGATGACTGACCAACCCTCTTCGCCGTACGCTTCCCATGGAACGCACCAGTCGGCTTTCTCCTCGACTGATCCGCGTTGTACGAGGGTTGGGTACCACGCACCGTTAGCAAAACTCAATTTCACCCGTATGCTAGCTTTCGCTTTTGGTTCGGCTACATGCATCCACGTATGTACGTTTTTCTTCGCGTTTCCGTAAGACAAGGCGGCGAGCGCCAAAGGTTTGTCCGGTGCTGCGAGCGCTCTCTGAATGCTTGCTCCTGCCAAACTATCATTCTCATCCGATCCTAAGATGCCAACGAGCACGAGTTGCATTGTCTTTGCAACCTTTTCGCAGATCTTCGTTGCTCCACCGCTCCACTGACCACACGTCGTGATGTAAAGAAAATGTTCTGGCACGCTCTTGCGGGCGACATCAACAGCGCCGCCTTCGAAGAACGCCTTCATGAACGATTGTAGAGCCAACTCGATATCTTTTGACCGACGCGCGCCTCCACTCGTGTCCCATGTGCGCTCGAAAATGGGTGTGAAATCATCCGACCGAACGATCAACACATTCACACCCGATTCTTGTCGCCAACCATCCGCGCTCTCTGCAATTCCCCAACATCCTAAACTACTTTCAACCCGCTCGGTGTTCGTTCTGTCCCCGATATTCGTGACATCCTTCAATTCTTCAGCGTCCGCCTTTTTATCCGAGCTCTTTGGCGGAGCGTTTCTCACGTAAAACCCATCGGCGGAGTGTACGCATCTCGCCGACGTTGTCTGCGACGGATAACCGCCGCCGACGATTTCCAAAGCGGTGCGCGACATGTCGATCGGTACCTTGGACGTCAAGTAATCCGGCATCGCCTCCGATTCGTCGCCGAACGCGCACAACGCCACCTGACACTCGCGATTCGGAAGAAGACGTAAAATTTTACTCTTCGTCTCCAACTCTTCGTCTGAAATATCGCACAAAATCCGCGTCCCATCCTTCGTGTGCGTCTTCAGACCACTCTCGGCGGCGAGAATGAACGCCTGCGAGACGATCGCGTTCACGTCTTCGCCCTCACCCACTGTCGGCACGATATCGATCGCGAGCTTCCATCCATCCTCCTTTGAGTAATCCGCGGGCACCGCTCTCGCGTCCCACGTCGCGAGCGCCTCGCCCGCGCTCGTCCTCGACACTCTGATTCTCTCCGCCACCATCACCCTCGTCGCCGTCTCGATCGGCGGTTTCGCCCCTGGCACGTGCGCTCGCAATACGTACTCCCCGCTCGGCACGTCCTCGGGCACGCACCACGACAATTTCCCGTCGTCTCGCTCGGCTTGAAACGTAATCTTGCCCAAGCTCACCGTCTTCCCGCCTCGCATCCACGCCGTCTGCACGACGAGCGCGATCTCGCACTCGCACGCGCGATCACGGTCGAAATCATCCGCGCGCTCGACGACGACGTCGACGCGCGCGCCGTGCTCCCACACCTTACCGAACCGCGGACGTCGGAAACTCAACGTCATCTCGAGTTGCGATGCGGATGGGATTCACGATGAAGGCGCGACGACGACGACGTCGGCGAGGAACGCGCGGGACTTCGCGCGCGCCGTCGGACGTTCGATCGGTGCGTCCGTCGTCGGCGCGCGGGGCGAGAGCGGACGCGCGCCTCGGCGCGCCGCGCGATAAGGTCTGTGGTCGGTCGGTAGTTGGGACAAAACGTCGTTTTGCTCGAGGAGACGAGCCGTCGTTTGAGGCGGTCGAGCGGTGCGCGGCGCGTGTATTATTACTAGCGACGAAATACACATTTCAAAAACACTAGCCTAGGAAACTCAGAAGACTGGAGTCGATGAGGTTCGGATCGCCCTCGGGCGTGCCGGGACTGCGTTGCGCGGCGGTTTGCGGTCTCCCGTCGAGATTCATGCGGCCGATGTCGACGGAGAGATCGTTCGGCACGTTGGACCAGACGCCGGGCGTCGTGGACGGTGGTGTTCCGGTGAACGCGCCGCCCCAGTTGGAAGAACCCGGGTTGAGATCGGCGTTGACGTTCAGACCGCCCAATCCCCAGTCGGCGGGAACGCCTTGTTGAACGGGAGCCGCATTCGGCGCATGCCAGTTCTGTTCGCCCCACTGCGCGTTCTGCGGCGGCGGTGCCGCGCTCGGCGCCCAACTCTGCTCCAATCCACCCGAAAAAAGACCACCAGAGGCCGGAAGTTGCGATTCAGTCGCGAAAACGTCGCCGACCGGTAGCGCGCCCATGCCTTGTCCCATCGGTTGCCAGTTGCTATTCGCCGGACTCCACGAGGCGGGCTGACTCGGCGCAGCGTGCACGGGCGGCGCAGTCGGCGGTACCGGCGGCGGTGCCATATGCGCACCCGGGTGCGACTCACCCCACGTACTAGTCGCGGCGATGCCTGAGCCTTGAACGCTGCCCCACGCGCCGCCGTTCTGCGGCGGAGAGGACGCCTGCGGCCTCTGCGCCGGAAGTGGCGGTGCCACGTTGTAAGCCGTCGGCGGACGAGGTCCGGGCGGTAGTGGCGGCGCTAAGCGACCGTCATCGCCAGCCCTGGGCGTCGGAATTCTACTTTGGCCGGGCGGGGGCGCTGACTGCGGAGGCGGCGGTTGCGCTCCCGGCAGCGGACCACTCAGAGGCTGAGCTCGAACGAAAGCTTGCTGATTCGGCTCCGCCTTCTTCACCATCATCCGCATAGCCGGCGCGGCGGCCCACGAAGGTGGGGGGCCCGACGGCGGTGGGGGCTTCGGCGCGCTCGTTTGCCTCTGACTCAACATGGAGCGATCCTCCTCGGCTTGTAAACGTCTCGCGAGCTCCTCGTCCGTCTCTGCTAGAGCAGACCTATTCTGAAGTTCAGCCTCTCGCGCTAATTCCTCAGCTCTCGCACGTTCCTTCTTCTTCTTTCTCTGAGCTGCTTTCTTTGAGATTCCTTCACCGGATGACGCTGCCGCCTTCACCTCGGGCTTCTTGGCGGCTTGGACGCGTTTCCGAATAGCTTCCATCTCAGCCATTTCTCGCTCGGCGGCTTCTTCGGCGGCTTTTCGAAGCGCGGCTTGGCGCGCCGCCGCTTCCTCGGCTGCCAACTCCGCCGCGCCCGCCCTTTGCGCGGCGGAGGCCCGCTCACGTTCCTCCTTCTCCGCCTGCTCCTTGGCTGCGCGCTTCTTCGCCTTCTTGCCCTTTCCAGCTTCGACGACGGGCTCTCCCGTCTCACCCTTGGCGCTAGTCCTTCCACCATTCGCTACCGGCGCTCGGCCAGAGGTTACGTACGCACTTTCTACGCTATGTGGTCCCCACTCGGTGACCTTACCGCTCGACTCGTCGACGCGACCGACTCTCGACTTGAAACAATACTTGGTACCGGGTACCAAATCGTCGACAGTGATGACCGCTTTACCCGTTACTGACGAATGAACAGAGAAAGACTGGTCCTTCTCTTTCTTCATCGACAACTCCCAGCATCTATCTTGTGGTAAAGTCTGAGAGGTGGATTTGGTGCGAGATAAGTTAAGGGTGATGGAGTTGTCCGAGCGAGAGACGAGCGTCGGTCGCTGCAGCTTCTCCAGGGGCTCGTTCGCCCGTCGTGCTTCGTTTTCTTGCTTGGCTAACTCGGCGGCGTAGCGCGCCGCTTCTTTACGCATCTGCTCCAGATGTTCAAACAGTTGATCATCCGTCATGGAGGGCCCGCCGCGCTCGCCGCGCTCGCCGCGACCCTCCCTTCGACTATTATTCAAACGTCCGAACCACTTACTGCCGAAACCGCTTCTCCCGCTCCATCCCGGGGGCGGATCGTTTCCGAAAAACTCATGTAAATCCGTGTACTCCTCGTCGTCGTCTGTGTAATCATCGTCATCGTCGTCATAATCATCCAAGCTAGAAAGGGAGTCCCCGTCGTCTTCGTCGTCGTAGTCTCGACTGCTCGCGTCCCCGTCGTCGTAGTCCCCTCGCGACGAGAACCGCGATCTGCGTCCGCCGTCGAACCCAGCGCCACCGAAGAAGAAACTCTCAAAGAAACTCGCGGCGAAATCTCGCATGTCCGCCGCGCTCTCAAACTTATCCCGCAACTCTTCCCTCAAGGAATCTGCCTCTTCGCACGCCTCCTCCGCCAACGTATCGTACGCGCGAACAATCTCCCGGAACCGCCGCTCCGCGTCCGGATCATCGCGATGCTTATCCGGATGATGCTTCAGCGCCAGTTTCCTATACGCCTGTTTCACCGCGCTCGCGTCGACGTTCGCGTGCAGGTCCAACACGCGCATGGCGTCCGCCCTTCTCTCCGCTCGATTCGCCGCGTGCGCCGGCTGTTCACCCCACGACGTCTCCTCATCGCTCCCATCGCTCGCGTCCTCCGCGCCGAGCTCGACGATCCGCTTCCCCCGGCTCGCCATCGCGCGCGCGGACGCCCTCACCGTCGACGATTCCGTCAACCTCGAGGTCTACGTCGACTCGATCTGCGTCTCGCGTCGCTCGACGACGCCCTCCCGCGATCGACGCGTCGCCGCGCGCGCGACGACGCGACGGCTCGCGCGGATGCACGCGTCGACCGATCGCCGCCTCGGTCGTCCGCGCGCGCGCACGCGAGAAGATGACGATTTCGAGCAGAGTTGACCCAGGAGGCGAGCCCGAGGCGCGGGGAGTTGCGACTCCTGGGGCGAACCGGGACGCGCGCGAGAGAGAGCCGCGGGAGGCGCAGGCGGGGAACGACGCGGGTAAGAACTCGAGAAAGAATGCGTTGCGTGTAATTACTACGACGATGCACGCGCGAGCGGCGTCTCGCTCGCGGGTGGTGTCTCGCTCACGCGCCGACGACGCGCAGCGACGGCACCCGCGGATACGCGCGCGCGTCCATCGCGCGCGGATCGCTCACCATCGCTTGACGAGACCGAAGAGGAGATTCATGAATTCCAAAGGGTTTCCTCGCTTGTTCCCGCTCACGTCGCCGTCCTTGGACGACGCGAACCAGTATCGCCATCCGACGAGAAACGCCCCCGCGAAGGTCATCGAGACGACGACGAAGGCGAGCGGCGGCGCCGCCCCCTTCCCGATCGATCGCATCACCAGACCCGCCGGTCCACCGACCGCCCACGTCTTCCCCGCGATAAACGCGGACTGTAATCCGTCGTTCCCGCGCGCGTCCTCACCGTACGCGTTCCCGACCGTCGTCGCCGCGCCGAACCATCCCAGCGCAAACGGAAGCGCCGTCGACGCGACGTCCGCCAACGCCACGCCCTCTCCGTGATTCCCTCTCCCGATCGCCGCGAACGCCAGGATCGCCAACGCATCACCGGCCACCAACTGCGCGACGCGAAACGTCTTCTCCGCATCCGTCTCCTCACGCGTCGCGCGCGCCACGCCTTGCACGTCCGCCTTGTCGAGCGGAATCACTCTGACATTCATCGCCGGCGGCGCCACACCCGCGGATCCGACGTCCCCCGGGCCGCTCCCGAGAGGCGCGGGCGACGGCGCTGCGCCCTCGCGTTTGACGAAACGGCCGATCTTTTGCGTCGGCGGCGACGCGGAGGGTCCCTCGTTTTCTTCTCGGTCGTTTTCAGTGGGTGACGAGGACGACGACGCGACGACGACGACGCTGTGCGCCACGCGCGCGCGGAACGACGCCGCGCGCGCGCGCGAACGAGAAGACGCCGCGCGTCGCACCGGCGCGCCCGTCGTCGAGGGCGTCGACCGAGCGAACATGGCGTGCCGAACAATCGCGCCCAAGTCCGTCACTCGGTGACGCGCAGACGATGCGTCGAACGTTCGCGCGAGGACTCGTCGCGCGCGCGCGCGCGTTCGCGTCGTCGACGACGACGAGCACCGCCACCGCACCATTCGCCACGACGCCTTCCGCGCGCGCGGCGATGCGAGACGGGTCCGCGTCGGTGTCGCGAACGACGGCTGCCTCGGCGACACCCTTTGCGCGTCGCGCGTTCTCGGACGCGCGTAAGCGCGAGGACGCGCTCAACGATCTCTTCGTCGAGGCGCGAGAGGAGATTGAAAACGCGATGGAGAGCGTGGGGTCGACGTACTTTAACGAGGATGCGGAACACGCGAGAGACGCGGTGGCGACGGCGGTGGAGGCGTACGAGGCGTTGTTGGCGAGCTTACCGGACGACGACGCGCGAGGGGCGATGCGACGAGGGATGGGTATGAAATTTGAACAATTGCGTGGGGAATTGGCGGCGTTGGATTCGGCGCACGATGATCACTGAGGGCGTTGTTATGTATTTTTGATCCGAGAGGGGCGCCGGCGCGGCGCGCGCGCGACGAAAATAGACTCAGACTCGGACGCGCGAATATGAGCGTGCCGACGGCGCGGGACGCGCGAGGACCCGGTGTGTCGCGTCGAACGGTGTTTGGTATCGATGTGCGCGGTCAGAGTGGGGCGCAGTACGCGGATCACGCGTCGGTGGTGTACGTCGCGGGGAAGACAGTCGTCGTGTCCGACGCGTCGAGCGAGGCGCAGCGGTTTCTACCGCTTCCAAAGGATGTGCGGCGCGTGAGCGCGATGTGTGCGCACGCAGGGACGACGACAATCGCCACCGCGGTCGTTGACGCGAGTGATTCGTGCGTTGTGGTGTTGTACAACGCGCAGACGCTCAAGAAGAAGAGGACGCTCTCGCGGAGCGCGGATACGAAGCAACGCGGCGCACGTCCAGATACCGTCGTTTTGGATGGTTTGGCGTTTTCAGACGATGGTAAATCGTTGCTCGCATATAGTTCGACGACGCACGCGCTCGTTCGGTGGGTCGTGGAGGATGGAACGTCCGTCGAGTTACCAGAGCCTCGACGCGTGGCGGGCGGTGCGACAGCGGATAGCGAGTCGGCGGCGATTACAGACGCGACGTGTCAGATTAAGCACGCGCAGTTTTCACCGCACGAACCGAACGTAATCAGTGTAATTTGTCAAGGAGGCATATTCCGTACGTACAGAGTGAACACATCATCTATTCAGCTTCACACGGTGACGTCTCTCAACAAACTTGAAAAGGACGAGGGACGCGAGTTGACGACGCACACGTGGCTCAACGGAGATTTCAAACACGTCGCAATCGGTACGCAGAATGGAGATGTGATCGTGTTATGTGAGAAGAACGTCGTGTGCGAAATCGTGATGTACTCCGCAGGCGACTCTGGTGCGATAAAGGCGCTTCCAGAGTTGTCGAAAGCCGACCTAGTGAGCGTGACGTGCGTCGAGGCGTACAGAGATGGATTCATCACCGCCGGGAAGCGAGGTGAAGTATGCTTTGTGGGACGCGTGTTGAAGGATCGCGCGAAAAATAAGTGCACGTATAAATGCATGAAACGTTTGCATCCTTGCCAGGGTGCGACCGAAGACGTGCTCGATACCGGCGTCGTGCCGCCGGCGATAGCAGACGACAGCGGTTCTCATGTGAATTTGGACGAGGAGGAGTCTGTACGGGAAACAGACGGTATCGAGACGCTGCATGTTTCTCCATCGAGCGACGCTTTGATTTGCACGCTGAAAGACAAGCGATCGTTCGCGCTCTCTTTAACGAATGCGGACATCATGAGAGCGAGCGAAATGCATTTCAAACGCATACTCACCGAGGCGCACTTGGACGGCGTCTCGTCCATGGATGTTTGTCTGCGACGATCCGTCATGGTGAGTGCGAGCGCGCGCGATAAATCCGTACGTGTGTGGAGTTTGCTTACGAACAAGTGCGAGGTGCACAACGAGTTTCTGGACAGTCCGCTGTGCGTATCCTTGCATCCAAGCGGATGGATGTTGTGCGCGGGCTTCAGTGACAAGTTACGGATCATGAACGTCCTCAATAATGATTTTCATGTCGTCAAGGAAATCTCGTTAAAAGCGTGCAGAGTTTGCGCGTTTTCCAAGGGTGGGCATCTAGTCGCCGCCGCGGTCGGAGCGACGATTTACATTCATCACGCCTGCACGTTTGAAGCCGTCGCGGTGCTCAGAGGACACTGTGGAAAAGTCAAGTCGCTCACGTGGGACGATCACGATACGTTTCTCATTTCTTCCGGCACGGACGGCGCCATCTATGAATGGGACGTGCACGCCGCGTGCAGAGGAGAAGAAAAATGCAGACGCCGAGAACATGTGTGCAAACGGAGCGCGTACACGTCTCTCGTCGTCGTTCGCAGTACGGGTGGCTTAATCGCGTGTTCGAGCGATGCGAAACTGAAAGAATTAAATGACGAATTCAAAGTCGTGCGCGAATTTTCTTCCGATGACGTCGTTCTGGCGCACATCGTGTACAGTGCAGCAACACACAGACTCTTTGCTTCGACGTCGACCGGAGGTGTTCGAGCATACAAATTCCCACTGACGGGTGAATACGTTGAGTACGGCGGGCACGCCGGTCCTGTAACGGCGCTTCGAATGAGTCACGATGAGTGTCGTTTACACACAGCGGGCGACGACGGCTGCTTGATGGTGTACGACATAAATAAAAGTGCTCCGCAGTGCGGCGAAACCGCCGTCGCGGCGCCGCGCGCATCCATCATCGCGGGCAACACATCGTCATCCGACGTCTTGATCTCGCAAACCGATCTCGAAGAGCTCCATCAAAGTGTCTCTGACCTTCGAACTCAGGTGAAGGAGGTATCATTAAACGCACAGTATCAACTGCGCCTCAAGTCTGCAGAAATGAATGAAAAACTCAAATCCGCCGAGGACAAGGCGTCGCGTCTGCTGGAACGCGAGCGACAGCGAGTGTCCGAACTGGAAGAAGAGCGCGACGCAGTGGTGCGGAGCAGTCACGAACAGATGGAGACCGTGGTCGCCGAGTACCGACAAACGCTCAAGGATGCAGAGATCGATTACACCACCAAAATGTTCGAGGAGGTCCAGCGCTACGAAGAGCTCGAAAAGGCGGGAGAAACAGCCGAGTCTGAATGGAATGCGTGCAAAGAACGTTTGATCAGAGAACACGAGGAGCGTGAAAGTGACCTTAAATACGAGTTTGGGGCCCAAATAGTCCAATTGAAGAACGAGATCGACGATTTGCAAAAGGAGCGCGTATCCCTGGAGGCTGAGTTTGAGCGCGCTCGGGAAGTGATCGACGCCGAGGTGGATGCTGAAATCGAACAGCAAAAATCAAACTTCGAAGCGCAATTACAACGCGAACACGAGCGTTGTCTCGTGTTGAGAGGTGAAAATGGACTCACTAAGTCTAAGTACGCGCTCGTGAAGCAACACGAGGAAGCGCGTCTGCAAGAAATTGAAAACTTGCAAGCGGAGAACGTGAAACTAGCGGAGACTATTTCGGTGCTCAAGGAGGAAGGGAAAGAATTGATGGAAATCATCGACGCGCACGAACGAAACATCGAAGGTAAAAATAAAACGCTCGCGGACTCCAAGCTCGACATGTCCCACGCCGAGAAACACATCGCCGTTCTCGCGAAAGAAGTCGAGGTTCTCACCGAGGCGAAATTACCGTTGGACGAACGATTGCGCTCAATGGAAAAAGAAATTGAGAGTATGAACAGCGAGCTTTTGCGCTATTACGATACCAATTCAGCGCTGATTCGTCAATTTCGGGATATGAAATCACAAAAGGACGCGCTCCAACGCGAAGTCATGCGCGTCCGCAAAAGTAGCGCGGACACGTCCGCCCTCGTGCGTCAATTTCAACACGACTTGCACACCTGCACAAACAGCATTCAGGATGGCAAGGCGTTGAAAGAGAACGTGAACACGCTCTTCGAACGCTACTGCAACTGATTGGAAATTAGAACGTGTGTTCATATCAATCGAATGTTTCATTAAACGTTTTTCTATCGTCTCATTTGAGTGAACGCGGGATCCGTCGCGTTGAACCCGCTCGGCGACTGCGGTTGTCCGAAACCAGATGCCTGTCCGAAACCACCGCCACCAGACTGCCCGAACCCGGTCGACTGCCCGAAACCACCACCGGATTGTCCGAACCCGGTGGATTGTCCGAACCCACTTCCTCCGCCGAAGCCGCCAGCCGTCGGCGACTGCGGTTGTCCAAATCCGCTCGGACTAGCCGGCTGTCCAAATCCTCCCGGGCTCGCGGGTTGACCGAATCCGCTCGACGTTTGCTGACCAAATCCAGCCGTCGCCGCCGCTTGACCGAACCCACCTCCAGCCGCTGCCGCTTGACCGAACCCACTACTGCTCTGGCTCGCGAACGCGCCGAAGCCGCTTGAAGATTGCGCGGCAGCGGCTCCGAATCCAGTTGTCGCCTGGGTGGCCACCGCGCCGAAACCAGTGGAAGCTTGCGTTGCCGCGGCACCGAACCCAGTCGTTGGTTGCGTTGATGCGGCACCGAACCCACCGCTCGCCACGGCACCAAATCCACTGCTTTGACCGAAGCCACTGGCGCTACTCGCGGCGGCTCCAAAACCAGATGGTTTACTTGCAGCGGCGGCGAAACCACCACCGCTCGAGGCGGCTGCACCAAAGGCAGACGGGGAGCCGAATGCCGGCGAACTCGTTTTCGCGGCCGCGCCGAAAGCAGACGGCGCGCCGAACGCGGGAGAACTAGTTGTCGCGGCGGCGCCGAACGCGGAAGGCGCACCAAAGGCTGGAGCACTCGTCGTTGCCGCGGCACCGAATGCGCTGGGTGCGCCAAAAGCGGGCGTGCTCGTCTGTGCAGCCGCGCCGAACGCACTTGGAGCGCCAAAGGCTGGCGAACTCGTCGTTTTCGCAGCACCGAACGAGGTTGCCGCGCCGAAACCACTCGAGGAGGCTGCGGCGCCAAACGCGGGAGCGCTCGTGGCAGCAGCCGCACCGAAAGCACTAGTCGATGCTCCGGCAGACGAAGCTGGAGAGGTCGATACCACCGGTGCACCGAATGCAGAAGTACTAGTCGGCGAAGCGGCGTCAAAAGCACTCGTGGTCGCAGCCGCGGACGACGCTGGGCTCGTCTTGGCGCCGAATGCGCTAGAAGCTCCAAAGGAGGGCGCACTCGTCGCGGCGGAAGCCGCTGCAGATGCCGAAGCTGGCATGGAACTCGGTGAACCAAAACCGAAAGAGCCGAATCCGGCCGATATGCTCGTCGTCGAAGCGGAGGCCGATGAAGCCGCATTCGCCCCCGTCGACGAAATTCCAAACGCAGGCTTGGGCGGCGTCTCGCTATCGCTCGACGGCGTGGCTGCACTCGCAGTTGTGATTCCAAACTTTGGAACAGAAGCCGCGGCAGAAGCGAAGTCAAACGGCTTCGGTGCGACGCTGCTCGACGGCGGGGTACCCGGAGGTGGCGTCGCTTTCTTGAGGTCCTCCTCGAGCGCGGCCTGAGCAGCAGTGTACCCCTTGTTTGCCTTTGCTAAGAAATCCGCGCTGAAACTCATCGGCGGTGCCGCTGTAGGCACTGGCATTTTCTTTTCTTCGGGTTTTTCTGTCTTCTCCTTGGACTCTGACAGTTCTGCTTTCACTTCTTCCGGCTTTGCCACGAAACTGAATGCGGGCGCGCTGGCTGGTGGTGCGACGGGTTTCGCATCCACCTTTGGCTCTTCCGATTTACTGGATGCGCTGCTCGCCGTAGGGATGCCGAAAGCAAATCCTCCCGCCGGTGCGGAAGCCGGAGCAGCAAATCCGAAACCTGTACTCGCAGTCGTCGCGGCGGACGCCGACGATGCACTCGAATAGGTGGGAACACCAAAACTAAACTTTTGCGTCGGCTTGCTTTCACTCTCCTTCTCTGCAAGTTCCTTTTCGAGCGCATCTTGCGCTGCAGCATAACCCTTATTTGCTTTGGCGAGGAAATCTGCGCTGAAACTCATGGTTGCAGCCGCCGGCTTTTTATCAGAACCCACGTCGCTTGTCGGCTTTGAAGCGGCAACCGGCGCCGTCGCAAAACTAAACGCTGGTTTTGACGCCGGTGCGTCAGCCTTCGATTCGGTTTTCACCGGCGGAGGGGCGAATGAAAACGACGGCGTCGACTTCGCTGGTTGCTCAGCTTTCTTCAAATCATCGTCCAGAGCTTTCTGGGCAGCCGCGTACCCTTTGTTCGCCTTGGCGAGGAAGTCTGCGTTGAAGCTCATGGTGGGTGCGGCAGAGGATGCGGCCGCAGGCGACGGTACAGGCGTGATCGTGGGCGCTACTGGTTTAATTGGTGAAACAGCAGTCGGCTTCGGTGCTGGAGTTGTCTTGGGCACCGTAGTGATTCTTGTCGACGCCACGCGCGAGAT
>Ga0255743_10001845_pt1 | contig 17830 bp, 10 predicted proteins | sample 101ome_19_FD_179950 | JGI IMG/M metagenome (GOLD analysis project Ga0255743, IMG submission 179950) | Coastal salt marsh microbial communities from the Groves Creek Marsh, Skidaway Island, Georgia - 101405AT metaG (version 2) | ecosystem: Environmental > Aquatic > Marine > Intertidal zone >... | reverse complement strand
CGTTTCGCATCGGTCTAAAAATATCAATCGGCAGACGACGACGACATTCGACGACGCGCGACGACATTCGACGCGACGACGACGAACGACGAACGAACGGGTGAAGCGCGCCCTCTTCTTTCTGATCCCCATCGCGCGTGCGTTCGCGAGCGATGACGACGACGGAGGAAGACGCGGAGAAGAAGACGAACGCGTCGTTGGATGGACGGGAGCGGTCACACGTGGATCGAGAGGCGTTGAGACGCATGGCGCGACGCGCGCGCGGGGATTGGAGGAACGACGGCGGCGGCGACGATCGCGTGAAGGATGCGAGCGCGCCTTTATCGTCGTCGTCGCCGTCGCCGGGGAAGGGATGCGGTGACGCGATCGAACGAGCGCTGCGGGAGAGGATGCGCGCGGAAGACGCCAAGCGTCGCGAAGCGTACGCGCGAAACGCGAGAGAGGACGACGAGACGCGCGAGCCGGACGCACCGAGAAGAACGGTTCGGGAGGAAGAGGACGGCGCGACGCGCGCGGACGCGGCGGAGAAGCTCGAAAACGATATCGCAGAAGTGCGGGAGATGAACTCGATGGTGTTGTACGGCGAGGTGATGACGGCGAGAGACGCGCAGGTTGAGGAAAAACGACGCGATCGCGCGCGAGCGCGAGAGACGGAGCGACTCTTGGACGAAGACATGGAGCGCGCGCGGGTCGAAGCGATCGCGCGCGCGGACGCGATTGAAAAGACGCGCGCGGAGGAGATGCGTCGAGCGGCGGAGACGCTTCGTGGTCAGATTGCCGAGCGCGAGATTGAGCGCGCGAGAGCCGCGGAGCGACGCGCGCGAGAATCAAAGAGGCGCGTCGAAGACATCCAACGATCGATGGCGGAGATGGATGAAGCCGCGCGACGCAAACGCGAAACGGCACAGAAACTCCTCGAAGAGATACATCTTTCAAATGCAGAGCAAATCGCGCGCAAAGCGGACGACGCGCGGGCGGAACGCGAAGCGGATGAACGCGCGATGCGTTACCTGGCTGAAAAGGCGGCGTGCGACGCCGAGCGAGCCGAGCGACAAGAGGAACAGCGTCGGTTGAGAGAACTCGAGACGGCGCGATTGCGTTCAATGCAAGAAAAGTGCATCGACCACCGCGCCGAGAGAGACGCGCGACGGGCGAAAAAACTCCAAGATGAATACGAACGCGAGACGCGCGCCAAGGAGGCGGCTGAACGCGACAAACGCCGAGCCATGCTCGAGGATCTCGCCGCCGCGCGCTTGGCTCAACACGAAGAAAAACTCATCATGCGCCGCGAAGAAAAGACACGCGAACGCGAAAACGCGCGCGTCGTCGAACGCGAGCATCGCGCGCAGCTCGAAGCTGAACGTCGCAGGGAGGAGGAACGTCGAGCCGACGCCTTTGCGCACGCGCGGGATTTGAGCGAGCAAATTCGGCGCAACGAAATTCGACGAAGACGCGACGCCGATGACGCCGCGCGGGAGGCAAAGGAATCAAAACGACGCGAAACGGAGCGGGAGGCAATGCTCGAGCGGATCAAGGCTAAAAAGCTCGACGAAATGCGAGACGCGGGCGTGCCCGTCAAGTATCGCGTCGAGTTACAAACGCGGTGAAACTGGTACCGGTAAATTTATTAACCAACGCGCTCTTCTTCTAAAATTAAAATCATTCATTCAACTCGACGCACCGCCGCCGACGCGCGCTTCTCTCGATTTGAGGTACAAATCCGCGGTACGAATCATCCACAACGCGTTCGGAAGCGATTTATTGTACGAGTTTCTCCCGATGGACTTTGCGTTTTTCGCCAGAGACTCTGGCGACGCCTTTACGCGCAACCATTGGTACCCAAAGACGCAACGCATGGTATCGAGCACGCCGTTTTCATACTGCACCTGCAATTCCTCGCGCGTGAGCAATTCTTCCGGAACGTTTTCAACGCTCGACGCCGCGCCGAACTCGACCGCGGCTGTGGAAAACGCTTCGTAGTACGCATCGACGAGGGCGTTTTCGGCGACGCCGTCGGCGCTCAATCCCTCTGGCGCCACGGACGCGCACATGAAGTGTCCGAGATCCGTACCGCCGAGTCCGACGCCCGTCCACTGGAAATCAATCAATCCGATCTCCCAGGAATCATCGTCTTCCCGTCGTCGTTCGAAAATGTTCCCAGACTTTGGATCCCCGTGGATGATTGTTTGAAGCGCCGCCAGTCGCGCTCCGCCCCGTCGTAAAACGTCTTCTGCGCCCGGACACCCGCTAAACGGATGCGTCTCCGCGCCGATTCTCTTCGCGTGCGCTTGCAGTCGCGCACCCACCGTCGCGGCGATGCTCGCGTCGATGGTTGGTTCCGCGTCGATGGCGGCGCCGAAACTTTGCATGTGCGTCTCCCAAGCGCTCTCGATGATATCCATTTGTTCGGGCGGTTGCATGTTGGGTTGCCAGTATCCGCCAGAATTCCAAACGACGTTCAAGACGTCTTCGTCGTCATCGGATGCTGATTTGCGGAAATGACTGCCGGGAAGGAAAAACGCGTGCATGCGCGCGAGAGCTTGAAGGGCACACTTGGCTTGATCGGGCGCGAGCATGCGGGCTTGCTCCCAGCCGTCGTTCGGGTGGAAATCTTCAACCAAGAGGGAAAACTTGCTCTCGATGGGATCGCTCGGCGTCGGTCTGAGATCGGCGGCGTAGCAAATGGGCACGCCGATACCCGCGTGTTCGAGCGCCTTGGCGGCTTTGGATGCGAGAAAAGAAGATTCCACGGCGTACGACTTGCTGTCGCGGGCAATCTTGAGGGGTTGGGTGATTTGCTTGGTTCGCATGTACTCGAGATTGCCCATGTCGACTTTTTTGTAAAACGCCGATCGCGGGAGACGCGCGTCTTCGTCAGAGGACCACTTGAAGTATAGACGACACGCGTCGCTCATCAGCCCGCGGACGGCGTCTGATTCGGGTGCAGCGTATCCGACGAGTTGGACGCCGTCGACGCCGATCGCCGAGGTGATTTGTTGACCGACATCTTTGGTTCGTAACGGGGCGCCACCAAGGCATCGAGCGACGTCGCACGCTTGGCCGTCGTCGCCACCGGTGACGACTGAGCTATCGCCGGCGGTGAATCTGTCGATGAGTTTCTTTAAATCAGCATTCCTTCGCATCTCCGCGCACAATTCGTCGTGAGTGACGCCATCGGGGGAGTTTGGACCGGAACCGACGACACCCAACTGATTGATGAGCCCCCCCGGAGACTCGGCATAGTGCATCAACGGCGCACCGTAAAGATCCGTCACTTTCCCGCCTGCCGCGCGAAGCACCGCCTCGGGTGCGCACGTATCCCAGAGCGACGTGCCAAAGTGCATGAGCGCGTACTCGGCGCGCCCTTCGGCGACGGCGAGAATTTTATTCCCGGCGCCGCCGATGACTCCGTGAGAATGCGACTTTGAGTTGGCGAGCGCCGTGCTCTTCACAATCTCCTTCGCAGCCGTGAGCGCGGCATTCTTTGAATCACCGGCAACGGTTCGAACGCGCGCGGTCGGATCGTCGTACGCGATCGGCCTGGGGTTGCCTCGCGCGCCATGAACGCCAAAGACGCCGCTCTTCGCTCCCGGAGCGGCGGCGCCGAAAACCACGCACGCGTCCGACGTCGCGACGTCACCATCCGGAAACGGCAATCCGATCGCCCCCGCCACCGCGCGACCGCGCACCGCGACGCCAATCAAGCACTGCACCGCGTGCAAGCGCGATTCAACAAACTCACGCGTCCCATCCACTGGGTCGATGAATAACGTCACGTCCGCGGCGTCCACCTTCAAAGACTTCAACCTCTCATCCCCGCTCGCCCCGTACGCCTCATCGCACAGTCCCGTTCTCAACGGCGCACCTTTCTTCGGACTCATCGGCGCCGCGTCTTCGTTCTCATCCTCTTCCCCGACGATTCGAATTCTCGGCCAAGACGCTCGCAACGCGCTCACCACGGCGCTCTGCGCCGCCACGTCTGCCTCTGTCAACGCCGATCTCGGATCCGTCGCCACCTTTCGCGTCACCACGAACGCATCCTCATCATCGCTCGCCGCTTCATCTCGCGCTTTTTGCACCCGGCGTATCTCGGCGCATCCTCGCAACGCCGCGTCCACGCACGTCGACAACAACGTCTTCACGTCCACGACGTCGGCGTCGTCATTCGCCATCATCATCCCTCGCACCGTTCTCTTCCCGCGCGCGCTTCTCACGCGTCCACCGCGACCGCAGCCTCCGAGAGATCGACGAACCACCGCCCGATTAACCCTGGTCGCGATCGGCGCCGCGCGCATCGACCGGTGGGGAAGGCGAAGAAGCGCTCGTGCCACCACCGAGTTTAAATGAAACCTGAGAGTCCCCGACGAGTTGTCGCTTTTCGCTCGTCGTCAAGCTCCACACGTGCGTCTGAAGCGCGACAGCCCAGAGAATGATGCCTCCGGCGATGTAAGGTCGCGCGCTTCGCATGCACGCGTCCGTCGGTCACGGGACTTTGGTTTGGGTTACGACGCGCGCGTCGCGTTGTAAAGCGTCCAAACGCGCGCGCGAGGTATGGTTTCCGTCGTGAGTGACATCGTGCGACGATGCGAAAGACGCGCTTGGCGTGATTGTATTCATTTACACGGTACCGGTACTACACAGTGGTGCTAGTGTTCACGACGCGATGCGCACATCGAAGCTCGATGGATTGTAGCGCGTTTTGCATGTCGGCGAAACCGTCGTCGTCTTCAGAGGATTCCGATTCGGGTTCGGGTTCTGGAATGTCGAGTTTCCCATTCTCTATCGTAGAAAGCTCTTCGCTTTCTTTCAAGTCTGACGCTTTCGAGCGTTCGAGACGCGCGGCTTCGGCGCGTTTCGCCGCGGCGCGTTCGGCGCGTTTGTCCGATTTTGCTTCTTCTTCGTCCACGAGCGCGGCTTCCATCTCGGCGCTGCGTTTGCGATCAAATGCTTCGACGGCCGAGTGTAATAGCGCGCTCGTGACGAGAAGTCGCGCGCGTCGAAGCGCGGCGGCGTTGTCGGAGAGAAGATGCGTGGTGACTGCGAGGAGAACGTCTCGAGTCATGCTCTCGGATCGCACCTCGAATGCCTTGATGTTGCGATCCAATGACGATTCGCTGCTTTGTTCTCGCGGTGGAGACGACGCCGACGACGACGCCGACGACACGCACGCGTTCAAAGAGTTGAGCAAAAACAGCCGCACTCGCTCCCCCGACGCCAAGACGCGCTCGATGTGCTCTTCGTAGTCCTCTGCATGCGATGAGAGCGCCGCCGGTTCGGCGACGTCCATCCCGGTGATGTCGTGCGTCTTTAAGAAATCCCGAAACGACTTCTTCGCCTCGTTCGCGCGCACTTCGTCTAAATCCCTCACCGCACCTGCGAACTTTTGCGCCAGACTATTCCATTTCTCGAGCGCGAGCTTGGCGCCGATGTATGCGCGCTTGCCGACGTTGAGCGTAGCCGTCTCAATCGTCTTCTCGTCCTCCTCTCTATTTTCTGCCAGCTCCAACGTTGCCCCGGTTGCGAACGCCCGTCCTCGTCGAGCGTCTAAAAACACCCCCGCCTCAGCCTGCACCACACGCCAAGCCCCGGTGCATCGTCTCCATTCTGTTCTGATTGACGACAGAAAGACGTCTCGCGTCAACGCCGCCGAATCCTCTTTAAAATCTCTCCTCGCAATCTTCACCGCCTTTGCGTACGCGTTCGCCTTCCACGCCTGCGCGTACAGAGTCGCAAACGTCGGACACCCACCGCTACTAGCACCGCTCGATCCACCACCAGACGTATCGCTTCTCGCCGAGGACGAAGCCGCGTGCTTCGCTCCGCGTCTTCCTCGCTCCGTGTCTTCCTCGCTCCGCGTCGACGACGACGTCAATGTCTCCTCCACGCACCGTCTACACGCCTCAACACGATCGCCCAACCGCACGATCCGCGTCTTTCGATCGAAGACGCACGCCGAACCGCCTAAAATCGTCTCGACGCACCCGCGCGTCGGAACGTCGTCCATCTCTTCGACGTCTGCATCCTTAAACCCCTCGAGCGACTCTGGCGCGATGAACCGCGCCAACGCGTCCCCGACATCTCGCATCGCGATCGCCACCGCGAGTCCAACCTCTAGGCTCCACGCGTCGGCGTCCTTCATCACCTCACGCATCGTTTTTTCGTCGCTCATCTTGACTGCGTCGTCATCTTTAACGCACTCCAACAACGCGCGCGCCCCGTGTTTATCCAACGCCCGCATCCACGCGTCGACGCATTTCGGCGGCACGCCTCTCCGCGCGCGATGTCGTCCGCCACACGTCGTCGTCGTCGTCGATCGTCCATGACCGCGTCGGGACGAGGAGGATCTATCTGACATCAGAGTGGTGTCAACGTGTGAAGCGCGTTCGTTTCGTTTCGTTTCATTTCAACAGGCCGCGTTCGCTCCTTCCCGAACGAACGAACGACCGCGTGATAATCTATATTATACATCTATCGTCACATCTACTATTCGTACCATCCCAACCCTCGCTTTAATGCTGTTCGCCATCGACGCCGTGATTTCTCTGCAACTCGCGCAATTCGCGCTCCTTGCGCTCCAAATCCCCTTTGCCCCCCGCCGCCTTGCCGGCTTGGTAGTACAGCACAATCAGGTACCGATTCGCGACGTTGAACCCACTGAGATGTTCGCACGCGTTCTTCGCGTCGTAAATGTCTTCGTAGACGACGTACGCCGTCCCGCGGGTGGTTTTGTTCGTGCCCAGGCGGACTTGACGCAGCGCGCCGTATTTGCCGAAAATGTCGTAGACGTCCTCGGATGTGATGTTGAACGGGAGGTTTCGGACGTATAAAACCCGGTTGACCTCGGGGGGTAACCGGGCGTTGGCGCGCGAGGGCGCGGCGGTGACGTTGGCGGACATGGCGTCGGCGCGCGTCGGCGTTTGGCGCGATTCTGCTTGAGGTTTTAGAACGCCGCGCGAGCGTCGGCTTTGACTCGAATGATTTTTATTTTAAACTGGCGATGAATGAATCGAATCGAATTGAAATCTACTAATGATGAATGGGGCTACTATAGAAGTGTGTGTGTGTGTGTGTGTGTTCAAATGAATGACGTCGGATGACGCGCGATCAGCACCGTCTAGACGTCTCACTCGCGCTTTGAAAGATTCATGTTTCCGTCTTCGTCTCTGACGCAAACAAAGGTTTCGCCATCCTTGGTGAGGATGACACCCTCTTGTTCGTGACGCATAATGTCGAGAGCGATTTCGCAGCTCTGAGAAATGATGGGTTCGGGATCGGTGGAGTACTTGATGAGATAATCCTTGGTGCTCGGATGGGCGATGGAGCCGAGCGCTTCGGCGGCTTCGTGACGCACCATGGGATGCTCAGAACCATTCTCGAGACAGTTCACGAGAGAGTCGCGGGCTGTGTCGCTCGTGCTTTGAAGCTGACCAAGAACGTAACAAATCTCGTGTTTGAGCAGCGCGCTCTCGCTGGTGCTCAAAACCGTGCCAAGGACGTCGGCGCACGCCTTGCACGCTTCCTGGCTCGCGTACGACTGGTTCCTCAGAGCAAACATCGCGCTGTACCTCGACCACATGTCGCCTTCGTCGTTCAAAATCATCTCTCGAAGAACCTCAAACGGAGTATCCATCGGCATCGCCGGGACTGGGTCGACGCCGTAAAACGGCGTGTCCTGCTCCGCGTTGGCGCTCAGCCGTTCCTTGGCGCTTCCCACCGTGCTCCCCGTCGGCTCGCCCCCAGCGCCTCGGTGCTCCAACTTCCGCAACGCGAGCTCCGCCGTCTCACGGACCTCTCTTTTCGCATCCGCACACGCTTCACGAAGCGCGTCGACGCACTTCTCGACCCCGATCGCACCCAACGCCTCTGCGCACTCGTGTCGCACCATGCCGTCCTCGGACGCGTCTCGCAACGTTTCCGTCAACACCTCGATCGCCCCTTCTGCCCGCATCTGCCCGAGCGCGAACGCCACCTCGTGTCGCAACAATGCCGACGGTTCCCTCGACGCGCACAATCGCTCGAGCAACGCGTCGATGGCGTCCTGCGTGCCTATGGACCGAAGCTGGAACAGCGCGTGGAAGCGATCGTTCATCGATACCGTTTGGTCGCGCAGCGTCGTCGCGCATCGCTCAACCACCGTCATCGCGTATCGAATGGATGAACCTAAATGTCTTTTATTGACCGGACCGAGCGTGCGGCGCTCGTGCGCGTCGCGTCTCGTCACGTCTTTCGCGCGTGAGACAGTGGCGGCTGGTGATACGTCACTTTTCGGCCGCCGCAGCCGCGGCATGTTCGCGCGCGCGCACGGCGCGCGATCGCGCGCGCGCGCGGCGACGACGTCGGCGTACGATTCGCTCGATTACGTCGCGGTGCCCGAACGCAGGATTTCGCTCGAGGATGACGGGTCGCGCGTCGAAGAGGACGCGAAACGACACGCGTTTGGAAACTTTGAAACGTTTGCGCTCGCGCGTTCGGACGCCGCGCTCGTCGCCGGGGGCGTCTCGGCGTCGCTTCCGGGACACGGGATCGTTCGATGGACGTCGCTGCGAGAGCGGGAGGGTTTACGGGGGGTGTGGGTGATTGCCGAACACTCGGGAGGGGTGTCGAGCGCGACGCTGCTGGCTTCAGAGGCCTTCGCGGTTGGCATGTGCGACGGGTCGGTGTGGATTTACGAACGACGCGACGACGAAAAGAGCGAGATGCGCGTGCGGTGTGTGAAGAGATTGGCGCCTCCACCGTCCGCATCGAGTGGGTTGCCGTGGCGGATGGGTTCGAGAAGCGAGTACGACGACCGCGTCACGGCGTTGCGAACGACGCGCGTCGCTTCGGGCGAGACGCTGCTATTGGCGACGCACGGGTACGGTGGCCCGACGATGGCGGTTTGGAGCGCGAGCAATGGATACGAACCGATCGGCGATTCTGGCAACTGTAAAGGCTTCGCGTCAGGACCGATGAAGAACACGTGGATTGGGTCAAATTTGGCCGACGGGCTGAATGGAACGGCCGACGGATGCGTCCTCGGCGTTTCGTTCGATCGTAAAACCATCATGTGCGTCGGCGTCAAGCCCGACGGCAAGGCCAGTTTGGTGTGGAGATCTCGACGGGAACCGGGGAGGCAAAATTTTCTCGCCGGCGTCGCGTCCATCGACCGAGGTGCGGGATTTCTGCCTCGCGTGGCGACGTGTTCATGCGGCGAATTGGTCAATGGAACGATGTATGCGGCGCCCGATTCTCCACTCAAGATTGTCATCTTGGATGGCGCGGATGGGAGCGAGGAGAAGCGCCTATCGATCGAGGGATTGGGGGCGAGCAATGTCTTCATCGATTGCGGCTCGCTCTGCGCCGTCGGGCCGAATTTATTCTTGGCTCACAGAGATGGTTCGGTTTGGATCATCAATTCGGGCAACGGCGCGCTCATCACTTCTCTCCATCCCGCTCAAGAGTTCGCAGACACGAGCGGGCACAAGAGGATTCTACCGAGTCTTTTGAGCGTCTCTCCCGCGCGCGATGAGATGCACGGCGCGACATGCGACGGCGGGGTAGTGAATTGCTGGAGAGTGGGCATTCCCACGTATTGGTCCACGGAGACGCACAAGAATTTCCCAATGGCGTTTCGAAACCTCGTGAAATCTATGATTATGTGCGCCCACGTCGTCTCGGTGTCGCCTCACAGAGAATTTGCTCGCTTACACATGGAGAATAACCCGCACAAAGGAGTTGTCGCCGAGGATGACGAGACAGAGAGGCTGGCGCACGTCGGCGGATTTGTCGACGTCATTAGCAGAGAGCCGGCGCTGTTGGAAATGGTAATCGCGCGCATCGCGCGCGCAGAGTATGGCTGTGATATAGTAGACGGCTTTCACTAGGAAAGCCGAACGTAAATGCTTGCGGGTTAGATTTTAGTACGCGGTAGATTTGTTGCGATTTGTTGTTATACACACTACCACATGCACGCGCGATGGATAAATAAATGAATATCACTTGGAATCTAGGTGGTTGCGAAGGCGCGCCACGTTTTGCGCCTGATCCGGCGCGACAAGATTCACCACCCACATCGGAAGCTGCCCTTTGGGGTCCGCCTGAACGACGTAGTACAACGTTGACCCGCCGGTTCTCGGATTTGGCACGGCGTAGTACCCGGACACCAGAATGGATCCGCGCACGTGTCCCTCCAACGGCGGCGCCACGCCGTTGACGACGCCGTTTTCGATCGACTGCGCGGCGACAACCACGGCCCCATTCGGCATCTTCATCGTCAGTTGTTCCCAGACGAAATCACGATCGCGAATGATGGATGGTAGCTTAAACGTTCCTCTCAAAATTGCGTGTCCGGGCCGACATCCGAGCGGATTCGTCGGCGACTCCTTCGGCACTGCGGACAACGCCGAAGACACCGCCAGAGGTTTCGTCGCCACTGACTTTGACGACACCGATGACGTATCCGCGGCGTGTTCGTGTTCACCCTTTAAACTCTTTGCATTCTTTTCCAACCGTTCGAATAACTTGCCGAATCGCGGCTCGCGTCGCAACGCCCCGCCGAAGGCCCCGCCGAACCCGCGTCGTTTCCCTTGCCCTCGCCGCTCACTCTCCTCATCCATCGACATCGACACCCCGTTGGCGTCTCCTTCCAGCATGTGATCGTACAAACGAAACGACAGCACATCCCCACCTTTAAACATGTCATCCAATATCCCAAAGTGTCTATCAAACTCGCTCGCCGCGCTAAAAAACTCAAACACATCATCCGCGCTCGCCCGCGTCTCCGTCACCCCCAACACCTGATGCGCCCGCGTTGACGCATCTGCACTCGCCCGTCGGTACACATCCGCGCCCGCCGACGTCGACGCGTGTCTCCACGCGTCGCCGTCGTCGGCTGAAAACGTTTGAAAGAGTTTCACGAGCATGGAGACATCCGAATCGTTGAGCGTCGCACCGTGCGTCGCGCCGTAGGTTTGCACCCGGGACGCATCCGTGAGATCAGAGACGATCGCACGCGCGTCGCGAGTGAGTCGCGTCATCGCGTCGGCGTCGGTATCGGTGGACATGATCGTCTGTCGGGTTGTCAGCGTCAAACTGTGACGCAATCACTCAATGGAACGTCACGTTCGACGCGAGTCGTACGCCGACGAAAACGCGTCGACGTCGACGCCGAGATCCGACGACGATGAAGAAGACGAAGACTTTGTTTCGCATTCGCCCTCGTCGTCCGATTCACGGCGACGCGAACCGTCAGTCGTAGCGATCGAATGCGATGGATTATTTGGCGTTCATCAAACACTCTTCGTAAACGCGCGTCGAGGGGCGACGCTGGCGGAAGCCGACGACGGCGGGAGGAAACCCGAGCGAAAACAACAACGAAAGACGCTCGAACGCGGGTTTAGCATATCCGCCGTGTTCGGGTTCGGGGAGGATGCGAGCGGGACGAGGGAAACGAACGTGCATCCGAGTGGACGACGCGCGCGCGCGAATGATTCTTCAGATTTCGTCGCAGCGCCGGCAATGGAATTCGTCGCGGCATCCGTGGCTTTGATGCGCGACGGAATGGCGTTGGCGACGTCGGCGACGGGGTACGGGGCGTCGAGGACGAATATTGTCTACGAGGAAGATGAAGAAGAAGACGAAGAAGAGGAATCGAGGAATCGCAGAAACGCAACCAAGTCGGCGGTTGAGAATTACATTGCCGCGATCGATTCGAGAAAACCCGGGACGACGCGAGCGGCGCCGTGGTACGAAGGCTCGCGTGCGAGGATCGCGAAGATGGCTCATTCGGCAGACGGGGAGTCGTTGCTGTGTTGCACGACGGCGGGCGGGGCGTACGTGGTGCCGATTTGGGAGTTGATCAGAGACGCCAACGCGTCGCCGTCGATACGCGTCTTGGCGAGCCGAGGGACGAAACCTGCGAGCGCCATTTGGTGGTACAGAGCGTTGGAGCCCGATCGGAAGGATCCTGTCGTGGCGGTATGCGTCGGTGTGGATGGAGAAGTGCGCGCGTGGGACGCGAAATCGGGATCGCCGCTCGGAGCGTGCGTCGTCGGAGCCAAGTGTTCGCACGCAGAGTTGGTCCGGGGAAAGAGCTCGCAGTTTTTATTGATTAGCGGATTAGAAGGGGAGAGTTGGACGCTCATGCTCGAGCGCACGGCGCGCGTCGTGAAGACTTCTGATGAGGATAAATCAAAAGTGGAGACGATGACGAGGGTGGAATCGTTACCAGACGCCGCCGGATCGCACGGATTCGCGGCGCACGCGCTCCAGGACGAGTACGGCGTGCGCCAAGGGAGACGCACGGTGCTCAGCGTTCAAAATGGTGTCGATGACGGTGTGTCGTCTGCGATTGCGTGCATTGTCGATCGCAGGTTGTTGGAGGTTTACGACGCGGATGCGCCGGGCGAACCGACGGCGACGCGCACGTTGCCGGAGCACACCGTTGCTGTGCACCTGACGGAAGATTTGATTTTCGCCCTCGTTCGCGAGCCCGTGCTCGGAGACAAGGAAGACTTGACAGACATCTTCTCCTTCACCTCTTCCGTTCACGTCCTCGCGCGAAGATGTGAGGGCGACGATGACAATGGACGCCGACGAATCGTGACGCTGCAGACGTTTCACGTGCCTCGCCGCGCGGGCGTTCCGAAAAGTTTTATGGCGGCGCGAGCGCCAGAACGCGTGGATGGCAAGCGGACTCACTTGCGCGGTTGCATGCTCGTTACAACTCTCGGGGTGTTTGAGCTCAAACCGAAATCTGACGTCGCGACAGTGCTTCGTTCATTTATGTCGCAAACCATCGACCGAGACGCAAACGAGTTTACCAATTGGGAAAGTGTCGAGAAGATTGTGAGCGCCGACGCCGAGGACGAACCGGAGCTGGACTCGGACGACAAGTTGAAACTCGTCGCGAGCGTCCTCGAAGAGGATCACATGCCCGTCTTCGTCGACGCCGCGCGTCAAGAGCTCAAAAAGCAAAACTTTAGCCGAGCCAAGGAGTTGTTTGAAAAGACGGGCGCCCCGCTCAAAGATTTTGTGTCGCTTAGTCTCGAAGTTTGGGAAGCGTCGCAAGCGCTCACCAACTTTCAGAGTTCGGCATCGTCTGCGTACGGCGGAGAGGTCAACATGGCGTGGCTCAAGACGGCGGCGGCGGCGCACGCGCACTTGCACGCGTGGTGTGAAGCCTCGAATGCAATCGCGCGAGACGTCGCGAGCGAAATGGGCGGAGAGTCGATATCGGCGCAACTGCAACGTTTGAGCGTCAAACCCGGCGCCGCCGTTCTTCCCGAACAAGCCGTCGATGATGTCGTTCGTGTCGTTGTCGATGCGATGCGCGCAACGAAGGATGATTCAGTCGTGCGTGAAGTATCCGTCTCGGCGCGAGCGTCCGTCATCGCTCTCGAAGCCGCCAAGGCGGTGACATCCGTCGTCACCTCTGCGTGCGAGACGGAAAACTACTCAGAACGCGTGCGCACGTTATTCACGCTCTTGCTCTCTTCTACATCCATCATCGAAAGCTTGCACATGCTCGGTGGCATCACCGCGAACGCCATTCAACAACGTGAAGCGACAGCGAACACGAGCGGCGGCGCCGTAAAGGCGTGGGAGGCGCAACCTCTCGTGTTTTGGGATCCAAACGTCACCTTCTACGTCACCGCCACGCAACCGCTGGAGAGCATGTACGACATCACCGCTCTTCTTGGACTGCAAAACGACACCAAGGAATCATTTGAGGCGACGCCGCTGGAAATTTTATACGAGACGCTCGACGAAGACGAACTTTGGCAGCTCGCCATGATGTGCGTCGCCGCCAAGACTCGTGGTGTTCGTGGAGCCGTGCACATCGAGGTGTCCATTCTCCTGCGTCTGAATGACGACCCGGCGTTGAAGGATACCATTCGAATGATGCTGGACGACGATCCAAAGCTCTACGGATGGGTGTTATCCAAGTGCCTGGCGTATCGAAAGTTTGACGTCGCCGCGTCGACGGCGCTTCTCATGGGCGATCACGCAACGGGGGCGATGTGCCACATAGCTGCGATCGAACAGCTCGCACGCGAAGGTAAGACGTCTGATGCGACGTTGCAAGCCGAGCTTGAGGTTGGCATGGAGACGTACGTGGCGCATGTGTCGTCGGCTCGATTGCAGGCGCGTCTCATTGAAGACTTTGTGCGAAGCTGGCGTCGAAGAGGATTGGCGGCGGACGAACTTGAGCAAGTGCTGCTCGACGTTCTCGTATCGCAGGGCCACGCCGCGGCGGCGATGCAAATGGTGCTCGAGCGAGAGTTTGATTTCACGTTCAGCGGTCGATTCGTCCTCGACGTTGCCGCTCAACGAGTCGAGGACGACGAAAGAAAATATTCAAGCGAAAACGGATCGACGATTGAGTCTCTCTGGTCGGAAATCAAAGGTGAACTCACGTCCAATATGCACTCGTCAAATTTGGTGCGCACCAAGCCGTTCACCGATGCAGAACGTGCAGCTCTCGAGCGCGGCGGCGGTCGGAGCGATTGCTGGGCGTTCACGTGCGGCCACCGACTCGCCGAGGATGACTTGCGACGCGCCGTCGACGACGTCAAGAAACGTCTCGATATGCTCGACCTCCCGATATCATCGCTCGTCCTCGGGAGCGATTACGAGCGACCCTTCTGCGCCGTCGCATGCCCAGAGTGCGTCGCGACCGCGGTGGAGGCGCACGTCGACATCAGACGCGCCGCCGCCGCGTAACCAATTGACGTTTTTGTTGTAACAGCAAAAGTTAGAATTTTAGCAGCTTGAAATAATCGCGCACGCTCGGCGTCTTTACATCAATTTCTACGTGTATGTGTGTTTGCGTCCTAATATTATCTCATTTGACGTCGACAATCTCATCCGCGTAAGACGGAGTCAAGGTGACGTCGTCGCGGCTTGCGTTGTACTCCTTGACCATTCTACGAACCGCCGAGCCGTACATGCGCTCGTTTTCAAGCAATTCAGCCGCGACGCGTTCAATGACGGGGGCGTACTCCTCGATGAGTTTGACGCCACGCTCGTGCGCGCGAATCATGACATCCTTTGTGCCTTCCTGCATGCCTTCTCTAGGAATTCTGAATTCGTGAAGCATGATGGGATCCATAATCGGAAGCACCTTTTTATCCGGGTAGAGCCCGCTCTGGGTGACGATGTCAAACGCCATCTCCGCCGCGCCGGCAACCTCATCGTTGGTTCTGATGGAGACCCCGTCCGAACCGAAGAAGAAATACTCTGCGCACCGACCGGCGAGCATAATTGCCAGAGACTCGATGTAATAGTCGAGCGTATCCGGACCATCCTCGGCGTGAATTTCCGACTCGGCTTCCGGGGAGCGATCCGTGAGAATCACCCCAGACATTTGCGAACCGCGAGGACGAATGGAAACTTGCAAAAGCTCTGGCGCCATGTCTGGACGAGCAGAATAGAGCACCGCCTTGGCCGCCTCGATGATGGCGAGGTGTTCTTTACCCCAGCCGTCGGCGAGCGGAGCGCTTATCAAGCCTATGGCTTGCTTTTCCAAAATGGCTTCAATGTCGCTGATGTCAATGACGTCTCTGTCGTTTCTCACGCTTAAAATCGCCGCCTCGTTGAGCAAGTTGGCGAGTTCAGCGCCAGAGAATCCCGTCGTCAGGTCCGCCACGCGATGCAAAAAGGCGTCGGATTCGTACTTGTCGTCTCCCCCGCGGTCAATGCTAAGGTTGCGCGCGTGCACTCGCAGAATCGGCATGCGCGCCTCAGCCGTCGGCGGGACGCCGATGTGGTACACCCTGTCAAAGCGACCGGAACGCAGCAGCGCCGGGTCGAGCTGCGACGCCAAGTTTGTCGCGCCGATGACCAAGACGGCTTCGCCGACTTCCTTGTTGTCGAAGCCGTCCATCTCGATGAGCATTTGCATCAAACCTTGCTCGCGCTCCGAGGTGGAAGAGTCTCGGAATTCGTTCGCCGCGCGACTGCGTCCAATGGTATCCAGTTCATCGATAAAAATGATGGACGGTGCGTTCAAACGCGCGCGCTTGAAGAGGTTGCGCATGCGACTCGCCGCCACACCGACGAACATTTCCACAAACTCGGAACCGTTGGCGTAAAAAAACGGCAAACCCGCCTCCCCAGCCACCGCCTTGGCCAACAACGTCTTACCCGTGCCTGGAGGACCCTCCAACAAAATACCCTTGGGCGGTTCCACAAACCTACCCTTGTACTTTGGATCGCCCTTCATAATGTCGATGATGGTTTGGAATTCGTTCACCACCATATCCTGACCGGCGACGTCGCTAAATCTCACCGTCGACTGGTTCTTCTTCAGCTTTTTCGCCTTTGACTTACCCATCTGATCGGCGAGCGCATCTCTCTCGTTGCTCTGTTTCTTCACCTTGGCGCGTTTCCGCAACACATCGGAGCTGCGCTCCGCGGCGTACCCAGATTGGAAAAGGGCGCCGATGACAAAGAAAAACGTCCCCGCCATCAACCAGTTGCGCGCCCCGTGAATCGCCATGTTCCACGGTTTAATATTCATAAACAGCTGACAAGAAGTTTGATGCGGGGTGAACATATCGTCCGGGTTCACCGGCTTGGTGAAGAAGGCTTTCTGGCACTGTCGCGCCACCTCTTCGTGCGCGTCGCCCGGAATTTGCACCTTCCAGCGAATGACGTCCGCCTTGGGATCTAAATGCGCCCCCGGACCACCAATCTCCACGATTGCCGTGTTACCCTCGTCGTAAAGCAACACTCGACTCACCTCTCTACGCTCTAAAAACTGCATAAACTGCGCGTACGTCGCGTCGCCATCAATCCGGGGGTACACGCCCATCTTCTCCAAGACGCGCTGCGGACCAAACGAAACCTTTTTACCCAACTCCACATCCGGATACGTCTCCTCGGCGTGCTCGCGCAACAACCGCCTCGCCCGACGCAATTTCGCCATCTTCTTCCCCATCTCTGGGTAATCCGCCGCCAGCGCGTTCATCTCCTCATCCTCCCCGCTCCGCATCAATCGCGCCACCCCGTCGTACCTCCGCTCCTCCTCCGCCGCGTCCCACTCCCGCCCCGCCTTCAACTCCTTCGCCTGCTTTGAAAAATCCACAAAGTACGCATCCACAAACGGCGCCATCCACCTCGGCACCGGCGACGGCGCCACCGTCGGTCTCGGCGTCGGCATCATCACCGACGGTTTCCCCGGCGCCGGCGCGTCGTCCACCGCCACCGCCCGTCCGATCGATCGAAACACCTCCCTCACCGGTCCGGGGATCACCTCCGGCGGCCCGTCCGTTCCGTCGCCGCCGTTCGCGCGAACGACCACCGTCTTTCGCGTCCGACCCGGCGGCGCGCTCGATCGGGCGACGCGGCGCGCGGACGTCGACGTCGTCCCGCCCGATGCCCTAACCCGTCTCACCGAGACGCGCGCGGCGTCGTCGTCTCTCTTTCGACCGCTCGCCGACGCCGCCGCGGCGGACCCGACCGTGCGTCGCGCCGCGAGCGACGTCCACGCCGCCATCGCCATCGATCCCGCCGCCGTTCGCGTCGCCCTTCGCGTCGCGCGCTGCCGCCCGACGTCGCGCCCGTTCGTTCGCCGAAACCTCGAAAACCTCTGCTCTCGTTCGGTTCGCACCAAAGTGTGAGCAAAAAACCGAAACACCGTACTGGAGTACATTTAAAATCCATGTAACCTCCATTTAGACGCGAAGGGAAATAAACAAAGACACGTCCCCGAAACCACTCCAGACGGGGTTTAAAGTACTCTTAGTATATAAATGTAGGGTTTACACGTAGTACGATTCACACGCGTACACCGACGCCCTCGGTCGCTCGGCGCCGTCAGAAGAGACCGCGCGCGACGGAACGAACG
>Ga0255743_10001843_pt1 | contig 17841 bp, 17 predicted proteins | sample 101ome_19_FD_179950 | JGI IMG/M metagenome (GOLD analysis project Ga0255743, IMG submission 179950) | Coastal salt marsh microbial communities from the Groves Creek Marsh, Skidaway Island, Georgia - 101405AT metaG (version 2) | ecosystem: Environmental > Aquatic > Marine > Intertidal zone >... | reverse complement strand
ATAATGATTGAAAATGCTGAAGCTTTAGAAATGAAAATTAGAAGGATACATGAATTAGGATATCAATTAGAAATTCATGCAATTGGGGATAAAGCGATTGAATTAGTAATTGAAAGTTTTGAAAAAGTAGGACTAAAGAAAGAGGATAGAGCTATGATAACACATTGTCAAGTAATGGCTAATGATTTAATATCCAAAATGTCTCAATATGGATATATTGCTAATATTCAACCTCCATTTGTGCCAACTGATTCGATGTGGGTTGAAAAAAGATTAGGGCTTGGAGAGAGATATAGATACTCTTATGCATGGAAAACATTGATTGATAATGGGATAATAGTAACTGGAGGGTCTGATGCTCCAATAGAGAACCCTAGTCCTTTCTGGGGAATTTATTGTGCAATAATGAGACCTGATTTTGAGGGAAATATTTGGAGAGAAAACGAATGTTTAGATTTTGAGACTGCGTTAGAAATATACACTGCAAATTCAGCTTATGCATTGAGAGAGGAAAATAATTTAGGTATTTTGGAAAAGGGATATTTAGCTGATTTCATAATATGTGACCCAATGATAATGTATAATGCGGAAAGACTGAATGAGAGTCCTTTATATGAGGTCTGGGTGGATGGTAAAAGAAGAGTTTAAAGTATTTTATAACTTGTATGAACAGATGTAATTTCTACAAAACCAACCGAATTATATAATCTAAGTGCATTATCATTTTTTTCCGTGACCCACAATGAGAGACTTTCATAACCTAAATTTATAGATTTTTTAATAACATAAGATAGTAATTTGCGACCAAGACCTTTACTTTGTTCTGATTTTCGTACTCCGATTAATACAATAAATGGATTTTTTTCATTGATGGTTGTTAATGTGGCTGCTTCTACATAATCACTATTTTCAGCAGTTAAAATGGGAGATAGTTCTTTACGAAATATACCATATTCATTGTTGATAATAGAAGAGATAGATGATATAGAAGTGAAGCCAGAAAAAATACCAACTTCTTCATCTATTGTTCCCCGATAAGCATCCGTAGCCATATCAGCGATATTTTCTAATATTTCATCAGAATAATTTCTGAATAAGATGTTTTCTCCTTCTGAAAGATTTTTGATATTGGAAAGGTTAAGATACATTTTTTTTCGAGTGAAATGGGTGTGATAACCTAATTTATTTAGAACATGGGAGAATTTGATGTCAATTGTAGCTTCAATTTTATTGACTCTCCAATTTAGTATGTTATTTTCAATTTCAGAAATAATTGAAATATGGTCTTCTATGGAGATATCATCTATGAGACCTAAATGAAAGAAATTACCTTGAAAAATTTTTACAACTCCTACTTTAGTCTCAGATTTTAGTATGAAATAGTTATGAATTTCTGAGTTTTTATTTAAGACCTTTAATTCATGTTCAAGTCCATTTTTATCAATTTCATTTACTAAAACCAAAGACAATTTAACAAAAACCGTCAATTCATTTTGTGTCTTTACTTCTGATAATTGATACTGGATATTTGATACACCTCGATGTTTAATATTGATCGAATAATTTAGTCATCTTTAATTTATTGGTTAATTAATATAATAAGATTGAAATTAAAGGCTAATAAATAATAATACTAAATTATAGGGTCAAAATTTAAATATTCTTAAGATGTTAGTTGTTCATGACAGAGAATAAGTCAACACTTAAACTTGAAAAAATTAAAATCTATGGCTTGCCAAAAGGTTCAGTTATGTGGCCTTCTGCATTAGGATCTTTAATATTAGGAATTATAGGAAATTTAAATTCTGATCTTCCAGTAAGTTTGACCATGATCTTTTTAATCATATTTAGCATAAATTTACTTATACTTTTCTTTGATTTTTCAAGAGGAGCAGTTGTAGGTTTAACAGGTTTAGTTTTTGGTGTTCTTGGTGTTTTATATGGATTGGATATATCAGTATCATTCACAGATTATCTTGATAATGGAGTGGTAGAAGGGGCTCCAAGTGAGTTTTTTGTGTTTTATGGTTCAATATTTCTTGTGTTGTTATTTTTTGCAATAATATTTAGGAGATCCTTTGAATATTTTGAGTTAAATTCTAATGAATTGGTTAAAAAACACGGAATTTTAGGTGACTCTCAGAGATACAATGCACCCAACTTACAAATTAAAAAGCATATCAACGACGTATTTGAAAGTTTATTATTATTCGGTTCTGGTGATTTAGTACTAATTACATCAGATGGGCAAGAATTTCATATTAATAATGTTATTAGAATTAATAGGCTTGAGAGAAATATTAGAAAATTACTAAGTAGATTAGACGTTGAAATTTCTACCGATTGATAAATTAGTCATTTAATCCATTTTAAGTATTATACCATTTTAATTATGATGTGGAAATTGGGATTGATAGTTTTGCTGGTGGTCATACAGGAGACATTCATGTTAGAGATAATGAATTAATAATAGATAGATTGATGGAGCAAATACAATTAGCGGATAAGGTAGGATTAGATGTTTTTGGAATAGGAGAGCATCATAGAAGAGAGTTTTTAGATTCTGCCAACCATATGTTGTTAAGTGCTGCTGCAAGAATTACAAAAAATATTAGGTTAACTAGCGCAGTTACAGTATTGAGTGCAGCAGATCCTGTTAGAGTATTTCAAAATTTTGCTACATTAGATTTACTTAGTAAAGGTAGAGCAGAAATTGTAGCTGGAAGAGGTTCCTTCACAGAGGCATTTCCACTTTTTGGGATAAATCAAAGAGAATACTCAGAAGTATTTCAAGAAAAATTAAATTTGTTATTGCAAATAAGAGATAATGTTAGAGTTAATTGGAAGGGTAATTACAGACCTTCGTTAATTGAACAAGAAATTTATCCAAGACCAATACAAGAAAAACTCCCTATTTGGAGAGGGGCCGGGGGTAGTCCACAATCTTTTCAAATGGCAGGGTTACAAGGACTTCCTCTTATGGTTGCTATAATAGGAGGGGAAACAAGAAGATTCGCACCATTAGTAGAATTGTATAGAAAGGCGTTTACCTCTACAGAAAATTCACTGAACGAGATGAAAGTGGGGATACACTCTTTTGGTTATGTTGCTGAGAATAGGCAAAAGGCAATTGATGAATTCTTTCCTGGATACAAAAGAATGTTTGATAGAATTGGAAAAGAAAGGGGATGGGGAGGAGTGACTATGGATAGATTTCTATTTCAAAATGGTCCTAATGGAGCATATTTAGTTGGTGATGTGGAGGAGGTAGCAAATAAAATAGTAACTCATAGTATGTCTCTAGGTGGATTAAGTAGATTCCAATTTCAGATAGAAAATGAACTTTTAACTCATGAACAAATAATGAATAGTATTGAAATGATAGGTTTAGAAGTCAAACCTAGAGTTCTTGAAATTTTAAATGACAATTAGAATTAGATTTGATTGACGAATTTTCGTGATACATATATGTAGATGGAGCTTAAAATTATAACTCCCATAGTAATTTGAAATCCAATGTTTCCAATTAGTCTATTGATAAGAATAGAAATATCTTGGTTCTCTATAATATCAATGGATATTCCTAACTCGCTTTGTAATTTAGAGGATATTTCATCAACTGAAGTTAATCCTCTCCAAATATGGAGAATTTCTCCAGTTTCATCTAATAAGAGAAGACTAGGGATTACGGTAATATTGAAATTTTGTGAAAATATATCATTATGATCTAATCCAAATTCCCAATCTACCTCGAATTCCTCTTTGAAATTTTCAAGCTTTTGTAAAGTATCTGAGATAAAATCTATTGAGATTGATAGAAATGATATATCTGAGGTTTTATCATGAATTTCTTTTAAATGAAGAATTTCAGTTTTACATGGCTCACACCAAGTTGCGAATATATCTATTAATAATGGAGTTCCTTCATAAGTATCATAATTCAATATTTCTCCGTTTGTAGAAGAAGTATATGAATAATCAAATTCGTATAAATTATATGAATTAGCTTTTGATGTTAATAGGATTATAAGAAAAATTAAAACTAAATTCATTATATTTTTCATGAATATATTGTTATGTTCTTCATTTTCTAAAAATATAATCTTAAGAGTATAAATTGTTATATGGTATGAATAACTTGGAAAAAACAATTTCATTTATCTATAAGCTATTTTTGATTAAATTAATGAATATGAAATATTTATTTCTTTTTTTGTTATTAACTATGAGTACAACTGCACAGGATTTTGAGTCTGACCCTGAGGTTAAAGATATATCTGCAAGAGTTGTTGATGTAAATTGGGAAGTTTTGACCACTAATTATGAGTGGGTGAATTCAAATGTAACATCTATCAATTTTAATGTAAGTTTAGAGCTTTGGAACCCCTATAATACTGAATTGATTTCTTATGGTAGTAGTTCTTGCAGATGGGATAATGTTGCAGAAGCAACTTTAGAAAAATATGAGTATGAATATATCGGAAAAATGTGTACAGAAGACTATGGACCCAGAGCATATCCATCTGGATTATCTTCGGAAAATGAATATCTAAGTATGGAAATTTATAATGCAACTTTGGAAGAAATACCACAAGGTAAATACTATTTTAGTGGAGGACATAACTCATTCTTTAATCAAACTGATGGGTTTTATGGCTTAAATCTAACAATTTTGGAGGATGGAAATTTTACCAAAGCTTTTGAACCTGTAAGATTAGATTGGGGAGGAGTAAATAGAACCACAGCTCAAGAATTAGAGTTTATATGGATTTTAATTCTACCAACGATGTTATTTACTAAATATATAAAAAATCAAAAGAAAATTTAATTATAATAGGGGACATCTTAAAAGATAATCAAAAAAGAATTCTTAGATGATGATAGATATCATTAGTAGATGGAAAGAGAGAAATCCGAGCAATGCGCAAAGTTTAGGATTTCACGAGTATGATGGAGTGGTAAACGATTTGGATATAGAAAGTATCAAAAAAACTATCGATGAGATAGAGGAGGATCTTAATATCTTAAAGGGGATTACAGAACCTGAAGATAAATTAGAAAAATTTGAATATAATTTAGTTAAAAATGAATTAGAAACTGAATTATTTTTTTGGAGAGATGATAGAGAATATGAAAAATCACCAATACCGTATATTGGACCATTATTTAGCATAGAGGGGACATATGTTTCTAGGTCATTTGCAAGTAGAGATGAAAGAATAAAAGCAATAATAAAAATTCAAGAAAAAGCACCTCAAATGTTTGAGCAAGCAAGGATAAATATGATTACTCCGTTGGCCAAAGCTAAACTTATGATGTCGATAAATTTTTTGGAAGGATTGAGAAATTATTTTAATGACAAACTAATTGAATTTGTTTCTAAAACCAATAATGATGAATTACTTGAGAAATGGTCTGATGTAAATGAAATTTGTGTCAATGCTATGATGAGCTTTACATCTGCTTTGAAAGAAAAATATTTACCTGAGGCAACTGATGAGTTTGCATTGGGAGAAGAAAAATTTTGTGAGATGTTAGAAAAAACAGAGGGAGTTTCTCTTACTGCAGCTCAACTCTTAGAAATTGGTGAAAATGCATTAAATAGAGATTATCAAGATATAGTTAAATTAGCTGATGAAAATAATACTACAGTAGAAAGTATAACTAATGAAATGATGAAAGATATACCCAAACCAGAAGAACTCATAATGAGAACCAATGAGTCGTTAGATAGAACGAGAGATTTCTTGATTGAGAAAGATTTGGTAAGTCTACCTTCAAAAGAGCATTGTGATGTAGTTGATATGCCAGAATATGCAAAACAATTTGCTTTTGCGGCTATGAATACACCTGGTCCATTTGAAAAAGAGGAGGCGAAAGAAGCGTATTATTATGTAAATATTCCCCCACCTGGAACAAATGAAATGGAACTACAACAAAGAATGTCATTTTTCAATTTAGCACAATTAGAATTAGTGACAATACATGAGGCTTGGCCAGGACATTACCTACAATTATTGGTGAATAATAAAAGTAAATCTGATATTGCCAAAATGTTTGCAAGATCAACCACTTTGATAGAAGGGTGGGGGCTTTATACTGAAAAAATGATTATTGATGAAGGTTATGATAAACTTGATTTAGTAAAATTGAGAATGGCCCAATTGAAAGCATCTGCTATGAGGGCAGCGAGATTTGTTTCTGCAGTTAAAATGCATTGTTATGGATTACAGCCCCAAGAAGCAATGACAGAAATATTTATGAAAAAAGCATTTATGACAGAGGCAATGGCAAGAATTGAGGCTAATAGAGGCACTATTAATCCAATGTATCTTAATTACACACTTGGAAAAGAGATGATCTATAAATTAAGAGAGGATTATAAAAAAGAGAAAGGTGACAAATTCAAATTAAAAGAATTTCATGATGAAATGTTATCATTTGCATCTCCTCCAATCGCAGTCTTGAGAAAAATGATGTTAGTTAATCCTGGAAATAAAGAAGATTTTCTTTAGAATTATTATTGGAATTAAATGATAATTTACTTTATCGAAGATTTTTAAAGATAAGATGATTATTTATATTTATGGTAATTGAATTAAGTTTGGTTGACAAATTTGTAGACATAAAACCTGCAGCAAGAGTTGAGATCAAGAGACAATTAGAATTAAATAGTGATCCTAATGCGTCAGTAAGGATAATTGTAGTCATCGATCGTTACAGTGGTTATGTGTTTGATTTGGAATTTGACTCACCCAAAGAAGGAGATTATAAAGTTGTGATTGATAATATACCTATAATTACAAATAAATCATTTATGGACTATGTTAAAGGGATGGCAATTGATTTTGATAGTGAAGTTCCTGCATTTAGTTTGAAAAATGAAAACCCTAGTTATAACTGTGTACCCGGATCAAAATATGAATGTCCTTCATGTAATTTGTATGAAGAAGATGAATAGGGGAATTTAAAATGGAATGGGAATTTGTTGAATTAAGAGAATTATTTGATAAGTTGATTAATCAAGCAAAATTATGGAGTCCTGATGATGTGTTAGTTAATACGAAAAAATTGGGGGATTTAGTTGAATTTCAACTTCAAAAGTTTGATGATGGAAAATACAGATCAGATAGAAACGAATGTGTTGGGTTTTTTGATTCAATCAATAAATTCATAGAAACAAATTTACCAATATCTTTGGACCATTTTGAGGTATTAGTAAAACAATATCGCGAGAGGATCTCACCATATCCTCATTATTCAGGTATTAAATTACAAATCCCATTAGAATTATCTGAAATTAAAAATTATACTACCGATAATATTCCAAAAAATAATAAAGATGATGATACCAGTGGAGGGGCCACTACATTAAAGCTAATGTAAGAATATATCAAAAATACAATAGAAGTAGTTTAATATCATACATCATATCTTATTATGAGGAAACAAGGATGTGTTGTTTTATTATACACTTCAGTTTTAATTTATGAAATAAGAAGAAATAGTGCATGCTTTAACTTAAATTATGGTGATATGATATGAATTCAGGTGACCAAAAAACTAAATTTAATCCAGTATCTCCTATGAATGATTTTCCTTCAATGGAAGAGAAAATTTTAGAAATGTGGGAGACAAATAAAATATATGAAAAAACTCAAGAATTGAGATCAGAAGATGGAGAGAAATATACTTGGTTAGAAGGGCCCCCTACAGCTAATGGTATGCCCCATGCAGGTCATGCTTTGACTAGAACATTAAAAGATGTCATGCTAAGATATCAAACCATGAAGGGGAAATATGTATACCCAAGGATTGGTGGATGGGATTGCCACGGTCTGCCAGTTGAATTAGAGATCGAAAAAGAATTGGGACTTAATTCAAAACAAGACATAGAAAATTATGGTATTGCTGAATTCAATGCAAAATGTAGAGAAAGTGTACTCAGATATACTCAAGAATGGATTGATATGTCAAAAAGAATTGGTTTTTGGTTAGATATGGAAAACTCATATGTTACAATGAGTGATAATTACATTGAGTCCGTTTGGTGGTCGTTGAAGAGATTATATGAAAAAGGATTAATTTACAAAGGAACGAGAGTAGCTCCTTATTGTTCAAGATGTGGAACTACATTATCATCACATGAATTAGCTCAAGGATATAAAGAGGTTAAAGATCCTGCGGTATATGTAAAATTTGAGGCTGAGGATGATGATTTTAAGTATTTAGCATGGACTACCACACCATGGACATTAATTTCAAATGTATTACTGAGTGTAAATCCAGAATATGATTATGTTGTTGTAGACTATAATGATGAGAAATTACTAATGGCTGAGGCTTTAGTAAAGAAAGTTTTGGAGTTTGAGGAAAATGAGGAACCTAAAATTGTAAAAAGGTTCAAAGGTAAAGAGTTGGAGGGGAGAAAATATAAGCCAATATTTCCTTATTTTCAAGATCTTAGTAAACAAGAAAGTTTATTTGTTTTCAAAGTAAGTTTGGCAGATTATGTGGAATTGGAGTCTGGAACAGGTATTGTTCATTCTGCACCTGCATTTGGTTCAGAGGATGCAGAAACTGGTAATAAATATGGTGCCCCAGTAATTAACCCTGTGAACTCAGAAGGAAAGTTTGATGATCGAGTTACAAATTTCAAAGGTATGTGGGTCAAAGATGCAGACTTTGAAATAATTAAAGAATTGAAGGAAAAAAATAAATTATTAAAAAAAGAGAGTTATATTCATAATTATCCACATTGTTGGAGATGTGATACTCCCCTTTTGTATTATGGAACTGAGTCTTGGTTTATCAGAATGAGTCAATTGAGGGAAAAATTAACTGAAAATAATAATAAAATATTTTGGCAACCTGATTATATAAGAACTGGAAGATTTGGAAAATTTGTAGAGAATGTAGTAGATTGGAATTTATCACGGTCAAGATATTGGGGGTGTCCACTTCCTGCATGGTCTTGCGATGATTGTGGTAAAACTCAATATGTAGGAGGCAAAGAAGAGTTAGTAAAATTAAGTGGCCCATTACCTGAAAATTTCGAATTACATAGACCTTGGGTGGATAATATTAGATGGAATTGTGATTGTGGAGGAGAGATGAGTAGAGAGGAATATACAATAGATGTTTGGTATGAGTCTGGTGCTGCTACATTTGCTCAATACCATTATCCTTTTGAAAATCAAGATGAATTTGATGAAAATAATCCTGCATATAATTTTATCACAGAAGCTATTGATCAGACTCGAGGATGGTTTTACTCTTTACATGCCGTTGGAACCGCAATGTTCGATAAACCAGCGTATGAGTCAGTATTATGTATGAACCATGTGTTGGCAGAAGACGGATCAAAAATGTCAAAATCAAGAGGAAATGCCATATCTCCTGATGAAATGTTCAACTCTGTTGGAGCAGATGCAACAAGATGGTATTTGTGTGCGAACCCAGCATGGAATGTAATGAGATTTGGTCCAAAATTAGTTGCTGAAGCACAGAGAAGAGTGTTTAATACACTATGGAATGTTTACTCCTTTTTCGTAACTAATGCTAATGTAGATAATTATGATCCTAATGATAGAACTGATATCAATGATAGATCAGACCTAGATAAATGGATAATTTCAAGACTTCAAAGTGTTATTAAAAATGTTGATGAAGCATATGATAAAATAATGTTTCATGTTGTTACTAAAGAATTAGATTATTTTATTGTAGAAGAATTATCAAACTGGTATGTTAGAAGGTCAAGAAGAAGATTTTATGGATCTGAAATGACACTTGATAAAAAAAGCTCATATGATACTATATTTGAAGTTTTGACATCTATAGCAAGATTGATCGCTCCCTTGACACCTTATTTTGCTGAAGAGATATATCAAAATCTTGAAAAGAATTTAGATAGTAACGGTTTAATGTCGATACATATGCAGATCTTACCTGAACCAAATGATAAATTAATTCTCTTGGAGTTAGAGGAAAAAATGTCATTATTGTTATCAATTACCAATGCAGCCAGGACTGCAAGAGCAGAGTCAGGAATTAAAGCTCGGCAACCATTAAAATCATTAACTATAGCATTTGATGATGGTTTATCAAAGTTACCTGAAGGTTTGTTAGAAGTTGTGAAAGATGAGATTAATGTGAAAGAAGTCATTTTTGTAGAAGATGATAAGCAATACGTTGAATACCATATATTACCTATGTTAAAGATATTGGCTCCTAAAGTTAAGAGTGCAGTTAGGGTAATAAAAGAATATTTAGAAAATTTAAATGATGAAAATTCTAAACAAATATATTATGAAATGCTCGAAAAAGGGTTTGTCGAATGTGAAATTGAAAATAAAGTCTATAAATTTGACTCCGAAGATTTATTGATTAATGTAAAAGCCAAAGATGGTTTTGTTCTTGGAAAAGGAAAAACTATGAAAGTATTTTTAGAAGTAGAACTAACTGATGAATTGATTCTGGAGGGGCTAGCAAGAGGTTTAGTTCGTCATATTCAAGAGACAAGAAAATCTAAAAAATTAGATTATATGGATAAAATAAATGTATATTTACAATTTGAAGATGATATTTTTGATAAAGTTTTGAACAAATACCTTGATTATGTGAAGAAAGAAACTCAAGCAATAGAAATTGAGATGGGTGATCTTGGAGATATAAAATCAACTATTATCGATGGTAATAGTGTGAAAATTAATATTGAAAAGATTGTTTCATAAAAACTTTTGATGTGATTATTTTGGATATATGTACAGTATGTGAAAAAAATTGGGATGAAGCAGGCTTACTTTTTAATTGTGAAGAATGTATGGGTGATCATAGTTATTGTCAAACTCATCGTCTTGATCATGAACATAAAATCATAGAGAATATTGAACATGTTCAAATAAAACCTGTATACCAAGAAAATCAAAATAGGGGAGGAACTATTCCTAATAGAGCAATTTGGAATATGCCATTCGCATGGACAAGTGGGAATGAATGGAGGGATTTATTGATAGCATCGATAGTGATGATATTATTGTTTATAATAAGATTATTAATAGATATTTCGAGTTTAATTGAAGGTAATGGTTTTCGATTTATTGGTGGCGATAGTCAATTCTTAGGTAGGATGATTACTGTAATAATAATTGTTGGAGTGACCTTTGTCATACATGAATTAAGTCATAAATATGTTGCAATTTCATTTGGACATAATTCAAGATTTGTTTTAAATATTCTTTATATTGCGATCTCGTTAATCACCGTTGCACTAAATTTATGGTTCACATTTATTTGGGTTGGTGCTGCGATGGTAATGAGTAGGACAATAATTGGGCATGAGATGGGTAAAATAGCAGCTGCAGGACCATATTCGAATTTAGTTATGGGTTCTGTTGGGATTATATTTGTATTAATTTTTGACAATTTAGGAATATTCAATGATTTCATTTTTGGTGTGCCCTTGAATTTTATTTTAGGAACATTCATTTTTATGAATGGATTTATAGGTGGATTCAATATGCTTCCATTTGGTCCTTTAGATGGTTTAAAGGTTTGGAGGTGGAATAAGTTTAGTTATTTCTCACTTACTAGTGGATTATTTATTTTATTTATTATTGGATTGATGATTTAGATTTCTAACATTCAGATAATGTTTTTTCAATTATGTAGACTATTTTATAGGGATCTGCATTTGATGCAGGTCTTCTATCTTCTAAATATCCAGTCCAATTTTTTTCGGTTTGAAGAGGGACTCTAATGGATGCACCTCTATCAGAAACACCGTAACTAAATTTATCAATTGATTGTGTCTCATGTAATCCGGTGAGTCTTTGCTCATTTGAAGAACCATAATTTGCAATATGATCAAAATGATTTTTACCAAAAGCAGCAAATATTTTATCAAAAAGTTCTTTTCCTCCTTTTTCACGCATTTCTTCAGTTGAAAAATTAGTATGGAGACCTGAACCATTCCAATCACCCAATAGTGGCTTTGGATGAAATTCAATACTATATCCATATTGTTCGGATAATCTTAAAAGGAAATATCTTGCAAGCCATAATTGATCGCACGCATCTAAATTACCTTTTCCTAAAACTTGAAATTCCCATTGTCCTAATAATACTTCAGCATTAATTCCTGTTAAGGTCAATCCTGCATTTAAACATAAATCTAAGTGTTCTTCTACTAGTTCTCTCCCAGCAACTAAACCTGCACCGACACTGCAATAGTATTTTCCTTGTGGAGCGGGATAACCATCTTTTGGAAATCCTAATGGACGACCTCCTAAAGTCAGAGTATATTCTTGTTCAAAACCATACCAATTGCCATCATTATTCTCCAATTTAGATCTAGTATTAGATTTGTGAGGAGTACCATCTGGGTTCATTACTTCACAAAGTGTCACCCACCCTGGTCTGTAAGGATCAGTAATTAATTTTACTGGTTTTAGTAAACAATCAGAGAAATTCCCATCTGCTTGTAAAGTAGATGATCCGTCAAAAGACCACATAGGTAAGTCATCTAAAGTTAAATCATCACCTTTTTCTATTATTCGAGTTTTTGATCTAAGATTTGGTTCAGGTTCGTAACCATCTAACCAAACATATTCTACTAAGTGTAGCATAGAATTTGGATGTAATTAACATATAAAAAATATTGGGCATAACGTAAATCAGATGGTCAATCTTCAATTATTATTTTTGAATAATTTCTTATAATTTTACTAATTTAATAAAAAAATAATGCGGCATTATGTTGAAAGCCAAATTTTTTTTAGTTAATATAAGAAAGTATAAGAAAATATTCAAAAAATGAGGGGCAATTCAATGAGATAATAAGATAGATAATTTAATAGAAAATAATCGATAATAGCTCCTTTGTAGAAAAAATTGTTAATTATATTAGAAATAATAATTTGTTATTAGAAAGATGATTAGGGTTAAGTTGTTTGATGAGTAAATTTCGAGAAGTTTTAAACCTACAAATTATATGGTGATTTGGATAACATATGTCGTCTTATGAAAAATATGTAAATAGTGAAATTGGTAGGACTTTTTTGATAAGTGGATTAATGGCATTGATCTTAGGATATCTTACAATTATCATACCATTAGCAGATACAGTAAGTACAGATCCTTGGTATTCGTTTCTTTATAATGATGTCACAATTGCTGAGGAAGATAGATTTAATGCCTTTTTAGTTATTTTGGAAACTTTATTTTTTGTATTATTTTATTTCTTCTTTACAATCGCCTTGGCGAGTTATAAAGAAATTAATGATCAAATTCCATCATGGGGACAATTATTTTATGCTGGATCTGTGACTATTTTGGGAAGTCTATTAATACCTCAATTAGATTTTCAAGGAAATGTGGAGGGAACTGGAAGTGGATCAGGTTATAATCATTTTACCTCCTCTATGCAGACCTGGGTTGCAGTTATGACGATAGTAGGTGTAGTTTTAGTTTCATTTTATATTTATTATACAGAAACTCAAAAAAGTAAAAATTAATATAATTCTATTAAAAATATTATAGAGAAATTAATTAAATAAAGTTTTTATAACTGATTCCTTTAATATAATGGACATATTAGGAAATTAGAATAAGAAAAACCCATTAATTATATATGTTAATACCCGGTATAGGGTTCCAATGGGTTCAATATTTAAGGTTTTAACTTTGAGTGGTATAAATAGAGGATCTGGAGATAGATCAAGTGCTATTGATTTGGGTGGAAAGACCCTAGTTAGATTACAGACTCATGGAAAAAGACTTGAAATGGTTGTAAATCCTGAAGAAGCTTGGTTATTTAAACAAGGAGACGAAGTTGCGATAGATGATGTTGTTGAGGGCTTTATTGTTTTTGAAAACTTTTCAAAAGGATTAAAAATGAACGAAGATGACCTTAGTGATATTTTTGAGACAGACTCAGAAAGAGAAATTGCAAAATTAATGTTATTGAAAGGAGATTTACAATTAACTATTGAACAAAGAAGAGCATTTGTTAAAGAAAAAAGAGATGAAATAATTGATTATTTGATAAAAAATGCTGTGAACCCTAGGACTAAAACACCTCATCCAAAATTGAGGATTGAAAAAGCATTAGACGATGCTGGAATACGAATTGATAGAAAAGAAGGCACAAAAGAACAAGCCGAGAGGATAATTACCCAATTAACTACGACATTACCAATGATTATTGAGGCCGCTACAATTGAATTTGTGGTGAGCCCTAAAGATACAGGTCCATTATATGGCTATATCAAATCATATGGAAATCTTTTATCGGAGAATTGGGGAACTGATGGAACATTAACTATGGTTGTGAAAACTCCGTCAGGATTAGTTGCTTCAATTCTTGAACAAGTAAGCGATAAGTCTAAGGGTAGAGTTCGATCAACTGTTATAGATAGATCGAATTAAAGATGGGAAAGTTTTCTTATAGGACAAAGGAGAATATAGAATGTCATTATTAATTAAAGATGATAGTATTGTAACACCTGGTGAATTGATTGCAACAGGTAATGAATTTCAAAAGGGAAATGGAGTCTTCAAAGAAGGCGAAAATTTTTACTCCAAATTAGTTGGAGTGGTTTTCATAAAAGATCATGAGATTAGAGTGAGACCCCTTAAAGGAAGATATTATCCCAAAGTTGGGGATAAAGTAATTGGAATCATAGAAGAGACTGGTTTAACCAATTGGAATGTTGATATCAAAGGACCTTATAGAGGTGTTTTACTTGCATCAAATGCAGTAAAACGAAAATTTGACCCTATAAAGGATGATGCAAGAAGAATTTATGACGTAGGAGATATAGTTCGAGCTGAGATTATAAGTTTTGATCGGACTAAAGATCCAATGTTAAGTACACAATTTCCTAATTTAGGAAAATTGAGAGGAGGGAGAATTATTGAAATTAACCCAAATCATATACCAAGAGTAATTGGACGTAAAGGATCTATGTTAAATAAGATCAAAAAAGCGACCGATACTAAAATCACTGTTGCACAAAATGGACTTGTTTGGATTAAAGGTGAGAATTCAGAAAATGAAGAATTAGTTGTTGAAACAATTAATATGATCACTAAACAAGCACATACTAACGGTTTAACTGATAGAGTGAGTGCATTTTTGAGTGATAAACAAAGTAAGGAGGATAAAAAAGAATGAGTAAAGATTATGTTAGACCTGATGGTAGGTTAAAAAATCAATTAAGAGAATTTAAAGTAGAAGTAGGAGTTTTAGATAGATCTGAGGGATCTGCTAAAGTGAACTTAGGAAATAATATGGCTATGGCGTCGGTTTTCGGACCTAGAGAAATGCATCCAAAGAGATTATCAAGATCAGATAGAGCTATTGTGAGAGTAAATTATAGAATGGCTACATTTTCTGTGGACGGATATAAGAGGGCAGTACCATCAAGAAGAGAAAAGGAAATTTCAAAGGTACTATCTGAAGCATTTCAATCTGTTGTTTTGGTAAAAAATTGGCCAAGATCAGTAGTTGATGTTCATGTAGAAATATTTCAATCTGATGGAGGAACTCGTACGGCGGCAGCACTTGCTATAACTGCGGCTTTAGCTGATGCGGGAATTCCTATGAGAGATCTAATTGGGGGAATTGCATCAGGTATTTATGAAGATCAAGTATGTTTGGATTTAACTGGTTTAGAAGATATGAAAGGTAGTGGAGACATGCCTATATTATATTCTCCTGCAGTTGATGAGATATCTCTATTTCAATTAGATGGATTATTTACTTATGACCAATTTAAAGAGGCATATGAGTCTTCTTTAACAGGGATTAAGGGGATGGTCGAAGTCATAAGAGAGGCTTTGAAAGAAAAATATGTTAAAATTAGAGAAGAGTTTGGAGTTGATGATGAAGATGTATCATCGGATGATGATATGTCTAAAGAAGAAGTTCAATTAGATGAAGACGAGTCATCAGATGATGATATGTCTGAAGAGACTTTTGAAAAACCAAGTTTTTCTGCAGTAATAGCACAAGTTGACGAAAAATCTGAAACTAAAAAAGAAAAAAAGGTTGACGAAAAATCTGAAACTAAAAAAGAAAAAAAGGTTGATGAAAAATCTGAAACTAAAAAAGAAAAAAAGGTTGATGAAAAACCAAAGAAAAAGAAAAAGAAAAAGAAATCAAAGAAATCTTCTACTGAATTACCTGATGTAGATGACGAAGATGATAGTTGGTTTACCAAACCAGAAGAAAAAGAAAAGGAGGAAAATTAATCATGGCAGATTTTGAATTAATAGTAAACTCGATAGAGAAAAACCATATCAATAAATTACTTGATGATGGGAGAAGATTAGATGGAAGAACATTAAATCAATTTAGAAATATAAAAATTGAGACAAATGTTATTGATAAAGCGAATGGATCTGCATTGATACATTTAGGAAAAACAAAGGTATTGTGTGGTGTTAAATTGACATTTGGAGTTCCCTGGGAAGATGCTCCCAAAAAGGGTTCTTTATTTGTAGGTTTTGAAACGACACCGATGGCATCTCCTGATTTTAGATCTGGACCTCCACAACCAAACCAAATTGAATTATCAAGAGTAACTGATAGACTAATTAGAGAGTCTGGAATTATTGATCTTGAGAAACTTTGTATAATAGAGGGGGAGAAGGTTTGGCAATTAAATATTGATGTTTATGCATTAGATAATTTTGGAAATCTATTTGATGCTGCTGCAATAGCCGCAGTATGTGCATTAGCTACAACCAGTATTCCTGAACTATCCATAAAAAAGGGTGAGGTGACACAATTAGAGACATCAAAACCACTCGAGATAAATTCATTCCCTGTTAGTGTGACCACTAGTAAAATAGGTGAACATTATATTGCTGACGCAGAATTGAAAGAAGAACAAATTGCTGACGCTAGATTTACCTTAGGATTAACTGATGACCATATTGTTTCTGGCCAAAAAGGTGGTGAAAATGGTATTAAATCAGGAAAAATAATGGAAATTCTTGATAACTCTATTCAGATTGCTGATGAGATAAGAAAAATAATCAAAGAACAATTACCAAAATAATATTAAATTTACTAAGTTAATTTTAGATATTAAATATGAGTTGAAACCTAAATCAAATTATTTAAAGTAGTATTTTATTAAGATATTAGGTAATAGAATATGGTAACAAGAAGAACCAAAAAAGTAAAATCGACAGGAAGATTTGGGGTTCGTTACGGTGCTCGGCTTAGAAAAAGAGTAAGAGAAGTTGAGAGTACTTCCAAAACACAACATAGATGTCCTAAATGTCGTATGTTTAAAGTCCGAAAAGTATCTGTTGGGATATGGAATTGTAGGAAATGTAACCATACTTTTACAGGTGGAGCATGGCAACCTTTGACTAATTCAGGTAAAAGAGCTGTTTCAACAATAAGACAAATAGAAGAAAGAAGATATGACGATTGAAAATTTTAAAACTAAAATCTTGATAACTACATCTATCAGTGCAACTGAGGAAAGTAGGCGTTTTGTGAATTTATTGAAAAATATAATATCAAATGCTAATAGTTTGAATAGAGGAAATAGCAGTTTAGATTCATTAAAATTTAGGATGGTTGAAAATAAAACAGAGTACCTTTATATTGTAACCTCAAAAGATGGAAAGATTGACAAATTGAAAATATATCATTTAGAAAATAATGAATTAATAAAACAAGGAAAAGATTTGAAGGTAAATCAATTTATAGACCATAAAATATTTGGGTTTGAAAGTATTCCAGAGAAAGGACCTATTTCTACATCAATTGACAATAGGAGATTATTTCCTTTATTGATGGAATATTTTGAAACTTTT
>Ga0255743_10001841_pt1 | contig 17854 bp, 17 predicted proteins | sample 101ome_19_FD_179950 | JGI IMG/M metagenome (GOLD analysis project Ga0255743, IMG submission 179950) | Coastal salt marsh microbial communities from the Groves Creek Marsh, Skidaway Island, Georgia - 101405AT metaG (version 2) | ecosystem: Environmental > Aquatic > Marine > Intertidal zone >... | reverse complement strand
TCTTAGGATTTGTATTCTAGATGCTCCATCCACAAAGGCTGCTTCTTCAAGATCTATTGGAATTTTTTGAAAATAAGATCGGAGTAACCAAATTGCAGTTGGAATTAAAAAGGCAACTCCAGGGATGATCATTGCTTGATAAGTATTTAATAATCCAAAAACTTTTAATAATTTATAAAGAGGTATTAATAGGACTGCTCCTGAGAACATATTGATTGCAAGTAGCAAATATAATGAAAAGTTTTTAAGTGGGAATTGAAATCGTGCATATGAATAGGCAGCTGGAATAACAAAAATTAAAGTAATAAGTGCAGTGCAAGTAGCTAAAAATAAACTATTAAAAATATATCTACCTAACATTGGAACAGTGTTCCACATTTCTCTATAAGCCCAAAATGATAGATCATCAGAGTAAAATTGATATGGCGATCTGAAGAGATGATCTAAAGGTCTCAAGGACGCATAAAACATCTCTACAAAAGGAAGAAGGATAAACGTTAGAAAAATTAAAATGCCAAAATATAAAAATATCTTTTCGTGTAACTTGTATTTGTCCATTTTAGTTTTTAACGGCGCCTGCAGTTAATCCTTCTACAATATAGCGTTGTAAAAATACAAAAATTATAAGCACTGGAGCAATGCCCACAAGTGAAGCTGCCATCATTTCATTCCACTTGATCGTTTGATATCCTATAAATTCATAGAGCCCTGCCGGTATTGGCATGAATTCTTTTTTTGAATTAAAAGTTATTGCAAATAAGAATTGTTGGGCATAGGCACCTATAAAAGCATAAATACCTACAACAACTAAGCCGGGTGTACTCAAGGGGGCAATAATGTGACGCAGTATTTGAACACGAGAAGCACCATCTACAAATGCTGCTTCTTCAAGATCTATTGGAATTTTTTCGAAATAAGATTTGAGAAGCCAAATTGAAGTTGGAATTAAAAAAGCAACCCCAGGAACGATCATTGCTTGATAACTATTTAATAAACCAAGAGTTCTTAATAATTTATAAAGAGGAATAAGAAGAACAGCGCCTGAAAACATATTTATTGCTAGCAATAAATACAGGCTAGAATTTTTTGCAGGAAAATTAAAACGCGCATATGAATAAGCTGCTGGTATAACAAAAAATAAAGTTAAAATGGCAACACAAGTAGCTAAAAAAAAGCTATTAAAAATATATCTACCCAGCAAAGGAACAGTATTCCACATTTCTCCGTAAGCCCAAAAAGATAAATCATCTGAAAAGAACTGATAAGGTGATCTAAATAGATGGTCTAAAGGCCTCAACGAAGCATAAAACATTTCTGCAAAAGGCAGAAGAATAAACGTCATGAAAATTAATATTCCAATATATAAAAAAACTTTTTCAAAGAATGTGTAATTATTCACTTGAAACCTTTTTGTTAATTTTAAGAAGTATGGCCAGATAAAAAGCAGCAAATATTGTAAGAAGTATCATAACAACTACTGCTCTAGCTGCACCTCTACCAAATTTATAGTTACCTAAAGCCATTTTATAAGTATCAATAATTAATGTAGTTGTCGCACCTCTTGGACCTCCCTCTGTCAAAATCCAAATTATTTCAAATGAATTAAAAGTCCAAATAGCTGAAAGCAAAGCCATAGTAATAATTACTGGAGTAATTTGTGGAAGTGTTATTTTGTAAAATCTATCCCATCGCGACGCGCCATCACAATACGCTGCCTCATAGAGATCTTTTGGGACACCCTGCATGGCAGCAAGAAAAAATATAGTTACCATTGGGGTGCCAACCCACACATCAGCAACTATAGTTGAAATGAAAGCACTTTGCTTATACGCAAGAAAACCAAAGGGGCCATCAAGAATACCCGTGCGCATTCCAACACCAGCAATAATTCCAAAATACCCATTATAAAGCCACAACCAACCCAACATTCCTATAGCAATTGGCACAACCCACGGTGGCATAATTAAAACTCGAAAAATTGATCTTCCTTTTAAATTGGCATTAAGCAGTACTGCCCCTATGAGTCCAATTATCAACTTTAATGTTACAGAAAAAAACATCCACACAAATGTCCTAACAACAATTTTATTAAATTTTTTGCTAGAGAGCATTTTTTCATAATTCTCAAAGCCAATATATTCTTCTCCTGCTAAACTTGAATTTGTAAACGAAAGTCTAATTGTTTCGATTAAAGGCCATGCAACAATTGCCAAAATATAAATAGCTGCTGGCGCAATTAACGCATAGGCTAGGAACGTAGGTGAGTTAAAAGCATTATATTTTTTATTCATATGTTATCTTTTCAAATTTGAATCTAATTTGTCCCAGCAATCGTTTAAATCAATTATTTTTCCTGTTTTTCTAGATTCATCTATTTTCATTGCAATAATACCAGCCTCAATACAGTCTTTCACACCGACTGGTAAATTTGTTTTATTGTTATCAGTTAAATGCTGATTTATGTCTTTTAACATAAGATTATCAGCTCCATAGTGTCCTTTTGATGCACCAAAAGCAGCCCCATAGTCTTCGTCTAACACAACATTGTTTTTTTGATCATGAGCTTTTAAAAAACCTCTTACAAAATCTCCTTCGACCATGCCGTTAGTACCGATAACGGCAAAACGTCTGAATTCATCTGGCACGCGCATATTAGTATGAAAAGCAAGCGTTGCACCATTTTCATATTCTAAAATTGCAACTTGGTGATCCACAATGTCAGCATCACTATCAAAAACTTTATCTTTTGCTTCCCATCCATGTAAATTGTATTTTGAAAATTCTTCAAGATTATCCGTTGGTTGGTTTGAAGGTATAAATGAGTGTCTTCCTCCAAAACTAGCAACTCGAAGCGGCCTGCATCCAATAATCATATTATAAAAATCAATATCATGGCAGCATTTTTCTAGCATAAAACCTCCAGAAAACTGTTCTTTACGTCGCCAATTTCGCATAAAAAATCCACCGTGCCACGGCATAATATGCTCTGAAGCTTCTACAGACACTATACTTCCCAAAACATTTTTATTAATTAACTCTCTAACAGATCTTGCATGTTGGGAATATCTTAATACCAAACCAACTAAAACTTGATCTTCACCAAACTCAGATAAAAGTTGTGCAAGTTCATAGGATTGATTTTCATTTACAACTATTGGTTTTTCAGCGAAGATTCTTACTCCCGCATTTAATCCTACTTTTATATGATCTAGATGAAGATGATTTGGAGACCCTATCATCAATAAATCTAAAGATTCATTTTTTAGCATATCTTCTAAAGAGTCATATTGCTTTGTTGGAAAAAAATTATTTTTTTCTGCATATTCTTTACCAATTGGCAAAGGATCGACGTAAGCTACTAATTGTGCTTCTCTATTAATTTGTGATAATTCATAAAAAACATGTGCAATTCTATTCCCTAAACCAACAGCGCCAATTTTCATATTAAACCCCTTATTTTTTTAGACTTAACACTAAAAATTATGAAACTTCCACCCCAATTTTGATAAAAAATCTACATTATGAAGAAGAGATGATCTAAATTGACTCCAAGTTCTCTTTGCTTTTGAAGACCATGCAATTTCAGCAAGAGCTGCAAGGCGAGGATTAATCATTGCATCAAAATAATCTTTATTAGTTATTGTTTCAGACCAAAGTTGTCCTTGTATTCCAAGCACGTTTTCAATTTCTTTAGGTTGATACTCTTTCAATGGTTGCCAATCAAAAACTTCTTTTACCTCTATCGTAGCAGCCCAACAAATACCTCTTTCAAAAGTAGAATTATTATGAGCCATATCGAAATAGGTTTTCTGACCTGGGCACAGAACTGTTTTAAATCCATTTTTTGCGGACATTATCCCAACGTCGGGATGCTCCCAGGCAAATATAATACAGGTTTTATCAACCTTACCTGCACTACCAGAAGATCCAATATCGTTATGAGGTGGAAGAGCTGCTTCATTCCAAGCCGCTGTCAGTTTTTGATTATCTTTAAGAGTAGAAATTATTTTATTCATATAATCATCTTGTAATTCATCAAAAGATGAGATGTTATTTTTTTTCATGTACTCAATTACTTTTGGAGACCCTTCCCATGACTCTTTAGGCCTTTCATCAACGCCGACATGTATAATATTAAATGTAAATATCTCACTTAATTCCTCTAAAATATTTTTTAGAAAAGTATGAGTTTCTTCTAGTGCAGGATTGATGGTATTATCTGGATAGTTGCCTACATCTTCTGATGAGATGTTGGAAGTTTGATCTCTTAACTGAGGCATAATCTGAAGCAAAGTCCATGAATGTGCGGGTATATCAATCTCAGGCATTATTTCTATGTTACGTCTTTTAGCGTAATCAATTAAATCCTTAATCTCAGTTCGGGTGTAGTAGCCGCCACTTTTTGAATAACCCGTGCCATAAAAAGGAGGTATTTTTTCATTGTAACCTCTAAATGCACCAACTTTTGTTAGGTTTGGATATTTATTTAACTCAATTCTCCACGCTTCATTATCGGTTAAATGCCAGTGAAATCGATTAAGTTTAAAATAACTCATATAATCTAAGAGTCTTTTTATTTCTTGAATAGAATAAAATTGCCGTGCACAATCAAGATGCATACCTCTCCAATTTAAAACTGGAGTATCTTCAATAAATCCGAGAGGTAAATTTGTTTTATAAAAGTTGATTAGTTGAATAAGTGAAATAATTGCGTAAAATTTTCCTGCATAGTCTGAATAATGAATTGTCACGGAATGCTTATTAATTAGAATTTTATATGACTCAGAATTTAAGTTATGTTTTTCTAGTATGATTAAATGTCCAGTGGAGGTATTAAAATTAATTTTAGAAGATTTTAAAAAATTATTAAAATTTTCAAAAAAAACTTTTTCACCAGATGGTATTTTAAACTCCAAACTATTTAGTTGAACAGTTTCTTTTTGTAGACTTAATTTTTGTGGAAAAGGAATAATTGGAACAAAATTTTTTTCTTGTTCATCAGAATAAATAATTTTATCAATAGGATTTTCAAATTGAAGAGGTATAATTTTGCAGTCTATCTTGGTTTCATTTTTATCAAGAATAAATAAACCTTCAGGGCCACATGAAAGATTATAAGAACCAATTCTTGGTTCTTGTAGGGTTATAAATATTTCATCTTGTTGTGAATGAAGTTCATAATACCGTCCAACTTTGTTTAAAATAGTTGCACCGCTAATATCTTGTATTGAATAAACAAGAGAAAAACATATTTTAAAATCACCGTGTAAATATTGATCGTTAATGATTTTTATTTTTAATTTATTATTTTGAGTAAAAATTAACTGTATTTCCATAATCAATAATTTATATATTCAGATTATCATGGGTTTTAAAGAACTATTTAATGAAGATTTTTCAGCCTCAAGTAGCGCACATGCAAGAGTTAATCTAATTGGTGAGCATACTGACTATACTGGAGGGTATGTATTGCCTTCACTATTAAAATTTCATACAACTGTTCAAATTTCTAAAAATGATGAAAAAAAATACCAAGTATATTCATAAAATTTTGATAAAAAAAAAATTTTCTCTGATTTTATTAAATCAAAAAACAACGATTGGCTTGATTACATTAAAGGATGTTTATTCGTTTTCTATGATGAAAATAAACATATTCCAAATACACATTTAAATATTTTTATATCTTCAAATATTCCTATGGGAAGAGGCATTTCTTCATCCTCAGCACTTTGTGTTGGTGTTTTAAAATCATTAAATATTTTTTTTAATACGAGTTATTCTGATAAACATATTGCTATTCTAGCGCAAAAAGTTGAGCGAAATTATATAGGTGTTTCAGGTGGAATAATGGATCAAATGGTATCTTCAATAGGTATACACCGTAAAGCTTTTTTCTTGGACTGCCTAAGTTTAAAATTTGAATTAATAAACCTACCTAGTGACTGGGTTTTTTGCTTAGTTGACTCAGCAGTTCAACGCAACTTGAGAGATAGCGCATATAATGAGCGATACAATCAACTAAAACAAGCTGAGCAATATCTTGAAGCAGAGTATTTAGGATCAATTAAACCTGAGCAATTCAATGAAAATAAAATTAAGGATGAATTAATATTAAAAAGAGCAAGACACGTGATAACTGAAAATGCTAGGGTGCTTGAAGCAAAAGAATGCATAATAAATGGTAATATTAAATCATTTGGAAAATTAATGAATGAAAGTCATCTATCCTATGCAAAAGATTTTGAGGCATCAACTGAAGATGTTGATATGATCGTTGAAAGATCATTAAGATCTGGAGCAGAGGGGGCTAGACTGACTGGTGGAGGATTCGGGGGTTTTACAGTATCATTAATTCAAAAAAATAATTTTGCTACATGGAAAAAAAATATGAAAGAATTTTATGATGATGAAAATATATTTGAAGCGTAATGCAGAAATTTAAAAATTATATCAATGGGAATTTTGTAAATTCAAAGACAGGTAAATCATTTACATCAATTGATCCATCAAATGAAAAAGAATTTGCAGAAATTAGCCTTGCTGAAGAGTTTGAAGTAAATACAGCCGTTGAAGCAGCTTACAATGCCTTTCATGGAGAATGGTCAAAAATTCTACCATCTAAAAGAGCTCAATACTTAAGAGCAATAGGTGATCAGTTAAAACATAATGCTGAACTTCTTGGAACTATAGAAACAAAAGATACTGGAAAACTGTTCAAAGAAACAAAGTTTCAGGCAAATTACATCGCTGAATACTATTACTACTATGCAGGTTTAGTTGATAAAATTGAGGGTGCAACACTCCCTATAGATAAAGAAGATATGCAAGTTTTTACTACGAGAGTGCCTGTTGGTGTTATTGCTGCAATTATTCCTTGGAATTCGCAGATGTTTCTAACTGCTGTAAAGTTGGCACCAGCTTTAGCAATGGGCAACACCATAGTAATAAAAGCATCTGAAATTGCACCTACTCCTTTATTGGAATTTGCCAAAATAATTGACAAAGCCGGTTTGCCCAAGGGAGTTGTAAATATTTTAACTGGTTATGCAGATACGTGCAGTAAATTACTTACTTCACATCCTAAAATTAATAAGATTGCTTTCACAGGTGGTGTTCATACAGCAAAACATATTGTTAAAAATTCTGCAGAAAATTTATCTCAAGTGTCTCTTGAGCTTGGGGGGAAAAGTCCAGTGGTCGTCTTTAATGATGCCCGTAAGGACAATGCAATAAATGGGATCATGGCAAGTATTTTTGGTGCTGGTGGTCAAAGCTGTATTGCGGGCTCAAGACTTTATTTGCAAAAGAATATTTACGACGAATATCTTAAAGAATTAAAGACTAGAGCAGAAGCAATTACAATAGGTGATCCCATGTCTAATTCTACACAATTGGGACCTTTAGCTACTTTGAAACAATTACAAAACATAGAAGATAAAATCAAACAAACCCTAGAACAGGGCGGTAAAATAATAACGGGTGGGAATAGAATAAACGAATTTAAAAAAGGTTTTTATTTTGAGCCTACTATCATTGAATGTAATCATCATAATTTGCCTGCAGCAGAGAATGAGTTATTTGGTCCTGTTTTATCAGTAATGAAATTTAATGATGAGGACGAGGCAGTTAAGCTGATGAATGATAATACTTTTGGCTTAGCAGCAGGAGTCTTTACTGAAAACAATGGGATTGCAATGCGAGTTTCTAAAGCTGTTCAAGCAGGAATTGTTTTTGTTAATACTTACAGATTAATTTCACCCATGGCTCCTTTTGGTGGCTTTAAAAATAGTGGGTATGGAAGAGAATCAGGAATTGAGGTGATGAAAGATTATTCGAATACTAAAACAACTTGGATTAGCACCTCAAAAGAACCTTTAAGTGATCCCTTCAATTTGCGTTGATAAATGAATTCTGAAACTAATATTAAAAGAGGTTTTGCAGATGAAGAATTTGAAAATCGAACCGTTCGTGCACAAGAAATTATGCATAGGTACGAATTGGATGGTATTTTATTAACTACCCCACAAAATATTAGATACTTTACAGGATATGACTCTCAATTCTGGGAGAGTCCGACACGTCCTTGGTTTGTTATTGTGCCCTTATCAGGAAAACCAATTGCCATCGTACCAGAAATTGGCGCGTCTGAATTTAACAAAACTTGGTTAGATGAAATTAAAACTTGGCCATCACCGAGACCTGAGGATGAAGGTATAAGTTTATTAAAATCAAATCTAGAAAATCTAAAAAAAACTTTTGGACAAATTGGTTTAGAATTGGGGAGTGAAATAGCACTAAGAATGCCGGTAAGAGATTTCATAAAATTAAAAGAAGTTGTTAACACAAATTTAGTGGATGGATCAGATGCGATTTGGGATATGCGTATGATTAAAACAAATGAAGAAATAAAAAAAATTAAATTTATCTGCTCAATAGCAAGTGATGCATATAATGCATTGCCATCAGCTCTCTCTATGGGCAATACAGAGAGAGAGGCAGTTCACAAATTAAAAATGGATATTTTAAGCAGAGGTGCTGACAGTGTGCCGTTCATGCCTGGAATTTCTGGCCAAGGAGGTGTTTCGCAAATTGTTTGTGGGCCTACCGATCGCATTCTAGAAGATGGTGATATCCTTTTTATAGATACCGGATCTACTTTTGATGGATATTTTTGTGATTTTGATAGAAACTATGCATTTGGAAAAGTAACTAGCGAAGTCGAAAAAGTATATCACGTTTTATGGCAAGCTACGGAAGTGGGTATTAAAACTGCCATTCCAGGAGCTACCACAAACGATATTTTCAATGCAATGAATAAAATTATCCAAGATAACGGGGCAATTGGAAATAATGTTGGAAGATTAGGTCATGGTCTTGGCTTGCAACTTACAGAGCCGCCATCACATCGATCTGGCGATAAGACCTTAATAAAAGAAAATATGGTTTTAACTATTGAGCCTGCCATGGAATATGCTCCGGGAAAAATGCTTGTACATGAAGAAAACATAATAATCCAAAAAGATGGCGCTGAATTAATTACCAAAAGAGCACCTAAAGAAATCCCAGTAATAAAATAAAATTACAAATTTGATTTTAATCTTCTTAATTTTCCCTCAGTTGAGTCATGATCAATATAACAACCTTGTAAGTGTCTAAAACCAGTATTCACATCGTATTCCGTTCTGCCATGCAAAACTCTTATATTATCAAACATCATTAACATACCGCTTTCCAGGCGAAAATTTAACTCAAACTCCTCAGACTCGTACAAATAATATAGTTTTTTTCTTGCAGCATAAAAACTCTCTAATTTCTTTGGTTCTAAATATGGAACATAATCTAACCTACCACTAAATCTACTTTGTAAATAATTTCCACTATCATCTAATTCAATTAGCTTTCCATAATTTTCAAGAATAATATCTTTATCCACGAACTTAAATAATACATCTGTAGTTGTAAGAACTTCATACATTTCTGGCTCTTCTTTTTTAAGATACTCCGCTACCGCATAACCATCTACCAACGAAGAGTCCCCTCCCTTTGCTTCATTAGCTATACAGTGTAAAATTTGAATTCCTGGCATTGGTTTTCGGTAGGGATTGTCAGTATGCGCTTTAATCCCAAGACTAGTATAAGCTAAATCATTAGCTTTAGGTTTTGATAATACATCAAAATGCTTTCCAAAATTAGTTGTTCTTACAGGGCCAAACATTTCAGCAAATTTAATTACTGTGCCCTCTTCTGCAGAAGTGTTTTTAACAATAACAAAACCAAGTTCTTGAAAATCATTTAATAATTCTGAAATATATTTGTCTTCGTATAAACTTTTAAAATCATAAATAGGTAATTCTTTAAATTGATTTTTCCATGGCGTTTTCTTCGGAATAATATCTTTAGAATTTAATTCTTGAATCAATGAATCAATTGAAAAAACACCATTAGAATTATCAGTAAACTCAATTTTTAAAAGATTATCTTCAACTTTGTATTTTGAAAATTTTATATTCGGATCTAACAAAGATGGCTCGTACAATCTTTGATAATTATGTTGATCTAAATAGTTTTCACTATTTAATCTTTCACGCAACCATAGGGGGTGAATTAAAAAGTTTTTTAAATTTTCATTTTTTGAATTTAAACATCCATTTTCATCTAAAAAAAATTCCATTAGAAAAATATATGTAAATTTATTAAATCTGCAATTAAATTTTTACTTCCTAGTCTCTATTATTGTATAAATTATGACTGAAGACAAAAGCATAAAGCCACCCACAATTGTATTAATTGATGGCACTTCATTAATAACAAACCATACCCATGCAGTACCAAAAACACTTTCGAGCAAAAATATAAGATAGACCTGATAGGCAGGAGTGTATTTAGGTGCAATTGTTAAAATAACAAAGGGCACAGGCAAAATTACAAAGCACATTAGTGACAGATATACAATTTGTGTAAGATTAAGATTAAATTCTATTTCAAAAGGGAGAGCGTATATTCCTGCCAACACACAACCTAATAAACATGCAGGAACGAGATCTTTATTTTTAAAATATCTTACTACGACTCCACTTGCGCCCATTGTTATAGCAACTATAAGTGCCATGAAATCGCCGAATATCCCTGTTGTAGTATAACTTCCCCAACCAATAGTAAGCATACTTGCTATAGCAACACCTATTATAATCCAAGTAAAGAATGTTGGTTGTTCTTTTAAAAAAAATATTGAAAAGAACGCAGCAAAGATTGGGGCTCCAGCTACAATTACTAAAGTATTAGCAACTGAAGTATATTGAATAGCGTAAACAAAACAAATGTGTGTAATGGCATAAAAAATTGCATACGCAATCCCAGGTATACCAATTAATAAAAAAACATTTACTGTCTCCCTCTTATACGACCATAATATAAATAGTAACAATGTTATTGCAGGTAAAAAACTTCTATAAAATATTAAACTATAATCGGTTAAATTTAATAATCTTATTAAAAGACTGTCAGGACTAATGATGATAACACCAAAAAACGTCCATAGTAAACCTTGTGCACTTTTACTCATAATTATTATTTAATAATTTTTTTATTTTCTCTTAACGAAATATATACGCCACTGGCAATAATTATAATGAGACCAATCCATATCCATTGATTTGGAAAATCTCCAAAAAAGTAATATCCAATTATTACATTCATAATGATTTCAGAATAAGACAAAGGAGCTAACTTTGATGCTTCAGCATAATTTAAAGATAAAATAAGTAAAAAATGTGCCAATGTTCCAATAGCTGCAAGCGATATTAAAATTAACCAGCCATTAATATTTAGAGAGCTCCAATAAAATGGAACAATTAAACTTATTACAATCGCCCCTGATAAACCTGTGAAAATCAGTGTCATTAAAGGACTATCAATAGAAGATAATTTTCTGGTGCTAATTATATAGAAAGCATAACAAATACCTGCACATACTGCACCCACAGTTGCCATATTAACTTCTGTAAAGCCTGGTCTAATAACAAATAGAACTCCAATAAAACCTGTTACAACTGCTATCCATCTTCTTGGACCAACTCTCTCTTTTAAAATAAAAAAAGACAAAATTGTTGCAATGATAGGAGAAATAAAAGCTAATGTTAAAGCTTCTGCTAGAGAAATGATAGAAATTGCATAAAAGAAAAATATTGTAGACAAAAATAAAAATAAGCTTCTTAAAACTTGAATTTTTATTCCTTTTGGAAAACCAAGATGCTTTCTAAAAAAAATAGAAGAAATTAAAATACTAAACAAAGCCATAAAAAAGTATCTTCCCCAAACAACTTGAAGGAAATGGATTTCTTGACTTAAAAATTTAGCCAAACCATCCATAAAAGGAAGGAGCATCCAAGCTGATATATTTAATATAATTGCTTTCATTTATTTTAGGTCAAACAGAACTTTAAACTAATTTATAATTAAACATAATTTATTTATTTGATATCATTTTAATTTAAATGTACTAATTTATAGAATCATATTTTATGAATATTAATCTTTTTAGTAATAATTGGAGTAAATATTATAGAAGAGGGTTCTTACTATCTTTCTTTATTATTTCTATACTATGTGTTGTTGATCAAACACTTGATAACCCATTTTTTTTTTCACATATAGATAATTTAACTATTTTTTTTATTACATTAACTACAGTTTTTTTTGCATCAGTTTTTTGTGGTCTATTGAATTTGATTTTTTTACTTTTAATTTCTTTTTTTGAAAAAAAATAAGTTATTTTTTTTTGAAAAAATCCCTAAGAGCAAATTCATTATCTTTTTTTGATAACTTTATTAATAGATATGCAACTATAAATAACCATAGCAAACCAAAATAGAATCTATACTTAGAGAAAAAATCAATGATTAAATCAAGAAAAGATTGGAGAATTAAATAATTCATTAATATTAATTTAAGGGCGGAAATACCGCCCTTAATTTAAAATACATTTAATTAATGCTTATCAGCAACTTCTTTTTCATGTCTAGCTGCAGCCCAAATCACACCTACACATATTGCTACAACTATAATTACAAAAGTAGTTAGAAGTCCTGGAGAATTTGCCCACGTAAAGTATGCATCAACTCCTTCCCAACTATTTTCTGGTCCTGGCCATGAATTCATAATTTACCCCTTTCTTTTATTTGTCAGAGTAAGCTCTGAGGTTTAATTCAGCATTATCAATTCCAGCTGCTTGGACTGAGTCTGGAACTCTCAGCCATCCCATTAAGTTCATTACATAAGAAATAATATACCCAGGTAAAAAACCGGTTAAAATCATAACTATACAACCAACTAATTGACCAATAAATGATGTTGGTGGAATGTCTCCTGCTGATGGATATCCAGAAGCAAATATCCCCACAACCATCACTCCAAGTACACCACATACACCGTGAATTGTAACTGCGCCTACACAATCATCAATCTTAAATGTATTGTGGATCCAGTTGTTTGCTGGAATAATAATACAACCTGCAAAAACACCTAGGATAAATGCAAATCCTGGATACCAAATATCTAGACCACTTGCACAAATGAATATACCTGCAAGGCCTCCAGACATCATCCAAAACGGATTTCCTTTACTCCACCAAAATGCTCCTATCATACCTCCGGCAAGTCCCATTAAAGTATTGAACACAAATGAAGAAAGTGTAGCCGGCGCTCCGTAAATATTGGTCCATCCAGAAATTCCAATCATGCTTTCAGTATCATAAATTAGTACCCCTGGCCAAATTAGGCATGCTCCTAAGAAGCCAAAGAACCCAGCAATCAGCATTAACAAACCTGTAAATGATGAAACTAGACTATTTCCCTCAAGTTCGTTTGCGGATCCATCTTCATTGTATTTTCCCAATCTTGGTCCTAAGTTCAATAAGACACCAAAGGCAAAAAATCCAGCTATTGTATGGACCACGCCTGCTGCCGCTGTATCATGAAAACCCCATTGAGTTACTAGCCATCCATTGTATTGCCAACCCCAAGATGCTCCTATAACCCAAACAAAAGAACCTAAAATAACGGCTAAAAAAGTAAATGCACTTATTCTTATTCTTTCAATTACAGAACCTGAGAAAATTGAAGCAGTTGTACAGGCAAAAAGCGTGAATGCTGCCCAAAAAACTCCTGTTTCTTGATCCCCTAACATTGGACCCATTGATACATTCCATGGCGATGCGTATCCATCTAAACCAATAGGAACAAATCCATTTGGAAAAGCTAAATAAACATACCATCCAAACAACCAAAAAGTAGGAATCATAAAAGCAAATGCTAGTAAATTTTTTACACCTGAAGAAACTGCATTCTTCATTCTTGTTGCACCTACCTCATACATAAGAAAACCTACATGAATTAAGATCATAAACCCTGTGCACCACCAGTAGTAAGCTTCAGCTCCTACCTTTTGTTGGCCTAACACAAAAGTTGCTAATTGTTCAGTAGTCATATTACCTCCTTCTTGAGTAATAATTTATAAAAAATTTATAAATTATTTTGTCAAAGATTCTAAGAAAATTATGTTTTTTTTTGGCTCAAAACCTTGATTTTTTATGTATTATATCAAAAAAAGTTGTAATAAAATTTTATTATATGAAACGGTTGACATTATTCTTGTTTTAAAATTAACTTTAAATTAAGCAATTATAATTCTTTAATTTAACTGGAGGGGAACATGGATTTAAAAAAAGAAGCAAAAAAAAGAAAAATAAAATATTTTTTGATCTGTTACGTTGATTTTTTTGGTGTTGTAAGATCAAAATTAGTTCCTGCTCAGGTAATTGATCAAATGCAAAAAGAGGGAGCGGGATTTGCAGGTTTTTCAACTTACTTAGATATGTCACCCGCAGATGCAGACATGGCTTCTATCCCTGACCCTTCAAGCTTAATTCAACTTCCTTGGAAACCTGAAGTTGGTTGGTTGGCAGGAGATTTATGGATGAATGGTGAACCTGTCAAATCATCCCCCCGGGTAATGTTAAGAAATCAAATTGAGCAATTAAAGAAAAAAAATATGAATCTAAAATCTGGCGTTGAATGTGAGTATTTTTTAATATCTCCTGATGGTAATTCAATTGCAGATGTGCGTGATCAAGCATCTAAACCCTGTTATGACCAATCAGCTTTGATGCGCCAATATGATTTAATTAGTGAAATATGTGACGCCATGATTAAGCTTGGATGGGGGCCCTATCAAAATGATCATGAAGATGCCAATGGACAATTTGAGATGAACTGGGATTTTTCAAATTGTTTACAAACAGCTGATAGGCATGTTTTTTTTAAATTTATGGTTAAGTCATTAGCAGAACAAAGAGGCCTTAGAGCAACTTTTATGCCAAAACCTTTTGAAAATAAAACAGGCAATGGTTGCCACGCGCATTTATCCATTTGGGATAAAAATGGAAAAAATTTGTTTCTTGATAAAAAAGATAAACTTGGTTTATCTAAAACTGCTTACAAATTTATGGGTGGCATCATGCATTCAGCAGAAGCTCTAACAGCTTGGTTCAACCCTACAGTAAATAGTTACAAACGTATTAACGCACCTGTTACTGACTCAGGCGCCACATGGTCTCCAAACACAATTACATACTCAGATAATAATAGAACACACATGATTAGAGTACCTGGTTCTGGAAGATTTGAGTTGAGACTTATGGATGGGGCAACTAATCCTTACCTCTTACAAGCAGGTATAATAGCAGCGGGTATTGATGGAATAGAAAATAATCGCAATCCAGGAAAACCAAGTTTTCTAAATATGTACGCGGAAGCGCACAAAGCTAAGAATGCAAAAAAATTGCCTAAGAATTTAGAAACTGCTTTGTCTCATTTATCAAAAAGTAAAGTGATGAATAAAGCTTTTTCAAAGGAGACAATTAACTCTTATGTAAAACTTCGTTCTTTGGATATTAAAGATTTTAAAAAATCAAAAGACTCAAAGAAAAAAGGTATTACAGAATGGGAAAAACTTAATACTCTTGACTGCTAAATATGGGAAAAATTGGTTGGAAAGATTTTATAGTTTGGCAGTGCAGTATTCGTCAGAGAAATTTTAGATTACACAAAGGTAAGCCATCTGAAGGTTTAATCTGTAATCTTTATGAAAAAAAAAATAATATTGAAATAAAAAAATTTATTTCAGTTCTTTTAGAAAAAAAAGTTGAGGACTCATCAAGAATGTTTGAATTTATGTATAAAAGAACCCATGATCCTGAAGATAGATATTTAAAAGCTGTTAAACTTTTTAGCGATGAATACTTTAATCAACCGGATAAATTTGATGGAAGATTTACAGCTACCTTTAGCAAAGATGATCCTTCTTTAAAAATATTAAATTCTAAGAAATCTTTTCAGGCTCAGTTTTTTGAAAGAGAAACAGGTTTTGATTTTCCTTTAAAAGTTCAAAAACTAGCAAAAACAAAAAATGAATGGAAATTTACCTTTTGGCATAATTTTTTATTCAACCCATCATTAAACGAAAATGTAGAAATTTTTTTATTTAGCCCAGATAAATCTGGGCTAAAAAGCATAGCTTAGTTTTTTTTGTAAGCTTTTTTAAGAGTAACTAGAGGATGATTTGAAGACATTTGGAATTTAATTAACAATTCCCTTGCAATCATATCTCTATCTTGTTGATCTTTTGGTAATTTTAATTTTGGTGGAGTAGTTACCCAACCATTAATATTTCGATCAAACACTGCTGGTTTACCATCTTCATATCCCATATGAACATCCTCTAACCAATTAAGATCATCCCAACCCATATGTTCTATATATTTTTTAAGAAATGGAGTTAGTCTATTATAATCGGGTAATAAGTTTACATCATATCGGTAACCAATATGTTGACCAATCATTTTTTCTCTTGCTGTCTTAATTCCTTTATCTTTAGAAGAATTAGACTTTCTTTTTTTAACAACTTTTTTTGTTTTTTTCTTAGCCATTATGTTCTCCTAAATAGAATGGAAGTTATCGACGCCCACCGTATAATCTGTTCCTGCTAAAGGTACTTTTGCTAACGCTGATGCTTCCATAGTTAAAGCTGCCAAATCTTCTGGCTCTAATGAGTGGATGTTAGTTTTACCACAAGCTCTCGCAAGTAATTGCGCTTCTAAAGTCATCGCATGAAGATAATTATATACTCTTAGAGCTGCATCATCCGGATTTAGTCTTTTACGAAGTTTTGGATCTTGTGTTGCCACACCAACTGGACATCTACCAGTATGGCAGTGATAACAATAACCTGCTTCAACACCAAGCTCCTTTTCAAAGTCTGCTTCTGGTATATCCTTGTTACAGTTTAGCGCTACTAAAGCTCCAGTTCCAACAGAAATACAGTCAGCGCCAAGAGCAAGAGCTTTTGCCATATCAGCACCATCTCTTAATCCTCCAGCAAAAATGAGAGTAACATCTCCAGACTTTCCAACATCATCAAGTGCTCTTCTAGCTTCTCTAACTGCGGCAATACCAGGGATACCAGTATTTGCTGCTGCTATGTGTGGTCCAGCACCAGTTGATCCTTCCATACAATCTAAATAAATTGAGTCAGGATCACATTTTGCTGCCATACGAACATCATCGTAAACTTTTGCAGCACCTAATTTTAATTGAATAGGAACTTGGTTATCTGTTAGTTCACGTAATTCCTGAACCTTAAGGGCTAAATCATCTGGACCCAACCAATCTGGATGTCTTGCAGGAGAACGTTGATCAATACCAGCAGGTAGTGATCTCATTTCTGCAACTTGATCAGTTACTTTTTGACCCATCAAGTGTCCACCCATACCAACTTTTTGACCTTGGCCAATAAATACCTCAATACCATCTGCTAATTGAGCATGATGCGGATTAAATCCGTATCTAGATTGAATACATTGATAATACCACTTGTGAGAATATCTTCTCTCATCAGGTATCATCCCGCCTTCACCAGAGCATGTAGCACTTCCTGCCATAGTAGCTCCTCTAGCAAGCGCAGTCTTCGCCTCATAAGATAAAGCACCAAAACTCATTGAAGTAATATAAACTGGAATGTCTAACTCTATCGGATTTTTACAACGAGGTCCAATTACAGTTTTAGTTTCACATTTTTCTCTATAACCTTCAATAACAAACCTAGTAAGGGTGCCCGGCAAGAATGTTAAATCATCCCAATGAGGGATTTTTTTCATTAATGCCATACCTCTCATTCGGTAACGACCTAGTTGTGATTTTATGTGAATGTCATTAATTACATCAGGGGTAAAAATAGCATTGCGCCCTAATAAACTTTTATCATCCTTTTTCTTTGCTTTTTTTGCCATAAATTTAC
>Ga0255743_10001835_pt1 | contig 17881 bp, 27 predicted proteins | sample 101ome_19_FD_179950 | JGI IMG/M metagenome (GOLD analysis project Ga0255743, IMG submission 179950) | Coastal salt marsh microbial communities from the Groves Creek Marsh, Skidaway Island, Georgia - 101405AT metaG (version 2) | ecosystem: Environmental > Aquatic > Marine > Intertidal zone >... | reverse complement strand
TGTTTTTTCTTGTTCAAGTTTTACTGACTGTGCGACAACCTGTCTGTTTGCATCTTGGATTTTTCTTCTTTGAAGTTTTTGATGTGGCATGGTATCTTTATGCATCTGATTAAGTTCTTGACTTCTTTCACCCAACTGTTCTAGTTTGTTATTGATTGCCTGAACTTTCTCTGCATCTTCTTTTTTCACAATATGGGTTTCGCCTTTATACTTAATTTTTACCATTCCTTCTGGAACACTAGAGTCGGTTGATTTAGTAACAACCGTGTCTTTATCCATCCCATCCATGGCATCAATGCCGTCTGCTACTCCACCTTCCATATCAGCTGTCTGTGGAGCAGATTGTTCTTTTTGTCTTTTAGCAATGTATGTTTTTGGTGCTTCTTGAACTTCAATTACTTCACCAGTTGCATCTGCAACACCTTGTGCAACTGCCGGTGCAACACCAGCACTTGCAGCGATGGATGCAAATGATAATGCAAACGCAGCAAGTTTTGCCTGTCCAATAAGTCCAGGCATCTTATCTACGAAATCTTCTACTTTATCTCCAAGTTCATCTAGTTTATCAATTTTTGATGGATCGAGTTTATCCAATGCTTCATTCATTGCATCAACATCACCACCAAAACCACGCATTGCAACACCCAGATTGATGATTGAACTGGCGTTTTCTCCTAGTCTTACAATTTTGTCAATGGGAGATTCATTACCAAATAGTTTACCAATACCATCCAATACGCCACCAATAAAGTTACCACCAGACATTGCAACCAAGGCCGCACCAATTGCTGCAAGAGCAGCAGGAATTGCGAACATGGTTGATATTGGAACATCTGCAAATGTTCCCATTGCTTCGGCAATTTCAGTCATTGCAGGCGCCGCCAGTGATGCGGCAATAGCAAATGGTATCAATGCAACACCAAGAGCACCAATCGCAACAGAACCAGCAATAATCAATGGGGATGCAAAAGAAAGAATTGCTGCAACAGCACCCAATCCAAGTATTGCGGCAAGTCCTAGTCCGACTGTCTTCCAATCAAGTTCTGCAAACTGTTGGAACGCCTTACCAGCAACCCATAATGCACCACTTAGAACAAGGATTGCACCAGCACCAACAATCATAGAACCAGATGCCTTACCTAATAGGAACGCAACACCAGCAAGTCCAACAAGAGCAACACCCGCCTTTGCCATTGATTCCCATTCTACATCATTGAATTTCATAGCAGATATAGCGAAAGGAATAAGGGATGCGCCCATCAATGCAATTGCAAGAGCACCCTTTGCGATTTCTTTTAGATTCTTACCAAGATATTTGAAACCTTTACCAATTGATTGAAGAACACCACCAACACCCTTGAGTGTTCCATCGCCCTCATTGACGGTTGCCTCTCCACCACCACTAGAACCGCCCTTCAATGCATCAAGTAGTTCTTTATGTCTACGCTCCATACCTCTTTCTTGATCTCTTTGATTTTCAACCATTGCTGCACTGTTATCTGTAGCACCGCCTGGCGCCATTGCAGTAACCTGTTGTTGTCTAGGACTAGGTTTCTTAGTAGGTTTAGTATCAGTAGTCTCTGATACTGTAGACATCTTATTAGTATTAGTAGTCTCTGATACTGTAGACATCTTATTAGTATCAGTAGTCTCTGATACTGTAGACATTTTTTCGCTTTGTTCACTAGATTTTTCAACAACATTTCCCATGTTGTCTTGAACTTTTTCAGTCTTACCGATAATTTCATGGAACTTATCAATTTCAACACCAAGCATATCGGCAATTTGTTTATTCTTTTCTTTAATCTGCTCTTCTTGTTCTTTCTTTGCCATCTCAAGTTTTACTCTTTCGATGGTTGCTTTCTTTTCCTCTTCATTACTAAACTGCATACCAGACGCCTCAACTGCCTGAGTTGCCTTTTCTGTCTGAAGTTTCTCTCTTTGGGAATCTCTTCTACGCTCTAACATCCCTCTTAGTGGAGTTCTTTGTGCAGCAAGTTTGAAAAGAGGCATTAAGAACTGTTTGCCAGGAATGGCATCAGCAAGATTGGTTAGCGGGCCCATCAAAGTTTCTTTGAAAGTATCTGCTAATCCAGAAGAATTTGTATCTAGAACATTCTCTAAGAATTGAACTCGTTTTTCTCGTGTTGCATACTTATCAACCGAAACAGTCAATTTACCAATATCACTTCTAAGGGTGATATTTGATTTGTTCAGTTCTCTAGTTGCCTGAGCATTTGCTTCAGTTTGTTCTGATAACTTCTTTGTAATCTCGCTGAGAGTTGCCATTTAACTAACCTTATTTTTTCTTATCGGTGTATGCATTTGCACCAAAGTAAGCAGCAACAAGTGCTGAAATAGCAACAAAATATGTTGGAGCAATATCTCCAATAATTCCTGCTGCCTTCTCATAACCTAACATTGCAGTAATCAAAATCGCTGCTGGGTATAGTAACATACCAGCAAGCGCAAACCAAGTCATCATTCTCATAGCGTCACGGCGTGCATCAGCATCCTCAAGTTCTTTTCTTTTGAACTCCAAATACATTTGGTGTTCTTCTTCAGTAACAACTCCATCGCCATTACTGTCGGCAGGATGGAATCCTGCTTCTTTTTTTACTTCTTCTGCCATAATAGACCTCTCTTATCGTTTCATTCGTGCCTGTTCGGAACGAATTCTCTGGTTCTCTTCATCTATAAATTTGAGTAACATTCCAATATAGATTTCCCTTTCCCATGGCAGCATACTCTCAAGTTCTGTTAAAGAATATTTGTGATGTTGCATTAACGCAAAGTTTGTTCGCAAATAATTCTCTAAATTATCATGCGAAAGGGCTATGCGAAAAAACTCTGCAACCCCTCAATTGTTATATCATTCTCTTTGCCAGTGTTAGGGTTTGTTACTTTTGTTTGATGTCTCAATCTGGGCGTAGTCTGAAAGAAAGTTTCAACCTTTTTGAACATAGATGCATCCATCTGTGACAAAAATTCATCCAATTCTTTTTCATCCATATCGCTGCGATCATAAACATTCTCACTATCATATACTTGGCGCACACATCGTTTAATAATTTCCCATGCAGTGCCAGAATTCACCCCCATTAAATCTTCTGTCATATTGATACTTGGATAATCTAAAACCATACCAATATCATCAGTCAATTTAATATTATTATCGTGTCCTTCTGGATAGAATACTTCAACAGAGTCCAAATCAATTTCGATTGGAACATATGTTTCGTTATCATCTGGACACAACACTTTCACTTCTACCTTTGAACCCGCTGCTTTAGAGCGAATTTTCATAAAGACATACTCTATGTCAAACATAGGTGACTTTGAAACATCTATTTTATCAAAGGTGCATTGTCTAACTGTTTGCATGACAGCATCACTGATGTCTGCATCCTTCCCACTCTCTAATGCAAGAAGAAGACTCTTTTCTTCTCCTACTAGAAAGGGACGGTATTTAATTTTCTCGCCCGTAGATGGCACAGTCAATTCATGTTGGGGCGTTTTAAGTAATGGTAAAGCCATATTATACTCCTATCATAATGTTATTATTTATTTACCTTATATCGTATCAACAGTTTGATCTTCCAGAGTTCCTCTATATTCTGCCGTAGAATAACGATTTGGAACATAAGATGGATCGTTTGTCTTATCAGATTTTGCTGGGATGGAAGGTTTGTGTAGAATTGGAGCTCCATCGTAGGTGTGTCCAACCGCTGGCGGTTCAGATTTTGTCTTTCTACTTAAACCAGTAATTTCTCTCCACTCCTTAAATGCAAAACCAACATCTAAAGAACCAATCGCACTTACACTATCGTTATCGTATTCAATTGGACTTACAGTTTTTGGAAAACATTCTCTCAATTCTACACCAGCAGTTTTCTCGTGGTTATCATCTAATTGATAGATAGCAATTGTTCCGATATAGTCATCATAAAAATTCAATGCATATGTATTTGTATCATAGATGTAGTTCTGCCATTTTTCCATTTCACGCTTTTCTGTTAAATCATCAGATAACCAAAAACTAATAGTTATTTCGTCTGCATAAGTCAACCCTCTTGCTAACTCATGCGTTGGGCCGTATACAGTATCATTTGTGGATGTGTCTATATTTTTGCCTGGCATAGTAATCTTCTTAATCCTTACACTGATACCTCTCGTATCAGACCAACCAGCGCCCGCTGGTGGATAGATTACTGCCTCAAATTTGTTGGGTCTGGATAAACCTCTTTTATTTAATTCTGCTTTCCAGATTTCAAAACTACTTGCTGCCATTATGGTCTCCTAGGCGTGTTGATAATTCTTCTAGAATCTGCATACACCTTAGTATCTGTTGCTCTGACAAATCGCTGAACTGGTAATAGAACAGCAACCATCATTTCTTCTGCATCAATTCTACGGAATGGACTTTTGACATGATCTGCCAAGTATCTTTTAACAACTGGTTTGACAAGAGGGTTTCTCTTAATACGATTCCAAGTTAAACGGATTCTCGTAGTTTCATCCATATTACTATTATTAGCATATTCTGAAATGACATTGAGAAGTTTAAGTCTCATCGGAATTGATAGGTAGTGAAAGTTCAAACCTAAGAAACCATCATTGTATTGTTCAATAGGCAATACCAATGGAAACCTATCATAATATGGTAGGACACTTTCGTTCAGTTTATTCTTAGGATCATAGTAGAAGAAGTTCATAGTTCCAAAGGTAGGACGCCCTGTGACATAACCTTCACTCACAAGTTGTCGAGAAGGCACTTGACCTAGTTCTCTAACCTTGTCTCTGAACCATCTTATAGAGCGATCTTTGCCGCCCGTCTTTTCTAGTATGCTATCAATTATCTCTGCCATACCAGTATTTATACGACTAACCTAGATGGTCTTCAGTCAATATCTTAAATTCCATACCGTGATCATTACAGTATTCTATTGCCGCTTCCCATTTTGCCTTGTTTACGCCCCATGTGCGAACCTCTGCAATGAAGTATTTTGTCTTCTTTTTAGGTATGTCTGGTGGTTTGCATTGTTTTTTGGGTTTGACCTCTATGATGAACTTCTTAACAGTTCCATCTGCTTGTTTGATTTTTGCATAGAAATCTGGGAAATAACGGTGCCTTTTGCCGTCCAAAGGTGAGATGTAGGGTATGATAATCTCCTCACTGCCCCATTCTAGGACAGCAGAGTTGTTATCACAATAAACCATAAACTTACGCTCCCACATACTGCGATAAATAATATTATTATAATCGCCTTTATATTTGCGTGGTTTAGTGGGTATAAATCTTCCTTTGTATGCCATGTCGATATAAATACTTTCACAATGTATAGGATTATTTAGATGGGAAACGCAGCAGCGCAAATCAACAATAACTACAAAAGAATTTACGGTGGAGACTTGAACTTCCCATCGGATGTTGGAGCGTTGGAAAGAACTGGACATTATGTTCAATTTTTTATCAATGTCCAAGAACAGACAAAGGTTCAATTCCCTAAAGGAAGTTTTAATGTTCAAACTGGTGCTGGTTCTACAGCATCCAGAGAGTCTTCTACACTCACTGTTACTAGAAATCCAACCAAAAGACTTGCATCTTCCATTCAACTCTATATGCCAAATAAACTATCTGTAGATTCAAAGGCAAACTATACAGAAGAAGAAATTGGTGCAGTATTAGGTGGTGGTTCTGCTATTGTTGGTAAAGCAATAAGTGGTGATTGGACATGGGGTGGACTGTGGGAAGGTATTAAACAAGGTGCATCAAACTTGGGAACTTCAGCGTTAGAGACTGCTGGTGCTACTGGTGCAAAGGCAATGGCAAATATTAAAAGTGGTCAGATTACAAACAACAGAACAGAAATGAAGTTTGAAGGTTTGGATAGAAGATCATTCTCATTCTCATTTAAGATGATGCCAAGAAATGAGGCAGAAACAAAAAACATTAAGAACATTGTAGATATGTTCAGATTCCATTCTATGCCAGAGTTTCTAGGTGATGCAAATAGTTCTAGAACTCTAATTTCACCATCTACTTTTGATATTAAATATATGCATAAGGGTGGCGAAAATACATACATGAATAAAATCTCTACCTGTGTTTTGGAATCAGTTCAGATTGAATATGGTGGCGATAGAACACAGTTTTTTAAGAACAATGCTCCTACAGAAGTTAATATGACTCTACAGTTCAAGGAACTAGAGATGATTACAAAAGAACGCATTGCAGATGGATACTAATCATGGCATATTTTAATAAATTCCCTACTGTTCAATATGATGTTTTAGGTGATGGTGTTCTTAGAACAATGACTGATATTAGTAGAAGAGTAAGAGTTACAGATAAGGCAAGATTGTCTTCTGTGGAATTTGATTTCTATGATGTAGTTGCTGGACAGACACCAGAATTTGTTGCAGACAGATACTATAATGATGTCGGTTTGCATTGGTTGGTTCTCATGGCGAATGACATTATTGATGTATATACACAGTGGCCTATGGGCGTAAAACAATTTGAAGACTATGTTAAATCGAAGTATGATGATGTAAATGGTATTCATCATTACGAATACACACAAGAATCTGGGGATAATTCATTTGTTATTGAACTTCCAAACGAAAGTGCTACAACAATTCCAGTTGAAGCAACACCAATTACCAACTATGAGTATGAGGATAGATTGCAAGATCAAAAAAGAAGGATACGCTTAATCAGACCAGAATATGTAAAAGAGATTAAAAAAGAATTTTCTAGAAAAATTAAAGGTGAATAATAATGGCAGAAGAGTCTAGCATTCAGTATGCTAATGAATATCTGGTTGTTGAGTGTAAAATATTTACTGTTGGTGGTTTAGAACTAGACCTTACTGATTTGCTTGTTAGCGTAAATATCTACGAAGACATTTTCAGTAATAGCATTAGTGGTGATATTTCATTTGTTGATACCAACAATATTTTGGGTAACGCTAATCTAATCGGACAAGAAAAATTATCACTCATTCTTGCTACACCAGATGGTTCTGATAACTATGATAGAGAAAACGCAATTGACTTCTCTAAACAACCTCTTTACATCTATAAAGTAAATGCCTCTGTGAATGTAACAGAACGAACAACAGCATTTAGTTTATCATTCACAACAGCAGAAATTGTTCGTAACAATCACATTCGTATATCTAAATCTTTTGATGGTGATATTATGATTGGTGAACAGGCAACAGATATTATCACTAAAATTGTTAGAGACAAAGAAGACGGACTTGCTTCAACCAAAGAGTTGTTCTTTGAAAAGACATTGGATATGCACAAGTATGTCATACCCAATATGCGCCCGTTTGATGCAATCAATATGCTTGCTCGTATATCAAACTCTTCAGAGTATAATTTTGCACCCACATTCCTGTTCTACGAAACCATCAAAGGTTATTTTTTCAGAACTATTGAAGGGATGATGGATCGCAAAAACCCAAGAATGATATATAGAGAAACAACCCCAAATCAATTAAACGACAAGGGTATGCCTGATTTAGTATCTAACCTACAAAATATTCTCAGTTTCAATGTTCGTTCATCAACAAACACACTTATAAATCAGCGCATGGCAATGTATTCTTCCAAACTTCTAGAGTTGGATTTTTTCAACAAGAAGTGGGAGTATAAAGATTTTTCATACACTGACAATTTTGAAGATGACACTCATGTTGATAAATTTACCAAAGAGGGTAGTGCAAATGCTCCTATCATGTCAGAAGCAACAGATGATTTTGGAAACAAACTATCTGACTATCCCGATTCAGTGTTCTACCTACAATCTGTAGATAAACTACCAGACAATCCTAAACTCACACCAATGCACGAAAAAGACGGTGCAAATCCTTTTAGACAAATCAACACTGCCGAATGGTTGCAGAGAAGAAAGTCTAGATTTGCTGCATTGGATTCAGCAGTAACAGTTCATGTTGAAGTGCCTGGCAACACTAGTTTGCAGGCAGGGGATTTGATTGGATTAGAAATTCTAAACAAGTCTACAATGGATACTGATGAAAAATACGATAAGAATTTAAGTGGTAGATACTTGGTCAGAAAACTGCACCATGTATTTACTAAAGGTATTGGACAATACAAACACACAGTTCATATGGAGTGTGTTCGTGATGCCATGTCTGAAGCATATCCATCTGCTGGTGTGTCTCTATTCGACAGTGGCAACAATAAACTTGAACTAATCCCGCCTGGCAGCGCTGATCCAGGCGATGTAAAATTCTAAAGGAGGCATAAACAACAACTCGTTTTTGTTATGATTTTTTCAACTTAGAAAGAGGAATCACATGACCCAAAAACTCAAAAACAGACTTCAAAAAATGAAATTTCAAAAAACACTAAACCGAAGGACAGAGATTGAGGAAAATAAGGATACTAAATACTATGAAGAATTACTTACAAAACGAACGATGGAGTTGTTAGGAATAAACAATGAAGACATTTCTGGAATTACAAGAGGGCGTATATGACCCTAATATCTTTAAGGCAATCTTTCTAGCAGGAGGCCCCGGCAGCGGTAAGTCCTATGTTGTTCGCAGAACAACTGGTGGACTTGGTATGAAGATTGTGAACTCAGATGACATCTATGAAAAGATGTTGAATGATGCTGGACTAGAAACCACACCAGAGGATATTTTCTCTGACAAAGGACAAGAGATTCGTGGTCGTGCAAAGGCAGTTACAAAGCGTATGCAAGGTAACTTTTTGGACGGTAGACTAGGTGTTATTATTGACGGCACTGGTAAAGATTTTTCTAAAATCGCAAAACAGAAAGCAGGACTACAACAACTAGGTTACGAATGTTCTATGATTTTTGTGAACACATCTTTGGATACTGCACAAGAACGCAATAAACAAAGACAGAGAACTCTACCAGAAAAACAAGTGGAGACAATGTGGAAAGAAGTTCAAAATAATATTGGTGCTTTCCAGAGACTATTTGGTTCATCTAACTTTATCGTAGTTGATAATAACGATGCTGGTGAAGATGTATTTGAAAAGGTATGGAAAAGGGTTGCAATGTTGATTCGTAAGAAGGTGTCAAATCCTATCGCAAAACGGTGGATTGCGGCAGAACTTGCAAAAAAAGATCGCAGATAAGATAAATTTCCAGAAAAAAGTTCAAAAGCCCTTGATTTTCAAGGGCTTTTTTTTAGCAAAAATGCCAAAAAGTGCTTGACATTTGTTCTAAAAACAAGTAGCATATAGATATAGTGAGAAAAGAGGTTAAATTATGAAAAAAGTGAAAAAAATAAACATTCCCGAAATTCTAGGTTGGATTGGTATGATACTGATTCATGGTGCTACTGTTCCGACTTCATTAAATGTGATATTGGGTTATTCAGATCAGATGCCTCCTTTGAACATGGTTCTCCTTGTTTGGGGTGGATTGTTTCTGTTCTTGATTCGAGCATTTGCTCAAAAGGATATGCTCTATATCGTGTCTAACGCAGTAGGGTTCTTTTTCAACAGTGTGTTACTTGCACTGATTGTTATGGGTTAAAAAGTGCTTGACATTGTTCTCAAAACAAAGTAGCATAGCACTGTAATGATGAGAGAGGTATTCAAATGGTAAATTTCGTAGGAACTGTTGACGCTCACGAGGCATATAAGATGGCACTTGCCACTGGTAAGATGGGTAATGACCTTGCAAACAAGTATGCAAACTATGTTTCAAAGAAATTGAAACAACAGAAAACTGGACGCCTTCAAAACTCTTATGTCGATAGTGGACGCAACAAAGTCTACAAATCTGAATGGGCAACTGAACGCAAGTTCCCAGAGGCAAAACAGTCTATGACTGAAAAAGAGGTCAAGAAGTTTTTCAAACGAGTTGTGAAGTCTAAGACTTATCAGTCTCTAGTGAATGAACGAGGACAGTCTGACCCTGCTCTGCGTGTGATGAGAAATTCTAGTAACGCACGAGTCGCTGGACAGGCATCATATCGTGGTGTTGCTCTTCATCCCTCATGTGGAATGAATAAGTGGGTTGTGTTACATGAACTTGCACACACTGCTGGACATATGCACCATGACCTACCGTTTCGCCAGACACTGGTTAAACTGATTTCTCGGTTCTTAGGAACTGAAGTGGCGAAGGAACTGAAACGCCAGTTTCGTGCCCACAAAGTAAAGATGAGTGTTTCTCAGACCATCAAGTCGCCTGAGAAATGGTTACAAGATTATTATAAGATGGCCGCAATGCGGGCAAAAGTGAAAGGATAAAAATATGACATTATACTTAGATATGGATGGTGTGATTGCAAACTTCTTTGATGCATTTGCAGAAAAGTTTGGAAAAGACCATTGGAAACTGATACAGGATAAAGAGAAGGCAATCGCAAAGTTGCGTGGAACTGACTTCTTCAATACCCTAGAAAAGTTTGAGACTTCTGATGCTCTTGTAGAGTTTGCAAAGTCAACTGGTGATTGGGGAATCTGCTCTTCACCACTAACTGGTGATCGAGATAACTCTGCCTTCTGGAAACGAGTCTGGTTGACTCGACATGGGTATCTTCCAGACCTTGATAAACTAATCTTCACTGGTATGAAGGAAAAGTTTGCAACAGATAAGTTGGATGGAACTCCAAATATCCTAGTTGATGATAAACCCTCAAATATCAAACGATGGATTGAAAAGGGTGGAATAGGTATTCTCTATCAGGCAAATGAACACGATTTAGAGGAATATTTGCTAGAAAACTTACGAAAAGTGCTAAAAAGTGCTTGACATATGTTATAAGAACATCTATACTATATATGTAAGTTGAGAGAAAGAGGTTAATTATGACTGCATTTGTGAAAGAAGAGTTTACTTGGGATGGTATGTATCTCATGTATCGTGGTGTCTTTGAGGGTGCTAAAATGATGATGGATGTTCATCCAGATGCCCATCCCTCTTGGGAAGGTAAGTTGAAACCCCAATTCATTGCTCGTTTCAAGTATGGTTACAAACCCTACAAGACTTGGATGAACTTCTTAGTGAAGAACGCTTCTGTTGAGGAATATGTTGCCCTTGCAGAAGAAACTAGTCCGCTGGAAGCAATGAGAACACTTGGTTATACAGGTAAATAAGGAGAGAGATATGATGAAAATAATTGGTGCAATTTTGGTAATGGGTGGATTCATGGCGATTGCCGGATCTGCTGGAGACTGTGATGGTAAGTGTATGGAGTATGCAAATACATATACAGAGATGTTCACTGCAATAGGTATCGGTTTGGTTATGTTGGTTGTAGGAGGCATCATTTTACTTAACGGAGAGGAAAATGTCTAAGAGTTCTAATTTTCGGAATTGGTGTGTAGAGAAATACTACCAACACAAAAAAGAAGTGCTGAATTGGGAACGCCATGTATGCACAGAAGAAATGAGTGAATATTTTAGTCGTGCCAAATGGTTTCTAAAATCTCTTTACAAACGAGAGGTTTTGGGTTATTATGATAAAGTGAAATAGAGAGGTATATTATGAAGATTGTAAATTTTGAAACTGATGTGGATATGAATATGAGTTCATACAAAGGTGTTATCAAAACAACCTACGACAAGTTGGTTGAGAAATTTGGTAAACCAACATACACTGATGCAGACCCTTATGAAAAGGTGAACTGTGAATGGACTGTTGGTGCTGACACTGATGAGGATGACTATGTAAAGTTCTCTATCTACAACTGGAAAACTGGTTATGTTCCTACCGAAGAGTATGAATGGCATATCGGTGGTTATGGGTTTGATGCGGTTGATGCTGCTTACGAGATTATCAATGGTTAATTACAATCGACTTATTGATAATGCAATGGCCGCTCTGGATAGGTGCAAAGCATCTGGTTCAGATTGGGGTATCAATTATTGGACAGGAGTGGTAAATGCCCTTCTCAAAGAAGCAAAGGCAAACAAACAACTTAACTGACCTAGCAGAACGCTATGGTGAGTCAATTGACAATCTTCCAACTGATGTTTTAATGGAGGCGATTTATAATGAGCGGTATGCATCTACTTCCGGCGTATTACACGACCAACAATCAGAAGAAACGCAAAAAGAAAAAGATTAACCCTGCCAAGTTTGAAGCAGATTGGCGAGAGCATAATAAATTTCTTAAACGATTGCGTTCACCAGTAATCACATTAGAAGAGTATATTGACTACAGACATGGCAGGTGTAGTGTATCGGCTGCACGGCAGTCTCCAAAACTGCAAGGTGAGGTTCAATTCCTTGCGCCTGCGCCATATCGAAGGGAAACACCAGACATCCCCAGCAGAGGGGATGGTATTAGTGGTAATGCCTTCAAGAAAGAGATTCCAGTGTATACTGGAAGTGCCGTCATTGGACAGGCATATAACAAGGGCGGACTACAAGTGTTGTCTGCAAGTGAAGCAAGTGACCCTATGACGGGCAAAAGGAGATAGTATGGCTGATTTATGGGTAAAAGATACAGAGTATCATCAAGTGCATCTGTATAAAACTTTTCAACTGGACGAAGATGATGTTATTGAAACATTTGGTTCAGTAGAAAAATTCCAAGAACTATTCGATGAAGGTGATGATGAAGCACAATCATATGTTTATGAGGGCGACTATGAAACTGACGAATGGTGGTGGACAAGTGACAAGGGTGGATATGAGATAGACACTGAAACCTCATGGGAGAATGATGATGAGTGATACCGTAGACTTTAAGCAAATCGAATACCATCAAATGACAATCTACAAAACCATGTCGGTTGGTAGTGAATGGATTGAAGAACAGGGCCTGACAGTGGATAGGTTCAAAGAAATCCTATCACATAAAGGAAGTGGTTGGAATGCTCCAGAACCATATGGTGAAGAACCTACAGATGAAGAAGATGATATGTTCATGGAAATCGTGTGGGGTGCAGACTGCATGGATTCTGAAGAGGATTTGTGGACTGACCGTAAAGGTGGTTATGATATTGACTATGAACTTATTGAAGAGGAGTCCGAATAATGGCAAATCATGTAAGTTGGAATATTCACTTCCAAGAGATTAACGATGCCGCAAAGGCAAAGTGGTTGGAACTCTGTGGACGCATGGAAAAGGAAAACTACGAATACTGGATGGGCGATATGTGGGTATATGAAGATGGCCCAGTATCAACAGATGATGTTCGACAGTATTCTTGGACAACTGAAAACATCGGCCCGAAGTGGTGTTATATTCAAGAGTTTGATGAAGACAGTTGCTACGGTTACTCTGCATGGAGTTGGCCTGAGCAGGGATTGAACTGGATTCTAGAACAGTTATCAGAACTTGACCCTAACCTCATTACATCTGTATCATTTGATGATGAAATGCCTAACTTCTTTGGCACATATACCTATGATGGTGCAGACCTCTATGATGGTTTTGAGGATGATTACGAAGAACTTCAAGAACGCATCTTCCAAGAACATCCACATCTCAGAGAAAAATGGGATAGTGATGAAGAAGAATGGAAAGATGATGAGTCTGAAGAAGAGTTTCGTGAAGTCATGTATGAAGTGATGCACAATGCTCAAGACGATGACATTCAAGAGAATATCAAATATATCAAAGAGGGTCGAGAGGAAGAACCTGTAGGATGCTAATGAAACCAGTGGACTATAGGGTCGCTACCTTGTTTGTTCAAGAGCGTCACTATAGTCCAGTTATGCCTAAACTCACAAAACATTATCTTGGTGCATACCATGATGATGAGTTGGTTGGTATTCTCACACTAGGTTGGGGAACAAACCCTATGGGAACAATCAAGAAGATGTTCCCAGAACTAACCACAGCAGATTACTTTGAAATAGGTAAGATGTGTATGGATGAGAAGATGCCACGCAATAGTGAGACACAGATGATGTCTGCCACAATCAAGTGGATGAAACAGAATACACCTAGTGTGTCATACCTATACACATGGGCAGACGGTATTGTAGGTAAGCCTGGATATGTCTATCAGGCAGGGAACTTCCTGTATGGTGGATTTATTTGGAGTGATGTCTATGTCACTGATAAAGGTGAGAAGGTTCATTTTCGCACTATCCAGCGTAAGATGAAGAAAGAGATGGGGCGTGATGATACCAAGTATGGCCCTCGACCTAACGATGCTAAGATGGGTGAACTAGGGTTCAGTAGGGTATGGGGTAAACAATTTCGTTACATCTATCCTATGAACAAACGGACACGCAAGTATCTAAAAAGCGACAAAAGCAATATGGATTGGACATTACCATATCCAAAAGATGCTGACTTGCAATGGAAGATTAAACGCCCAGGCGAGACTTCCTATACGGTAACAGATAAGATACCATACTATAATGGGGCGTCAGTAGACCATAATAGTGGTAATGTAAACAAAGTTGCTGACAAATTTGGAACTGCCACTTTAGATGCTTTTTTCTAATAAAAATGGCAGAAAACGCTTGACTTTGTTATCATAACACCTTATATTATAAGTATAGAGTGAGTTCCAAACAGTGAAGAGGAAAATTTAGTTATGGAAAAAATTTGGACACAGGTTGAATCTGAACCAGGCACTATTGTATTGAATGAGTTGAAGACTCTGCGAGAAACCTGTTATCTTGATGAATCATTCATGTCACGAGGGCGCTGGAAGCAGAAAGATCGTGGACTTTATGTTCGTTCTGTTTTGCGTGGTATGGCATTGACACCATTTATTCTTGCTGATGTAAAGAAGTGTCTTGCCAATGCAACTGACCCAAAAGACATCGAATATTTTGAAAACCTTGCAAACAAGGGTTATGCCTATGTGACTTGTGATTCAAACAATCGTGGAACTACCATGTATATGTTGATGAATGACCAGACACCATTTCCTACTGGTTCTTATGAGATTGGACGCAAGTTGCTTACAATCGACAATGCATCAACATTCTTAAAAGACTTGTCTGAGTCTGACCAGACTATGGTTGGTGCTCGTTATGTGAATGTGGTATACATCACAAAGGCAACTCGCCGTGAGTTGTCAGACATCTTTGATGCTGTCAATCGTGGGGTTACACAGAACGCCCAAGAGATGCGTCAGTCTTGGTATACAAATATCGCACAACCAATTCGTGACCTTGCAACGAAGCACGAAACAAAGATTGCAAACGACAACAAGGTTTACACCGAAACACAGGTAAATCGCCGTTACATTGATGAGATGATTGTCGACCTTTGCATCTTCTCAAAGTATGGAGTGGACACTGCATATAACAAGACAATTCGTGATGCAATGTATAAGGAATCATCGCCAATCATTTCAGAGTGGAAGACAGTAGATCGCCTTCTGAAGCGCATCTCTGTTCCAGAACAGATTAACAACCCTCGCTCAATTTTCATCAATATGATGCTTCGGTTGCATATCGAAAAGTCTGATGATTTGAAGATTGCAGACGATGCTGCGTTTGATAACTTTGTCTATGAGTTGGACAAGAAGTGGACTCTTGCAAAGAACGCTCCACAGATGGGTCACTCTAACGGTAACACCTTTGCATATAAGAACGCAGGGCGCCGTCAACAGGAATTTCTTGCTTGGAACTTGAAGATTTTCTTTGAAGAAGTTATGAAAACAAGTGGGTTGATTATCTCTGTTGACCCAGAACGCTTGTATACACCAGAACAGAAGTATGAACTTTGGATTAACCAGAACGGAGTTTCTACTGTAACTGGTTCAGAAATTCCTCTTCTGCAAATCTTGGATTCAGAACTGTGGCAGGCAGATCATATTGTTCCACACTCAAAGGGTGGTGAGACTACTATTGAAAATGGACAGTTGATTGAGACTTATATCAATCGCCAGAAATCAGATACGATGGAGGCGGCATAAATACTTCTAAAGGGAGTATTCAATGGCGTCACTGCAAAATAAAGATTGGTTGAAAAACGCTTCTAACGGGCCATACTCAAACAAGAGTAGGGATGAAATCTTTGAACTAAAAATCAAAGATAAAAAGCCTTTCATTATTGGTGAGAACAAAAATGGTATTAAAGTCACTGGCATTTCCTATGAAAAGAAGTCTCGTGAGTTTACATACCAAGATGCCTCAAAGAATGTAAAAACAGTTCCATACACCAAAGTTTTCAAGGACGGAGACTTTGGTGGTGGTGCTGGTTCTGGTGGTGGTGCAGAAGATACTGCATTGACTGAATCACTTCAGTGCTTCTATTGCTCCTATATCTACAATGTCACCAAAAAACAAATCAATAAAACAAATAAAAACTATCCATCTGATTCTGACTTAAAGGCGGCAGGATTATATGTGCAGACAGATAAGACACTAGAACAGTGTCTAAAAGATGGGCCTTCAGATTGGTTAGAAAACGAAGTTTACATAAAGACTGCAAATAAACTATTTGAGAAAGTTAAGTTTGCCCCAGGCACAGTATATTTCCATCGTGGTTCTGCATTTATGAAGGCGATATATGATGCAAAGGGTGCCACTCAAACAAAAGATTTGGCATCTGATAATCCACAGGCGCCTGGCAGTTTTTCTGATGATAAATGGAATCCAGGCGACATATGGGCGTCAACATTTACAACATCATCAAAACCACTAGAAAAGTTTACAAACAGTTGGGGCGAACTCAATGCAGAGGTTTTAAGACTTGCTGGCAATCCTGCTGGAAATGGTTCATTGTCTGGTGTTAAGTTGTTGGGTATATCTCTTAAAAAGGTGCATGGACAAACTGCATCATTGACAGAATTTTCATCCCCAGCACAGATTGCACAGAAAAAGAAATACACATGGGATAACTGGACATTTGGTTCTAGTGGTGGAGACTTCTTTTCGTCTAACGACATCTATGTGACAATCAGTGGTATCAAGATGCAGATGAGAAGTTTCAGTGGTTCATGGCAGGGTGAAGTCAAAGGTGCATCTGCTGCCGGTGGTAAAATCGGTGGTGGTAATGTGGACTTCTATTGTAAGAAACACTTTGGTAAGAGTATATTTGGCACCAAAACAGGCAGAACTGCCTATAAACAGTTCATTACAGAATCAACAACTACTGGTTTCAACTATGAAGACAAGATGTATGAGATGTATAAGGCAGTCAATACCAGTGGTAAGGGTTCAACTGCAACTCTATCAGCAACAGAATTTAAGAAAAGACTAAAAGAAAAACTTTCAGAGCCAGGCGACTTCAGAGACAGTAAACTGATGTGTCTTATGTTTTTAGATATTGCAATGGGTTCTACATCAACAGTAAGAAATACCTTTGCAACAGATTTGTTTAGATATGCAAGTTCTGATACAGACCAATCAAGTTATTTTGTAAAACTCGCTTGACAAATGTGATACGATTTAGTATCATATATGTATAGTTGATTGAAAAAGGTTTGGTAATGGTTGATACTTTCACAATAGACAATATCTCTTTCGGAGATTTGTCAGATTCCGAACTCGCTGTCATGTTCACTGACGGGCGACTTGCTTCCCATTTTCTAGAAAGACAACTCACAAAGTGGTATCCATTTTTGGAGTTTGTTGACAAGCGTGGATACGACCACATCGACAATGAGGGACAGAAATATGACCAGAAATGCTTCACGAAAGGTGGACTTACTTTCTCCCCATCTAATATGGCAGGTAAGGGAAGAGTCTTTGTCCAAGAGGAAGCGCATGAACACGCTAAGGATATTACTTACATCTGTTGTGATGTTGTGGATTTTCCTACTGTTCGTGTAAAGTTTGCAAAGGGTGAGGAACTCATTCAAGAGTTCCCAAAATGCAAAATCGCTTATAGTAAGCGTGAGGAGTTTTTTAATGGGTGAACCAGTATTTGATGTAACACGATTTGACATTGAACAAGAGATTATGCAAATCGGTAATTTTGTGGAGAT
>Ga0255743_10001831_pt1 | contig 17899 bp, 8 predicted proteins | sample 101ome_19_FD_179950 | JGI IMG/M metagenome (GOLD analysis project Ga0255743, IMG submission 179950) | Coastal salt marsh microbial communities from the Groves Creek Marsh, Skidaway Island, Georgia - 101405AT metaG (version 2) | ecosystem: Environmental > Aquatic > Marine > Intertidal zone > Salt... | reverse complement strand
CGGCGACCCGAGCGGCGTTGCAGTACTTGGCGACGTGCGAGAGGCGAAACGACAGTCAAATTGACGTGGAGGGTGACTCGCGGAGAGTACGCATTCTTGCGAAGCACGTTCAGGAGAAATGCCATGGTAAGCTGCCGCGGACAAGAGATTGCGCCGAGCTCGAGGGATGGGACCATGAGAACGCCGGGACATCACGTGTTCAAGTCGGCCATTGGTGGTCTGCTTTCACCACCAGAAACGACGGCGCTCGGAAGAAGCGCGTCGTCGAGGCCGCGGCACGCGACGACGACGACACGGCGACCCGAGAGGCGTTGCAGTACTTGGCGACGTGCGAGAAGCGAGACGGTAAATGTGACGTGGAGGGCGACTCGCGAAGAGTACGCATTCTTGCGAAGCACGTTGAGGAGAATTGCGATGGTAAGCTGCCGCGGAACAAAGATTGCGCCGAGCTCGAGGGATGGAACCATGAGAGCGCCGGGACATCACGCGTTCAAGTCGGCCGTTGGTGGTGCGAGTTCACCACCAGAAACGACGGCGCTCGGAAGAAGCGCGTCGTCGAGGCCGCGGCACGCGACGACGACGAGGCGAAGACCCGAGAGGCGTTGCAGTACTTGGCGACGTGCGAGAAGCGAGACGAAAAGAAACGATCCCGATGAACGTACGATGAATCATAAATAAAAAGCCTTGTAATGATACGTGTTGCAATTCATGACGCGCAAAGATCGTTTCCATCGCATAAAATCAATACGCGCGTGAAATGAACAAAGAAATCTTCCTTTCCGTCTTCGAACAACAACGCTGACTCGTGTACTAATAACAAACGAGATACTACTGTAGGATATAGAACTCAATAAAAATCCTAATGATGTTTTATAGCGATCCTTTCGTGCCTCCAACCGTGCGCGCGACACGTCCTAGCTAATACGTCTGCACCGTCGTCTACGCCCACAACGACGAGGCACGCGCCCCCGCTGCCAGCAAATTTGACGCCGTACCCACCGTCGCGTAACACGCTCACCATCTCGAGATTGACAGCGCCGAGCTCGTCGTCGTCGAAGAGTTCGCGACGAATCGAAAAGTTCGCATTCATTAATTCGGCAAGCGTGCTCGCGACGACGTCATTTGAACATTCACGCACGCACACCGCCGCGCGTTCCGCCAACGCGGACAAGCGCCGCACGGCGTCGACAATTGCCGATTCGCCTTCTTCGAAGCGTTTTTTCACTCGCGCGTGCACACGCCCGCTGTGACTGGCGTTTCCTCGTTCGGCCCAGACCAGAAACAGCGGCGGTACTTTACTCGCGTCGAGAGTTTCGACGACGGCGCGCTCCGTCTCGCGAAACTCTGAAAAGTCCATCAACCGAAGACCGCCGTAAACTTGAATGAAACGATCCATCGGACCGGCGCTGATGCCGACATCCTGTTCCACTCTCAACGCGAGCGTCGCACGATCGCAGAGCGGCACGTCACACGCGCCGAAGTATGTCAGCATGGCGTTGAGACCGGCGACGACGATGGCGCTCGACCCGCTCAAGCCGAGTTGAATCGGAATGGTGGACGAGTACGAGACGTCGAAACCTCGCGACGTGTCCACACTTCGTCCGTTTTTTTCAAAGTATTCGTAAAGACGACGCGCCAACGACTTGAGAAGTCGAATTCCGCCGTCGACGCCAAACTCGGAAAGGTGCGACGTCATCGCATCGAACGATTCGAACGAATTGGCATCGAGCGCGTCCGGAACGAATGAGACGCGCGCGTCGCGTCGCGGACGCAACGTCACCTCGGCGTAAAAGTTTTCAATCGTCGCCGCGATCACTTTTCCGCCGTACCCATCGCCCGGGTTTCCCATCAGACCGACGCGCGCGTACGCTCTCTCCACGATGACTTCGTTTTCACCTTTTTTCTCTCTCAGCCGTTTCACCGTCTTTTCCATGGCGATTTCTAGCTCCTCTGAATTTGATGAATCCGTCATCACCGCGTGCACCGCACCATTCGAATACGCAGTCGTCGTCGAAAGCATGGAGTCTACGACGAAATCGCCACCGCGTTCGCGACAGGCGCGTCGAATCGCCTCCTCTACGCCGACCACTCTCTTCAGTCGGTGGCACTGCTCGTCAGTCGTGAATACGCTCACTCGCGTCGCGGCGACGGCGTGTGGCGCGCACTCGTTTGGACGTCGCCCGTTTCGCTCGGGCGCGCTTATTTTCAGCGCGTTGACGCCCTCGGCGCATCGTAAGTCCGAAACGACGAGCGCGCTCGTGATTGATCCCTTCTCCACGGCACCCGGTCCGCGTGGGAGCTCGACGAGTACGTCTGCGCGGCGCATGCTCAATAAACGGCTGCTGATCTGTCTTCCCGTCGAGCGAACGAGAGGTGTGTCTCCGCACCAGTCCACGATTGTCGCTCGATGATACTCCGGTCGTTCCGCATCCAGTCGCAATGTTTCAGCCAACTCGCACCGGATTCTACGCAGTCGCGGCTGTTTCACGCCGCTCAACACACGAAGCGCGGGCGCGACGACGAGTGTAAAAGTCACGGCGGCGCTCACCGGATTACCCGGAAGCGCAAAAACGAGAAGCGGAGTTTTCTCGCCGCGAGGAATCGTCGCGAAGGTTGTCGGTTTCCCAGGCTTCATCATCATGCGCGAAAAGAAAATTTCGCCGCCGAAATCTGCGATGACGCGCTCGATGAAGTCTCTGTCGCCGACCGACGCGCCGCCCGACGTGATGAGGACATCACACGCGTCATCCCTTAACGCTCGCCCAAAAGCGTCCGCAGTCGCTTCGACGTCGTCGCGAACGTGTTCGAACGACGTCACTTTCGCGCGTTCTTCGAAACAAAGCGATCGAAGCATCGGTCCGTTTGCGTCGACGACGCACCCGGGCGCGGACGACGCGGCGGAAACGTCGGCTACGAGTTCGTCACCCGTGCTCAGAATTCGCACGCGCGGCGCGCGATACGCGTCGACGCATTCATCCGCGAGGTATTTCAACACACCCACGTCGTACGGCGTCAGCCTCTCGCCGCTCGAGACGAGCGTCTCGCCTCGACCTGATACGTCGCTCCCCGCGGCGCGCGTCCACCTGTCGGCGGCGACGGCGCTACGTTTCACGCGCACCGTTTTTCGCGCCTCGTCCACGAACGCACACTCCTCTTGAGGCACGACGCAATCGCAACCCGGTGGCAACTCGGCGCCGGTCGTGACGTACGCGCACTCAAACGCCGCGAGAGGTGCGCGTTCGCGCGACGTCGACGACGACGGTCCCGCGCGCGCCGACGCTTCCTCGACCACGCGGAGTTCGACGTCGTCGCCGTCTTCGGCACCGCCGCTCGCGACGGCCGAAGCGGTCGCCGACGGTCCCGCGCGCGCCGACGCTTCCTCGACCGCGCGGAGTTCGACGTCGTCGCCGTCTTCGGCACCGCCGCTCGCGACGGCCGAAGCGGTCGCCGTCGCGTTGAGCGCATATCCATCCATGACGGACGCTCGAAACGACGGGTGCGGCGTCGTGGCGATGGCGTCTCGCGCGAGGACGCGACCGATGAGACGTTCGTCGATGGGGACGCGCTCCGTGGAAGATGTCGCGCTCGCACCGCCCAACGCGCGTCTCGCGCGCTCGAGAACAATCTCTACCGCATCTTCCACGGCGATCATCGCGACGGCGTCTGACACTGGAACTCTTGGAACTAGGCGGAGGCGGAGGCGGAGGAAGAATTTTACAAAAATATCCAGCGAAACGCGAAGACGACGAAGAAGACGAACCCGACGACTTGCCAAAAGTATCCTTGTCGACGCGCCGTCTCAACCATCTGCGTAAACGCGCGCGCGGTTTCGCGAAGGCTCTGTTTCGCGCGCTCGAAATCGTTGGCGCTCTCGTCCAATAGTCTGTGCTGCGAATCCACCTCGCCGTGAATGTCTATCGTGATCTTCTTGAGCGCGGACACTCGGTCGCCCATGCGATCGATCGAGCGGTCGTTCTCGCGCTCCATCTCGAGCGCGCCCGCGGACGACGACGACGCTGCCGCGCTCGAGTTTCTGATGATGTGGCCGTTAGTCGTTCGTCACTAATCTCACGTCTCTTCGCGCGCGGAGACGCGTCTCGCGCGAAGACGCACCTGTTGTAACTCATCTCACCTCGCGCGTCTTCGATGGAGTCTCGTCGACGTGGACGACGACGACGACGACGACGACGGCGACGACGCGCGAGACTATTATGACGACAGAAGCATGCGCGCGGTGGTGCCGATGGCGAGCGCGAGCGCGAGTGATGGCGCGCGGACGCAGAGGCGCCGAATGCTCGCGCTTCACGGGAAGGGTGGGAACGCGGCGTCGTTCGAGCGCGCCCTGCGACCGCTCGTGGACGCGACGCGCGACGCGTGGGAGTGGACGTTCATCGACGGCACGGTGCCGGAGCCGAACCCAGGCGGACGAGGCTGGTGGACGCTTCGACCGGGCGAGCGGACGTACAGCGCGACGGAACTACCGGGAGTGGAGGAATCCAAGGCGCTCGTTCGATCGACCGGTCCGTGGGATGGTGTGTTTGGATTTTCACAAGGGGCGATGCTCGCCGCGCTCGTTGCGGCGGACGATGCGAGCGACGACGGATTCACCGTGTGCGACTGTGCGATCATCGTCGGTGCGGCGTGGCCGACGTGCGAAGCGTCGAAGCTCGAGAGCATGTCTAGCGCGCGGTTGCGAAGTTTGCACGTGATAGGGAGTCAGGACGCGATCAATCCACCCGCACAGGCACGGCGAGTGGCGGCGCACTTCGGTGAAGGCGCGGCGCGCATATTCGAGCACGACGGCGGACACATCGTTCCCATGGACGCGGACGCCTTGAACGCGTATAAAGATATTCTCGACGTGGAGTAAAAGGTATATCGTCATAGCATCGCGACCGTCGTCGCGCGTTCGCGTCGCGTTCGCGTTGCGTCGCGTCGGGAGAACGTCGTTGAATAGCAAGTAGTAAACCCTAGCCCAACGACCCGACCGCTCGCGCGCGTTTTCATACATTTTCATTCATCACGCTCGCCACCCGGCGTCGCGCGAACCGGCGCCGCGACGCGTCGGAACGATGGACGACGCCGTTGCGGACGAAGCCGCGCGTCGCGCGCGCGCGGCGTCGACGTCTAGGTCTAGGATGAGCGCGCAAGATGTCGAGCGTTTGGAGCGCGCGGTCGCCTCGTTGACTTCAAGCGAGACGTCGACGGATGGCGCAGAGGGCGCGGACGCGGTCGCCGCGCTCGCGCGAACGATCGAGGGGTACAGAGAGCAGGCGACGTTGTTAGATCCGATGCTTTCGTCGCTCATCGAGCCTCTGATCGCGCGAGTCGCCGAGGCCTGTACTCGACGAGGAGTAATCCAAAGCTCGACGCCGACGCGCGACGAGTCAGTCAAGAGGTGCTGCGAAGCATTGAACGCGCTTTCGAGCGTGCGAGGATGGAAAACGTGCGTGAGGTTTTATCCCAACGCGGCGAAATTTCTCGAACCGTCGATACGATATTTGCGAGAGGTTCGAGACGAGGGCGAATTTTGGCAAGTTCGTCAAGTCGTCGTCGCGTGGCAGTCGATCCTCGCCATCGTGCCGTTTGATTTAGTCACAGTCAACAGTAGTTCAGAGGACGATAGGAAAAGCGTAGAAAGTGATGTTCCGAGTGTGGTGCGCGAGTGGATGTGCGATTTGCGTTTACTGTTGCGAGATCCTGGTGGGATTCGCGACGTCGCGGCAAAAACCATCGGCAGACTTTTGACTCGGCGCGATACATCTACTTTATTACGCGATTTCGTGCAGTTCGCGCACACAACATTGCGAGGTGGCGTGAGCGCACGGAATGGAGAACTCGTGTTTTTGTGTCCTGGCATTCTCAGCGCTCTCGTTTCCATATTCAAGGCTGGTTCTCGAGAGCTGCTGCTGCGACACGCAGAGTCGGTGTGGACGCTGATCGAGTGCATCGCGGATTCAAAGCTCGCAAACGATTCAACGTTGGTTCGTCAGTTGTGCATTAAACTTGGAAGTAGAGTTGGAATGGTTTTCATGAAGCCAAGAGTTGTGAGTTGGCGCTACGATAGAGGAAGACGATGTTTACACGAGAATCTCGATCCCGAAAACCGCCGACCAATCTTGCGCGGCGGGGAGACGCAAGGTCCAGACGACGCTGACGCAACGTTTGAGGTTCCCGAAACGATCGATGACATCATCGAATTGTCGCTCCAAGGCTTACGCGATTGTGAAACCATCGTGCGCTGGACGTCGGCAAAAGCTTTAGGACGAATCAGTGCACATCTGCCGCGCGATTTCGCCGACGAAGTCGTTGGAGCCGTATTGGATTGTCTTTCAGTGATTGAAAGCGACTCCACCTGGCACGGTGGATGTCTCGCTCTTGCTGAACTCGCTCGTCGTGGATTACTTTTACCGAATAGGCTACCGGAGACTGTACCGCGGTGTCTGGAAGCGCTGACGTACGACAAACGCAGAGGCGCGCACTCAATCGGTGCGCACGTTCGAGATGCAGCGGCGTATGTGTGTTGGGCTTTCGCGCGCGCGTATGCACCTGAGATCTTTGAGCCGTTCGTTTCTCAACTCGCTCCAGCACTTCTCAGGGTGTCGTGTTTTGACCGAGAAGTCAATTGTCGCCGCGCGGCGGCCGCCGCGTTTCAAGAGAGTGTCGGTCGCATTGGAACGTTCCCGCACGGGATAGAAATCGTCAACAAAGCGGATTACTTTTCGCTTGGGTCGCGTTCTCGAGCTGTTTTGGAGGTGTCGAGTTTCATTTGCCAGTTTGAAGAATACAAGCAGCCCATGATTGAGCATGTTTTCGATCAGAGTCTGACGCACTGGGAACTCGCCACACGACAACTCGCCGCCAGCGCGATAGGTGCGTTGGGTGCCATCGATGCCGAATGGATCACAGGTGTTGGTCTGCGAACTGTGATCACACGCTGTTCGAGTTCTGATTTACCGACTCGACACGGGGCGATGATTGCATTGGGCGAGATATTTATTTTATCGACTCGCACCGGCGTCGAGATTCCGTCCGAGCTGTGCGATGACGTGGTGCGTGTGATTGAAAGAATCGAGGATAAAAATATATTCAGAGGAAAAGGAGGTGAAATCATGCGGTCTGCTGCGTGTCGTCTCTTTGAGTGCATCGCAAGCGTCGGTCAAAGCCTCGCGATGGACTCGCGCGTGTGGCGCATCCTCGTCGATGTCTCGGAGGATTGCTTGAAGTGTTCAAGTGTCGATGTGCAAGTCGCCGCGTCACAGGCTATTGTTGCGTTTGTACTCGACCGATGTTCCTCAGACGATCCATTTGCGGCGCGACGTTTGCTGCTGAAACACGCCGATGTATTAGATTCTGAGCCTCTCGGCGTCATACGACGTGGTTCTGCTCTCGTGTTGGGTGGTTTTCCGCCGCAGATGCTTTGCGGTCCGCACTCGACGTCGATCGAGGATACAGAGCATCCGGCATGGCGACTGGCTTTCGCGGCACTCGTGCGCGCGACTGAACCGGAAGAGAATGTAGAACTGAGAGACGCCGAAACGCGCGTGAACGCCGCTTACAGTCTTGTGGAGATGGTTGTTTCGATGTTGTCGTTTGCGCACGAGGCGCGCGAGTCTTCTTCACTGACCGTCTCTGATATCAAGTTTATGTCTGATTGTGCGGTGAATACTTTACTGAATTGCCTTCACGACTACTGCGTGGATAATAGAGGCGACGTCGGATCATGGATACGAGAAGCGGCGATGAAGAGCTTGCCAGTCTTGGTCGGAGCGTTGCAAAGGCACGATGCACTTTCTTCCGCGCAAGCTCAAATCATCGTACAAAATGTGTTGAAACAATCCTTGGAGAAAATAGATCGAGTCCGATGTCAGGCCATCGCGACTCTCGTGCAACTTGTGCGAGGAGACGAGGAGTTGAAGCATAGTTTGCGAATCACCGGTGGTCCCGTCAAATTGAAACCGCTCGTCGACCTTCTAGAGCGCGACCTCTTGGATACGGTGCTTCCATCAACGATCGACAATGCCCTCGACGCATCAAACGCTAGTGTCATCTTTCAAACTATGGTTCCCCTACTGAAAAGTAAGGCGTACGCCCAGTTTGTTTTGAGCGGTTGGTTTGTGAGCGCGGGGAGTGGCGGGGAACGGTTGGTGCGTTGCGCGTCGCAGGCTTTGCTGGACGCCATTCGTACCGAAAAGTCCCTCTCGAGAGTCTTAGCGGGGTCGATTGTCGCAAATCTTCGTGTGAACAAGCGTGAAGATCGCGTTACAGTTCCAACTATACGGGCGTTTGACAAACTCATGTGTCGGGGATTGTTGGAGGAAGAGCAGGATGAATCGTTCGAAATGGTTGAATTGATCCGGTACGAGTGCTTCTCCAGTCGCGACGTCGCGAAATTAGTTCTCGGATGTGTTTGTCTCTCATATTACGTTGGTCACTCCGTTCAGCGCGTGAGTGACTCGGCGGTGATGGGTTTACTTGCGCTCCTAAACAATCGATACCCGAGAGTACGACTCGCCGCGGTCGAGCACCTTTACGTGGGTCTACAAACGTTTTCCAAGCCTTCGCAAGGTGTTCATCGTGTCGTGCAGGTAATCTCTTTGAGTTCATGGGATGCTCCACCGAGCGTGACGCGGGAAATTCGCATGCAGATGTACGATCTCTTAGGTTTGGAAATTCCCGCCTTCTTGCGCAAGTCGAACCGGAAAGTTGCAAAGGAGGTTCGCGGTGAGGAAACGTCTTACGCGACGCTCGTCGACGAGGCGGGATACTGAGTCGAAATCGGTACTTGTACATGTAATATAAACGTACATTTAAATAGCGGCGTTATAATTTTTACAAGTTGTGGACAACGAACGTCGGTCCAACGGAAGACGCTACGTCAGCGGAGGGTGACGAGCACGATTGCGAAATTCTCGCCGACGCGCAGCACGGTGTGAACGGCGTCGATATACTCTTTGTCTGCGACCGTTTCGCTTATCAGAGAGCCTTTGATCGATTCGGTCCAAGGCTGCTTAATGATTCCTTGTCGAGCTCGTTCGATGACTTTACCAATCCTGGTGAGCCACTCTGATTCAGGCAACATGGAAGTTGACTTACCGATGCCGCACTGCGCCGCGAGACGCGTCGTAAACACAATCTGGCAAGTTGCGTCAACTGCGAATGAGTTCGTCGCGGCCGCCTCGAGCGCATTCGTCAACATATCAATGTTCGATAATGTGCCGTGTGTTTTGTCATGCGAGCCGGCGAGAGGCCAAAGTTCTTGCGGGCCTGGACTGTCTCTTCCGCTTGAACTGTGCGCCACCCGATGTCCTTCCACGTGTTCTCTCTGTAGAAGTTCGCCACCCGTAGCTCCAAGAATAAAACTTTCAAGGGCTTGCTTGAATCGAATTGTGTCCTCTTCATCGTCCGAATCGCTTTCTTCTTCATCAACAAAAGAGCTGCGTGAGAGATTTCGGTCGCGCATAGTCACCACCGGTGGCGGTAGAACGACGTCGACACCGAGGTCGTCTCGAGTGTGCTCTCCGAGCAAAGTAGAATAGACGGCGATTTCGGGTTGCATGAACAGATTGAGCCTTCTGCGAACTTGTCGACACGCATCTATGACGTCGAAATCGTCGATTTCATCGGAAATTATGAGATAGTGCTTTCGAATTCGCCCCTTGGAGTTCAGTTTCCCCAAAAGCATGAGAACGTCCGAAAGACTCGTCAAGGCGACGACATCTATGACTTGATTGTTCTTTTGCTCAATCAACGCGTACCATGGATCGTTCAAATGCTGATACTGCGCCGATTGCACGCCATCGACGACGTTTTTCACGGTATTAAGCAACGATGAATTTGCAGAGCAAAGTAATAAGCAAGTCGTGTTCACGCCGTCGGCTTGCGGTGACGTCAAAGATAACTTCTCCAGACCGATCGGTTCGCTCACTTTTATAGCATCAATCTCTTCAAACGAACGTAGCATCAATGCTGGATCAGAGATCTGCACGATCCTCGCCGGTTTTTCAATCCCTTTGAAGCGATACGTGCCGAGATCATGACAAAACTCCGGCTGGTATCCCTCTTGGACAGCTTTGTGAAGCGAATCGTAATCAGTCAAAATTTGTCCGCCTATTGCACTGCGTGCGACACGTGCTGCAAAATTTAAGACGTGACCAAAGTACTCTGACCTTCCCGTGCGGGCACACGGACGAATGTCGACGCATTTACCAGAGCAAATGCCGATACCCACACGAAGTCCAACGAAGACGTCTCGTCGTCCGTTTCGCATGCGTCTGCCGCCTTTATGAGCCAGAAGAAGACTGGGCCAATCAATCTTCATGAACGTTGACTGCGCGAGTAGAGACCACATATATGCATCTGAAGGAGAGTCAAAGGCTAGCAAAAATTCACCGTTAGATTCTCTGCATTCGTATCCGTGACACACCGCCAATGTCGAGCGCACCGCGGCGTTGAGAAGAGCTATGGATTCATCCATGACATCTTTCAACGCCGTCGTGAGTTCTTTCAGAGAATCTATGTACGTAAACACCACTGTAATCTGCATATCGTTCAATCCGGGAGAATCAAAGTAAGACGGTTCCAATTGTCGGACCGTGCGCAAGTTTGAAAATAGCGTCAACCTTGTTGCCAGCGACTTGGGTACAATTTGCACAAGTTCTGCCTGCACGAGCGCCGCCTCACCGAGCATCGCGTGCCTGTTGATCAAATTTTTCAAAAAAGCAGTTTTTGCGCGCTGCGTATAGCGGTAGACCAGATTCATCTCAACGGAACCCTCTTCTGTGGCGTCGTCGACTTCGGAGAGACGCCATCGCGCGCGTTTGCCGTCTGCATTGAAAACGAATGCGTCGTCAATTTGTACAGTCTTTGAAAATTCCTCGTCGACTTGAACGACGTTTTCCGACGTCGTCGCAAATAGGTCCAATTCTTTCTTATTAAGCGCCAACTGATGTCTTCCCATGTGCAGCGCGTGAAAGTTTCTGATAGAATCCTGTCCATCCCCCATGATTGCCGCCATTGTATCGCCAGAGATTACCGTTTGACCGCCGGTGGCGCAATCAGAGACCGCGTGCGCGATAGTCACAGCTCCTTTGAAGTACTGTTTTCTGCGCGTAGTCGGATGATACTGGCTCTGGCAGAACCCCGTGTGCATCCCAATTCTCACTCGCAGTCCGTTCATTTGAGGAGATTTTGATGCGAACGTTCTTGATCCTATCGGAGCTTGACTGAGCGCAGTTTTTTCTTTACCTCTGATTCTCTCCTCGCTGAATACTGTTTTTTCGTCATCTTCTATCTCATTTTCGCGGATGATGTGCGTCGTCGTCACCGCTTGAAGTAAAAGATTGTTTGCGTTCCGCGCGCGATCGAGTTCGGCGTTTTGCTTCATCACGGTTTGATCGTAGTCTGAGTAAACTGATGCGCAAACCTTAGCGAATGGCGAGTCCCAGGCGTACGTTTGCATTCGCTCTTGCACCAGTATAGCGAACTTGACGGCATCGATAGCGCTATGGAACGCGATAGTGAAGCTGTCACCCTCGGTCAAGACCTCATAGCCAAACGTCGCTACAATACTTTGCCTCATGATTTTGTCGTGGGCACTCAGCGCTCGATTCATGTGAACTGATGCTTGTTGCCAGAGCTTTGTGGATGCCTGCACATCGGTGACCACGATGGTAACTTCCGCGTCCGATGGTGCGTGGGAACGTTTGTACTGGTTCAAAATCGCCTGTACGAAGAAGCTTCTCGCGACGGAGCCTCCGAACACAGAGATGGCGGACAATCCTAAAATCCCGAGACCGATGGATAACGCCAACACCATGGGACGTATGCTCAATGCACCCGAATCACTTTGAACTTGAGGATCTAGGATGGAGACAGAGTCACACGTCACATCGCGGATGTTTTCCAGAAACGTTCTCAAGCTGGCTGGGGTTGACGCAAAGGCTGGGATGACGCCCATGCCGGAGATGATGGACTGCACATCCGCGTCCGTCGCCATCCATTCCAATAAAGACAGCGTGGCGTAAAGTTTCTGAAACGCCTGACCCGTACACTCACTACCGGTGTTGGTCGACTTCAGGTAAACGTCCAGCGCAACTGGAGATAATCCGCTCACGGCGCCGGAAGAATCTAAATACCCCGTGAAATCCAAAATGACGTCGTGCGGAAGTAGAGCGAGTGAATTCTGTTTCTCAACGACCATCGCGGCGGCTGCCACGTACGTCGACGTAGACACACCTGGTTCTACCGATGTGAACGAACTGTTCGCCGCCCGAAACTGTGAGACGAGAGATTTGTACAGAACGTCCTCCGCGGCGTTGTCTATGCTCACCAGAAAGATGGGCGCCGTGACGCCATTCAAAAAGGGATTCAGGCGAACTATGTCAGGGTGACCCCACGTGCTGGCGACCCCGCTGACAATCGAAGCCAACGCCTGTATGTCTAGCGTCAAGGCTGTACCGCCCGTACCGAGCTGAAGCACACCTTTATTGAACGCCGCGCGCGCTTCCAATTGGAAAAGCGGTAATCTCGACAAAATCGCCAGAGGAGTCCCGACGAGATCGATTCCGATCGCCATCCCACTATCTGTGATTATATTTGACAGCGCATTTCTGGGAGTGGTCAATTCTTTGATGTCCAGCGTGCAGGTTGCGTTGTATGCCTCGTACAGTGCCTGAATGGTACGCAACGGGCTATCCAAGGCGCTCGGCGCCGTGACGCTCGCGACAGTTCTCGACGTCTTTGTGGATGTCGTAACTTGACCGGCGATCTCTCCATCACAGTGCACGTCCGTGACCAATCTCGCCAGAACGAGCGCCCCAATTTCGTCTCGTAACGAAACAAAGCCGTACTGCGCGGCGATGCGCGAGGATTGTTCACTCGAGAGAAACCAACGCCAAAACTCAACCGTCTGCTTGACGTTCTGACACGTCGCGCCCGTTCGTAAGCGATCCGTCGCGGTGAATCCGGTCATACCCGTCCGCAGTACGACGTACGAGTAAGTCGTGAAAGGCCAAGCCCCGGTCGTCAACGCCGGCGCAATCGTAGCCGTCAACCTATGCGCCGTGTCGCCGTTGTTACCGAATTGTAAGCCCTTCATCTTCACAGCCTTTGAAATGGAATCAGGGTTTGGATACACAGCTTCCGTGTTTCCGTCGTGCACGTAACCGGCGATCGACACACCGACCGCATCCGCATCGGCCAACACGGCGTAACCCAACGAAAAGTTTGTCACGCGTACGTACGACACCACCCCGAGACCGCCGTTCCTCTCCGTGACCGCGCTCCCCAATACGCTCGACCAATTCGGCAACTTTGACGTTCCTACCGAGCTCGCAAACGTCGAACTCATCGAAGAAAGAGCTCCGGTCCACACCTCCGTCGTGCCGGAGCTGTCCCCTCGCACCGTCAGCTTGATGGCTTCGCTCGGAAGAGTCAGCGAAGGATTCATCGCCGCGAGCGCGGGGTCGTCCCAACGCGTGATCGTGCCCAGAAAAATCCCCAAGAGCGTGGTCGCGTCCACTCGAAGCGGCGCTGCGGATGCATTCGGAAGATTATACACCAACGCCACGGCGCCGGCGACGACGGGATACATCTGCAAGTCTGGGTACGCCGCGTACGACGCGGCGTCGATGAGCGCGTCGCTGCACGCGAAATCGATGTCCTCGAACCCTTCGCTATCCGAGCACTCGACGGTGGCGTTTTTAATCCGACACAAACCCTTACCGCTTCCCATGGCGGCGTAGCTCACGCTCACATTCTCCGTCGCCTGCTCGTACGCGTTGATGGCTTCGTGATACACGCTCGCCGGAAACGTCGCCCCCGCCCCGACGAGCGTCACCTCCGCCGCGTCGCATCCTCTCACCGTCCACGCCCGTCCCCACCCCACGATTGCCATCGCGCACGCCCACGCGACCGATCGCGCCGTCGCTCGCGCCAACCGTCCGCGCCGGCATCCAGCCCCACCACCATCGTCGTCACGCCGCCACCGCCGCCGCCGACTCGTCCCTCGCGCCCCCACGCGCGACGAACGCACGCGTCTATCGCGCTCGTCCGCGTCGTCCATCACGACCACGACGGTCGCCCGTCGCGCTCTCGCGTTCGACGAATCGACCGATTCCTCGATTCACGGTCCAACAGTCGATCCATCATCGATCGGCCGTTCGTCCGACTGTCCGACTGTCCGACTGTCCGAATGTCCGACGCCGCGCTCGAAAGCCGTCGCGCGCGGTGAAGGCGAACCGTGTGTCCGATCACATACCATGTTTTTTAGCGCACCATCACACGTGTTTACCATCGTTTTGAGCCATGTGGCAGTGTGCACCGATGCAGTGTGTGCGATCCTCGGGACCCTCGGGGCGGTCACCGACCCCGCGCGCGCGGTGGACGACCGACGGGACGACTCGACGGGACGCCGGTGACGCGCGGGAGACGGCGACGCGCGCGTGCGTCTCGACGCGTGGGGTGGTGACGCGTGCGCGCGCGTTCGATCGAGACCTCGCGGGGGGCGTCGAGGCGACGGGGGAGCGCGCGAGAGAGGGAATCCGCCCATCGGTGGCGCGCCCGGCGGCTGTGCGCGTCGGTCGGTCGGTCGGTCGGTCGAACGAACGCGGGTTCGGTGACGGCGCGGCGCGAGCGGGCGGTGAAAACACCGTCGTCGACGCGCGCGCATGTTTCAGCTCGTCTCTCTGAGCGATTCGGCGGTGAAGATACCTCCGGCGAACCTCGGGAAGAGCACGCTCGAGGCGGTGACGCAAGAGCTCGAGTCGCTCTACGTGGACAAGGTGCTCGCCGAGTGTGGGGGGTTGTGCGTGACGCTGTATTCGATCACAGATATTGCTGGCGGTACGGTACTCGCCGGGGAGGGATGCGTGTGCTTCGACGTGAGTTTTAAGGTTGTCCTCTTCAAGCCGTTCGCCGGGGAAATTTTAGAGGGCACGCTCGCGAGCGTCGGCGCCCACGGCGCGTACGTCTCCATCGGCTTTTTTAGCGACATTTTCATCCCCTCCAGCAACATGCAGGTACCGAGCGAGTTCGACGAGCGCGAGAAGACGTGGGTGTGGGATTATAACGGCGAGACGCTCAAGATGGAGGTCGGCGCGCCCGTCCGTCTCCGCGTCGTCGGCGCGCGCTTTCCCGAGAGCCCCAAAACCGCCGAGGAGCTCGCCGAGCTCACCCCCGAGAGCGGTGCAAAGACGAACGGTTCTTTCGCACCCATGTTAGTCATCGCCGACGTGAACGCCGACGGTTTAGGTATGTGTTCGTGGTGGACGGAGCACGACGCCGAGCAAGCCTAATCGACCAGAGACGGACGGACGGACGCGACATCACCCAACCCTACATCATAGAAAAACTACACACATCACATAGAACTTTCAACCACGTATATACGTACACGCACATATGATATACACCCCCGCACCCCTCCCGCGCGCGACCGACCGACGTCGCTTCGAGAAAATATCTTCCGAGCGATCTCGGTGACGCGTTCACTGACCGATCGGCGGGAATGATGAAAACGCGTCGGCACAACTCGACGACGCGCGCGTGACTCGATAGTATGGCTAAGATTGCGATGAAGTCCACGAAGAAGACGACGAAGAAGACGGCCGCCGGTAAGGTGAAGAAGGTCAAGGACCCGAACGCGCCGAAGCGCGCGCTCAGCGCGTACATGTTCTTCGCCAAGGATCAACGCGCGAACATTCTCAAGAAGAATCCCAACTTTTCCGTCACGGACGTCGCCAAGGAGCTCGGCGTGCAGTGGAAGACGATCAAGGATAAGTCCAAGTACGAAAAGGAAGCGGCCAAGGACAAGGCTCGCTACGAAGCGGCGATGAAGAAGTACAAGGCCAAGTAATCTTCATCGCGACGCGGCGGCGCATTCACGACTGGATCGAGTTTGAATTTCGACAATTACGCGCGACGCGGAGAGATTCGCGGCGAACGAAACCGTCGAAGGCGATCGAGATCCGATGCGAACGAATGCGATACTGAACAACGACCCATACATGACATACCGGATCCAATGCCGATGATATACTACGTTTAAAAATGAGCGATGCGAACGCGAGCGCCCTCGCCAGCGCGCGGGGGGTCTCAACAGTGTTGTAAAGAATAAAAAAGTACCTACGTACAAGTTCTCTCTTTGTCGTTACAGTGCAGCGAGCGAGCGATGATTTTATTCCTCCCGCTTGACATACCGCATAAAGTACCGATCGCGCTGATTCCCGAGCGTCCACATGGAATCAAAGTACGACGCGCCGTAATCCTCGGGCACGCCGCTCTCGAATGGTTTGCCACCCGCCGCGGTGGTCGCGAAGAGGGCGCGCGCCTTGCGCAATTCTCGGCACATGCGCACGGCGTACGCGGGATCGTCGGTGACGCAAATCAGGTGACCGCCGGGTTTTAAAACGCGATGCACGTCTCGTAAAAACGCGGCATCGACGAGCACCTGCGAACTTCCCACCCACTCGGGGGGGTCGGGATAATTGACGTAGAGCTCGGAGATGGACGCCGGCGGCGTCACGCGCGCGCTCAACGCATCGTGCGCCATACCGCACACGAGACGCACGTTTCCCTCGACGCCCAGTCGTAGAGATTTCATCCACGTTAGAGCGACTCTGTTTCGTCGCATTTCGATGCCGATCCATCGCACGTTTGGATTTTGTTTCGCCCTTCGCGTGATCCAGTCGCCGTGGCCGCTGCACACCTCGACGCGAACGTCGTCGACGTCGTCCACAGTCAACGGTTCTATGTCTTCATCGTCGGCGATGATTTTAACCTGGGACGACGACTCGACTCCTTTACTCGCGATTTGTGCGATTTCGAGACGTCTCGACAAGGGAACGTCGTTGATGTACGCTTCGACGGCGTCGATTTCTCGACTCGTCTCTTGCGATCGTAGTCGTAAAAATAACTGCACACTTTTCGATGGCGCATCGGATAAAGCACCGTCGTGCGGCTCGTCGTGTTCGTCGTCGACGTACCTCGCATTAGCCTCGTTTTTCTCCGCATTCGCCAAATCCATCTCGAGAATCGCCCGCGCGTCTCGACACGCGTCGACGGCGACGTCGTTGTCCGGCATGAGCAAACTCGCAGCCGTGGCGATTGCAACGTGCGACTGTGCGGTGATTTCGACGCCATCCCGGGTGGCGTCTCGAGCGAACGCCAACGCTCGCTGTACCATGAGCTTCCCGCATAGCGTTTTAATGAAGTATTCGCACGCCGTCGCGTCCGGAGAGTAGTCTCGCTCGCGCATGGTTTCCAAACACTTGGTCGCGCCGTCGACGTCGCCGTAACGCACGCAGTTTCTCAATAGAGTCGCGTACGTGCGCTGATTCGGCTCTACACCCACACTAATCATCTCACGCATGACGGATCGCGCTCTATCGATGTTTCCATCCTGCGATTCACCCTTCACGAGCACCGTGTACGCGACTTCGTTTGGCTCGACGCCCGCGTCACACATCGATTTCCAAATCTCTCGCATCACCGCCGTCTCCCCGACCCGCGTCGCCGCGTTCAAATAATTCGTGTACGAATACACGTTCGGCTCGAGTCCCGCGCGCGAGATGCGCTCGAACGTCTCCTTGGCGAATCCAAACTGTTTTTCGTTGCCGAAATCCTTCAACAGGCGATTGAAAAATTTCACCTCCTTCACCTTTAACGCGCGTTTGAGCAACGTCTGCGCGTCTCTCGCGCGTTTACGATTCATCTTGACGACGCGCTTGATTCCTTCGTCCAGCGACGAGAGGTACGACGTGGACACGCCGTCGCCCTCGTCGCCCTCGTCGCCCTCGTCGCGCGCGCCCGCCGCCGCCCCATCACCGCCTCGCGTCCCACTCTTCTCACCGCCGCCGTCTCCACCGCCCACCGCCGCCGCCGCCGCCGCCGCCGCCGC
>Ga0255743_10001829_pt1 | contig 17901 bp, 14 predicted proteins | sample 101ome_19_FD_179950 | JGI IMG/M metagenome (GOLD analysis project Ga0255743, IMG submission 179950) | Coastal salt marsh microbial communities from the Groves Creek Marsh, Skidaway Island, Georgia - 101405AT metaG (version 2) | ecosystem: Environmental > Aquatic > Marine > Intertidal zone >... | reverse complement strand
AATGTCACTAAAAACATCGAAGTGCTCTTTGGGCAGCAAGCCGATCCCGCTATTTTTGAGCTGGTAGAAACAGTCCTGATTCAAGCAGTACAAAAGTATGCCTCTTCTAATCCGCTTCCTAATTGGTATGTAGAGCTAGAGAAGCTAAACGGATGGGAAAACAAGGTAGGCAATATAAGCAATTGGCAGTGGACTTATGTGCCGCCAAGAAAGGGCAAGAAGGTTGGCGACAGGGGCATTGGTGTCGATGTCGATCCAAAGTCTATTAACTCATTTCCTGTTGGTTCTGTGATGATACTGAAGCCAAGAGAAGGTAATGATCTTGTTGGATTAACTAACAGGGCGGCTGATTGGATTCAAACCAAGAAAAGAACAAAAACAGAACTAGCGCTTGCTAGCTACAAGGGTGATACATCCCCAAGGGTTAACGGCAGAGCGTCTACACGTAGAGGCTACCTTGCAATGGCTACTGCCAAGATAAAACGCAGTCAGCTTGGCAAGTCTTACACTATATGGGCTGGCTACACTTCAAAGTATGCGATTGGGGGTGAGCGCTGGATTCCTGATTGGATGACAGAGGTTCAGGGTAAAGTTCCTTTTACTAGGGCCACCCCTTACATAATGGTAATGAGCAAGGCTAAACGATCAGGCGGGCGCAGAGGCTATATGTCAGAAGCGAAAATAGAAGAAAAGATATTGAAGTCTGCCAGAGAAGCTACGCGAATTAGAAAGGCTACTAAATAATGTCAAATGTATTTACTGACTTATTACTCCGAGTCAAAACAGAAGTAGATGAGAACGGCAAAAAAGCCTTAAAGGATATTAATAAAGAGGCTACTGCCGCTGGCGATGCTATGGGCAAAGCCGCCAACGAAACCAACAAGTTTGGCAAGGCTGGCAGAAAGTCTGGATACATGATTCAGAATGCCTCTTATCAGATAGCAGATTTCTTTGTCATGCTTCAGGGTGGCATTTCGCCAGTCAGGGCATTGTCTACTCAGCTTCCGCAGTTGCTTGCAGGATTTGGTGCTTTCGGTGCTGCCGCTGGTGCTGTTGCCGCTATTGGTGCTTCAGTATTTATAGCATTTCAGAAGGGAGCTACGAGCGCTGAAGCATACGCTAAAAGCCTTAGCGAGCTTAATTCTGTTCTTAATCTTTTAGGAGAAAAGCCTGGAAGCCAAGTAGATGCGTTGGCTAGGGCGATTGAGGATGCTGATGAGGAGACTGCTGCGCTAGCGAAGGCATTGTTTGCATTGGGCGAGATTAAGGCTGAACAAGGATTAAAGAAGCAAACAGAGGCGTTTGAAGATTATATAGATGGGCTGTCTGAATTGGGGACGGCTACTCAGGCTCTTTTTACTCAGGTTTCAGCGGGAGCGCCAGTAGCAAATCTTTTAGACATAGGGCAGCTAAATGAAATCAAATCCAAGTTTGGGCTTACCAGTGATGCTGTAGCTCAAAATATTCAAGAGATCATTGAGGCATTTAAGAACGGTGAAGATTCTGCAATATCTCTTTCAACGCAATTTACTGAGCTTTACAGAAGCAATGAAATTCAAGGTAATGCCGGATTAGATGAGTTTATAGAGCAGCTAGAGAAGCTTCTCCAATCAAGAAATTCTCTTGAGGCATTCAAAGGTGTACTAGAAGAGATAAAGGTTGATGCAGAGGTAAAAGGGCTTGAGGAATTAGAGCGCTTTAAGAATCTTGCTGATCCATCTAGGGAGGCCATTAGGGGACTTAGAGCAGAGATTACTGATCTCACTGTCGCCATGTCAAAGCCAATCGCTGAGGGTGGGCTGACTGTTGAGCAGTTTGAGAAAGCCTATAAGTCTTTGCTTGATACCTATTTAGAGGGAGGAAAGATTAGCTCTCAGGCAGGACTTGATGCCGCTATTGCAGAACTAAATCGCGCACTTGATCAAGGCATTATCAACGCAGAAGAGCTTGAAGAAAGATACAACGCGCTTATTGATTCAATGTTGCAGCCTGTCAAGCTTCCTAAAAATGAAAGACTAGAAGCGTTAAAGCAGGAAGGCCAAGCCATTCTGGATAGGTTTAATCCTGCTCAAGCCGCTGTAAGGCAATACAGGGTAGAGATATTTGAAGCAGAGGTGGCGCTTCGCGCACTTGGGCTTGAGGGTAAAGAGCTAGAGAATATTCTTCAACGTATTCGCAATGAAATGTTGGAACCAATAGTTGTTCCACCAAATCCAGCTATAGAAAGGCAAAAGAAAGCCGCCCAAGATTTACTAGATACGCTTGATCCTGCTGGTGCTGCCGTTAGGGATTATCGCTTACAGATTGTTGAGTTAAGGGCCGGTTTGAAGCTTCTTGGCCTAACTACCGAAGAAGTAGATGAGAAGATAAGGCAATTCAACGACACCCTGTTGCAGCCTATAGTTGTTACAGCGAAAAAACGTGATTGGGCAGAAGAGCTTGATTTACCTGGACTTCAAGGTATTCAGCAGGACATTAAACAGTCATTTGATGAGTGGGGCGACTCTCTTGGTGACTCTATTGTTGATGCTTTAGATCGAGGCATGGACAGCTTTAAAGAGTTTGCTGATTTCATCATTAAGCAAATTGCAAGAATAGCTGTTCAGAATTTAATCATTGAGCCTTTGGTTAATAGTCTTGGCAATCTGTTCCCAAAGACTAAAGGAATCAATCTTGGAGAGGTTGAGCAAACCAATCCTGTTGGCGATAGCGCAAGGTTTCAGGCTGTATCAGCCGCCCCCATGATGGGCTATATAGCGGCACCTTCATTGGCCGGAAAGACATCTAACAGTAGCGCTATAACGGTTAACGTAAACAACTATGGCAATGACGATGTTGAGGTTGAGCAGCGCAAGACAAGCAGAGGGCTTGAGATTGACGTTCTGATAAAGGGCGCAGTGAAGCGGGGTATTGCTCAGGGTGACTTTGATAATGTGATGCGCTCAAGCTTTGGAACTCGGAGGCTCGCTTACTAATGGCATATACAGGTGATATAGCGGATAGGCCGGAAACCTTAGATGGTTGCTGGCAGACTTGGACTGAGAGCCAAACAGACAACATCGTGAAGTCCTCTATGGATTCAGGTGTTGTAAAGACTCGCAGAAGGTTTACAGGTATTCAGAGAAAGGCGCAGGTTTCGGTAACGCTGAGTGCTGATCTCTATCAGGATTTTCAAGACTGGTATAACGTCTACCAACGCCAAGGAAGCATACCAACAACGGTTAAGACGCCATACGGCGAGAGCGAAATTTGGATGTTTATTGCTCCGCCTGTCTATGAATGGATTGATGCCAATATGTTCAAGGTGTCTACGGAGTTGTACGCGCAGGCAGGGTGGAACGACTAATGCCATTAGTTAATTTAGTAAATGAACAACACGGTGACGTTGCCTACCTGTTCCTAATGACGATTACTGATCCTGAATCGAATACCATTCTTCATGTTGTAAATAACCTTGAGAACGTGACAAGCAGGGGCGTTGAGTATCACGCTTTTCCTTTTGAAATCGTTTTGCCGCCTGATGATGGCACTTCTCCCTCTGGCGTGAAAGTGACTACTTTTAATGTTGGAAAGGAATTGATGGAGATTTTACGGGGGACTCTTGATCCCCCAAGGGTAAAGCTTGAGCTAGTGCTCTCAAGTGATCTTGATGTAGTCGAGAAAACAATTGATTTTATGGTGCTACGGAATCTCAGCTATGACACTGAAAGCGTCAGCTTTGATCTTGCTAGCAGTAGCATATTCGCTAGGAAAACGTGCAGCGGTAAGTATACGCAAGTAGAGTTTCCTGGCTTGTTCTTTAGTTTGCAGTGATGGATTTATCAAAGTACATAGGTTTGCCATATCAGGATCGCGGGCGCGGGCCAGCGTTTGACTGCATTGGTTTTGTTCGCCATTTGTACAAAGAAGAGTTAGGTATTGAGCTTCCAGATTTTCTACGCACCTATTCTAGTGCTGAGAACTCTGAAAGTGTTGCATCAGCTATCAACGAGAGGAAAGCTGATTGGGTTAAGGTTGATGATCCCCAGCCTCTTGATCTTCTGCTGTTCAACATACTTGGCTTGCCTGTTCACGTTGGCCTATATCTCAATGATGATGATTTCATCCACTGCTTCCAGAATACTAATTCCTGTATTGAGCGTTTAAGCGCCGTTACATGGAATAGGCGGCTTCTAGGGGTGTATAGATGGAAAGGCTGAACCAGCCAGTAATTGTAGAGACAAACGCTCTTGAGCCTGTCAGCACCTTTGTTGCGCCTGCTGGAAATACTATTGCTGAAATACTGCATTTAGCAAAAGTACCTGAAGCCACTTGGGGCCATGTTGTCATTGTTATGAATGGCATTGAGGTTGCTAGGGATCAATGGGAACGGGTAGAGCCAAGAGATGAGGACATACTTGGCATTCACGTTATCCCATTAGGCGGTGATGGTTCGAAGGGTATTTTGAGGCTGGTTGCTATGGTTGTTATTGCTGTTGCCGCCCCATATATTGCAGGCGCACTGCTCTCAGGATCAGGGCTTACTGGCACTGCTTTAGCAGTTGCCGAAGGAGTTTTGGCCGCTGGCATCAGTATGGTAGGTGCCTTATTGGTGAATGCAATTATACCACCTCCGAAGCCGGTTACACCCAATCAGTCTGCCGCTGGCGATGCTTACTTTATTAACAGCCAAACCAACAGAGCTAGGCTTTACGAAGTGGTGCCGGTTGTCTACGGGCAGCACAAGATGTATGGAAACCTAGCTAGTGCTCCAGACGTTTTCAGCGCTGGCACTTCCAGCTTGTTTACCGCGCTGTATGACTGGGGATTAGGCTACTGCGATGTTTGGGATATGAGAGCGGGTGATACAAAGCTATCCGTTTTCCCTGCAACTATTCGCCACCTAAAAGGCGTTCCAAATCACTATGATCCACAACAGCCTGAGCTTGGCTTAGAGCCTATTGAACTTGAAATGATTAACTACCCTGTCAAAACGGCAGAGTTGAACGTAGAGCTCAATAAGTCTGGTGATACAGCATCACCTTCTACAGCACCAAACTCTAAAAGTGCTGTTGTAGAAATAGCCTTCCCCTCTGGGCTTGTTAAATTTGACAAGCAAGGTAATGAGCAAAGGCTTGGCGTTCCTTTTGTGGGGATGATAAAGGGCGCTGCAACCAATAACGAGTGGCTAGCGTTACCCTCTGGAACTAAAGGCTACGCGGGTGATCACTTTCAGATTTCTGGTGGCGTCACAAGCGGCGGCAATGAGTGGCCTAACCCTAATGAGCCAGCAAGTGTTGTTATTGATTTAGACAGGTATGAAGTAGAGAAAGGTTCAAAGGTATTTGTGAGGCTGAAGTTCAATCAGCCTAGTTACTATATCAGGCCGCAGGATGATCTTTGGTTTGTTGATGCTTCCAATGGGCAGAGAGTCCCGAGCTTTGACTTCAATGAAACCCCCAATCCAAATGATTACCCGAGTGATTGGGTTCTTGTCGATGGGGCAGATGCACCAGCCAAAGGTACCTTTGTTATAACGGAAGGCAGAGAATATGGCTTTGAGTTTTTCGTTACAGATAAAAAAGGATATTACATTTGTCGGACTAACATGGAGTCCTTTAAGGATCAGCCTCCCCCAGATGGATTTCCATTTCCTGCTGGCGTTGTAAACAGTAAGCAATTGCTTGTTGGCGATATTGATGTTGGTGGTGATGTTGTAGAGCCTCCAATATCAGAAGCCCTCTACAGCAGGGAAGAGGGAAGAGAAACCTATATCCTTATCATTGAGACTCAAACCAATAGAAGGGGTGAAAGGGGATTATGGATTGAACATCCTGATTCTGCTCAATTGTATTATCGAGGTAAAAACCTTCCTATCACCATTCAGCTTGTTGAGGAATACAAAGGTTCTTTAAAGGACAAGACTGAACCTCAAGAGATTACTGCTGGCGTAATGATGCGTCAGGCTTACTATGCTTTGAAAGTGGTGCCAAGCGAGGTTAGCAGCTATGGAATCGGTGCTGGGCCTAGCAAGGCAATTAACAGGCTAGATGGTTATGAGCCGACAGATCAATATGTAGCGCGATCAAACTTTACTATCAGCGGAAACAAACTAACTCCTGGAAGGGTAAGCATTGTTATACCGTTTCCAGAAGAGGGTGAGTATCAAGTAAAGATATGGCGAGAAACCGATCACGATAATTATCCTGGTGATGATCGATTTATAGAAAATGCTGTTTGGACAAAGTTTGTTAGCAGGGGCTACCCTACCACTGAAGCTGGTGAGCGCAGAGGCATATTAAATCTAGCCAAGAAGCATACGTTGTCTGAGGTTCAGTTTCAGGCATCTGGAAATGTTCAGGGTAATGTTCAGCAGATCAGCGCAATGGTTAGGGCGCATTTGCGCTGGCATGACGGTAATAAATGGCGACAGCCTAGCAATCAGATGCGACATTCTGGCAATCCAGCTTATGCCGTTCTTGATCTTCTGACTGGCTATAGCGTCCAGAACAGCACAGATATTCCGGTTGATAAGGATTTTGATGGTGGCTGGATTTCCGATGTTCAGATTGATTTCAGGGCATTCAAGGCGTTAGCCGATCACTGTAATGAGAAAGTCAAGTACATTGATAAATACGGAACTACCCAAGAGCGATTCCGTTATCAGTTCGCATCTATTATAGGAACCGATCAGCCGATCATTGAGACTGTTAACGGCATCCTTTCTATGTGCCGAGCGCAGCTAATCATTAACCAGCAGGGCCAAGTGTCGGTAATGCTGGATAGCAATAAGAATTGGGATGGCACTCCTAGAATGCCTCGTCAATTGTTTACATCGCATAACTCGTGGGGATTTTCAGCAGAAAGGGTTTTTGTTGATCTTCCTCATGCCTTGAACGTCAGCTTTACTGATCCAGATTTGGGATACCAGCAGGGAATCTATCGCGTATTCCGTCCAGGTTATGATGATAAAAACAGCACCATATTCGAGGACATAAATACCTTTGGTTGCCCCAATTGGCATCAAGCTGCCCAGTGGGGTATGTACCAGCTAGCGCAAGGTGTTCTTCGTTCTGAAACCTTCACTCTTAGCTGTGATGTAGAAAACCTAGTTGTTCAGCGTGGGGATATTGTAGAGCTACAGCATGATGCTCCGTTGATTGGCGGGCGCTCTGCAATCATCAATTCGTTTGAAAATAACAAGTGCATCATTTCAGAGACTTTTGGTGTTGTTCAAGATGCTGGTTATACAGTCCGAACGGTATCTGGAGAGGTTTACAGTGGCACTTGTACTGTTAGTGGTGATGAAGTTCTGCTTGATAGCAATAAAGTGCATGATATACGCGCTGGCGATCTCATTGTAATTGGCACTAGGGATAAGGACGGTGCCGTTACAACCAAATACATCATACGCTCAATAACGCCAAAGGCTGATCTCACAGCCGAACTAACGATGGCTCTTTACGATGAGGATTTATACACCACTGACGATGGTGGCTTCCCATCCTATGATCCAAACTTTGGACAAACGGATGAGGAGTCCGGTTATCACAAGGTAATAAACCTAGAAGGCTTTAGTTATCTTCGGATAAAAGACAGGTATCCATACACTGAGGTTAATTTAAGGTGGGATGTAGAGCCTGATAACGGGGAAGTTCATCGTTATAAGATTGAGTATGTCAAAACGGGAAGCACTGAAAAGCAGTTTGTGGCTTCTGTTTCGCCCGATAAAGACAGGGCTGATCCTCTCGGTAAAAACCAATTTACATTTGACTACATAAATTCAGATGACAATTTTGGCAGTGGCGTATTCTTTGTCACGCCAATGTCCAGCTTGGGCTATTTTGGTAAGTCAGAGCAGATTTATTTAGCAAAGGTTAACGATAGATCAATACCTAATGCCCCAGAGCCTTTCTACGTTGAGCGACTGGTTGCTAGCGATGCTATGAGATTCGTTTGGAATCCAAGCCCGCTAGACAATGACTTGGCTGGATACACGATATACCGAATGCCAGAGGGGACGACAGTATTTGATGTTGGCATCGCGGAAGTTTACCAACGTATAGATCATTACAAGATTCATAGCTGGGAGGACATCATTGTTTCTGGCGTGTTCTGGATTGTGAGTGTAGACACCAGCGGCAATGAATCTATAGCTGTTCCAGAAGGTATTTACTGGCAGTTCATTCAAGAGATTTGCGGTAATCCGCTTTGGCTAGATGACAAGCAGCACTGCTTTGAAAACAATCAAGAGCTAGTGCTTGAGGCTACCGCGCCAGAGATCGAATACAACGGCAGGCTTGGAAAGTATGCGTTTTATACATACGAAGAAGAAACCGAGCTTGAGCAGTTTGGCAACTACGCAATCCGAAGCTTCATTGAGACTAGCACTAATCTGGATTCCATAGTCATTGCTGATCCACCTTGGGAGCCTATGTCAGACATTCCTTACATGAGTTGGCAACCGGATGGCGTCCACTATGAGGTTTATCACGAATGCAGCCTTGATGAAGGAGAGTGGCAGAGGTTCCATGCTGAATGGGTACGCGCCAAGAACATTCGCTACAGGCTTGTGATTGCAAGCTATAAGCCAGATCAAACCCTGAAGGTTCAGCGGGCTTGTATCAAGGTACATACAACAAAGAATTTAGTAATCAAGGACTAATCAAAATGCAGAAACCTTTTAAGGATTGGCCGATTGATCCAAACAATACAAGCGGCACAGAGTTAGCTGAAGTGCTCAACAGAATGGTTGAGTCAAACGATAGCCAGAATCTTGGTGGAGGCAGGCCATCATATTTAGGGGCCGGTGGGCTATGGGCTAAGGGTTCTGAAGGTGCCATTGATCTATACCTGTTTGACGGCACCAAAGACGTTCTAATAGGCGGTAGCGCTGCGGGTGATGGCGGTATGACTATCTCGCAAAACCCCCCTGTAAGCCCGTCTGTGGGCGATATGTGGATGCGTCTCCCCGCCAATGATGTGATGGTTTGGAACGGTGATTACTGGTTTCAGTTTCCCGCGTCTGGTGGTGCCGGTGGCGGCACAGGAACAATCATAAATGGCTTAGAGCAAGGCCAAATGCTTTATTGGAATGGCTCTGTCTGGGAGCCAACAAGCGCTGCAAGGATACATCAAACAGGCCAAGGCCCATTCTTTGATATTTCTGGTGAGTTTCATATTCATCCTCAAGGAGATGCTTATAGAAAGACGCCTTGGGGAGCAGTTATTAAGTCGCAAGTGTTCCCTGATTTTGATGATAAGTTCTTGAATAAGAAAGTCGATTGGAACATGACTTGGTTCAGGCCAAACGATGACAACACCAATCCAAACAGATTAAACGGACTCGATTTTTACGCAGACAGATTCCAAATCAGGCTCAGTCCATCTCCCTTAGATGATCCTTGGGATACTCAAGACATCTGCTTCAAATGTGATGGGCGGGATATTCACATAGGGATTAAGGATTATAGGGCGAAGGTTCATACCTACGGCGACTTATACACGGGTATGAGTGAAAATTTTTACGGTGAGATTATCCCAACCAATCCAGATGACAAGCCAGGAACCTTATTTTCAGGCGGGATGGTTTGCTTAGGGAGCTACATTGATGGCGAAACTCTACAGCCGGTTAATCAGGCAGAGCGTGACAATCCGGCGTTAATACGGCAGCGGGCGTTTAAGCGCGATAGCGGTATTGATATGACATATAACCCCATCTATTACCTTCCTGATCCTGATGAACCAGAGTGGGCTGGATTGCGAGACTCGATGCCGCCAACGATGAAGTGGCTTGAGGACAAAGGCGGCTTTCCAGATGGGCTAGGAAATACAGCCACCGGAAAGGATAACAAATCAGAGCATCGTTTTATTGGCGATGTTTATGTTGGTTGGGGAAAAGGAGATGCCCTGCCGGACAATAACGACAATGTTGGTGGAACTCTTTTTTGCAATCGGGGGATTATTGTTGGCCGAGGAAATACTGGCAACGCAGCTATAGGAATGGAAGGCAACATTATTTTTGGCCTTGGTGCTCCCACGGATAATACGTGCGCGGTAAGCAAAGGCTATGTCGATCAGCTAGCTATTTTCAATGCTGATCTACTCTCGGATTTAGAATCAACAGTACAGGCAAGTTCAAATTTTGATGAACTTAAAGGTGGCTTGCTTGAGGTTATATCAAAGCACAAACAATTACATGAAGCGGGGACTATGCAATGAAACCCAGATCAGTTCCTTTTCCACCCTCGCCCGAAGCTGGCGCAACTTATTCTATTTGGAAGTTTGATGGCGTCTATTGGATGCTCGATCCAGATCAAGTAGATAAGGGCGTCACCACTTGGGATGAGTTAGAAGATAAGCCTCAACAGATAGAGGCTCTTGGCTATGACAACGAAGTATCCAGTGGAGCGTATCAGCCAGCTAGACAAAGCGCTGAAGAAGCCCCTGATTTTTGGGGAGGTAATAAAGAATGAGCGGAACAAAGGTACAAATCAAATATGGTTTTGGTAAGCCAGCAGACGGGAGCTTAAAAAAGGCAGAGCTAGCCATTGATCTGGATGATAGATCGCTATGGACTGCTGATGAAAACGGCGTGATTGTCCGTGTAGCCCATGACACTACAGATATTGAAAAAGAGATCGAATCTATCATTGAGAATTTAGAACAGATAGAGGCTGATCTTGACTGGGTGAATAACGACAAAGACAAACAAAATCTTATCTTTGGTTGGGGGAACGACACCAGTCACCGATATAGCAATTTGGTTTTAATAGGCACTGGTGTTCTTGGTGGAGACGCATCTGTTGTTATTGGCGAAGGCACTAGGGGCGGTTCGAGAAGTGTCAGTTTAGGAGTAAACGCAAAGTCCGAAGATGAAGGTGTCAGTTTAGGAGCAAACGCAGAGTCCTTTTACAACGGTGTCGCTTTAGGCCGTGATACAACCGCTGAAAAAAGCGGTATCGCTGTAGGCGATAATGCAAACGCTGGAAGTTCCGGCATCGCTTTAGGCACTAATGCAGATGCTGAAGATGGAGGCATCGCTTTAGGCAATTATGTAGAAGCTAGTAGTGGCGAGTTTGCAATCAGTTCAGACATTGATGCTGTCAATTTCTCAGAAGCAACAGTACAAGCCACAGATTATCTAGACGCCGATGGCAACTCTATCATCGGGAATCACGATGGTGACATAGCGAATCTTCAGGGGCAGATCAATACCAACGCCAATAACATAAGTAACAACGCTAACGACATTTCAAGTCTTGAGGGTGCCCTTAACCAAGAAATTAGTGACAGACAGGAGGGTGATACTGCTCTTCAGGATCAGATCAATAACAACGCTGGGGATATATCGGCGTTGAGAGATGATTTTGATAATCACGATCACGCTTTAGATGATCTTTCGGATGTTAGCGCGTCGAATCCATCACGCGATGATCTACTGATCTGGAATGGCTCATCCTGGAGCGCATCCAGTTTCGATCTAATAGAAACAGCACTCAACTTCAAAGGTTCAACCAATGTTGCTCAGGCAGCACCAGCGGCGGAGCAGGGCGATCTTTACGTTAACAATACGCAAGGCACTGCTGCGGCTAGCTGGACGGGTATCGCTGGCAAAGTAGTAAACGCAGGTAACTTTATTGGCTATGCGAATAGTCGCTGGTATCTCTTGGGCGAGATCGCTGATGTCGGTGTGACTTCTGTGATCCAAGGGTTAGGCACCTCCGTTGATGACAGCAAGCCCTCGGAGCCTGTTGTTTCTGTAGATCGCACCGAGACTGATAAGTGGTACGCCGACAAGGGGCACAACCACTCAGGCGTTTACGAGCCTGTTATCACTCCAAAGAATAGCGCCTTCAATAAGGACTTTGCTGGTACGGGTTCTGCGAATACTGTTTCAAGGAGCGATCACACCCATAACTACTCACCAATCGGACACGATCACGCAGGAGTTTACGAGCCTGTTATTAGTCCGAAAAACTCAGCCTTCAATAAGAATTTTGCTGGCTCGGGTTCTGCGGCTACTGTTTCAAGAAGCGATCATACCCACAACTACTCGCCAATCGGACACGATCACGCAGGGGTTTACGAGCCTGTTATCAGTCCGAAAAACTCAGCCTTCAATAAGAGTTTTGGTACTACTTCTGGCACTGTGGCACAAGGGAACCACACACATAGCCAGTACTTGACTGACTACACTGAAACCGATCCCACGGTTCCAGGTCACGTTAAGTCGATAAGCCAAGCAGACATCGACAAGTGGAATAACCCTCCCTCTGGTGGGGGCGGGACAGATTTGCCAGATGGTAGTGTCCAAGGGCAGATGCTAAGTTGGAGTACCGGATCAAAAGATTGGACTGCCGCATCGCAAAATGTGCGACTTTTTTATAATGGTTTTGCGTCATTTTATGCGTTAGGTACTGGTGGACTGTCTTCGGCAAAAATGTATTGCAATTTTGCTATCGGTAATGCGGCCAGCACTACAATGATTGGCAAATCAAGACAAGGGTGGACAGGCACTTCAGGTGATGTTCAGGACTCCTGTTTTGTTATTGGCAACAACAACACAAAGACTAATTACCCGCTCATGTTTGACTCCATAACAGGTGAGTTTTGCCGGTTCATGGAGAAAGAGGTTCTTGCTGGCGGAGCGATTAATAAAACCTTTTATCACGATAACGCGGGTAACACTCATGTCCACGGTGGCATCTGGGGGCCAAACAATTTATGCGGTTCGCATGGTGCATGGCAACAGGACACTACAAACACCAAACTGATGTCAAAAGCCAATGTGAAGTCTTGGAGCAAGCAGGGAACGGGTAAAGGCAGAGCGGTTTGGACTACGGCAGAAAACTTTTTCTCTGGTGAATCTTCCTCTGCGATTGCATCGGTAATCGGTGATGGTTTTAAGGGTACGGGGATTCCGTATAATCCTTCTTCCGATCTTTTTGTTGCATATAGTTGCGCCCAATACAGCACATCAAATTCGCTGATTAATGGACTGACATCCACCTTTGTATGGATTGCAAACTGGAACAAGCCTCCAACTACGCGGATCGTTGACGGTGAAGAAGTAGAAAACCCCGAAGCGATGGCAATGATTCAGAGTGATGAATACAAAAGATTCGCGGAGAGGTTTCAAGAAAAAATTGCTAACCCGTCAGAGGCGGCAAGCCCAGATGAGCCAACGATATGGACTTACCCCGATCTAAAGACTGGGCAAGTTATTGTGGTGGTTCCAGGCATCATGGATTTTGATGATGTCTTGAGTGATTACCGCAACGGTGAAGTGATAACCCAGCGCACCCGCGAGCAACTTCCCTCACTGAATGAGCTTTACGACTGCTGGCGAATGGACGGTAAAAACATTGTTGTTGATCTTGACTTGGCAAAGGAACACGCCATGTCAGTCCTTCGACACCAGTTCCGCTATTACTACCGATCAGTGGAAGCCGATCAGTTCCTTTTCGGGGATGACAGCGCAAAGGACATCAAGCAATTGGCGCAGGATGCCAAGGCGATGATTGAGGAAGCGGGAAAGGCTGATCTCGATGCGCTTGATGATTTGGTGGGTAGATTGAGAAACGAGAATAATCCAGAGACGTTTATGTTTCAGGATTGGGCATAGTTTATGGCTCAGGGGGGGCCGTCCAGTGGGTTTCTCAGTTCTCGCTGCCCCCTTGGGCCACCATTTTAATTCATAGAGGAAACGGTTATGAATAACGAACAACCAACTATAGGAAAGTTTTTTATTACTATTGGTGTCATTGCAATACTAATCCTAGTATTGGCAGGCTGCACCAGCCAAGAAGAGAAGCGCGAGTACCGGCAAGCCCAAGTTGACATGGTTCAGGTTCAGGTTAACCAGAGAACTCAGCAGGGAATAGCAGACAGCCAAGCAAGGCTAGCGCTGTATGAGGCAATGGCTAAAGTTGCTGAGACTTCGCCAGAATCCGCAGATGCTATTGCTGTGGCTTTGGCAATCAGCAGTGTTAGGGAAGAGGAAAACCAAGATCAAGCTCCAATAGTTCAGCTTCAGCGCGAAGAGAATGAAGCTCTTGAGGTGGTTAAGGCGGTGGCACCCGCTCTTGTGACTACGCTAAGGACGGTTGGTGTGGCGGCGATACAGGCCGATGTAAACAAAACCCAGTCTGACAACGCGGCAAAGGTAGCCATAGCAGATGCGGCGACTGACGCAGACATTATGAGATCGGTAACGGGTATGGCTCAGGCGGGGCTTAGCAGGGCAACAACTCAGGTTAGTGGTGATTACTACGTGGCTGAGACTCTTGATCAGTCATCGACTCAGACAATGACGGAAACAAATACGATGACAGAAACAAATACTGAGACAAACACAACCACCAACACTGAAACTAACACAACTACTGAGACATCAAGTGAAACAAATACTGAAGGTAGCTATAACACGAGTGATTCTTACAACGATAGTAGCGACAATAGCGATAACAGTGGTAACAGCACTAGCTATCAAAGTGCTGACGGTACTCTTTTGAGTTTTGATGACATTGTTGCTTTGCTGGGCGCTGGCTTGCGGGTTGAGGTTGTGATTAACGGTGAGCCTGTTGAGGTAGAGCAGGCAGCTTGCCCCGATGGAAGCACTGGCTTGACGTTTGGGGGTGATTCGATTGTCTGCTCATAAGACAGAAGAGGAAGTAGCGCTACTTGCGATTAACCAAATCGCTTTGTCGCTCAAATCTATGGCAGAAAGCCAAAAGGACTTGTGCGATATTTTGCAAAATTTGGCCGATTGCTTATCTAAAGAAAAGGGTTACTTCAGCGAAGAAAGCATCGAAAAATAATACTAGGGCTAAATTTTCTTAACTCCCAATCTGGCTGAAAGCATTGATACTGCTATGCCTAAAGCCTACCTACCCCTGTTGTGCTGCATTATCGGGGTATGCTGAGGTGCTAGCATTTCTGGGGTAATTTTTAGTAAACGGGCGATTATTCTAAGCGGATTCTAAGCGGGCCAGCCACTACGGGGATTTCTATGGATCGAAGGTACCTAACGGTTGTTGCCTCAGTCCTATGTCCTGCTAGGGCGGTGGCATTGCCCCCCGCGTCCTTTAAGTCTGTGAGGCTCTTTGCCCGCAGATCATGTAAACAGACATCCTTAACCCCAGCCTTCGTGTATGCCCGCCTGAATGAGTCCCTAATCGATGTATAGTGGTAGGGGGTGGCCTTCCCCTTGGGGTGAAGTAGCCATTGACAGGGGACGCTACGGAGCCTCTTGGCCCTATTGATAACTTCATCCAGGTTATCTGTCATTTGGATAGTTAGCTTAGTGCCGGTTTTTTGCTGGACGATGTTGATACCGGCTTCGGTTATGTCCTGCCTTCGGATTTTCAGTACATCGCCAATTCGCTGCCCAGTCAGATAGCACAAGTCCATCACTATCTGCGTGACTTCGTTGGCGTGTCGGTAGATTGCCGCGTATTCGGTATCCAGCAAATAGCGTGTTCTTGGTGGCTCCCTGAATCGGTTAATGAACTTGGCTGGATTAGTCTCACAAGCGCCTAAATACAAGCCTTTCGCAAATACTCGCCTAAGCACTGATAGCATTCGATTGGCGAAGTGGGGGGTATCAGCGTAAAGGTGCATAAACTGGCCGACATCACCCGCTGTAATCTCGTGAGGCTCAAAGTCACTAAAGCCATGCAGAATCTTTGGCTTCACCAGCCTGTACTGCTCTTGGGTGTTTTTGGCTAGATCGGAAAAGTCCTGATAAGTCATGTCCACAAGCTTGGCCCACTGATCCCCCGCAGACTGGGTTTGATTCAGTGCGATTACGGCTTTAGCGTAATCAGTCCCTAGCTTTTGCCATTTGTTCTGGTGAACTCTGTAATAGCTTCCACCTTTGTAGTGCATTTTGGGGTATAGCTTATTGCCTCTGGGACACTTCCTCACAGTTTCTTAACCTTCTTGCCGCTGCCGTCAAGATCACTGAATATCACAATTGGCCGTCCTGATACCACCTTAAAGGGTATTCCAGAGGCCGCTAGTGCCCGTATCTGGGCACTTGGCTGTTTCCTGCGAGTAAGCTGAACTAACTGCTCTTCAGTTAGCCACATGGCTAAAAAACGCAAATAACAAATAGGTGATGCCAAGCCATGTAACAGTGCCATTCAATACCGTTGTCCAATTGATTGGCTTGTTTTCCCAAAGCTGTGGATGCTTCATTGCCAGATTTTTAGCCTGAGTAAGCGTAGGAATGCGGCGCTTGAAGGGGAGCTTCTGCCCTTCCAGGTAAAAAGAATACATGGTGCTACTGGGCTGTCTCTTGATCCAGCCTAGAATATTTCCTGAATCACCCATTACAGCGTGAGTGGTGGTGCTTGCTTGATAGATTTTCATTACTTTGTCCTCAAAAAAGGGCGGCTGTCCAGCCTATGATCTAGATCAGCCGCCAAAGGCAGCAGAGATGGGGTAACTCACCCCTGCCGATTACTCATCCCACGGTGCTTTACTTCCATGCTCCGCGAAGAAATCCTTTACTTCTGGGGCAGCAGACGGTGGCGGTGGCTCTGGGGCGTAGGAAGGCGGGTTTGCTGGCGGCTTGCGCTCTGGCTGTAGCCCGTAAGTATTCACCTGTAGGGTTGGGCCATACTTGTTCCGCGTTACATCCAGATTTAGCCAGCCTTTATCATTTATGTAATTCTTAGCCTCGCCCTCAAGCCATGCAATCATGGACTCCACATGGATGCCCATTCGATAAAGCAACCAATCAGGCGCGTTTTCAGGGCGATCCTTGAAATTGAAAGTACCCTTTGGCGGGTAAATCTTTTCTCTTTGCTCACTCATCTGACGGTGCCTCCTTCCATACCCTGATTCCTTCCGCGTTTTTCCGCTGGCTAGCTTTAAACCCCTTTGCCCTAATCGCTTGGCAAAGCCTCTGTGCCTCGGAGTAATCCTTTACTTGGACGCTATCGTTGACGTTCATTTCGCTAGCCATAACGCTCCATCTACCTCTTGGCGCTGACTCTTTGGGCACACCTTTTTCAATCTGGTACATCGTTAAACTCCTTTGAGTTGAGGATTTCTACTGCGTCTTGATCTTGCTTTAACCTAGCTTTGAAGTTGTTTAGCTCAAACTCACTAAGTTCATTGATAAGCTGTTTAGCGCCCGCCAAATCACCTTCTTTTAATAGGGTGGCGATGTAGATCGCTTCTTCATCTAGCTGCTCTTTGGCGTCAGCCATAAGCTTGCGGAACCTTGCTTTAAAGCTTGTTTTCCGCTTGTCAGCCCCGCTATTGAACACTTCCGTTTGCTGGGCTTCACTCAGCGAGTTCATGTATTCGTTAAGCCCTCTGGCGTCATCCATCATCATTAGCCAGTGAGCCTCTTTAACGGCTTCAGTTTGCTCCGCTAGGGCTGTGACGATTTCCTCAGCACTGGCTATTTCACCCCCACCCCAGCCACAGAAGGCCAGAGCGCGTCCCACAGCGCTTGTCTCGCAATTTTCTATGGAGCTAGTACGGTTGATAGCACTAGATTCGTGTCGCTCATACGCCGTTCCTGTGGCTCTCACGGCACCTGTGGAATCTAGGACATTGGCCCTAAACATCACACCTCTGTCAGTTAGTGTTGGAACTTCTGTACCTATACTAAAAGTAGGGTTAGCAGACAAAAAAGCCGACACTCTGGCAGATACCGTCCAGTACCATTTCTTGTGGATTTGTATGAATCCAGCTTCTACCCGCTGCTCATCAGTGAGAACAGTGAAATCAAGCTTAGGAAGATTTATTTCTGACGACATGATGAGCCTCCATCCCTCTGATTGCCAAATCCATGAGCTTTGCGCTCGCTCTATCGAATGCTGGACTGTCACTGTCAATGCTTGCTTGGATTGCATCCCAGATGTAGTCGCAAACTACAGACATGGTTCCATCCATTTCCTC
>Ga0255743_10001821_pt1:15000-17929 | contig 17929 bp, 15 predicted proteins | sample 101ome_19_FD_179950 | JGI IMG/M metagenome (GOLD analysis project Ga0255743, IMG submission 179950) | Coastal salt marsh microbial communities from the Groves Creek Marsh, Skidaway Island, Georgia - 101405AT metaG (version 2) | ecosystem: Environmental > Aquatic > Marine >... | reverse complement strand
AGCGTATGGATTATTCCTAGATGGAGAAGCTGATATGGTTCTCAGTTATACAACTTCTCCTGCGTACCATATTACATATGAAAATGATTATAGATATAAAGCGGCGCATTTCATTGAGGGTCATTACGAGCAAATTGAGGTTGCAGCTAAACTAAAAAATACCAAAAACAATAAAATCGCAGATGAATTTCTTAGATTTTTAATCTCTAAAGAGGCACAAGATGTTTTACCAACAACTCAGTGGATGTATCCTGTGAGGCTGGAAGCAGATTTGCCTGAAAGTTATAATCAATTGATAAAAATTGAAAATCCTCTTCGAATTGACCCAAAACGAATTTTTTTGAATAATGAGAAATGGATTAGAGAATGGGAAACTGGCTTGAGTAATTAATATTTGAAATTTCTGATATTAAAATGAGAAAATATAACTGGCTCATATCTGGTTTGTTAGCATCATTTCTTATTTTGCTAATTATAATTGTCTCTCTATTTGGCATATTAAAATACTCAAGTATCAAACTTATTTTGGAAATAATTAACGACCGTTACATCCAGTCAATAATTTATTTTACAATCTATCAGTCTCTAATCTCATGTTTTCTTAGCATTCTGATTGCATTACCTCTAGCTCTGACCATACAAAAATATGTGAAATATAGGTTAGTCAAAATTGTTCTTTCTTTGGCTTGGTTATCATTTATCTCACCTGTAATTATTGGTGTTTTCGCTATAATCAAGCTACATGGTATTTCAGGTTGGATATCAGATGTTTCATTATTTATTACAGGAGAAAAACTTGAATATATCTATGGACTTAATGGTATTTTAATTGCACATATCTTTTTCAATGTACCTTTTGCACTTCGAATGATCTTGAGCTCATTAAATACAATTCCTAATGAACTATGGAGAGTGGCAATTCAGAATAATTTAAATAGGTGGCAATTATTTAAAATACTAGAATGGCCGGCTATCAGGAATAATATCTTGATAACATCTGCGATCATACTTTGTTTATGCTTCACTAGCTTCGTAGTTGTACTTATATTAGGTGGTGGTCCCAAATATTCAATTATAGAGGTTGCGATCTATTATGCTCTAAAAATTGAATTCAATATAGACAGAGCAGTAACGCTTGGAATTATCCAAATCATACTTGCTAGTTTTCTTGCGCTATTAATAATAAGTTTTACAAAAAATTATAGAATAGAACCATATACAAAATTAAATTTAAAAATACCAAACTTACAAAAAAATAATTACAAAATACTTGCGTATGACATATTTATAATTCTTGTCGGAATCGCAGCTTTCCTTCTGCCAATTATAGCGCTGATCGTATCATGTTTAAAGGTTGGAAATTTTTACTCATTAATCAGTAACACAGGCCTTTTAAATTCTTTGTATTGGACAATAATTCTTGGGTTTTCATCTGGAATTTTATCTGTATTACTGTCGATGATGCTGCTTATGTCTCTCAAGATACTTATTTTAAAATACAAAATTAAGTGGCTTGCAGTAGTGATCGAATTATCTGGAAATTTAATCCTCATACTTCCACCAATTCTATTAGCAACAGGTATATTTTTATCTCTGAGGAATATATTCAATATACAACAAATTGCTCCATATATAATAATTGGTATTAATTGTTTAACTACAATACCATTTAGTATGCGTATCCTGGGAAGTGATTATCTACGAATATCTTCTATCTATTCACGACTTTTCGATGCTTATAACATCACAGGAATATCCAGAATATTGAAATATGAGATCCCCATGATGAGAAGTTCAATAGCCACATCGTTAGCAATATCAATCACGTTGTCTATGGGTGATCTAGGAGTTATTTCATTATTCGGTTCAACTGATATTAGGACATTACCACTGTATATTTATCAAAGCCTTGGCTCATATAGAATGGATAATGCTGCACAAGGAATATTACTACTATTAATATTAACTACCTCAATTATATTTATTGCAGAACAGATATTTGGTGAAAAAAATGATTAAAGTTGAAAATATATCTGTAAAATTAGACGATTTTAAAACCAACTATTCCATGGATGTGGATAATGGTGAATGGATTGGTATAATTGGTCAAAGTGGTTCCGGAAAATCAACATTACTTAATCTCATTGCAGGTTTTATATATGCAGATTCAGGATCAATAAGGATTAATTCTGTTGAAATGAATTCGACACATCCTTCAGAAAGACCTGTATCATGCCTATTCCAAGAAAATAATCTATTCCCTCATTTGAGCGTTTACGAAAATATTGCTATTGGTATTAGTCCTAGATTAAAATTAAATGCTAGTGAAAAAAAAGAAGTACAAGAAATACTCGATTATTTAAATCTAAGTGATAAGCATAATTCCGATATAGGTACCCTCTCGGGAGGAGAAAGGCAGAGAGTTGCAATTGGTAGAATAGTTTTATCAAATAAAAAAATAATATTACTTGATGAACCATTCAGTCAACTGGACCCCATTCTTCGTATTGAAATGTTAAATCTAATAAGGAAAATTAAGGATGAAAAAAAACTAACAATAATAATGGTTTTACATACACCTATTGAAGCGGTTAGTTACGTCGACAGATTTATTCAAATTAAAAATGGAAGAATTGAAAGAAATATCAAACCAACAGAATACTCATTAGATATAACTTGATCACATATTTTTTCGAATATCATCTATATTTTTCTTATAATCATTAGAATTAAAAACAGATGACCCAGCGACAAGTATATTACATCCTGCCTGAACACAGCCAGTTGAGTTTTCAGCATTGACTCCTCCATCCACCTCAATATCAACTCTGCTATTATTTAAAATGCTCCTCAGTGTTTTGATCCTATCATATGTTGCCTCTATGAAGCTCTGCCCAGCAAAGCCTGGGTAAACAGACATTATTATTAC
>Ga0255743_10001821_pt1:0-7500 | contig 17929 bp, 15 predicted proteins | sample 101ome_19_FD_179950 | JGI IMG/M metagenome (GOLD analysis project Ga0255743, IMG submission 179950) | Coastal salt marsh microbial communities from the Groves Creek Marsh, Skidaway Island, Georgia - 101405AT metaG (version 2) | ecosystem: Environmental > Aquatic > Marine > Intertidal... | reverse complement strand
TAGCTGATGGTGTCATAGATTTTATAGGTGACAAAGGAGATTTTGGTAAATATCTCAGGATCTCTCATTCTAATAACATCCAATCAGTTTATGCGCATTTAAATCAATTTTCTGAAAGCATAATTAAAGGCAGTTTTGTAAATCAATCTGATATAATTGGCTATGCTGGAAAAACTGGGCTAAGCACTGGTGTGCATCTTCATTTTGAAATTATTGTAGATCAAAAAAGAATAGATCCAAATGAATTGAACCAAGAAAAGAATAACTATTTCCTTGAGGGGGAGGAATTAAAGAAATTCAATTTATACAAAAATAATCTATTTAAAATGATGATGAAGTAAAAGAGAGTTACTTACCAATGACTTGCTCTTCTAATTTCGGAGAAATAATATCAGGTGTTTCGACTCTCTCAATTGATCGACCAGTCACTTCAGCAACTTCTTGGTCTGAAATATTTTCTGATTTTAATTCTTCATTATTTGGATTAGGTTCCGCTGATTGATCAATCTGATTTTTTTGCGATTTTAATTCATTAGCTTCAATTATGCGTTGATAATGCTCCGCATGTTGCAAACAACTTTCTGCAGATATAGGGTCACCGGAAGATTGATACTCTCTTGACAAAGCTTGGTACTTTTCAACAATCTGAATAGCACTCCCTTTGATTTTTATATCTGGTCCGTTTGACTCAAATAGCCTAGAAGAATTATTTGGTCTACGTGGTCTATTTCTATTTTTTTTTCTAGCTGGTAAAGGTACCATTTGCTCCTATTCACCACCTTAATAATATTGATGGTATTTCAAAGAATATAATGAATTTTTTGGTAGAAGCTTACTACTCGTAATTATTGTATACACAATTTATCAGTAAGCTCTGATGTATATATATATACTAATCGTAAATATTTCAAACTAATTTATAAAAAAATTATTGTTTAATAAAAATAATCCTATCTTTACTATTATAATCTTTTCTTATTTCTATTTTTTCTCTTTCAAAACCATACTCAATAAAACTTTCAATCACCTTATTTTTATTCTCGGAGAATAATTCCATTATAATCATACTTTTTAGGTTTAACTTATTGTCATTCAATTGTCTCAGTATGTTCTCATAACAAATTAATCCATCATCACCTCCGTTTAACGCTAGGATTGGATCAAAATCCTTTACTTCAGTTGCAAGCTCTGAGATTTGATCATTTGGAATATATGGTGGATTGGATATTATGACATTAAATGAATTAATATTAATTGACTCAAGCCAATCGGATACAACAAAAGATAGCCTATCATCGAGAGAGTATTTCCCAGCATTTAATAACGCAACATTTATTGCCTTTTCACTTATATCTAGACCTATACCTTTTGAATTTCTCAATTCCAGTAGGAGTGTGATTATTAAGCACCCAGAACCAGTGCCGAGATCTAAAATTTTAATATCCTCATCCTTTGAGAAGTTTTCCTTTACCACATCAATTATTAACTCACTGTCTGGACGAGGATCCAGTACGGATTCATTTACAATGAATTCTCTTCCATAAAACTCTTTAGTCTGAGTAATCTTAGAAGTTGGTTCACCCTGCCCCCTTCTACTAATATATGTTGAGTATTCTTTTAGCTGTTCAGTTGATAGTTTTAGATCAGGATTTATTATCAGATATTCCTTTGATACCTTGAGATAATGTGCGAGCAGAATCCTGCTATCCAGCTCTGGCATTGTCACGCCATAATTTTTCAGTTTATTAGTGGCATCTTTCAATACGATACTGATTGGATGCATTATGATTTATCACCTGCAAGTTTCTGTGCTTTGTCCTCTGCTGCTAGCGCGTCAATTATCTCCTGTAAACCTTCTGACTCAATTACTGCATATAATTTATGCAATGTGAGATTAATTCTATGATCAGTAACTCTACCCTGAGGAAAGTTATACGTTCTTATTCGTTCAGATCTGTCTCCGCTTCCGATTTGAGATTTTCTATTAGATGCTCTTTCTTGATCTTTTTCTAACTTTTCTTTTTCATAAAGCCTGGCTCTGAGAACTTTCATCGCCTTTTCTCTGTTGCGATGTTGTGATTTTTCGTCTTGTTGAGATACAGTAACACCTGTTGGTAAATGGGTAATACGAACAGCACTGTCAGTTGTATTCACAGATTGTCCACCAGGTCCGCTGGCTCTAAAAACATCAATCCTTATATCCTTTTCTTCAATTTTAATATCAACCTCTTCAGCTTCAGGCAGAACAGCAACTGTCGCAGCTGATGTGTGTATTCTACCACTTGATTCTGTGTTAGGCACTCTTTGAACCCGGTGGACACCAGACTCAAATTTTAATTTCTGATATACATTTTTTCCTGAAATATTAGCTATAAATTCTTTATAACCACCAAAATCACCTTCGCTGGTAGTCATAACTTCAACCTTCCATTTGTTACTATCTGCAAATCTTAAGTACATCCTTGCTAAGTCACCCGCAAATAATGCAGCTTCATCTCCACCTGTCCCAGCGCGTATTTCTATTATTACACTCTTTCCATCATCTTCGTCTTGAGGCAGTAATAACTCATTTATTAGTTCCTCTGATTCTTCAATTTTTCTCTCAGTATCAAGCAGCTCCTTTTTTGCAAAGTCAATAATTTCAGGATCTTCTTGTTCTTCATCAACTAAAACTTCAAGATCTGTCTTTTCTGATAACAATTGCCTATAATTTATTATCGTTTTTGCTAATTCTTCTATATTTGAGAACTCAATTGCCAATTTCGCATATTCATTCCTATCACCCGTTACATTGAGCATTTTTTCTTGTAATTGAGTAAAGTTATCAATAATACTATCAAGTTTCTTATTATCAAACATCTGCTTACCTATATTTATGCCTATAATAAATCATTTAATTTGAATTCATACAAATCATTATCTTGTTTATCTTTGTGATTTATCACCATTTCTCCATTCCTAATTATTAAATTAGATGGTGAGTTTGTTGAGATAATTTCATCGCCATTCGCAAGAAAAGAATACCTTTCATTATTTTTCATATTTTTTGATAAATAAACATCGCCTCTCTCATTATAAACCTCCAACCAAACATCACCCGTTGCTGTGATTTGAATAATATTTTTTTGAGGTAGATCGTTTGAAATTTGACCAAAATCATTATTTGATCCATAATTTAAGTTAGAATTATTTAAATCTGGTTGGCGGTCATTATTTTCCTTACTTAAGAAAGATAAAAATTGATTATCCAATACGTTTCCATCTGTAACTATTGTTACAGCAATTAGCATGAGTATTAATATTGAAAAATTTTTGAAAAATTTTATTAGCTTGATTTTGTATAATAATTGAAATTTTTTTTGGTTATTTTGCTTATTAAAGTCACCAATAACTTCGGTTATTACATCATTATCATCTCCAGTGATATTTAGGAAATTTTTATATTTATCAATTACCTTACTGAGGTAGTCTTGACTCGGTAGAAGTTTGAAATCTCCCCTTTCAACTGCGTCCAGATACTCAACAGGAATGTTGAGAGCAGATGCACAATCATATATTGTCTTATTTTTTTTTAATCTCCATTTGATAAGCATCCCACCAATTGAAGTTTTGGTATTAGTTTTCATGAAATTAAAATTTAATATTTAGACTAGAGTTTATCGTCCAAACCATATACTGAATGAAGAGCTCTCATTGCTAATTCGATGTATTGAAGTTCTATTAGGACACTAACTTTTATTTCAGAAGTAGTAATGGCCTGTATATTAATCCCTTTTTCTGCCAAAGTTGCAAACATTTGCGCCGCAACTCCTGCATGGCTTCTCATACCGACTCCAATAACGGATACCTTAGCGATATCTTTTGATTGGATACACTTTGAATATTTTATTTTATCACCCAATCCCTCGATGATTTCTATAGAAGAGTCAAGATCCGTTTCCTGAACAGTAAAAGTTAAATCTGTATGTTTTCCATCAGCTGATATGTTTTGTACGATCATATCAACATTAACGCCCTGGTCAGCAAGATCACCAAAAATTTGTGCAGCAACCCCTGGTTTATCTTCGAGATTTTGGATGGTTATTTTTGCCTCACCACGTGAATAGGCAATGCCACTTACAACTTTATCTTCCACAATATTTTCCTCATTTGTAACCAATGTTCCTATCTTATGACTTTTATCTTTTTTTTCAAAATCATTTTCAATAAATGTTGACCGCACTCTAATCGGCATATTATATGACATCGCTAATTCAACGGACCTTGTTTGTAGAACTTTTGCACCTTGTGAAGCCATCTCCAACATCTCTTCAAATGAAATCTTGTCTATTTTTTGTGCTTTTTTAATAATCCTCGGGTCAGAGGTAAATACGCCATCAACATCTGTATAAATATCACATAAATCTGCGTTTAAAGCGCAAGCAATTGCAACTGCTGTTGTATCAGAACCGCCTCTTCCCAAAGTTGTTATTTTATTCTCCTGAGAAATACCCTGAAAGCCTGCAATAATAGGAATTATACCATTATCTAGAAGACTTTGTAATTTTTGAGGGTTTATGTTTTTTATTCTGGCTGACCCATGCATATCAGTTGTCTCTAGGGGTATTTGCCAACCCTGAACAGATTCTGCTTTGATACCTCTTGAGTTTAAAATCAAAGAGAGTAAGGCTGAACTGACTTGTTCACCTGTTGATATGATAACATCTTTTTCAGCTTTATTTGTAACTACATTAGCCTCATTTACTAGGTTAATTAACCTATCTGTTTCTCCTGCCATGGCTGAGACAACGACCGCGGTTTGAATGCCATTATTTCTCTCACGTTGAATATGATCAGCAACTTTTGATATTTTTTCAATATCACCCATTGAAGTGCCACCAAATTTCATAACTATTTTTTTATAATTTTTTTCAATCATCCAGTTGAGTTCTTTCATATATGATTTTATTTATATAATATAATTAAAGCTATAATTGAAGTATATTTAGTTAAGATGATAAAAAATATAAATGAACAGGAAATACAGAAATTCTCAAGTATGTCATATGATTGGTGGAATCCGAATGGTAAATTTTCGGCGTTGCATTCAATTAACCCAATAAGAATTAGGTTTATTTTAGATATAGTCTTTGAAAATTTTGGACTCAACCCACTTAAAGAACAATCGTTGAAAAAAATAAAAATTCTGGATATTGGCTGCGGGGGTGGTTTAATTACTGAACCTATGGCTAAACTTGGAGCTCAAATTGAAGGGATAGATGCCGATATAGACTCAATAAAAATTGCGAAAGAACATGCAAAAAAAGAGGATCTTAAAATAAGATATAGCAATGAAAACTTGGATATACTGATTGAAGATAATTCAAGAAAATTTGATGTAATTTTTGCTCTTGAGATCCTAGAGCATGTAGACTACCCGGATGATTTTTTATCAAAAATTGTATCACTTTCAAAAAAAAATGGATTAGTTTTTATATCTTCAATTAACAAAAATATCAAATCTCTTCTGCTGGCGAAGTATATAGCAGAATATGTCCTAAATTGGGTGCCAAGAGGAACTCATGACTGGAATAAATTCATAAACCCATTAGATTTAGAAAAAATGATGCTTAAAAATTCATTCGAACTGATATCGTCCAAGGGTATCATCTTTAATCCTATGACATACGCATGGAAAATTGGAGAGGATACTTCTGTTAATTATATTACTGCATTTAAAAAGAAATCTATTTAATTCTTATCATCTGGCAAATTTGGTATATGAATAATATCTATACCTTCTTCATGCAATTCTTTGATATCTTTTGCAGTTGCTTCACCATAGATTGATCTCTCTTCTGACTCATGGTAATGAATCTTTCTTGCTTCTTCAGGAAATTCTTTGCCAACGTATTCTGAATTTTTTTTAATCTCGTCCCTTATTTTCCTGATTGCGTCATTCAAATTATTATTTCTGCCATTGCTAAGAATGGTATTTTCTTGATTATTGTTGCTTCCTTTTTTTGGAATTCTTGGAGACATAAGTGCTTTTGTCACCAAATTTGAATTACATTCAGGACAGAGCACATTCTTTGATTTAATTTGATCATTGCAAGAAGTTGAGTCTTTAAACCAGGACTCAAAATTATGATCGTTATTACATATGAGATTGTATCTTATCAAAGCTAAACCTTATTTTTAATTAATTATAATCATAATTTTGGTTAATAGATGGTATCATTTTCCTATATGACTCAACTTCTTGTAAGTTAATTTCCGCTACACCAATATAATTATCATCTTCCACATGGGATAAAATTTCTCCCCACGGTGAAATTATCATTGAGTTTCCATAAGTTTGTCTACCGTTTTGATGTTTTCCAAATTGCGCAGGTGCAATAATAAAACAACCTGTTTCGATTGCTCGAGATTTCAAAAGGGTCACCCAATGCGCTCGACCTGTTTTTACAGTAAATGCTGACGGTACAATTATAACTGATGCTCCTTTTTGTGCTAAATTCCTGTATAACATAGGGAACCTTAGATCATAACAAATACTCAATCCAAACTTACACCAGGGTAAATCAATGATTGAGAGTTTATTCCCTGGTTTAAATGTATTTGACTCAAAATATCTCTCTTCAGTGCTCAATTCGACATCAAACATATGAATCTTATCATAAGTCCCAATTATTTCACCATTTGCGTCAAAAGCATAAGTTCTATTATATGCCAAAGTATCTGAATACTTAATAGAGATAGAACCTACAATCACGATAAGCCCAAGTTCTCTGATTAATGATTGTAATTTTTTTAATCCATTATCTTCATCTGGATAGGAAATTTTCGAAAAAAGTGCCTTACTGTTCTTTTCCATTAATAGAGTTTGCTCGGGAGTTACAACAACATCAGCTCCCATTTCTTTTGCAAGGGTAAGTTTCTCTCTAAGAAAACTTATACTTTCATCCAAATCACACCCTGTTGTCATTTGCAGGCAAGCTGCTTTAAATTTATTATTTTTATTACTCATTCTTATTTATTGATAAGTAAATCATCTAATAGGCCATCATTCTCTAGAGCATACAATTCATCGCAGCCCCCAATATGCCGATTATTTATGAATATTTGTGGAACTGTTCTACTTCCATTGGATTTGCTCAGCATTTCTTTGCGTAAATCATCATTATTTGTGACATCAAATTCAATGAAAGATATTTCTTTTTCATTAAGTAATCTCTTTGCCATTTTGCAATAGAAGCAGCTGGAGGTTGTATATATTTCGATCTTTTGTGTCATTTTTTAATTGTAGTTTTGTATACATTAACATTATAAATATGTTATCTTCTAGAAAATAGTCAACATCATATGGAAATTTCAAGAATTCAAGAAAAACAAAAGAAACTCCTATTTGATAGAAAAAAACTTTTGCAGTCTAGGAATAGGTCCAAGTCATTTAACATCAAGAATGATATTTATGACCAAACATCTAAGAATATTTGTGAAAGAATTGAAGAAATAAAT
>Ga0255743_10001813_pt1 | contig 17950 bp, 21 predicted proteins | sample 101ome_19_FD_179950 | JGI IMG/M metagenome (GOLD analysis project Ga0255743, IMG submission 179950) | Coastal salt marsh microbial communities from the Groves Creek Marsh, Skidaway Island, Georgia - 101405AT metaG (version 2) | ecosystem: Environmental > Aquatic > Marine > Intertidal zone >... | reverse complement strand
CTGAGAATTGGAAGTATACATCATATTTTGATGCTTTGAATGAATATGCTAGAGAAGAGGAGTTGTATAATTTAGAAATTGATCCTAATGAATATACTAATCTTGCTTATAATTCAGAGAACAGGATTATTTTAAAAGCTATGAGAGAAAAGTTAAATAAGTTGATGAATGAAAAATTAAAACTTAGAAGTTTAACTTATGATAAAAAATCGTTTGTTGAGACAAATCCAATTTATCAAACATATGCTTACAATTCATTGGATGAGGAACAGGTGATTAAATCTGAGAATAATAAAATGGAGAATAGTTAAATGACAAGAATGGGACCTGATCAAATTATATCGGAGTTAAGAAGTTGGATGGCAGAATCTAATAATGAGAATAGTGCAGGGTATCTTCGTAAACATTATAATGATTTATTAAATGATGTATTTGATGCTGTTGATGACATGAAAAAAACTCAAGAAAAAATTGATGCTGAGAATTTATGGTTAACGTAGACATTTTTTCAGATGGAAGAATGACTTGGAATTTGGGTATTAAGACAGACCCAAAATGTGACGCTGTATTTGTTGGAAAAAATAATGAGTATGTAAATTATGGACAGACTGGATATGCTTTATGGAATAACAAGTGGGAGTTAGAATTTTTTCCAGATGGAAGTGAAGAGTCGAATCAGTGTTATATTGTAGATAAAAATGAAGTTTGGTTTACTGATAGAGAAATAAACCATGATTATTAAAAGATTATGAAAAAGATATTATTATTGTTTGTGTTTGTATTTTGTTTAAGGGCGGAAGATGATTTATTTAATCTTAAGAAACCGCCATTGTTGGTTGATGAAGTTTTGACCAGAGAGGAAATCAATAATAGAACTGTAGATAGTTCTGGTTTTGTTGAATACTATCCTATTAATGATTTACTAACGGAAAGAACTGTTTTTGTACATCCTACATCTGCGAATCATGCTTTTATTTCTTCGTTAAACTATTATAATAGAAATTTATTAAAGGCGTTACAAGAAGCTACTGAGAAAGCTAGAGATGAAGATGTTGTATATTTTGTTAACATAGTGGGTGGGTATGGTGATAATCCAGCACATACATTTGGTAACAGAAACAATGTATACAAAGTAGATAAAAGTGCTAATGGTTCTATGACAGTATTTATGGTTGACCCGAGTGGTGACATTCAAAAAGATCATTATAGTTTTGGTGAGTACGGGCAATTGGGAAGAGATGGGGTATCGTTTTATCAATCTATATTGATGTTCAAGAGTAACAAGATAAGAGATGCTGTAAAAAGGGCAGAGGCTACTGATGAGAGTTATGACTGGCAGATTGTGATAACGAGGCCTGATCAATTTCCAGAGATTAAGAAATTTGATAAATATTTGGAATATGAGATGTGGGTTAATCGAGAACAATTGTCTGATGAATGGTATACAGTTGAAAAAATTAAATCTGTAAATTCTCAGTTGGTCCAGAAGGTTAATTAGATACTTATTTAGTATAGAGAAAGGAAAATTATTATGAAATATAATCAACAAGTAGTTTTGAAACATGATCATGGAATTACAGCTCAATGGATAGCTGATGATTGGAGTTGGATGGCAATTGCAACTTACTTTCAGTTAGATAAAGAAGGAACAAAATCTGATGGTACAAAAGTAACTTATAAGAAGTGGGTGTTAGGTAATTGTTCAGGACCATGGACTGGTATTAGTGAAGATGGAAAAAGTCTAACTGTAATTCCTGGATATGAGCCAGAGAGAAATCAAGTATCTGGTGAAGCTAATTTATTATTATCTTTGTTTAATGCAACTGTTGGAGGTAAAAAGGCATTTGAAACTGTTTGGAAATCAGCTACAATTGGTTTAGATGATGGTTTTTGGCCAGAAGACAGAGAAGAACAATGATATAAAAAATATGTATTATAAACTTACAGAAATAAAAACTCAAGATGGAGTTAGTGAGGAAGTAAACATTACTGTTAACTTTGATAAGGTAATTACTATTTCTCCATTTAATGACGGTAAGAATACTATGTTAGAACTTAAGAATCAGCGTATTATTGTTAAAGAGGAATATAATGTTTTAACTGGAATTCTTACTAATTGGTGTAAACCTATTATTGGTATTTAATATAAAATGGACGCAATGTTTTTCTTTTTAGGTATAATCGTTGGTATGTTTATTCCATTCGCATTGGCATTAATTTTTGAAAAGATCGAATGAAAAAAACTTTATTAACGATTGGTATTACAATTTTAATAATTATTGCAACTATGGCTGGTTGTTTTAATTATTTTATTTCAAATGGAAGGTTTTAAATTATGACAACAACATCATTTATGATAGGAGTATGTTTAGCATTACTCATACCAGCGGTAATTGAGTTTATTCATTTTAAGAAAAAAAAGTAAAAAAGTTACAAATAATGTTAAATTTTGAAGAAATAATAAATATAGATAACATAAAATCTGCGGCGTTTGAATGGAGAAAAAATGTTCCATTTCCACATTTTTATGTAGACAATTTTTTTAAAAACGATGTAGCTAAAGATTTAGAATCGGAGTTTCCAGATTTCGAAGACAAAACATGGTATGAATATGGAAATGCTTTAGAAATAAAAAAACTTTGTAACAATTGGAATGCTTTTCCAAAATTGACATATTCTGTTTTTTCTTATTTAAACTCAGATGAATTTTTGAAACCATTTTCTGATATTCTTTTTGGTAAGGAAATTCTTTTTCCTGATTATGGTTTAAATGGTGGTGGTTGGCATATTCATAAAAAGGGGGGTAAATTAAACACACATCTTGATTATTCTCTTCATCCTAAATTGGGGCTTCAAAGAAAAATAAACATAATTATTTATCTCAATTCAGAATGGAATACTAATTGGGGTGGTAGTTTAGGTTTATGGAGTAATAAAAATCGTCAACCAGATAAATTAGAAAGAGAAATTGAAGCTGTTTTTAATCGTGCTGTTATTTTTGATACAACATGTAATAGTTGGCATGGATTACCCAATCCGTTAACTTGTCCAGACAATCAATATAGAAAAAGCATGGCAGTATATTATTTAACAGAACCTCCTGTCGGTGTTGATTCAAGAGGCAAAGCTTTATTTGCTCCAAGTGAAAATCAAAAAGAAAATCAAGAAGTATTAGAACTTATTAAAAAAAGATCTGATGTCAATTTATCATCAGAAGTATATAGAGAAAATAAATTATGAAAAATAGTACAGTATTATTATGGTGGTTCCTTTATCAACTAGTTGGTATTTTAGCAGCTGGTGGTATTGGATTTGTAACAGGATTAATCGCAGGTATTCTTGGTTTACCAGAAATCTTCGCTATGCCAGTCGTTTTAATTGGCGCTTTAACTACAAACTTTTTTGTTTTTAAGTGGAGTGTTAAGAAAATTATTGACACTGGCCATTAAATGTGGTATAAATAAATTATGAAAAATAGTACAGTATTATTATGGTGGTTCCTTTATCAACTAGTTGGTATTTTAGCAGGTGCTGGTGTTGGATTAATTGCAGGTATTGCTGGCATGCCAGAAACCGTCGCCACATTATTTATTATTATTGGCGCTTTCACTGCAAACTTTTTTGTTTATAGGTGGAGTGTTAAGAAAATTATTGACACTGGCCATTAAATGTGGTATAACTAAATAATGAAAAATGAAAAGAACACCGATGAATTAAAAGGTGTAAAAAGTGCTGCTGGAACTGTGGCAGTTAGTTTTATTTTATATTGCATATTTGAAATAATTTGTGATAAAATTAAAGCGTGGTGTTCTAAAAAACAAATAGATAAACCTAGAACAAATAAACGACTTGTTAAAAGCAACAAACGTTTAAAAGATTTTCTCATCTATCTTGTAATAGGTTTTCTATCATTTTTGTGGTTAATAGGTTTAAGTCAGTTAGCAGAAACACATTTTGTAAAATAAAAAATAATATGATTAGTATACTCATTGTAAGTTTTATTTTATATTGCGTGTTAGATTCATTTTTTAATTTTTCTGATAAGAGATAGTGATGAATGAAGAATGTATCGAACTATTCAATAAAATATATGAAGAGATAGATGTTTTAGTTGAAGGTACCGATCCAGCAGTTCAACGCATTCCTAATATTTCTGTAAATGTTAGATTAAAAAGAATTAAAAAGGATCTTAGAATTTTAGACACAAAATTATTCATGAACTCTAAATTTTTAGAAGGTTTACTATGAAATTAGAAATTTTAGGAGAAGTAATAGAAAATGAAGATGGTACATTATCATTTGATGTAGATTATGATGAAGAATTCGAAAAAGAATTTGAAAGAATGTTTAAAAAAAAATTAACTGATGAGTCTTTAAAATATTACATAATAAAAGCTATTGAAGAAAAAATGGAAAAAGAAAACAAAGAGTAATATTTGTGGTATGTGTTTTACTGATGACTCAATAATTAATTCATTAAAGAAAATAAAAAAAATGGAAGTTATAGAAAAGCAAGTTAAGGAACCAAGTCCAAGAGAATTATTGCAAAATGAAATTGTAACTTGGTTAGAACAAAGATCGGACAGATTTAATCGTGATATTCTAAGTTCATTAGACCCGGTTGAAAATGGTAAAGGTAAAGTAAGGACCATTTCATTTGGAATCAATGAAAAATTAGATGCAACATTGTTTGTGTTTTCAGTTAAGGACATTAGAGTAAAAGCTGAAGGACCGTTGGCGATTAAGTTTCAGAAACAAAAGTATGTAGGTTTTGATGATCTTCTGGATGACTTGTCTGAGTTCTAAAAATTAATACATTATCATGAAGCCCGGCGAAAGCCGGGTTTTTTCTTTATATAAAAACTACTTATAAACTAAAAAGTCATGGAATTAATTTCAGAAACAGATCATCAAGTTGAAATGTCAATGCTTGGTGAATTTACATGGGATATAGTTGATGCTTTACCACATGCTTATTACTATAAAACACAAGGTAAACATGTTAAAATTAAATGTCATCCAAATTTACAAGACATTTATTACTTCGTCGATGAAATAGAAGAAAATAATGGTGGATTGAATTGGTCTGGTGTCCATCATGATACAAGAGTTTACGATCATAAAGGTCCTGATTGGAGGAAAAAAAAATGGGTTGTCCCTCCGATAAAAGATCATTTTAAAGAAAAAAGTAACGATGTTTTTGCTAAACATAATATCATTTTAAAAAAGCCATTAATCGTTATTAATAATAAACATTCAACGGAGTGGAATAAAGATCCTCAATGCTTTTTGTCTCTAGAATTTTTAGATAAAATTGTAGGTGAATTAAAACATGATTATGATGTAGCATATATAAGGCCATTTAATAATTGTAAAAGTTATTATTATGATCACCAAGCTATAGTTGAATTTGATGATTATAAAATGTTAAAAGAAAAACATCCAGAAACTATTTTAATATCAGACTATGATGAGAGTTTTAATAAATTACAGTGTTGTTTAGAGGCTAATTCCGAAAAGCATATTACTATTGCTGGTGGGAATGCTTGTTTAGCAGCATGTTTTGGTGGCGAAGTTATTATATTAAATGATAAAACACATAGAGGAATTTGGCAAACAGATTCTTGGTTATCAGAATTATCAGGTGCTAAAATATATGGATACAGAACGTGTGATGAAATAAAAAATCATATTTTAAACAAATGGGTAAAAAATAGTTATAAAAAGAACTGAGTTAGTTTCTGATTTTGTAAAATCAACTTTTTCTAAAAATAAATTAATTAAAATATAATATGAATGTATTAATAACAGGTGTTGCTGGTTTGTTAGGATCCAATTTAGCTGACCATTTAATTAAAAAAAATATTCGTGTGATTGGAGTTGATGATTTAAGTGGTGGATATATTGACAACATTAATAATAATGTAGAGTTTCATCAACTAAATTTAGTTGATGATGTTGATAAAATTAATGCCATATTTTCTTCTGAAAAGATTGATTATGTATATCACTTGGCAGCTTATGCTGCTGAAGGATTGAGTCCGTTTATTAGAAATTATAATTACAACAATAATTTAATCTCAACTACAAATATAGTTAATGCTTGTGTAAACTATGATGTATCTCGTTTAATATTCACTTCTACGATGGCAGTTTATGGTCGTAATATTGTACCGTTTGATGAAGAAATGATTCCAAATCCAATAGATCCATATGGTGTTGCTAAATATGCGTGTGAAATGGATATTAAAGTTGCTGGAGAACAACACGGATTGGATTGGTGTATTATTCGACCACACAATGTTTATGGCAAAAAACAAAATATATGGGATAAATATAGAAATGTTTTAGGCATATGGATGTATCTTCATTTAAACAAAAAGTCATTAACTATTTATGGAGATGGGACACAAACAAGATCATTTTCTCACATAGATGATAGTTTAGAACCAATGTGGAATGCTGCTATCTTACCCGAATCATCTAAACAAATTATAAATTTGGGTGGAATACACGAAACTTCAATTGAAGATGCGGCTAACACATTGATTGAAGTAATTGGTTGTGGTGAAAAAGTTTATTTAGAACAACGACATGAAGTAAAACATGCTTATTCTACTTATCAAAAATCCATAGATATTCTTAAATTTGAACATAAAACAAATTTAAAAGAAGGATTGACTACGATGTGGGAATGGGTTAAAACACAACCTAACCGTGATAGATTTTTTTGGTCATCTTATGAAATAGAAAAAGGTATTTATAACTATTGGAAAACAAACAATAACTGATAATATTAACGATATCAGAGTACTACTTATTGCAGTATATGAAAAAAGAAAAAATTGTTATTACAGGTGGGTTAGGATATGTTGGATTTGAATTATGTAAATTATATTCCGGTGAGACTCGTTATAAAGATATTACAGTCATCGATGATAAATTTTTTTCATCTAGAGTAAAACAGTTATGTGACTGGGGTTTTAACTTTTTACAAATAAGCATTGTTAACGAGTCACGTATCACTGAAATATTAAAAGGTGCTGATGTTGTACACCATTTTGGAGGTATTACCGATGTTCCACGAACAAATAACGAATCTTCTGACGAAAAAAATGAAGAGATAAAAAAAGCTGGAATTGATGGTACGAATAATATTTTAAGTTCTATATCAGATCAATGTAAATTTATATTCCCATCGACACACGTTATATACGAAGGATTTGATACTACAAAATTTGATGTTACTGAGAACGAACCTCCGTGCCCAGTACTTGCATATTCAAAAGTAAAGCATCAGAATGAGATTGATATAATCAATTCAGATAAAAACTATGTAATTTTTAGATTAGCATCTGTTTATGGGGGATCAGATGATAATACTAGACTCAACATTATGCCTAATCTTTTTTCAAAAATGTGCTCTCAGAATTTGTCTTTAAAATTATTTGGGGGTGGTAAACAATATAAGAGTTTAGTTTCTGTTTTTGATGTTGTTAGAGCTTTTAAATTTGCTGCTGAGTCATCAATCTCTAAAGAAATTTTTAATCTGTCAAACGAAAATTCTACAGTAAAAGAAGTAGCAGAAATTTGTAAAAAACATAAACCGGAAGTTGAATTAATTGAAACTGATGATGAAATTCCAAATTTGGGGTATACCTTAAGTAATAAAAAAATATTATCAACAGGTTTTGAGTTTTTATATAATCTAGATGAAAGTATAAAAAAGATGATTGAAGATTGGTCTGTTAAAGAAAAGCCATCTGATTTAGAATATATAATTCGTGGCGGAAATGATTTTGTAGACGATAGAGGTAAAATTTCAAATTATGAACTAACTGAACCAATTAACTTAATTGGTTATATTGAATCAAAAGCTGGTACGGTTAGAGCTAATCATTATCATCCAATACAAGAACAAAAATGTTTATTGGTAAAAGGAAAATATGTTAGTGTAGTGAAAGATTTGTCCGATCCAAAAGCATCTGTTCAGACTAGAATAATAAATGAAGGAGATATAGCAGTTATTCATCCAAATGTAGCACATACAATGGTGTTTTTAGAAGATTCAATATTTTTGAATTTGGTCAGAGGTGATAGAGATCATGAAAATTATGGAATTACACATACTATACCATATAAATTAGTAGATGATGAATTTAGAGATAATATTTTAGAAAATTATGCTACTGAATGTAGAAGTAATGGTAGTAGTAATTTAAAGCCTGTAATATCATTGGGGTTGTCTCCACTAGCTAATAATTTATTAGATTCAAGTGATGTTGAAGATGAACTATATCCACTTGAAATGACATTTTGTCCAGACAGTTATAACTGCCAGTTATCATATATTGTTCCGCCAGAAAAAATGTTTGATAATTATCTTTATGTTTCTTCAACCACAAAGACTTTTAGAGATCATTTTGAAACAGCAGCCAATAAATATACGGAAAAATATAATTTAAATTCCGAATCATTAGTTGTTGATATTGGTTCCAATGATGGAATTGCTTTAAAGCCACTAAATGAAAAAGGAATAAAAACTATTGGAGTTGAACCAGCAAAAAATATAGCTGAGTTGTCTACTAAAAACGGAATTGAAACACTTAACGAATACTTTGATAAAAATACAGTAGATAAAATTATATCAAAACATGGAAATGCTGATATTGTTACAGCTTCTAATGTATTTGCTCACTCTGATAAATTAAAAGATATTACTAATCAAACTTTTAGGTTGTTAAAAGAAGATGGTACATTTATAATCGAAGTACAATATCTTTTGGATACAATTAAAGATTTAACTTTTGATAATATTTATCATGAACATGTTAACTATTGGAGTGTCACTTCACTAGATTTATTCTTTAAAGAGTTAGGATTTTTAGTAACTGATGTAGAACATGTAGACACACATGGTGGTTCCATACGCGTTTATGTCAAACGAAACAGTAATCAGATACAAGATTCTGTAAATCAGTTTTTGTCTGAAGAAGAAAAGTTTGGGTTGAAAGATTACAACACATATTTAGATTTTGCTAAAAGAGTTGAAGAAGCTAAAAGAAATGTTCTTGAAAATGTTAAATTACTTAAAGATAGTGGATATACTATAGCTGGATATGCTTCTCCTGCTAAAGCAACTACATCTTTAAATTATTATGGAATTACATCTGATGAAATTGATTATATCATTGAAGATAACAGTTTAAAACATAATAAACTTATTCCAGGTGTAAGAATACCGATTTATTCTAAAGATAAAATCAAAGAAAATAAACCGGATATTATAATTGTTATGGCTTGGAATTTCGTTGAAGAAATTAAAAAGAATAATAAAAACTTGATAGATGACAATATTAGATTCTTTAGCATAAAAGATTTACAGATTAAAGATTTTATAAAATGATTAATTTAATTAACATTTTTATATTTATATTTTATGGACAAAAAAGAGCTTATTAACTTGATTAAAGAAACTATAGATGGACTAAAAGAAGATGTCAATGTTGATTTCGATGGTAGTGATAGTGATTACAAAGGATCGCCAGATGATGCTGCTGAAGTCGAAAGTGATAATTTAACAGCTACTTTATCGGAACAAGAATCTGAAGAAGATTTAAAAGCTGATATAAAAGATTTAGTTTCGTTAATTAAAAATCCAGATCCTTCTAGAGCAAAAGACTATGGTAGTGTTGAAAATTATGTCAAAATGTTGAAGGATAAACTTAAAAGATTAAATGATAAGTTAAAAGAATCCAAATTAAAAGAAGATGTTGTTAATTCTTTAGATAAATTAGTTGCTTTAAATAAGATCGCTGATGTCCAAGAAGCCGAATTAGATACTGATAATCCTTTTGTAGAATTGGTTTTCGTAACTAAAAGTCCAAAACTAAAATTTTATATAGCGTTTGATTTAGAAGAGAAAAAGTTTGATACTATCAAGTATGACGAAGATATAAATAAAAGTATTCCTCAACTATCAAATCAATTAACTAAAGACGAATTGAAAAAATCATATAAAGATGTATATAATGCTTCTGTTTATGATATTGCTACGATAGGAGAAGAAGTAATGAAATTTTTTCATGAACCAGAAGTTAGTGAAGACTATAAAGGAGCACCGAATGATGCTGCTGAAGTTGAAAGTGATGAGTTAACTGCTACTTTATCAGAACTAAAAGGTATTATAAAAACAGCGGTTAATGAAGTAGTTCTTGAAAATTCTATATTGGAAAAAATTGAATTACAAAGTCTTGAAGATTTTTATCAAGATGAAATGTCAGATGTAGTTGCTGAATCTTTGACTAATTTACAAGAAGTAGATTTAGATAAGTACAGAGATATGTTGGGAGCTAATTTCAGAGAGTTGGATGATGATGAATTGATGAACTATCTGAAAAGACAATATCTAAAAAGACAAGCGACTACAGATAAAGAATTAAAAAAACAATTAGCTAAAGATCCTGAATTTCAACGTCAGATTAAGATAGATAGATACAAATATCCTTATATCCACCCAAGTACTTCTGTAAAGATTATTGATAAAAGTGGAAAACAATTTGATTTAGATAAATTAAAATCTGTTATTACACAAAGACCATCTAAAATTTTAAAACAGAATGAAAAGATTCAACACAGTGGTGGCAAAGAAACAATTTTTTACAATGTAGGTTTACCAGCATTAAAAGGATTAGCAGTTAACGAAAAGACCGGTAAAATAGTTGTAATCGATACATGTCCTGGTGCTGGTCAATGTCAAGTTTATTGTTATGCTAAAAAAGGTGGATATGTTCAATATGAAAATGCGCCTATTGCTACTACAAGACTTTTAAATTTCTTGGTTAATGATCCTGCTGGATTTAAATCTATGTTAGAATCTGAAATTGAAAAAGCTGTTAAGTCTGCTGAGAAAAAAGGAGCAAATGTAGTTATTAGATGGCACGACAGTGGTGACATGTTTTCAGAAGATTATTTAAATCTTGCCTACGATATTGCTCGTAAATTTCCAACAGCTCAGTTTTATGCTTACACAAAATTAGCAGGAGTAGCTCAAGGAGAAAAGCCAGATAATTTTATCATGAACTTTAGTGCTGGTGCTAAAAAACCAGAAGAGCGTCAAGTAGATTTAGGAAAAACAAAACATAGTACAGTTGTTCCTAAACAAACATTCGACGACCTTATTATAAAAGATGATTCTGGAAAAGCAGTTCGTGATGAAAAAGGACAAATTCAATTCAGTCCAGAAAATCTAGATAGATTAAAACAAAAATTGTCTGTTAAGTATGGGGTTCCAAAAGATAGTATTTTAAGTTATGAAGAAATGAAAAATACACCAGAGTCTGAAGAAGTAGGTAAATACAATGTAATTGTGAGACCAGGTGATGGTGATGAAAGTGCCAGTAGAAAAGATGTTAAAGGAACCTATTTATTAATTCATTAATATTTGTAAATTTTGTCGTTTTTTCATAAAAGTTAATTTTTAATTTTAATATGTATACAAGAATGTTAATACAGTTTTAACATTGTTATTTAACTTATTTTTAAAAACTATGCCTACATCGATACCATATGATCCACGATTAATATTGGGTAACTTAATTCACCCAAATGATATTCAACAATTAGAAAAAGTTTCTGCTATTGAAGCTCCTGTAAATAAAGCTCAGGATGATCTTAATAATAGTATTATGGCTAAACGAAAGCTTGATATGACTTTGCAAGAAATGATTGAGATGAATGTTCCTCAAGATAGTCTCAATGAATTTACACAAGAAATTGAAAGTGTTGGTGCTGATATTGCAACAAATGCAACCGCTTACGGAAAGGCTGTTATAGCAGCTCAAAAACAATTAAAAACCGAAGGAACTTATAATATTCAGTTACAAGAAGTTCCTGAAAGTCCGATTGATTGGAATAAAAGTGCTATTAAACAACTTGATTTAAGTTCCGATACAATGATTGTTGATGCTCAGTATTTAAGAAATGAAGAAGAAAAAGATGGAAGTCAAGCACACGCTGATTCTGTTGCCACAACCGTATCTGCTACCATTTCGTCAATTTTTGGACCCAAATACTCAGCAAAAGCTGCAGCATCAGCGAAAAGCAGTGTTCTTAATCAACAATCAAATCATTCTATTGCTGGTACACTTGTTATCACAGCAACATGTACTCATAAAACAAGTGATGTATTTGCTCCTTTTGTAATGGACCCAGAAAAAGCAGTTTATGCTTGGAATGCACTTTTTCCATCTGACCAAATTCAAACTACTCATCCTGAAACATTAGTGGCGGCAATTGAAAACACAAGTACAGGTGGTAAAAGTGATAATAATAAATTTTTGAGTTTATTATCAGGTCAAACCATTGGTAGTTCTTTTATTGGCATGATTCATGTTTTACAGGTAGAAAATACTAATAGTTCTCAAAAAAGTAATGCTGCTGCAGCATCATTTCAATCTGAATTTGAGTGGGGCGGATTTTTCGCAAGTGGGAATGGAAGTTTTGGAGTAGATTCTGATTTTAGCAACAACATTAAAAATATGTTAAGTACTAGTAATTTAACTTCACACTGTTCGTTAGTAACTATGGGTATTATTCCATCACTTAAGAGTAATAATGTAAAAACTAGTATTAGTCAATTACAACCCAGTGCTTCTGAAGTTATGGGTCAGTTAGCAGCTATTCAAGGAGCAACTGATACTGATGTGAATAGTGTTTCTTCCGAAGCAGATAAAGCTAAGGCGGGAAAACAATTTATTGAATTAAATAATAGTTATGTTACTAGTGTTGTTTCTAATTTAACTAAATCAGATAATGATAACAATAAAATGATTGATGTTAATTCATTGATGACTGCTTTTGATGATTATGTTCAAAAAGCAGAAGCTGGTAATAGTGGTGTACCAATTAATTTCTTTGTGAGGCATATTGATAAACCAATGATTGCTAAAGCTTGGCTTAAAAAGTTTAGTCCACAAGATAATTGGCAATTAAGTTCTGGAGATGATAATTCTACAGGCGAAGGCCAAACAACAAATTCTGACGGTACTCCGAAATCATAAATAATATAATTTATATGCATCAAACCCCTCAACAAAACTTGGGGGGTTTTTTTTATATAAATCTATTTATTAATATAATGAGCAACATAAATTTGACAGATATTTTATTAGAATTAAAAGAGCCAGAGGTATCTGACATTATGTCTAAAATAAGAAGCTGTTTGGATCCTGAATTGTTGGAACCAAAGTACAGAAAACAGAACGAAAAAAATCCAATGTTTGGTCACTGTTATGTTGCAAGTGAAGCTTTATACCATTTATTAAAATCTAAAAAATTAAAAGGTACATTTGAACCATACCATGCTTTAGATATGAATGGAATAGTTCACCATTGGCTTCAAAACGATACTGGAAAAATTTTAGATGTAACTAAATCACAATACACAAAAAAGTCAAAAAGACCTCCGTATAAATATAAAGAAGGAACACATCGTGCATTTATTGGTGGTGGAAGTAAACCATCTAAAAGAGCTAAAGATGTTATAAAGTGTGTGCGTGGCAAATTAAGAAACAACTAATATGATAAGATTTAAAAACATAATAAATGAAAATGTTGATACATTTACAATTTACCGTGGTGTAAATCCAAAATTTGGAGACACAGACCATGGTCGTATGAGCATTGGTATAAAACATAAATTAGTTGGAGCGTTAGGACCAAATTATACAGACAATTCCGATGTTGCTAAAAGATATGGCGGTGAAGTTATTGAAAAATTAGTATCATCTAATAGAATTTTAGAATTAAAAGATTATGATGATATTATTAGATTATATCAAAAATACGAAAAAAGTTTGTTTCCTGATTTAGCAAAAAAAATAAAAGGAAGTGAAGGTACTGACCAGTTTGAATATATAAAAGAAGCTGCGAAAAAGTTAAGAACTGAACTTTCAAAAACTTACGATGCTATAAAAGCACCAATTGGACCAGGAGATGCTACATATCTTAAATCTAAAGGTATAGAAGGAAATATGAATCTTTACATTTTACTGATTTAATTATTTGTAATCAAAAATTGATTTTATCTTTGTTTTAAAAGTTTTTTTCAAATATTCTGTTATTTCTTTTTTCTTTTCTTCTGAATACGAATGCCATTCTTTGATCTGGCATAAACTTCGGCCACAGGCTATACAACATTCATCTTTTATTTTACAGATACGAACGCATGGTGTCATATTTATATATATGAATCGAAGAAATTTTTTTAAATCATTAGGAGTTTCATTTTCTCTACCAACTTTAGAGACATTTGGTGTTCAAAATGAAGATATAAAGAGGTTGGGAGTTGTATATGTTCCAAATGGAATAAATATGAAACATTGGACTCCTAGTAATTATGGAAAAATTAAAGAAATTCCTCAAATATTGAGTCCTTTAGAAAGACATCTTGATAAATTCCAAGTCATTTCTGGATTAACACATGACAAAGCCAGACCTCACGGAGATGGAGCTGGTGATCATGCTAGAGCATGTGCTACATTTTTAACTGGTAAACAGGCCAATAAAAGTGAAGGTAAAATATTTGCTGGTAAGTCATTCGATCAAATTTTAGCAAAAAAATACAACGGTGTTACTAAATATGATAGTTTACAGTTTAGTGGTGATAGATCTGTACTTTCTGGTAAATGTGATTCTGGCTATAGTTGTGCTTATCAATATTCTTTATCATGGTTATCTCCAACTCAACCGTTGCCATCGATGAATGACCCTCGTGAAATATTCAATAGATTATTTAAAGTAGAAGAGGTTAGTAAAAAGAAATATCTTCAAAGAAAATCTATATTAGACTTTATATTAGAAGATGCAAAAATATTAAATTCTAAAGTCTCTAATACTGATAAACAAAAGTTAGATGAATATTTTTATGCTGTTCGAGAAGCTGAAATACAATTGGAAAATATTGATAGATTTAATGTAGAAAATAATTTCGAGTTAGATTTTGATGTAGAAAAGAAATCTGATAATATTAGATTAATGTATAAGTTAATGCATTTAAGTTATTTAACAGACACATCTCGAGTAATTACATATCTGACAGCACATGAAGGTGATAATAAGCCATATAAAGAAATAGATGTTTCGGAGGGACACCATAGTTTATCACACCATCAAAATGATGCTTCTAAGTTAGAAGATTTAGCAAAAATTAATCATTATCATGTAAATTTATTTTCTGAATTTATAGATTTAATGAAAAAAGATAATTTATTAGAAAACACTACAATCATATATGGCGGAGGAATTTCTGATGGAAATCGTCATAATCACGATGAATTGCCATGTGTATTAATTGGTGGAAAACAATCTGGTACTCATACTAGAGTAGAAAAAGAAAAACCTATGTGTGATTTATTTGTAAGTATAATGCATAAACACGATATTGATATTCACAAATTTGGCGATTCAGAAAATGAGTTAAATGTTGTATAAATATTTGAAGTTTTTAACTTCTTTTTATTTTCTAATTAAATGTACTATTTTGATGCTTTAAATATTTATTTAGGATGAGTAAGAGCTTGATATTAAGTAAATCTGAGTTACATAAATTAACCATACGCAAAAATATGGTTGATTTTTTGAATTCAGTTGCTGATGATTTTCTTACAAAAAATCCAAATTTGTCTGCTATTGCCAAACAAATGGCATTTGATGTAAATGGTAATACAATTTCATATAGAAGTTATTATGAAGAAATATTTGCTTTATATGGTTTTAAACTTTTATTAGGTCCTGGACCAAATAATGTAAATGGAATCGTTTTATATCAATACAAAGCTGTTTCTAATGATCTTGTAAAAATAGGACCTGTATCAGAACAATCATCATTTGAATTAAATAGCAGACGATTAATACCTATAATTCCAAGTCCGTCTCCGAGTGTAACTGTATCGCCAAGTATAACACCTAGTGTAACTGTATCGCCAAGTATAACACCTAGTGTAACTGTATCGCCAAGTATAACACCTACTTATTCAATTACACCAAGTGTCAGTGTAACACTAAGTGTCAGTGTAACACCAAGTAATAGTGTAACACCAAGTAATAGTGTAACACCAAGTGTGACACCAAGTAACACAGTTACACCAACCAATACATTAACACCAAGTAATACAGTTACACCAAGTGTAACACCAAGTAATAGTGTAACACCAAGTAATAGTGTGACACCAAGTAATACTTTATCACCTAGTATGACACCGGGAGCTACTAGAACACCAAGTAACACAGTTACACCAACTAATACTTTAACACCAAGTGTGACACTAAGTAACACAGTTACACCAACTAATACACTAACACCAAGTAACACAGTTACACCGAGTAATACTTTAACACCAAGTAATACTTTAACACCGAGTAATACTTTAACACCAAGTGTGACACCAAGTAATAGTGTGACACCAAGTAATACAGTTACACCAAGTAATAGTGTAACACCAAGTAACACAGTTACACTAAGTAATACAGTTACACCAAGTAATACTTTAACACCGACTAAGACACCAAGTAACACAGTTACACCAAGTAATAGTGTAACACCGAGTAATACTTTAACACCGACTAAGACACCAAGTAACACAGTTGCACCGAGTAATACAGTTACACCAACTAAGACGCCAAGTAACACAGTTACACCAAGTAACACAGTTACACCAAGTAACACAGTTACACCGAGTAATACTTTAACACCGACTAAGACACCAAGTAACACAGTTACACCAAGTAACACAGTTACATCAAGTAATAGTGTAACACCAAGTAACACAGTTACACCAAGTAACACAGTTACACCGAGTAACACAGTTACACCAAGTAATAGTGTAACACCGAGTAATACTTTAACACCGACTAAGACACCAAGTAACACAGTTACACCAAGTAATAGTGTGACACCAAGTAACACAGTTACACCAAGTAATAGTGTAACACCAAGTAACACAGTTACACCAAGTAATAGTGTGACACCAAGTAACACAGTTACACTAAGTAATAGTGTAACACCAAGTAACACAGTTACACCAACTAAGACACCGAGTAACACAGTTACACCAAGTAATACAGTTACACCGAGTAATAGTGTGACACCAACTAAGACACCAAGTAACACAGTTACACCAAGTAACACAGTTACACCGAGTAATACTTTAACACCGACTAAGACACCAAGTAACACAGTTACACCGAGTAATAGTGTGACACCAAGTAACACAGTTACACCAAGAGTTACACCGAGTAATAGTGTGACACCAAGTAACACAGTTACACCAAGTAATAGTGTAACACCAAGTAACACAGTTACACCAACTAAGACACCGAGTAACACAGTTACACCAAGTAATAGTGTAACACCAAGTAATACTTTATCACCTAGTATGACACCAGGAGCTACTAGAACTCCAAGTAACACAGTTACACCAAGTAATACAGTTACACCAACTAAGACGCCAAGTAACACAGTTACACCAAGTAACACAGTTACACCAAGTAATAGTGTAACACCAAGTAACACAGTTACACCAACTAAAACACCGAGTAACACAGTTACACCGAGTAAGACACCGAGTAAGACACCAAGTGAGACAGTTACACCAAGTAAGACACCAAGTAAGACACCAAGTGAGACACCAAGTAACACAGTTACACCAAGTAAGACACCAAGTAAGACACCAAGTGAGACACCAAGTAACACAGTTACACCGAGTAATAGTGTAACACCGAGTAATACTTTAACACCGACTAAGACACCAAGTAACACAGTTACGCCAAGTAACACAGTTACACCAAGTAACACAGTTACACCGACTAAGACGCCAAGTAACACAGTTACACCAAATAATAGTGTAACACCGAGTAATACTTTAACACCGACTAAGACACCAAGTAATAC
>Ga0255743_10001802_pt1 | contig 17993 bp, 27 predicted proteins | sample 101ome_19_FD_179950 | JGI IMG/M metagenome (GOLD analysis project Ga0255743, IMG submission 179950) | Coastal salt marsh microbial communities from the Groves Creek Marsh, Skidaway Island, Georgia - 101405AT metaG (version 2) | ecosystem: Environmental > Aquatic > Marine > Intertidal zone >... | reverse complement strand
TTTTCGATTTTTTTTTTTATCAAGTAATATCAGTTACTTGAAAGTGAGGTCCGTCGAGAAAAGGACGTTTTCCTTGTGACCTTCTCAAATCAACATATTCGTTCATTGCTTCTTCCATAGTGCCTTCGTAATCTACAATATTGTCAATGTGCCAAGCGCAACCCCAAATGAGTCCTACGCCCAACTCCTTAGCGGCAGCTTTCATTGCATCAGCAATCTCATCATAACACTTAATTTCCCAAGACGCCCTGCTCCCTATATATGCCATGAGATCCACCGCATCACCAGTGAGATGTTTTGATTTCATGGTTTTTGAAGCTCCCTTGGCAACAAGTTCTTTTTGCCGCTCTTCTGTTCTCAATCCTTCAATCACACCAAAATCAATCGTTGTCAATTCAATTGCTCTTTTAACTACATCCACTAATTCTGGTTTCACACCTTCAAGTCGATCTAAGGAACGTTGTGATAGTTTAAATGCCATTATTCTCCTTTACTTGCTTAAAATATTCGCAATTTTTAGCGGCTTCAATTGTTAGCTTATCGTAATTCGTATCACATAACCCACGAAATACACGTTGATGAAACTCAATGTATTTGTGATTGTCTGGTGTTGTGAACAATTGAGCGACAAACAACCAAAGCACATATAAAATAATTAGTGTTGAAATACTTCTCAGATTCAACATTATTTATGCGGTTCCAGTTGAACCAAAACCTCCGGCTCTTGTTGATTGAGATGGTCGTGTTTTTGTTTCAACTATAGTTGTTGGCACATTTTGAACTAATTCACCTTGACATATTCGTGTGTGATTCGGTAACTTAAAAGGAACATCAGTGAGATTCTGAATCAAAACAAATGTCTCTTCAACATAATCAGAATCAATCACCGCTTCTTGATTCACCAAAACAATACCATTTTTGAGTGCCAGACCAGAACGAGGATGTAATCTTACACTGAAACCTTTGGGAATATCAAAAATGATTCCTGTTGGTATCATCACTCGTAGACCACGATGAATCTCAAGATGACCAAATTCAGGTTTGATTTCAATACTCTGGTCAGAAGATGATTGAAAGGCACGGATGATTGAAGTGGGTTCAAAATTACAGAACAGATCGAAACAAGCAGAACCTGCTGTTGCGAAATAAGGTGCTACCGCATTTGGATTGTGTTTGTAGAAACCGAGAGTTTGTTTGGGAATGAAATCTTCCACACCAGTTGACATAATAACTCCATAATAAAAGATCAAAAAACGGAGTCCGAAGACTCCGTGACAAAAATAAATTAGTTAATTATAAAGACTAATGCGCCAGTAATGTTAGTTGTTGTATAGTCTTTTAGATTTTTAAAAGTAGGAGATGAACCAACGCTCAAATGCGCTAAATTTACCGAAGTAGTGTCGATGAAACCTGATAGTGAACCATTAGCGATTGTGCCTATTAGATTTCCAGGTGTTGGGGCATTTGCGCTATCACTATTATCATGATAGTTGAGAACTCCAGCACCAACTGTATCTTTATATCCAAATCTGTAAGCACCAGATATTTGCTGAAGAATCAAAGTTTGTGGAGCAATGGCGTAACTAATATCTGGATTATAATCACTTCCAGTTCCATCATCTGGATGAATTCTTAATTCAGGAGCGGCAGATGAATTAGTTGCTACAATCCACCAAGTTCCTGGAGCAAGTTTTCTTGCTACTCTTGTCATTGGATCTTGTTCAATGTTGATATGTGGATAATCATCAATCAAATCAGCAAGCATTGACATATAGTTATAATGGGTATTGTTTGCTGACATGATATTATTATAGATTGCATCCATTCTAGCAAAGTCATATGGGAATGATGTTTCGTACAATTCCCAATTTGCCCAATATGTAGCAGTGTTTGCTGGTGTAGCATAGAAATCTGTTTTTAGAGCCGCAATATCCATCGCAACAGAAGCTGATTGATTATATCCTGCACTCATTTTGTCAAAGACATCATTTAAAACACCTCGTATAGTATTAACATGAGTAACATCTGTGAGACTTGGACCTGAATGCATTTCAGCAGTAAGTTCATCAGTTGTTTTATAAAGATATCCACTATAGTTATGAACATTTTGTTGAACTGCTTCCGCAGCAGCAATAAATCCTGCAGCATCAACTTCTGTAGTAATATCTGTGAAGATCAGATTGATTACAGCATTTGCTGTATCTGAAGTAATAATTCCACCTTCTTTTAAATGTTTTACACCCACAACAACATTTTTAATTTCGATTGGCTTATGAAGAATTTCTTGAGCCGTAGTTATAGCGTAGTTGAATGACATGTCTCTTTATCCGTTTATGAAAGTTGATTTAATAAATTTTTCGATTGATCTTCAAAGTATTTATGGGCTAAATCGTTTACTGAATTATATCTCTCAGGTGTATTTACCCAACAAGTTGGAAGTGATGTATCAGACATTTCCTGATAATATTCCAAAATGTAATACAATTTATACATGTGGTCAACTTCTTGAAAATAATTATTACTAGCATAAGCATCATAATCAGTAATAATTGAAATTGTTCTCCCAGATGTATACAAAGTGTTCGCATATTGATCTAAATCATCAATGCGATTATCATAATTTATTTTTTCAGTATCAATAAACGGCCTTACAATCGCATCAAGTGGTGTGTATAACGAAACAAAGGCAGCGTCTGCGAGCATTGTTAGAACCTGATGATAGTTATTCGCTGACATCAGGTTCTTTTCTGTTTGCTCCTCATATATAGTATTCATCACATTAGCATACAAAGTAAAATTTGTTATAATGTCTGAATAAGTCATCTATTTCTTCGTGTTTAGATGTAGAATATTTAGTTTTTCGAACCTACCTGGTATTTAGCAACTAACTCCCATTGAGATTTTTCTTTGTGAGGAATAATCTTGATTTGAGAAATAGGTACAACAGGATTTTCAATTGGATTTAGGTCTTTGATTTGAACAAGATTCCAATCGTGTAGTAATTTAGCGATTGTATTGCGTCTTGCCAAGTCTGATTCGGTGAAATTACTTTCTTTTCCATCAAGTTTGAAAAGTTCCTTGAAAGAAAGAATCACATATCGCCCTCGCTTGTGAAGAATATGGCAAGATTGATATAATTTTTTTTCTTTTTTTGAAGCAATTCCGATTCTTGTCAATGTTTCACGAACTTTCAAAAAGTCATCTTGACTTTTCAAGTCAACTTCCACACCAACACCCCGAAAAATATCACCATCATGATCAATTTCATGTTCATTCAACATACAAATCTCCTAAAATAATTTTATCGTATTACATAAGTATTGTCATTACTCATATTTATACTTTTTTATTTTTCTATGACACCATAAACCATTGAATGTTCTATCTGTTTTATTTGATCATTCGTTAGAATCTCGAGAAATTCTTCGGCTTTTTTAAAGGAGACATTGTAAAATTTCGAAATCATGGATATATTTTCATAGTTGTCTTTTTTGAACCATTCTGAATATCGCTTTTTCTTTGGCACGCCATAATAATAAAAATCATAATGCATTCTGTCACTTAGCGCAGGAACAAGATTGATCTCTTTCGCATAGAAAACTGTATCTGTAAAGCCAGCAAAGGATCTTGTGACAAGAAATTGTGAATATCCACTCAGGTCCTCACCCAGATAGATTTCTTTTGTGTTGATGGATTTCACATAATCAAAAGGACTTCGTTTCTTTTTCTTTTCGAGTTCTGGCTCGACATATTCATTGTTCTTGAGACCGAAAAAGTTTTCCATGGCATTACTTCACTTCAAAGTTAGGAAGTAACATCAACTCGGTCATACAAGCCAATGTGTGAATTTCTTTATCTACCGCCGATAAAGATTCATAACCATAACGAGAAAGAATCAGAATTACATCTGGCAGACATTCTGGTTTTGCTCTCTCAAGAAGTTGGTCATAAAGAGAACGATAAAGTTCTGTTTCAGAACCATGCCAGTTTTCGAGAATAAATTTGCGAATTGTTTGAAACTTTTTTTCACGAATGGCTTCAACAAGAACATCAATGTTTTCGTTCTGAACATTCGAAAGAATTTTGTCAGATAAGGTTCCTGTGCCACTGTATCTTTGAATCTCATTGATACATCGTCGAAAGTCAGGAAAGAAATGAACGACCGCATGTTGAACTAATTTCTTTTCGTAATCAATACCTTCAAGGTCTAAAATTGTGCACAGCTTTTGAAAGAAGTTCAAAGCCAGTTTAGGTTTTTCATCTTTCGGAAAACGAAACTCAATGACGGCACAACGAGACTGAAGTGGTGAAATAATCTTTTGTGCTTGATTTGCGGTCATCACAAAACAACAATTTGATGAAAACTTTTCGAAGAAGTTTCTCAAAGCATTTTGTGAAATGTCTGTTAGATGGTCAGCCTCATCAAGAATCAGCATCTTGCGTCTACCATCCATTGACATTGCTGAACAGAAGTCAGTCATCTTTGTTCGTATCGTGTCAATACCTCTTTCTTCAGAAGCATTGATGAGCATTGTTTCAAGATTTAGTTGAGCAGCAATTGCCATGGCAGCAGATGTTTTACCTGTGCCACCTGATTGTGAATGGAAAAGAAAGTTTGGAAGGTCACCTTTTTCGACAAAGGCGGTGAGAGTTTCTTTAATATCTTCTGAGAGAATCAATTCAGAAACTTCTTGAGGGCGGTACTTTTGTACCCATAGAAATTCATCTCTTACAATCATGAATACCTCACATTTGAATTTTCAATAATATACTTGGCGGTCCCAACGGGATTTGAACCCGTGACTTCGAAGTGACAGTCCGATATTTTGACCAGTTGAAACTATGGGACCTCCTAGATCATAACACAATCTCCGAAGAATGTCAACTCTTCTTGAGGGCCTTCATTGTGTTTTCAATCGTCAACTTGTGGGCTTTCAGCTTGCCCTCAAGTTTTTTAATTTCCTTGGCATCGTCCTCATTGGACTTGCTCAAGGTTGGAATCAAGCGATTATACGCCTCAACGTTTCGCTCAATTCGTTCAATGGCGCTTTTGCGGCGCACATTCTTGGCGGCATTGCCACGAATCATAAGCTCTCCTGCTTAGGGTTGACGGAAAATTTCATCGTAGATGTAGAACTCTTCATCTACTTTGGCTCTCTCTTCTGCGATGTTTCTCTTATGATAAATTTTGACTACTTTATTCAAACTCGCCTTTGGAATCGAATAAGTCTTTGAAAGGTCTGTGATTGCATCTTTGATGAAATCTTTCTCACCATCAATGCGAGTGAGTGAATCAGAGACTTCTTTGAGGACTTTTCGAATAGTCGCCTTATCTTCTGTTGAAGAAGGTAGAACTATAGATGAGGGTGTATTATTTGTCTGGGACATTCTTCACTAACTCCTTGTTACTCTTTTCATTTATATATCGAATCATTGCGGCAAATTTATAAACATAATCTCTTGTTTCTCTGGGTAATCTTAACTTTTCCACATCAGTTGTTTTTCGACGTCTCAATTGTGAGCGAACATAGCCAGGTCCAACATTGTAGGCTGCTAAAACCAATGTCCAATTAGGAAATCTTTCTTTTAAGAAAAGAAGATATTCAGCAGCCTTAACTGTGGACTTTTTCCAATTGTATCGTTCATCAAGAAAGAAACCTTCTCGTAAATCAACATGTTCGGCTGTGATATCATTGATTTGCCACATACCAACAGCACCAGCAGAAGAAACGGCAAACGGATCATAACAACTTTCAATTATAGGAAGGTAAATCAAATCTTTAGGTAAACCATACTGGCGAAAAACATTTTCAATATGTTCAATATAAAAACGAGTTTCACCAGTTTTTAAACATCTTTCAACATGACGAATAAATCCTTTACTGTCATACCAACGGTCAACCTTTTCTCTTTTTAAAATAGTAGCATATGAAGAGGTTGTAATGAAAGCTAAAAAGCAAATCATTACAATTCCTTTTAGAGACATGTTACATCATCAAAGGTGATTTTTCATTTTTCATTGTTTCATCATCCTCAAGAGAATCATTTTCTTCCGAAACATAACGCTCTTTTATTTGGTCTTGAGCTTCCATAATTGTAAGTATATGATGAACAGAAATTGTAATTTGTTTTGCTACACCTGAAAAAGATATAGGCATAGCTCCTAATTGACCTTCTTGATTAGGCATCACAACAATAGGATTTTGTAAAATTATCACCTTTTGATTAAACCAAAGGTCTTTAGGATCTTCCGATGAAATGAGAGATTCATGAATTGAAGCAACTAGTTCGGTTCCTGTTGCTAATTTGATCGAACATATTTCCATTTTTACCCAAATGTTACAGGTTGCTGTAATGCTACAAAGAAAGTATATTCACGATTTTTTGAAGTGAACTGGGCACCGCCTTTAGCAGCAATACGAACTTCATAATCATCATTCAACATTTTGAGTTTTGAAACTTCAAATACTGCTGAGAATCTTTTTTCTGTAGTATTTCTTTGCTCAAGTTTTCGGCGATGTCTTTCGGAAATTGTTGAGCCATTTTGTGAAATATTTTCTGACACCATATAGATATCATTTTCATCACCTTCAAACACAAGATTTTGAAAGCCATTTACAGCGGCAGACTTTTTGCCATACTCAAGCATACTTTCAGACAAGGTGAACTCGATGTCTGGCTTTTCAATCACATACTTTTTTGAACGGTCTAATTCTTCAACAAGTTTAGGATCACAAAAACGAATATCCTGACTGGTTTTATCTGACTGAATCACAAGATACTGTTCATCTTTTGGGAACTTCAAAACTGTATCGCCTGTTGAAGATACAAGTGAATAGACAGAAATGAAATGATTCAAGTCAAAGATACAGAATTCTTTTGGAAACTCTTCTTCAAAGGTTGCGAAAGCAAAAGAATTACCTGAATTGCTGACAGTGCTTTGCTGTGAGCCAGGATAAAAGTGAATTGATTCATTGATAGAGGCAAAGTTTGATAGAAAGAGAAGGTCAGACTTTGACAAATTTAGCATAATATTACCTCGTTGTTAAAATTTCAATTGTAATTCCAATGGAACTGAGAGAGATCTCATAAGTATTCCAACGATTATCTACACGAATACCAAAGTTTTCGAAACGAAATAAACAATATTCTCGTTCTTCATACAAACCTGTGATATCATTTGTAGCATAATCAATTCCCGCATTATACATATGATTCAGCATGTGAGGATTGTCCCTCACACACTGTTCACATTCATTCGCTGCAATGAATAATAACATATTTTAAGTTATTTGTCAAGAGGCTTTATTCAATCCAGTCAAATCAATATCCGGAACATCGGATTGTGTTGTAGCGATTGCTGGGCCTTGATTTTGAAATTGCTCCATAGCAGCAAGAGCCTGAACAGAACCACGATAAACATATGTACCAACGTGACTCAATTGCATCCAAGGACATGCCCAGATTTTTGATCCAGCTTTGCGAGACATTTGACAGAAGAAATAATCTTCAGATAACAAACGATTAGTCTCACCACCAGTTGTTTCAGGACGGTCAAAATCAACATGAAAGTATGCTGTGATTAACTTTGAGCCGTTGAAATCTTTTGAATGATTATGATCAGGTTTATATTCATAATTAGGATATGCTTCTTTGTAGGTGGTCAAGGCGGTCTTGTTCAGCATCATGAAACCAGTTCCAATCTCAAGAACTTCAACTGGTTTGAAAATCTCAATCTCACCACGGCTTGCTGGATTGAAAACAAAATCTCCACCAAAGTCTGCTAGTTTAGCAGGTGAATCAAGGAAGCCATCCATCTTGGCAGCTTTGTCAACTCTTGGCCAGAGAATATGCTTTTTAGGATATAAACCTCCGATGATTGGATGCTCATCGTCTGAAAGATAGAGAAGGTGTAGAACATCACGAGGATCAAACACAACGTCAGCATCAATGAACATACCATGTGTAAATTCACTGATTTCAAAATAATGTGCTAGATAATTTCTGGCTCGTTGAATCAAACTTTCGTTCATGATGAACTTACATTGCAGCTTGATTCCGAAATAGGAACAGAGAGTGTTGAGGTCAATCAGGCGAGAAGCTGTTTCGGCAATCATTTGACCACCATAACACGGCATCATAATCATCAGTGATTTGCCTTCAAAATCTTTAGGCTCGAGTTGAGTTTTTAAATCAACATTAGTTGGTTGTTCAGGTTGTTCTGACATTTATAACTCCATAAAATAGTAAAAAATAAAGAGAATCATTCAATCTCATTTCTTTATTTAGTCTGTTTAAATTTCAATCCATATCCAAAATAAAAAACTACCCAAAGTGATTGGTATCAGAAATGCAATCGCAAGAAGTAGATTCCAAATTTTATCAAATTTTATATCTTTTGGATCTGCTATCCATTCTTCTTTGGGTAGTTTCATGATTATTCTCCTGAAAGATCTTTCATCAATCGGTCAAGAGTAGTGCCTTCATTATGAGTGATTGGTTTATCTAACTCAACTTGTTCATCTTCATGTGAATCTCTTGCACGAACAAGGTCACTATACTTTGAATTCAACCAGTTTCGCATATCACTTAACTCTTCTAAATCTGATTGTGAATTCGAATCATATGCTTGTTTCCAATTTTGTATTTCATCTGCTGATATTTGAATCAGTTCTTTTTTAATTTCATCACGTTCATCTGAGGTGGTAGATGAGGTAAACTGGTTGGCAACTTGTTCAAGAACTACATCGAAAGTCACCATATTTTCAGGTTCTACAGGCTGATGATTCGGATCTTGAATTGTCTCATCAAGTTTTTTGTAGAGTGAAACGAATGAATCACGGACTTCTTCATCAAATCGAGCAATTGCATATTGAAGAGCCTTTTCTTTGTCACCTAGAATTGAATAGATATCCAGGATGTGAAACAGACGTCGAGTGGTGATCATCTCATCAATCGCCTCATCTTTGTAGGACTTTCGAGTGACTTCTGCCCACTGACAAAGTTTCTCTGTGAACTTTGAATCTTCAACATCAATGTTGTGAACTTCAAGATACTTATCCAACATCTTGATTTCTTTTGCCTTTGTTGGATAATCATGCTCAATACACATTACAAATCGCTCAAGGAAAGCGGTATTCTGAATGTTTGTGCCGATGTAACGACCAGATTCAGAACCATTACCTTTTGTGTTATCTGTCGCAATGATGTTGAATCCTTTGGCAGGAATGATACGCTCACCCGTCTTCTTGATGAGGAATGGCTTGCCTTCAAGAATACCCTGGAGACACAACATTCTCGCAGGATTTCCCGCAAAGATTTCATCAAGCAGTACAACACCACCAACCTTAGCGGCTTCAACGAGAGGTGAATCTTCCCATACAGTCTCACCATTCACAAGATTGTAGTGACCAAGAATGTCCATCTCATCTGTCTCAATGGTCACGTTCATACGATAGAAGTGCCGCTTGTTCTTGGCGCAGGCTTGTTCTACCATCTTTGTCTTACCATTACCAGAATCACCTGTGATAACAGTAGGGCAGAATTTCTTTGAAGCAATCACAGCATCAATCACACTGTAATCACCGAAGGGAACGAAACAAGGATCTTTCTCAGGAATGTATCCTTTTTGAATATCTTCTTTCGAGAGAATCTTGCGTTCTTGTCGAAACGGCACAACTTTAGTGGGTTGAGCAACTGGTTCAGGTGTTTCATTCTTTTCAGCCAACTCAAGATTGTAGACACCATAATCAACTTTTCTGGCGACACGAAGGATTTTATTGTGTTTCAATCCAAGTTCAGCCGCAGCTTGAACAATTTCTTTACGAGTGGCTACATCTTTATCGAGATATTCACGAACTTTCGCAACTTCAATACTCATAATTATTCTCCTTGGGAGTTGGTAAAAAAATCAGTTCTCAAACTGTTTCTTGATCATAGCAGAGATTTTCAGGAATGTCAAGAACTATTTTTTGTTTTTTCTCTTCTTTGACTTGCTTTTCTGAAATCACATCCACAACTCGAGTCGCCAAGAATTTTCTACGATTCTTTTGTGACACGTTCTTTTCAAGAGCAACAGCCAATTGTCTTGTAGTGAAAGTGCCTTTCGAATTTTCTTTCATATTATCAAAGGCATTTTCTTGTTTCTGCTCATTATCATCGTCATCCCAGCCATAGTAATAACTATTGTAGCGAGAATTACAAATTACATTTGTATTCACACAAAAGATTTGATCATAACCATTACGATTGATCACGGCAAAGCCATTCTTACGATAATCATTGATTACTTGTTCTGTTTCATCCAGTTCAGTGACATTGTAATAGCCTGACAAATATCGTCGAAGAGCAGTTGACTTATAGGTCAAAAGTTCAATACAAATTACATTCGCACCAGTTTCTTCTTTGAGAAGTGCAGCTAATCGTCGAGTAAATTCACGATTGCTATTATTCACATAACTGTTGAATTTTCTTGTCATCAAATCATTGATACAAACTACACGATTTGATTGTCTCAGACGGCAATAAAATTTTGATTCATCGCCACGATAACTATAACGGCTTTGAGAGCCATTGAGATAAAAGGCATCAAGAACCTCATCCCAATTACCTTTTTGTCTTCTCAATTCAGGCTTTCCCCAAGTGTTCAAAACTTCAGTGAATTCTGCAGTTGCTTTGAGTGTATTTGGTTCTTTTCGAGTTGCCATCATTTGCATACCATCACTGTCACCATCCGTAATTACAATCAGATTCATTACATCAACAACCATATTCTGTTTCAAATCTGGTAGAATATAATTCATCAAAATCAAACCATCATTGAGTGGTGTGGAACCCAATTCAAAAATATCACTCAAGACCATTACATGATCTGTACCATCATAGTCATAGCGACCAATCTTATTTTCTTTTCTTCTTTTATCGAGTCTCGCCGCATATTTTTCAAATTCAAGAATTCCCATTCTTGTTTGATGAACGTTCAAAAATGAATAAGCAACGTAATACAGATTGCGAAGTTGCTCTTCATAATTTGATTTTGTTGAATCAATCAATTCAACCAATTTGAATTTAGGATTCAATCTCATGCTATCAATATCAACACCGTGAGTACAGATACCTATTTGCTCTGTCGCATCATAAGTATCTGTTGCGTCTGTTGAAAAAGCATATGCTACAAAAGGAACTTGAATGCTTTTACAAAAGATTACATTGACAATCAATTGAAGAATCGCATTGGTCATAATGTTGTTCATGGAACCAGACCAGTCAAGCAACAAGGCAAAGCCATGATTCTTTTCTTCTGTTGTCACTGCTTTGTTCAAAAACAGATTTGATTCATACTTGTAGTGAACTAACTTATGAAGATCAAGATTTCCTGTTTTGGATTCTTTTGTTCTTCGAAAATCTTCAGCGGCTTTCTTTCTCATGAATTCACGAACCATATGAGCAATCACAGGCGCCATTTCGACACGATGTTCACTCATGAATTTTTCAAATTCTTCAATTTTTGTTGAACTGACTAAAGAAATACTTTTACGAATCTGATCAGTGACAAGTGAATTCGGAACAACAAAATCTTTCCAGTTGAGATAGCGAGAGAGATTTGCGTTAAGAATGTTTGCAAACTTATCTTCATTACTACTTTTCATTCTCTCTTGATTTTTTTCCCATTCTGTATCTGTTTGAGCAGAATTCTTTTCTTCAAAATCTGGCTGAAGTCCATTATTGATGGCTTCTTTAATGACCTCTTTTGCTTTCTGTTCATTGTGTTCTTCGAGAGCTTCTTGTAACTTCTCAAAAGATTCTTCATCAAGCATGTTCTCAAGGTCTTCCATTGACAGATGTTCAGTTTCTCCACCATCACCTTCATAATCATCATATTCATCACTATCAACAAACTCAACATCCTCCCAATTGACCTTGGCCTTTTCGAGAACTTCTTTTGCGTAGTTTTCCTTCAGATGTTCTAACAGGTCAACAGCATTATCATAAACTTCTTCAAAGGTTTTATTTTGTGCTGCTCGGTCTACCCAGTACTGCTCTTCTTCGGTGAATTCACAATCAAAATAATAATCACCTTTGAAATATAGATTCATTCGATCGAGCAAACTTGTTCCATTCATATCATCTTCGAAATGAATACCGAAAAGATTTGAATTCACAAGCTCATAAAAGCCACGAATGAAGGTAGATTTTGCGCCAGGAAACTTTTCTTTCATGGCATCTTCAATTCTTTTATCTTCAAGAATATTCAGAATGTTACGAAAGACTGTTTCGTATTCTTTTGCTTTTTCATGGGTGCCAAACTTGGGTGTGTGAAGGGCATGACTTGCCTCATGTAGCATCAGCAATTCACGGGATGCAATTGGTAGAGTTAGAATCCATTGAGGGAAGACCATGGATCTTGTTTCTGGATTAAAATAAGCCGTGCTGGCATTCTTAATACTAATGTTGATATTCTCGGCAGCAAACAGTTTGGCCAGAACATCACTGTATATTTCACTCATTCGGTTCTCCTGTAAAGAATTACGAGATATGAGAATAGTATATCAGAGAGAATCTAAAATGTCAAGACTTTTTTAAAAAAATTTTAATTCTTTTACTTTTTCGTCCAAAAAACAACTCTTCAAGAAGAGAGACCGAAAGTGGGAAATCCGGTATTTCGATTTTTGGAAGCTTTCCTGCGATGAGCAATTGGTCAATGATTTGATATTGCTCATCAATTTCAAACATCTCACGTCTCAGATGAGGGGGATATATCTGATAATTATCATAATCTATTTTCTGATGCATTTATAGTTTATCTGAACTCGTTCGGTCAAACCGATTTGTTCTTTTGTTAAACTTTTGAAGTGTAACTGATTTAAACTCACCGAGAGAAACTTGCTTACTATTTGAACAGTAATCTTTTAGTTCTTGTTCGTTTTCAAAAACAAACAAATCATTTCCTTTTTTTCTAAGTATCATAACATGCTCTTAATTTCTTTGTAAATTTCATTATCGCTTGTCATACGACAAACATAGAATACTTTTTTTGAAACAGGATCTGTAACAGTCTGTCTTTTATCGACAACAAAATCAGGCATTTGTTTTTTTCGAACACCTTTTTCTGAGGCACAAAAAGCAGACCATTGAGGTGTACTGGGTAAAAAATCTGTAGTGTTAATTTTCTGCGACATGTTCTTCTTTCAACGTATATTTTTCAACAATTTCAAGTTTATATTGGTCTGGTATATTATCTTCTAAATGAACATAATATACTTTCCGAATGACTTCACAAAGTTCATAAGCTAATTCATCTCTCTTAACAGGATGTCGATCTCCAGCAGCATTGATTGTCCAACCATGTCGCTGAAGAAAATCAAGATAAAGTTTATAACCTTCCAAATATTCAATTTCTTTTTTTGATAATAAAGAACTATCTGATTCTTTTAGTGAATCAAGATATTTTGAATATCCATGTTCTCGATCTTTTTCAAGTAATTCAGGATCAATTTCATCAATTGATTTTCCAAACATTCTCATAATATTTTGACATGCTGTTTCAAGAATATTTAGAACTTCTCTTCGCAGATTATTACTATCTTCTAAAATCTCTTCGTTGATTGGACCTGTAAATCTACCTTCATGTTTCAATAAAAAATCATTTAACAAATCATCTGTCTTGAGTCTCATTTGCCGAACTAAATTATGCTCTAAGTTAAGAGTGTGTGGAACTTCAGCGGCTCTTCTTTTGGCGAGGTCAAGACTGGATAAGGCCATTTTGATTATTCAGTATCAAGGTCTAAATCATCAAGTTCTTCAAGTTCTTCTTCAGTTAAATTATTGAAATCAATTTGATTTAACTTTCTTGAATTCTTTGAACCTTTTTGTGGATCTTTAAATTTATCTCTTTTCATTTCAGTGATAAATTTTTTGTAAGATTTTTTCTGTTCTTGTTTCTTTCGGTATTGCTTATCACGCATATATAATTTTTTCTCCTTCTTCGTAAAAAAACAAAATGTCTTCCGATTTTACTCGAAAGACATTTTAACACATCTTGACATAACTGTCAAGTTATATTATCTTGGATCTGGTGTATCAGGTTTTACCATTTCAATTGTAGCACCAATGATTGATTCAGTATGTCCTGCGGGGAATCGTGTAGAATCCATAGTTGTTAAATCTCCTGCCAAGAAGGTCAATGCAGTAGTTTGATAAGATCTTCCACGGTCATCTTTTACTGTACTTGGTGTGAAGGTTGAACTACTTCCTTGAATCGAGAAATTTGTAATTTGAACTGCTACTTCTCCTGGATCAGCATTGAATGTTGGTAAATCAAAAGTAACTTGACCGACTTTTGTCACTTCAGTTGGACTATGAGCAATACTTACACTTATATCTGTTGGTAAAGCTGTTGAGTCAGTTTTTGTCAATGGATTTCCTTGAGTATCTGTTTTATGAACCCATGTGTAAGAAATTCGAAAACTTACGTCAGTTAGACCAGTTCCTTGGTCAAAATATAATACTTCAGGGAAACTCACATTAATTGAATACCTTCGACGGCTTCTTCGTGTGAAACCTAAGCTACTTCGTTGTAAATAAAACTTTACAGGTGTGACTGTTCCTGCCGTATTAACGTCCAAGATTTCAGATAGTCCTGGAATTGCCAGAATAACTTCTGTTTCCATATTTGAATATCTTTCATTTTCATGCTGCGGAGAACGATATTCCCATCCACGCATTGTAGCAAACGTTCTTGCCTTTTGAGATGGTGTCAACCAGTCTGGTTTTTGTGCAAGTTTTTCTAAAAATGCTGCTGAATATGCCATTGTTATTTCCTTTTTCTTTTATTATGTTTATGCACTTTTTTTCTCGCCATCTTGAGAGCAAGTTTGCCGACATAATCAGTAAAAACAACACCATTCAAATGATCTAATTCATGCAAAAAACCTCTCGCATAATAATCTTTTAACTCTATAGTATTTAGCTTACCTGTTGTGTCTTGATATTTTACACAAATTTCTTTTGGTCTATTTATATTTAGAAACAATTCAGGAAAACTCAGACATCCTTCCATTTCAACAATTGTTTTTTCTTCATTTGCTAAAAGTAATTCTGGATTATACATCACTTGAAACTTACCCTCTTCAATGTAAATTCCAAATACACGATAAGGCATTGACAATTGAACACCCGCAACACCAAACGCATTTGCCTTTGAAACATAATCATGAATACCTTTCGCCAAATCATCAGGATTACATTGAGGTTGTTCAAAGTTAAAAGGTATTGATTTCTGACGGAGATAATCTAAGTTGTCTTCAGTCACAAGTTGAAAGTCCATTAGTATCCTTTCTGAATTTTCTTTTGATATATTTTCCAATAAACACTTTCTTCACTATACTCAATACCCACACCATTACAAGCATCTCGAAGAACTGGTATAATTGAAAACAAAAACTTCATAAAACGAAACAGTCGAGCGTGATATGATTTCAAATCACGATTACAGAACACAATTGGATTTGCATCAAGAAAGCCTCTTGGTCCTCGCCATTCGAGAGTTCCTGTCTGATGTATATGAAACAATCCTCGTTTTCTTTTTGTTGAAAGTTTCTTTGAATCGTTATCGATAGTTTTTTTCAGATATTCATATTCATCAAGCATACCTTTTGTATCTGACCAAAAACTATGTGACATTTTTTCATTTTCAAATATCAGAAATGATTCATATTTTTTTGTTTCAACAAGATAAGCCAACATCATTGCAGATGTGTATAAGGCATTTTGAGTGTTCAACTTTTCATCCACTCTTTTCACATGAAGATGAAGTGAACATGTATCATTTGTTACCAAACCTTCATAGTATAAGTCTTCAAAAAACTTGCGAACTTTGAGAATGTTTCTTGGTGTAATTGTTACACATTTTGTGTTGATCTCAAATGGTATGATTTCTTCTTCTTCGTAAATGTCTTCATCTTCGTATATGCTCACTTCATACATATCATCGTCAATTACAATCGATGAATCACCAGTCCAAAAAACAATGCCAAATTCTTGCGCTTTTTGTTTGATATATTTGTAATTTGAGTTTAGAGCCATTCCTTCAATTTCAAAACCAACATCCAAATTGGACATCAACATCATAAAAGATTCTCCTCAATCATTGAAAATCCTGTGTTGCGAGAAACATGCAGATTACGGTCAAACTTATCTTGTAATCCATCTGTTCGGTGAGAAATCACAAAGAAGTTTGTTCCTTTCATATCATTCAATAAGTGAACTAATTCTTGTTGTAAAAATTGGTCAGCAGCACCATCCATCACTTCATCCATAATCAATAGATTTGTTTTCATCTTTGCTCGTTTGGCTGCCAGATTTCGCCAACTGAACATCATGGCTAAGTCAACTCTTAGTTTCTCTCCTTCACTCAATGAAAAATAACTGAATTTATGTCCTGAAAAGTTTGTGATATTTTCATCAAAGGTAGATTCAAGTTCAAAGTTCAATTTCAAACCAAATCGTTTCAGATATCCGCTCATGTTTTGATTCAACAATTTCAAATACTTATTCATAATTGTAGCTTTGATGCCTGTATCTTTTAACAAAAATGAACAATTCTTTTGAACATCCACTTCTTCTGCTAACTCAAGATTTCTTTTGTTCAGAATCTCAATCTCCTCTTCAAGGTCAGAGATTTCTTTTTTTGTTCGATCAATCTTTGTTTCATCCAGGCTGGCAGGATTTTGTAGAATCTCAATTTTTTCAATACGACTTGAAATCTTATATTGAATGTTATCCAGTTCTGTTTCAAGTTCTCTCTTGTATATTTTCTTCTTTCTTTTCTCAGAGTTTTCTTCTTCGATCAAGGTTTGTTTTTTCTTCAGTTCACTGACACGAATCAATAATTTCTCAACACCATCTCTTTTCTCCATCATTTTTGATTTCAAAGTTTCGATCTGAGAATTACGAAAGTCTTCAGCAATTTCTTGATGACAGGTAGGACATTCAGAATTATCTAAGAAAAAATCATAGGTTTTCTTTTGACTCTCAACACCATACATAATTTTATTCTTAACTTTTTCAAACTTCTTGATTTCTTTTTCAATGTCCTCTGTGCTGACTTCTTCTTCGATCATAATTTCATCTTTTTCTTTGTCCTTTTCTTCCCATAGTTCAACATAACTACGAATCTCTGCCTTGATTTCACGAACCTTTTCTTCATCAATTGTTGAAACATTCACATTCGAAAGAGCCTCTAGATGTTCTCTCTTTGAATTCAGCAACTCTTCTTTAAGAAACAATTGATTTTCAGTGGTTTGAAGTTCAGCTTTTGTCTCAGCAACTTCAGTCTTTAAATGATCAGACATCTTTGTGAAGACATGTAGATTCAAAATATCATCGACAATCAATCGTCTTTCTTGTGGCTTCAATCTCATGAAAGGCACATAGTTTGCTGAACCAAGAACTACAATTTGCTGAAAGGTTTGATAGGAGAAATTGAGAACAGTTTTCTCAAACTCTGTCTGCTGGTCTTTTGCTGATGAAAGAATATCCAGTTTATTTCCATCACGATAGATCTCAAAGACATTTGGCTTGATACCTCGTCGAACAAGATAACTCACATTGTTTTTGCGAAAGGTCAACTCAACAAGACAATCTTTACCATTATACATGTTGGTCAATTGAGGCTTGTTGATTGAGCGAAAGGCTCTGCCGAACAATGCGAATGTCACAGTGTCAAGAATCGCTGAGGATTTGCCTGAAAAGTTTGTGCCAGTGACCAATGTTGATTTATAGGCATTGAGTTGAATTTCAGTAGGATGCGCCCCGAATGAGAGAAAGTTTGAGAAGCGCACTTTTTCGAATTGAATCTGCATATTATATCACCTCTGAGGAAAATGTCAAGAGAAAATTTCATTATATTGATTTGATACTCGAATCATTGTAGCACACTTTGGTAAATTTTTCAAGTTTTGAGCGCCAATATATGTGCAAGCACTTCGTAATCC
>Ga0255743_10001792_pt1 | contig 18057 bp, 28 predicted proteins | sample 101ome_19_FD_179950 | JGI IMG/M metagenome (GOLD analysis project Ga0255743, IMG submission 179950) | Coastal salt marsh microbial communities from the Groves Creek Marsh, Skidaway Island, Georgia - 101405AT metaG (version 2) | ecosystem: Environmental > Aquatic > Marine > Intertidal zone >... | reverse complement strand
AGCCAATCGTTAGCAGGTTTTACTCTAAGACGAGTAGCCATGTTGCCAAAGAACGGATGTTTCAACAGCAAGCCTACTCGTGCAACAGTAATACGATCCATAACATCTGTAGTCATACGATCAAGCTCTTCCGGAGTAATATCAGGATCTGGTTGCCAATGTTTTGTACCTTCGACAGACATAATGTCACCTCTATTTATTAACTATGTATATAATACAACAAAGCGCCTGACTTGTCAAGCGCTTTGTATAATTTATTGTTGAGCAGCTTTGATGTATTTTCCATATTTTTCATGAAATTCATCAAAGCTAGGAACTTTATCAGGATCAATCGGTAAACGGTATTGAGTAAGAGCAAGTTTCATACCCATTACAACCAGTTCAGTGTCAAAGTTCTTCATTGAGAACTTCAAGAAGTTTTCAACTTGTCCGTAAAAGTTACTGTTATCGTCGTTTACTGACTGACTAAGTTCGTAACACATTGCAACAATCAAACTGTACATTGCACTAATTTCGTTAGTATCGAGATCTGTTACCTTACCAGCTAAGATATCGCTTGGATTAGGCATGTCAGCAGCAACTTTACGATGTGCAACAAACTTTACAGCAAGGCCTTCACCGATCGAGCCTGACACAAGATCCATAAGTGTCTCTGAATCGTAGTTATCAGTAAGGAAGTCGCTTACAAACGACCACGAACGGGGTGTTGCAAACGAACGACTCGGCGACTTAGGATCAAAGTCATACAAGTCACCTTTACTAAACTGCAAGTAACCAACTACATCGGGATGAATTTTGTTGTTTACAGCCCATTCAAACCAGTCATCAAACGATACTGACATCTCCAAGTGCACAAAACGGTTAGCAAGAGGTGCTGGCATACGGTAAGTAACACCTTTATCGCTATCACGGTTACCAGCAGCAACAATAAGAACATTGTCTGGCAGCTTGTATTGCCCTACACGCCGGTTAAGAATTAGCTGATATGCAGCAGCTTGCACAGCCGGAGCAGCTGAGTTCATTTCGTCCAAAAACAAAATTACATGTTCGTACTGACTTGCAAGTTCTTCGTCAGGCAATTCGCTAGGTTGTGCCCAAACCATCTTGCTTTGTGTCGAATCAAAGTAAGGAATACCTTTAATGTCAGTTGGTTCCCAAAGGCTAAGACGAATGTCAATTACATGAGCATTCTTACCAGCACCGATTTGGTGTACAATGTCAGATTTACCAATGCCCGGAGGACCCCAAATAAAGATAGGGCGTTTTTGATCGAATGCAGCCGAAATAACTTTCTTTGCATTGTTTGGTGAAGTAGTACGAATATTGTCCATTGTGTTTACCTGTGTATTTGTTTATTAACTATGTATATAATACGACAAAACACGTTAGCTGTCAAATGTTTTTTTGCTTTTCTATTGCTTTTATTAAGCCGTATCGTTCGATGTCACCTGAGAATAAACTTATTTCCATAGCTTTTCTATCATCGGTTACTTCTATATATTTTTTAGTGAGAAAATACGGACAAGTAACAAAGTTATCTAAATGTATTAAAATATTTGTTTTGTATATGTTAACATCAGGTGGAAAGATTATTTTATACATAGTTAGTTCTAGTGTATTTTTTAAAAAATCTCTGCCTAGTTCGGTTAATCTTAAACCGCCAGTTTTTTTATCTCTAATATTATACCACCATTCTGCAGAATATTTTTTTATATTAGCATCGTCGATGCTTATCTTAGCAGAGTTTAAAAAGATTTTGGTATAAGTTAATCTATTCATGCTCTATGTTATCACTGTGTGTAAACTTAACTACTTTAAACTCGGTAGTTTTCCACACAGTATTTAATCTTTCTGCGAGATTGTGTGCATGCCCTGGATTAGAAAAACTTGTTTTCTTATATTTAGGTCCGGGTTGATTAGTAAGGCTGTTAAAACTTTTTAAATTAAAAGGCTTTCCTTGGTAGAAAACAGCCCAAATTGCTTCTGCTTCTAACACTTGTTCAGTTCGATACGTGTTTTTATCTGTGTATTCCTTTAACACAATAGGCTTTGGCCTACTCATTTTTTGTTCCTCATTATATACGTATATATTTATCTTCTACCAGTTATTTCCGCCATCCATTCTGACATCAATAACAGTATTAGTTGTGTCATTACTGGTTACTAGTAAAGTTTCTAAATTTTCAGTGTGACGTGCTAGTAGTTCTGTAAGACAGTAATGAAGTTTTTTTGCTTTTTCAATATCAAATCTTATTTCTTTTTGTCTACTTGCTTCGGCTGCTTTTACAGCATTAAGAAATTGAGTTATAGGTGAAGTATTAATTGGTGTTTTTTGCATTTGCTTTACTCAGTTGTTGACGCATTTCTAAATCAGTTCTAAATGGACCTTTAGAATTATAACGTTCAATAGTTATTAATTTAGGACAGTAGCTTTTTACCCATCCTTTATTAAATTGAATAATATAATATCCGGCGCAATAAACACTTTTGGACTTTTCACTTTTTGTAAATAATGGTAGTTTACGTTTAATGTCAAACATTCCGTTAAACGGCTTACAGTTTGTTGGAAAGTCATGGACAAAGTATTCATTATTTTCCACAACTTTTAAAGATGTCCATGTAATATTTCCTAAATTCTTTTTTATTGAAGATTTTGAAACATATACTTGCGGAGAAGACTTTTTATTTGTTTGAACAATATAATGATCGTTATTGTATGAAATAGTGCCTACATTACTACCATTATCTTCTACAATCCAAAATTTATTTTTTAGTACTTCTTTTGCTTTCATTGTGTATACCTCGCTTGTAAAGGAGCTGCATAAAGCTGGATATTATCTGCAATTCTTTGCATATCCCATTTATAACAGAATTTTAAAAGTCTTGAGCCAACTTGTTCTAGTGCTTTGTCAACAGCATTTTCGTTAATTGTAGTAGTAATCATTTGTCGTACTTCGCTAGGTTGCGCAGTAAGGTCACAAAGAAGAACATTTCTATTATAATCGTCAATTACTCTATGCTCAACACCTTCATGATCAGACCATCGTTGAAGCATTAGGTTATTCCAATTGTAGCCTTTACTACTCATATCTGCATAAGCTTCGGTAAGTCCTACTTTATTTTTAGTACCTTTTTTACGTACACCGGGATATGCACTAAAAATGTTATCACTTGTGTCTCCACGCATACATTTTTCAAAAAGCAGCCATTTAGGATCAGGTGCAGGCTTTGCTTCGCCTGTCTTTTTATCAATGACTGGCTTACCTTTGTCGTCAAAGTAACCTTCGTGTGTAATTGTAGTGTTACTAACACCGTTGTACTGCTTTACATTAGGTGCAATAAGTTGTGCAAAGTCACCGTCTGTGCTAAGAATAATATGATTATCGTTCGTATGAGATTGCACCCAACCTGCAATAAGATCGTCTGCTTCTAACTGCTTGTGATGTAAAACTGTGCAATTTGTTTTATTGCGAACAAATTCTTTAAAGTCGTCAAAAACCTCAAAAAAGATTCGATCTTCTTCTGCTTGCTGAGGAGTCATAGCATCGCGAGTTTCTTTTCGATTGCGCTTGTAAGGTGCATAAGCATCTTTGCGCCAGCTGCGACCTTCTAAGCAAAAAACTACGTGATCGGCATTGAAGTCAGTCCATGCTTTTTTAATACTGTTAAGGGTTACGTGCAAAGCCATACCAACTTTGTCGTCGATACTTCCGCGAACTACATGTCGAGCTCGAAAGAAAGTGTTCATAGTGTCAACTAGAATATAAGTGCTCATATAATTATAGTAGTATATTATAATCAGTAAGTCAAGTCTTTTTTTAAGAAACTTCAGATTTATCTTTATCAATAGGAATTACATTTATGTAACCCATCTCTCTATCTAAACTTTGACCGTCTTCTTGTAACATCTGTGAAACTATTGTTCTAAACCATTTATCTACAATTTCTTCTTGTGACTCACCTTTGTAACCAGCGTCTAACAATTGTTCAATAAATTCATTATTCCAGTCTAGTTCAAAAAATCCATTTTTAATGTTATCTGGATTTACCTGTGTATCTATTACTGCAATATACGGTTCGCCTTTTGCAGTCGCCGCAGCTTTTGGATCAGTTTCTTCTAAAAGTTTTTGTTTCTTTTCTTCTAGTTTATCTATACCCATTAAGCGTTTAAGTAAATTTTTCATTATGTTCCCCATGCGTTTCCAAATAGTGAGATATGAAGCCGAGGCGTAAACCTCCAACCACGCTGCATACAAATTTCTGCTACTTCTTTTACATTCATGTTATATTCTTCTGATCGGCCGCCGAGTGGCATGAGGTATACAGGACATTCAACTCCTGCTTCTCTGTACGCTTCCACGGCCTTGCTAACTTCGTCAACATCGTCTTTATCAGCAACAACAAATTTAAAATAAAGATCGCTATTAGCCACAGAGGCATACTGACTAGCAACCTCAGGCTTAATAGCATCATTCCAAGACTCGCCTGAAACGGATAGCTTGGGTGAACAGCTGAAAGTGACTTGAATTCTTCTGTTATTCTCGAGATAATCCAGTAAATCTTTGTGTAACATTTGTGTAGTGTTTGTTTCAAAGGTAACATTTTTCAAGTCCTTCATTTTAGGGTGTTCGAATAACTCAACATAAAGTCGTTGCCAAGCAAGAAGAGGTTCACCACCTGTCATAATTAAGTGGATATCTTGCCCGTTATCCATAGTCCATTTGCCTTCGGGCAATAGGCTAATTAAATGATCAACTACTTCGTCGACTTCTGCAAGTTTATTAAAGTGCTTAAATTCAGGATAGATACTTGCATAAGTATCGCACCCTGTATGAATAATAGGTAAATCTTCAAACTTTTCTGTAGTTTCGTGAATGCCTGCATCAAGCAATGCTTTTACTTCGGGATTATAGCGATTGCCTTCGGCATGTTGTTCCCAGCGGTCTTTGTCTTTTGGCAAACCGAAGTTCATGCATCTAAAGTTACAACCGAAGGTACGTAGAAACACACTAGGTACTCCTACATATTTGCCTTCGCCTTGTACTGAATAAAATGCTTCTGAATAACGTAATTTCATTAAAGCTCCTCAAGAATGCCAAGAACTTCTGCGCCTATAAGTAAAGCACCACCGACTATAATAGGCATAACTCCTATCGGCATAAACAGTATACTCACAAACGCAGCGCCTGCTCCGATGCGCACAGCACTCTTTACGAGGCTGATATAAAAATGTTTCTTACTTACATCAACTGGTTCAGCCATTAGTCATTACTCTCTTCTCATCGTATTCCGCAAGTAACTTCACGATTTCATCACTAATCTTTCTGTATCCTTCTGTTTTACTTAGGGTTGGAGCAGTAATTTCCATAGGAAGCTCGGTGATAATACGCACCATTGGTTGAAAGCTCTGAGGATCAGTGAACATTTCAACTTTTATATTTTTAGACATTATAAGTCTCCTTTGATAATTGGCGTAGAGCCAATACTATCGTGATAATCACCGTTGGTATGATATTCACGTACAGCAGATTCACGAATTACGTGTCCGCCAGTTTTGCGATAAATTACAAGTTCTTTGCGAATTACACCATCTCGATCGCTGTCAAGCACTGACTGAAACGGACCAAGTTGTACAGGTTTTTCTGCTGCCATTAGTTTGAGTATCCTTGTTGTAGTTTGATGTTATCCATAAACTCTTTCTTAGTACTAGGGTCGTCGTAGAACGCACCCTTAAGAACAGTAGTTTGTGTTAATGAGCTGTGTGCGCTAATACCACGATTCTCGCAGCAGCCGTGTGTTGCTTGTATGTATACTCCGACGTGCTCGGAGCCTGTAGCATTTATGATTTCTTTAGCAATATCCATTGCTAGTTCTTCTTGTAAGGTGCCACGACGTGCACACCATTGTGCTAAACGTGTATACTTGCTAAGTCCAATAAGTGTATCAGCAGCAATAATACCAATATAAGCAACCCCACTTACTGGCTGGTGGTGATGCGAACACATACTTTTTAGTTCACTGCGTACTACTAACATACCTTTGTAAGGATCATTTGTTACGTTAGGAAATGCAGTGGCATTAGGACGATCGTCGTATCGTCCACTCATAATCTCGTTATAATACATCTTTGCAAGACGACGTGCTGTGTCTTGAGAATTAGGGTCATTTTCTCGATCGATAATAAGTGCGTCTAAGACACCTTCAAACTTTTCAGTAAGTTCGTCAATTAATTGTTCTTTTTCTCCGTCAAAGATGGCCCAATTAATATTATCATTAGCGTGATACTTGCCGTCTACTTCTTTAATTCGTTGTGTAATTTCTTCGTATTTTTTCATTTATTTCTCCGAGTTATTGACGTGGATGTCATAAGTTTATTATGTAATGTATTTAGGTTTTTGTCAAACAAAATTAAAAAAATCTTTAACTTTAGTTAAGTTAATTTTATCTGACTCTTGTCTAGGTACAAGATATACTAGATTACCGTTTGAATTACCAGCAATCTCACCTACATTCTGTATCACATGGAAAGATTTACAGTAATCTTTTTCAACCCAATCGTAACCCCATTTATATGCAGCTTCAAAACAATGACATAGACTTTGCCATGTTTCTTTTTTTGGTACAAACACAATATGTCCGTCCACTAAAGGTTTGTTTACAGAGTATACATCATACTTTTTTGTTGCAACAATTAGATCAGTGTTATTATACATTATCATCTTTCTCCCAAGGATAAACAATCCACTGTGGATCCTTGTTCTTATTAATTTCTGAAGCTACATAAGTAACATTTTGGAATTTACTAGGCATATTATCGTGTAGTACTGCAACACGCACGTTGTCGCCCCAGATATCTTTCCAGCGTTCGTTACCTTTAACTACACAATCCTGCCAATCCTCCTGAATCCAAAGTAAAGTTTCACCTGTGTCATTGATGTCGTCTACAATGAGTATTTTTTTACCGTCGTATGCATCTTCAGCCATCCAATAGTTTGATTCTAATTCTGCTATTCCTTTTGCATAAGTGTCGTTATACTTTTCATTCAATTTACTATCTCTAAGAGATACTTTTAGTGTTTCACATGGTACATTTAGTTCATGGGAAAGCAGTACAGCAGGTACTAATCCACCACGGGTCAATCCAACAATGTAATCAGGACGCCAATTACTTTTGCGAATTTGGCTGGCAATTTTCATAGTCATACTGGTAATAGTATCCCAGTTGAAATACTTTTTATTCATCTTTACTTTTCCAATCATCTATTACTAAATTGTAAGCATTACGAAACTGCTCATATGCTTTTGCAAAAGCTGGGTATTCTTCTGCTAGGGCATTTACTTCGTTAACACCAGGTAAACGTTCTTCCCAAAGCGTTTGGTCACTTAACAAATTAATATCATACAGATGACCAGTAGTTGCTGCACTGCTTGCGTGCCACCAAGTACCGTCTGCGTATGTTGTAGCAGAAAAACTATTACTAGCAGTAAAAATACTGCTGCTAGCAGCAGTTAACGATTCGGCAAATTCTTTAATTGTGTGCATGTCTATGGTTACATCGCCTTTTGCATCAGGTAATGATATAGAGCCTGCTTTAACGGTTTTTGATTGCGTCATACAACCTATCTCCTTGAAAGAATGAGTGAAGTCTTTCTTTTTGTTTTTCTAACGTTGGCAAATAACTCTCGTAGTTATTCATGTAGTCTTTAATCGTTGCTACTACATCTTCTTTAAAATGTTCGTATGCATCGTAATCTTCAGTCCAATCACCTGGATACAAGAAGTTTTCGTCGGCCATCTCTGCGTAACTAAGACGATCGGGTACCATAGGAATAGTATCTACTAGTACACCTTCGTACCAACTAATGCCAAGTGTTTCTTGTAGGTTAGCGCTAAACACCACTTTAGACTTTGCTAGCAACATATGATAATCGTGCTTAGACAGATCTTGTTCTTGTGCAACAATAAACTCATATTGCGGAAGCTGATCTTTAAGATCTTTAAAAATATGTAATTGTTTTTCAGGTGCAATACGATGCGGGAAAAGAACAATATCTTTTTTAGGCATATGCCTGTATGGCTCAAGAGCAGTTTTTAAATACTCCATTGGCCAACCAACTTGTATAACTGATGAGTTAACTTCAGTTAAAAGTGTATCGTTATTATACTCAAAGAACTCGTCAGCAAACAAGTCAATGTGAAAATTAGTTGCGTAAAAGTTATGATCATAACAACTAAACATACTGTGCTCTGCTGAACGTACCCAGGGAGCATCGCCAATAAGACGCCCTAAAAAGTCTTGCGGATCATAGCTGCCAGCATGCCACATACCGCCGATTTTAATATCAACGCCTAGCAAACTAGCCATATATTTTAATTGAATTACTGTAGGGTTCCACGCATCAGTATAAAGAAAGTAATCGCCGTCTTTAACTTCACCGTTACAAAACATTTCACCAATCTGTGCTAGTTGGTTACTCTTGTACACATTAGTACCGCCAAAATTTAGAAAAGCCCCAGGCGTAGTAGCCTGAGGCGTTTCACCGCCTGAAATAACAACTACTTCCTCGTTAGTTGCTAATCTCAGTTGCTCGGGTAAATGCGTCTTCCATTGTTTTGTATAGCGTGTATCAACAGCTTCTATGTCAACAATGTATACGGTCATCCTCGATTCCTATTTGCATTACGAGCTTTTGCACGCAGCCAGCCTTGATGTCGCTGATATGCTTGCCACACTTCTGAATCTTGTTTGTAAAGATCCTTCTCATTAAAAACCTTGCCTTCAAAGCGACAGTAGTCGCGGAACTTGTCAAGATCGTCAAAAACTTTACGGATAGTTGGGTTCTGAATGCCCATTAGTCAATTTTCTCCAGTTTAGCAGGATAGTAAATACGACAACCGTTTTCGTTGTCTTCGCTAACGTTAATAGTAATAGCCCGTCCGGTATACCGTTCGGAAATCATATCATACAAGTCGTCTGCAATCATTTCACACGACTTGTAATCTAGTTCAAGAGTGCCTTGTTCGTACAGCTCTTGCAACCATCGTTGAAATTGAATAAACTCAATATCACGATCGTTGTGAAACACTTCAATTTGAACCTTGAAGTGAAAAATATGACGATGAGGATAACCTAAAAAACTAACGTCATATTTGTCTCCAGTAGCAAGACTAGGATCTTCTAGTGCTGCTGGATACTTATGGATACCTTCACGTTGAAAAGTAACCCAAATGTGCCGCTTTGCAAGCATTTTGCTCATTGTTGAAGCTCTTTTTGTTATTAACAATATACTTAATATACAATTATTTTAAAACTTTGTCAAGTTTATATTGTGACCAATCTGTAAATTTATTTTTGTTCTTTAATTCATGTAAGCTATGACACCACACACCGGGATTTGTTGCTTTAAAATCTACATCATCTATTTTTAACATAGTGTTATAGGGCCATTGCTGTACATACGGCATTGGAATACGTATTTGCGGTATAACATTATTACGCTCAACTATTGCACTTTGTAAAAATGTTTCAGCTTTATCATACGGAATATCTATACTACACAGTATATCTTGATTTACAAAGTGCATTATGTATATTTCCCACTTACGCCACATATGATCATCTTTTGGATTAAAAGAATGATTTGCTCCGAAGAAAATATGTTCACATTGTTCTTTTTCGTAATGTCTTTCAATAGTATCTAGAGGTTTTATTCCAACTACAAAAAGTGTTTTCATTCCATAAGCAGGTGTTTTTTCAACTTCATAACCTGTAAAAAAAGTTACATCGTTCTTTTCGCCAGTGTCGTAATCTCTGTTCATTTTAAATTTTTCCACATACTAGAAGCCATTTGAAACAGCGCATTAACTTGTTGGTTTGCAGGATTTCTAGCAAATGCAACCCAACAAATTACATCTTGATCTGCATAATTTTCTTCAACAAAATCTTTAAAACTTGTACCAGTAGTGTAAACATCATCTACAATTAGTATAGGGTGTTTTTCGTCTCCTGTGGCATATTTCTCCATTGCGTACTGCAATGGCAACCCGCCACGTGGAATACCAACTACTTTTGAAAAAGGACGATTTTCAATTTCCGAGATCATAAGTCCTAGGCATTCCCAGTCGTCTTCAGTAAGTCCGTCACATTCAATTTTCCATTTAAGATCAAGGCCTGCATGTGATACAAAGTCTTCTTTTACAAATATTGTCATTTAATTTCCTTACTCAAAAAACTTATTAAAGTTTGCACTAGCATTTATTGTTTTCTTTCCAACAGCACCTCGTGTACCAATCACAGTTAAAAAGAAGTTTCTGTGTTTTTCAACTTCTGCTAATGCACGATCACGGTTGTCTATACTAAAAATACGTTCTACAACATCTCTAAAATATATTCTATCAAATGTTTCGTCTACTAACATTTTAGGAATAACACCTGCATCATACTGTCTGTTTGCTTCTTGCACAGCATTCAAATGACTCCATACATTATGTCCCATTTGTAATGCATAACTAAAAGAATCCCAACTAGTTTTTCCTTCTTTACCTATTTTATTTAAGTCGCCAGGGGCATATGTACAAATGTCACTTACTTTAAGACCGTCACTAATTGGAGAATCTGTGAAGTTTTCAAAAATACCGTCGGCTAGTGTAGCATCTCGAAAGCCTCTAGCATCAGTGGCGTATTTTTTATCGTCTACACTAGGCACCATGCGATATACCCACTTTGATCTATCTTCAGTTTCGGTTTGTATATAAATTTGTCCATTTGCAGTAGCAAGGAACGGAGAAGCGCAGTCGAACGTAATTGTAAAGTTTTCGTTATGATACTTTCGAATAGCTCGTTGAACGTCAGTAAGCAGTACAGCCCATTCTAGCTTACTAGTACCTAAGAAGTGCATAACATCGTGTATGCCTTTTTCTAATAACCCGTCGAACCGTAGCGTAACAAGACGCTTGATAGCAAGTTCGATATCACACATGTTTTGACCACCCATTGCCCAGCCGTTAAAATGTGTATCTGGATACAGCTTTGGGTCGCAGAAGTCTTTCATTTGCTCGTACCAGTCGTCAGCTTGATCAAAGTTTTCACCTTGTAGGACATTCAAAAACTTACAAGCACCTGTACGATTCTTTTGCCAGTAATCATTATTAATCCGTGTAGCATTTACAGCTTCTTGGTATGTGCTAATACCTGTTGCACGTTGTCCTGCTTCTGATCTAGATACCCATGCTGGAATATCAAGAATCATACCGTAGTCCATGTATGCATCCATCCACTTGAGCACACCGTCACGTTTTTTGTGTGCTTTAGGACAGTTAGGATCTTTCCAATCACCTTCCCATACACCCTTACCAATTTGGAAACCACCTGAGTCGCCTAGTACCCAAGTATTATCTCTATCTCTATTACGCACCATATCTTCTTTTGGTGCTTCTTTAGTGGTATCTAGGTCAGCATGTCCAGCAGAGTACAGTGTCCACTTGTATTGGAATTTACCTTCATCTTTGTTTAGGTAGTTTAAACTTTCAATGCCATTAGGTAGATTACTGGGAATTCGATCTGCAGAAACATATTCGTCAAAGCGCTGCTTACCTACATAAGTGGCATAAAAACCACTTAGTGCAGGAAGAAATATAGCATAATCATTTTGTGTTTCAGTTAAGTTTGTGTTCATTACTTACTTTGTGCAGGAATAATATAGTCGTATGTAGTCATGCCGCTGTCTACAGTAATTTTCATAGCACCTTGATCAGAAATACTCATTGTAACATCGCCATCTAAGTTGAGAATGCTTTGTACTTGTGCTACAGGATAAGACCAAGTATGCTGTAACTGTCCGCTTACATTTGCTTCAAAAATAAATTCACCAGCGTGTGTGTTTGCATCGCCAAACGAGAATACTAAATTATTGTTACTTGTAGATACTCGGAATAGTGGCTCTTCTGAATGTGCGGCACTCATAAGTTTAAGTCTGCTAATACTAGCAAGTGTTGGCTCGAACACGATTACCCACGTAGCACCTTTGAACTTTACTGCTTTGAGCTTTTCTTCGATAATAGCTTTACTCATAAAGCGATAGTCGTTATGAAAGTCGCCACTAGAATTTTCAAAATGAATGTGTGTAGGAATAGTATCGCCGTTGCGCACATCTGTAATAACTTCAATCTTCTCGTTTTCACGATACTCAGGATTCTTAAGATGCAAAGAAAGTTTATCTAAGTTTGGCATACCAAATGTATCATTAAACTCTGCAACAGGTGTATGCGTTTTAGCTGTAACAATTACACTGCGATCTTCGGCCATTGATTCAATAACAGTGTCATTTGCATCGCTTACACTTACTTTTACCATAGGAAGACCTAAAGTATGTGTATGTGCAACAATGTCTTGTAAAATATCTTTCATTATGATTCTCCAATATTAAGTATTGTAATGTATTTTGTGTCTAGTGTCAATAAATATTTAGGTTATTTACGTGGTGGAATAATATTTTTATACCACGGAGATGTTGCAGCTGGTTCTTTCAACGCATCACAAACTCTTTGTCTTATATCACTAGAGCTAAATCTATGATCACGTTTATTAAAATACAATTCTATATTTTTACGTTTGCACAGATCTCTACCAGTGAATTCTTTTTCTTTATATTCTTCTCCTAAAATTCTAACATTTATAGGATAAATTTTCAAAATGTCTAACAAATCTTCTTCTGTTTGATAACAAATTATTTCATCAACGTACTTTACACCTTTTAGTTGTATAAATCTTTCTACTAATGTTTGTACTGGTTTGTTTTTTTCTGGCCTATCAACAGATGGATCAACTTGTAAACCTACAACTAGGTAATTACACTGATCTTTTGCGTCTGCAAGCATTTGCACATGACCAGCATGCAGCAAATCAAATGTGCTTGCAGTGAAACCCATTTTCATTTTTTGTCTCCTTGGTCGGGTGTAATAGTTATATCTTTTACTCTGTGTGGTTGTTGTAATATCCAATCGATTACATTTACACAATAATCTAAGCTCATCTTATAAGCATCTACGTGTGCAACTCTTGGACTATCAAACCATCCAAATCTTACGCTAGTTGTATTCACTCCTTGATAGTAAAGTTGTTCGTTTGCTTTGTCGAGCGCAGCTTTTTCTACTGCATAGATATGCGGTTTTGGTTTATTTCCGTCACCGCTATTACTACTAATATTAATAATTCTTTTACCTAGTGCAGCAGCATCATACAATAGTTCAACTTGTGAAAAACAATCATGTTTACAATTAATAAAAATATCGCATTCTTCTAGGCTTGCGCAATTACCATATTTTTCCGCTAATGCTTTTCCTAAGCCTCTGCGTGAACCTGTAACAAAAAATTTCATTATTCGAACTCAAATAAACTTGCAAATGTTGTATTTTGTTTTGTGTCTTCCAACGGATAGTTTAGCACACCGATTAAATTATCTAATTTATTATCAATTATAGTTTCAGCCATCGCAGCATCGTCAAATGGTAATTCTGTAAACCATTGCGGCAGTCTAAGTTCATCAGTTGGGTATCCGATACTTGTATAACCTAGTGGATTTGGTTTAAGCTTACACACAATAGTTTTCATACCATCTACAATATCTTGAGAGTATTTGTCACCGTGTACTCTTTTTAGTGTATTCCAGTTTAATGCTGCTCTTACGTGCCCTGGCATGTTGGCTTTGCCCTGCTTTTCTTCAAGTGTTCTAAACTTATTTAGGTTATTTACACGTTTGGGTGTACCTTTTTCCCATGCAGGACGTGACTCAAAGTCTTTTCTAAATTGTATAATCATATCAAGAATTTCTTGTTGCGGAGCACTTTCGAGTACTCTTGTTAAAATTCTCATTAAAAATTCTTGCATATACGGCGGCGTGTCTGCACGACGCAAGTCTAAGCCCATTGCTTTTACTTTTCCGCTTTTGCCATCTATGTCTTTTCTATTGCCTTCGTCGTCGATTACAAGTGCAGCATATCGTTTCTTTGTAATATATAAACCTGATTCTGCAACAATTTCTCTACCAGCTGCAATTACGTCACTTCTACTGTTTGGGCAATGAAACGCCTTTTGCATAAAGTCTGGAAAAGTTGAGTTAGCTTGTTCTGCTATTTGATTGTATAGAGTAATTACGTTTTCTTTACTCCACGGTATATTACCAGCGTCGATATCTTTTTTCAATACAGGATAAGCTGAAAAGTAAACTGAGTCTGTATCGCCGTAAATTACAGTTTCACCTACATGATCATATTCACCAGTAGCAACTTTGTTAACTTCGGCACTCATATGTTTTACAATTTGTCGACCTGTGAGTGTTGTACTTTGACCAATACGCTTATCGAAGAATCTACAGCCAGGATTTAGAATTGCACCATACAACGAGTTAAGATTAATCTTTTTAACTAGTTGTCGCTTATCCCAGTATTCAATTTCAGCTTTATTGCCAGCAGCAATTGCTTTCTTAAGTTTACCTTGAAGTTCTTTTCTTTCAGCATACCAGCGTTTCAAAATACCCGGAATAACAGCTTCGAATTCATGTGTAAAAATAGTACCATTTGCACTAAGCATCCAAGGCATGTTACTGTCAAAAATTAGTTTATGAACTTCGGCTGCACTTAATACATTGCTGCCGCCTTCTTCCCAATCTATTGTGATCATAAAGTCTTTACGCTGTTCCATAACAGCTTCGTACTCTAACGAACCAAAATGTCCTTCCCATGCTGCTGCAAATGATTTTTTCTTAAGGGTAGTAGCTTCGTGAATCATTGCATCGGTAGCATCGGGACGAAGTTGTCCTACAATGCTTTCAGGAGCCATGTTTAGTGCACGAATTACACTAGGATACAGTGAGTTCAAGTCCATAGAGCCGATCCACTTGTGTAGTCCTTTTTTCGGATAGGCTACATAAGCACCAGCAGCACCTGTTGTTTCATGCTCGCGACGATTGGGTACTTGCATGCCTCTACGATGTGCTTCGTTAACAATTGCTTGTTCCGTCACTGCTACTGCTCCCATAGTAGTTTGCAGTAGCACAGTATTTGCATGTGCAAGTTCATTTGCAAGATCAATAAACCGCAGTTTCTTATCTAGTTTATCGAGTAGTGCAACGTCCTGCCTGTTATATTCAATAAACTTTTCAAAGTCATTGTTGTAAAGCTGATCAAGTGTACCTTCATATGCAGTTTTGTTTTCTCCTACTTCATATTCGCCAATGGCATCTAGTTTGTAAGAGTGACGTTCTTCGTATGTATACTTTCTATATAGATTAAGATAATCCATGTGTACACGACCAATAGTGTCATACGTTTCGCTCGTTTTGCCAAATTTTTCAAACTCACGACGCTTTGGCAATTGTTGCCATAGACAGAATCTGCGTGTATCGTCTTTACTTAAAACACGGGCAATTCTGTTAATTGTATATGGTACATCATAACCTTCTGAGTTCCAACCGCTGTGGATATCAGCATCTTCAATCAAGTCGAGGAATGCTTCAAGCATATCGCTCTCGCCTTGTTTACTGTTAGGAAACAAGATACATTCTTCACCCCAGCGCTCTTTACACATCGCTGCTGCTTCGTCGTATGGCAAGCCCTTCGGCGGCATAGCAACTGTAACTAGAACTTCCAACCATTGCAAATATACTGTAATAGCAGTAATTGGCATAAATGGGTCTTCAGGCGGAGCAAAGCCTTTATCAGGATCAAAATCTGTCTCAATATCCCAAAACGCAACATTTAGTTTTGGTGAATCTTGATTCAAATAGTTTTCACTTAAACATTGAAAGATAGGATTAGTATCACTTTCAAAAAGCTTTAAGTGTTTGTTTATTGCAAGTTCTTTTTTGAACTCTTTTGTGTTCTTACACACAATACGTTTAAGAGGCTCGCCGTGTGTGCTTTTATATTTGCCGGCAGCATCTGCGTAATAGAAAGTATATTTTGCTTGAATGTCTTTGAAAACACGCTTGCCTTCAATACGTTCTACAATTCTAATAATGTCTGCATCTCTGTCAAAAAAAGCGTCAACGTATGGCATACTCTACTTATCAACTCCTACTGTTGCAACTATAGTTTCAAGATCTTGGAAATCATCTACATGCTTATCCCAGTCACGCTTATATGCAACACGAATCGCTTTATTGATTAGTGCAGGTTTTACATCTAATTCTTCAGCAATTGCTTTTACTGTATCTTTTAGTCCTGCTTGTAAATCGTCAACTTCTTGCAGTACAGATACACCTTCAGCTACAATACGTTCAAGTTTGCCTTTTTCGTCAGGACCATAGACTCTATCACTCATTAAATAACTCCTAATAATAATTAAATATAATATAAAAATACAGAAAAGTCAACTATTATTTGACAAATGCTCCAATTCTTCCGTGTATATCGGGGTAATCTATATATGTATATCCCTTTGGAGCAACAGTATTTTCACCTTCCCAAACAGGGATAAATTCTTCTTGCGCATAGTTAAAGTCTTCATTTTTACGTAGGTGTACTTCTATAAGTTTATTACCTATAAATTCACAGTTTAAATATTCTTCATCTTTATATTCTTCTAACACACTTGGAAGACTAATTTGATCTTTTACCTTACGCCATACTTTCCATTTTGTAAAAGTGTTTGAATCTTTGAAACCTTCTACAGCTAACACTTGTCTACCATAATTGTAGTCTACGCTTATGTGTTTACCTTCAAACCATTCACACCAAAAAAAACCTATTGGTAAATCTGTTGTTAGTTTTTCTATCCATCTTTTTTCTGCTCCTAGACCTAATCCTAAAGCATTTACACAAGGGCGTACAATATAATGTGCTGGCTTAGGCACATCTATACCGGTCGGTCCGCATGTGTAACCTAGTTTTCTTGAAAGTATAAGCTTATCAAATACCCAAAGCTTATCTGGATTAGTTCGTTGCCATACAAAATCTTCTTCTGTATCGTCAACTAACGGATTTGTCATTTGCTTTGTTTAAGCATCTTAATCATACTGTGTAAACGCTCACGGTATCGTGGCTCAATTAATAGTGTGCTAAAAATTGTAACATAAGGGCCTAAAGCTTTTTGTTGTTCATCACTTAATTCTTCACCAGCTGAAGCAAGTGCAAGTGCTTGTGCAGCTTGAACATGATTTGGTTGTTCTTTCTTTAATGTTTTTGTTTGTCTAAGAGCAGAAACATAATCTCTTGTTTTGTATTCTTTTTCGTTCATTCTTTTCTTCTTTCCTGCACAATGGGCTTTTTGAGAAAAGCCTTTTGGGTTAGAACAGTTAATACTGTCTTTGTATTTTTGAGACCATTTCTCAGCAACAATTTTGTCTTGCATTAGATCATCATGATTTTTTTCTGCGTAGATTTTTGCTTTCTTTGCAGAATAAAATAATTTTACAATGTCACCTTTGTTATTGTATACAGCCCAGAAGTCTTTTCCGTTGTCATCTTTGTGTTTTACAACGTGACTGTTAGTATCATGCCCGTACTTTTTATCAAAAACTTCTCTCAAATACATTTTAGTTCTTTACATTCTTTGCTTTACCGCGGCGATTTCTATTTGGATCTTTTCTACGCTTGCGTTTTACTGCACGGGCTATACCCGCCTTGCCATCTTTTTTACCATCGCCATCTTTGTCTGCGTTGCGCAATTTTGCTGCTGCACTCTTACTCAAACACTTGGGCTTTGACTTTCCTTTGGTATCACCGCACTTGCCTATGCGATTACCTGAACTATCATAAGCATCCCAGCCACCGCCACCTGCACCGCCTTCTTTACCTTTACCAAACCAATCACGTAGGTTTTCGTTTAAATCTACACGTCCAAACCCAGGCTCGGGATCACCTTTTACAACACTGTTTAAATGACTTTGCTGATAGTCAGCAACTTCTTCTTCAATGCCAATCTCTCTAGCTTGAGACATTATTTCATCATGCAATGTATGTGCAAATTCTTTTGCTTCGTCTGTAGATTCACCAGTGTCCATCACTGCTTTTTCTAGTTTGTAAAATATATCTTGTAAGCGTATTAAACCTTCCATCCC
>Ga0255743_10001773_pt1 | contig 18181 bp, 13 predicted proteins | sample 101ome_19_FD_179950 | JGI IMG/M metagenome (GOLD analysis project Ga0255743, IMG submission 179950) | Coastal salt marsh microbial communities from the Groves Creek Marsh, Skidaway Island, Georgia - 101405AT metaG (version 2) | ecosystem: Environmental > Aquatic > Marine > Intertidal zone >... | reverse complement strand
AAAGGTACGGCATCCGGCCTCCCATAGAACAGGTGCAACAAAATCGATACCAACCCCATAGGCATTGGCTTTGATTGACGCAGCGCATTCTGCCTGACCTGAAAACGACGACAGGCGTTGGTAGTTTGCCGCCAACGCCTGTCTGGAGAGAATAAGCCGAGGCTTTCGGCTCATCGATTACTCACCCTTGAGCACTTTGAGAATTTCGTCTCGGATTTCTTCAACCTGACCAACACCTTGAATGCGGTTCATGGTCGGGGCGCCTGATGGATCTGTTTTAACCCATGACGAGTAAAAGTGAATCAGCGGCTCTGTTTGCTCGTGGTAAACAGACAAGCGATCGCGAACGACTGATTCTTGGTCATCATCACGCTGAATCAATGGATCACCTGTTTCATCATCAAACCCATCTTTCTTCGGTGGGTTGTAGATGATGTGATAGGTGCGACCTGATGCTAAGTGCACACGGCGGCCCGCCATCCGCTCAATGATTTCTTCATCATCGACCGCTACTTCAACAACATGATCAATATTCACACCTGAATCACGCAGTGCTTCGGCCTGCGGAATGGTGCGTGGGAAACCATCAAACAAACAACCGTTAGCGCAATCTGGCTGCTCTAAACGCTCTTTCACAAGCCCGATAATGATGTCGTCCGACACCAGTCGGCCTGCATCCATCACTTCTTTTGCTGCAAGCCCAAGGGGGGTCTCGGCTTTCACAGCCGCTCGTAACATATCGCCCGTAGAAATCTGAGGAATACCAAACTCTTTACAGATGTATTGAGCCTGCGTTCCCTTACCTGCGCCAGGCGCGCCTAACAGAATGACTCGCATGTGCCATCGCACTCCTTATTGAAATAATCCGGAACCCTATCCGGATTTCTAGTGTTTGTGCAAGCTATCTAATGGTGCAACTAGCCTGTATTTCGCATTCCAGCAGCAATCCCAACAACAGATGCCATCAAAGGTCGCCCAAAAGACGTACGTTACCGTTTAACGAAGGATCCAATTCCGTACCTTCCAATCCTTTGGACAGTGAAAGGTTCAAGCGTTTTTTGCTTGATCCCATAGTCCATTTTTTTCGTTGTCGGTTGCGATCGTTAAGTCGATCCCTTGTCGTTTGGCAAGTCGTACGACTTCGCCGATCCGGGATTCAAATTTTTGAGTTGCAAGTCGAAGCGCTTGCTCACTATCAATACCAAGATGCCTTGCTAAGCTCACCATTGTAAAGAGCAAGTCACCATATTCCTCATGGATGGCGTCGATATTCTCATCTGCTCGAGCAGCATGTAGCTCATCGAGTTCCTCATGGACTTTATCAAAGACACCATCAATCGATGGCCAATCAAAGCCAACACGCACGGCACGCTTTTGAATTTTTTGTGCACGAGACAACGCCGGCAACCCGAGGGGTACGTCATCGAACAAGTCGAGCTGTCCGCGGTTTGCACGCTCTTCAGCTTTTTTTGCTTCCCAAGTCTGTTTGATCGCCTGAACCGAAGCACCCGAACTCTCGCCGAAGCTCTCAAATGTGCCATCAGGAAACACATGCGGGTGTCTCGCGAGTAATTTAGACACGATCGCGTCGATGACATCATTCAGAGTAAAACGGCCATCCTCTTCCGCAAGACGCGAATAGAAAATGACCTGGAATAAAAGATCTCCAAGTTCTCCACGCAACTCATTCAATGCACCGCGCTCGATGACATCAGAAACCTCATAGGCTTCTTCGAGCGTGAACGGAACGATGCTCTGATAGGTCTGACTACGATCCCAGGGGCAACCATGTTCAGGATCGCGCAAACATGCCATTAGCTGAACTAGATCAGATAGTTGATAACTCATGCTGCCCGAATCCGCTTCGCCGAAATCACGTTATGAATCCGCTGGACTCGGTCGAGTACATGTGACAATTGAGACAAGCCATCTACTTCGATCGACAATTGAAGTCGAGCGGTATTGGCTGAGGAGTCAGTCATCGTTTGCATACCAGTCACGTTCACTCGTTCATTAGCCAATACTGAAGTCACGTCTCGCAACAGACCCTGGCGGTCATAAGCGCTGATCTCGATATCCACAGGATAGGTTTCAACTTGTGTCTCACCCCAAGACACCTCAATGATCCGTTCCGGTGATTCATCTTCGAGGCTTAAAAGGTTGGCGCAGTCATCACGATGAATACTCACACCCCGATTCTTGGTAATGTAGCCAACGATCGTGTCACCAGGGACTGGATGGCAACAGGTCGCTATTTGAGTCAACAACTTACCGACGCCACGGATCTGAATGCCATCCGTTCGCTCTTGAGGCGATGCCTGTCGCGGTTCGAGATCGAGTTCTCGTTGAGTCGTGCCGGAAAGGCGACTCAAGGCACCAACCACTTGCGACACTCTCACATCACCCGCACCAACCGCTGCGTAGAGGTCTTCACTTGATTGCAGATTGAGCGCTTCAGAGACTGCCTGTAAATCAAACGAACCAAGCGCGAGTCGTTTCACTTCGGAGTCAATGAGCTGCTTGCCTGCGGAGATATTTTGATCGCGATCGAGTTGTTTAAACCATGCCTGAACTTTTGCTCGCGCACGCGAAGTTTTCAAATACCCGAGACTTTGGTTCAACCAATCACGGCTCGGCCTCGCTTCGCTTTGCCGCAAAATATCAACCTGATCGCCCACTTTCAGTCGATACGTCAAGGGAACAATCTTCCGATTCACTTTCGCGCCACGGCAAGAGTGCCCGATCTCAGTGTGCACCTTGTAGGCAAAATCGAGCGGAGTCGAACCTGAAGGAAGGTCAACCACATGTCCGTCCCTCGTGAAGACATAGATACGATCTTCGAGCACGTCCTGACGAAGCGCGTCAGACAGTTCTCTCAAGTCTCCGACTTCATCATGCCAATCGAGAACCTGTCTTAACCAGGCAATCTTCTCTTCATACGCCTCACCGCTGATTTCAGTGTCAGTACCCTTGTATTTGTAATGCGCGCAAACACCGTATTCCGCTTCATCGTGCATTTGTTGTGTCCGGATCTGTACTTCAACGACTTTGCCTTGCGGACCAATGACTGCAGTGTGCAGTGACCGATAACCGTTGGGCTTCGGTGATGCAATGTAATCATCAAATTCATGTGGAATACTCTTATACGAACCATGCACCAGACCGAGCGCTGCGTAACAGTCGCGCACCGAGTCGACCAGAATACGGATGGCTCGAACGTCATAAATTTGCGAGAAATCGACCTGCTTGCGTTGCATCTTTCTCCAAATCGAGAAAATGTGTTTGGCACGCCATGTGAGATCTGCCCGAATATGTTGCGATGTGAGCGTCTCTGAAATCGAATCCACTAATTCCTGAATGTATCGCTCTCGATCTTCACGACGTTCAGCAAGCGCCTTAGCGATCTGCTTATAGGCATCTTCCTCGAGATATCGGAAAGAGAGGTCTTCCAACTCCCATTTGAGATGGCCAATACCGAGGCGATGCGCAAGCGGTGCATACACTTCAGACACTTCGCGCGCCACTTTGATTCGACGCGCTTTATCGGCTGATTTCACTGCGCGAATTGCGGCTGTTCGTTCGGCGAGTTTAATGAGCGCTACCCGGACATCATCGATGACCGCAACCAGCATCCTACGAACTGCATCCGCCTGATTTTCAGCAGCTCCCAAAAATTGTTTCGGTGCATCCTGGCGCGTCTGACTGATGATCGCCATTTGCTGAACACCTTCAATCAGCTTTGCAACGGTCTTCCCAAAGTTCTCACGTACATCGCGCAAATGAAGCCGTTCAACGCGTACCGAGCGATATAACAACGCAGCAATCAGGGCATCTTCGTCAATCGGCATGGTCGATAAAATATCTGCCATCTCAAGACCAAAGCGGTGCGCATCAGGCCCTTTCCAGTCTTTGGCTGTCGCATCTGTGGATTCAAGCTCTTCAATGAGCTCGATGGCTTTTTGAAGCTTTGCTGACGATTCGATGTGCGCTTCGCGCGCAAACCGCTCAGCCCAATTCTCCAGAGATAAATCTGAATCAAGCTGAATCGGATGCAGTTCGCGGGCTTTAACCACACGGCCCTCGCTTCGCAAATAGCGCCATTGATTCCACGTGGGCGGTATGTGGAAACATATCCATGATGCCGAGGTGAGTCATCGAGAAGCCTCGATCAATCAGTATCTTCGCATCTCGCGCTAGCGTTGCTGGGTTGCATGACACATACAACACGCGCGCAATGTTTTTCAGAGGTAACTCTTCAAGCACTTCTTTGGCTCCCGAGCGTGGAGGATCAACAATCAAGGTATCCCATGATTCCTTGGCAAAAGGTTGTTCTGCAATTGACTGTGTTAAATCAAATGCAACCGCTTGGACATTATCCAGAGAATTATGACGAGCATTTTGCAACACCCGCTCGACCATCGTACTGGACACTTCGACACCGACGACTGACGCGCAACGCGTGGCAGCGGCGAGTGTGAAATTACCGAGCCCACAGAACAAATCGAGCACTCGCTCAGTGCCCTGCAAATCAAGCAGATTCATCGCTTGGATCATCATTGCGCGGTTGATCGCTGCGTTAATCTGCGTGAAATCTGTCACCGCAAATTGATACTCAAGACCGAATTCACCGATACGATAGGTTAACCGTTCGGGACCCTCAGACGGCCATAGCCGGGTAATCGTATCCGGTCCTTTCGGCTGCAAGTACACATGCCAACCTGTCTGCTTCGCAAGCGTGGTGAGGATGTCTCGATCAGCTTCTGTCAGCGTTTCGAGGTGTCGAACCACGATTGCCAAGGTGTCATCGCCTGCGGCCACTTCCACCTGAGGGATGCGATCAGGTTGCGAGAGTGAGGCAATCGTTGCTTCTAAAGTGCCAAGTGATTGACCGATACGCTGGTCTAACACGGGGCATCCATCAATATCAGCAATAAAATTCGAGCCTCGCTCACGAAAACCAATCAATACCCGACCTTTCGCATGCACCCATCGCACACCTAAACGTGCGCGCCGGCGATACCCAAGCGTGGGCCCTTGAAGCGTTGGTAACCTCTCGACTTTTTCGAGTGAGACACCTTCACGTACCATCAACTCTTCGAGCGTTTTCACTTTGTGAGCAAGCTGTGCTGCATGCGGGATGTGTTGCAACGAACATCCACCACAGACCTCAGCATGCGGACATTCCGGCTGACCACGTTCGGGCGACGAAACCAAAATCTCTTTAGCGATTCCCTCGGCAGTCCGTGACGACTTTCCAGTCACTCGCACAGTGACGAGCTCACCTGGTAACGCCCCATCAACAAACAGCATCCGCTCGCCCCAATGAACTAACCCACGACCTTCATGCGATAGTTTCTCGATACGAATTGGGAAATCAGGGATTTGTTTACGACGAGGAGCGCGTTTTCGTGTGCGTTGATTCATCGTGGAAATAGATCCGTCGACAGATAGCGGTCGCCACGATCGCAAATAATACAAACCACAACGCCACTCGTGAGCTCGCGGGCAACACGCAACGCGCCAGACACTGCACCCCCAGCGCTGACACCACAAAAAATTCCTTCTTTGACCGCTAACTGTCTCGCCATCTCTTCAGCCTCGTGCTGATCAATATCCAAGGTGACATCAACACGCGATGGATCGAAGATCTCTGGACGATACTCAATCGGCCAACGACGAATCCCCGCAATTTTAGAACCGTCACTGGGTTGCAGACCGACAATCGTGACATCAGGGTTTTGTTCTTTTAGATACTGGGAGACACCCATGATGGTTCCTGTCGTTCCCATCGCACTGACAAAGTGGGTGACAGCACCGTTGGTATCCTTCCAAATTTCAGGCCCTGTGGTCTCATAATGTGCCCGTGGGCAATCTGGGTTCGCAAATTGATTCAGAACGCGGCCTTGGCCTTCTTTCTCCATCTCAAGCGCAAGATCACGCGCACCTTCCATACCCTCTTTTTCTGACACGAGAATGAGCTCTGCTCCATAGGCGGTCATGGCACGCTTTCGTTCATCAGAGAGGTTATCCGGCATAATCAAGGTCATGCGGTATCCAAGAATGGCGCCGACCATCGCAAGTGCGATCCCCGTATTACCGCTGGTTGCTTCAATTAACCGATCACCAGGCTGGATTTCTCCCCGCGATTGGGCGCCTTGGATCATGTAAAACGCAGGTCGATCTTTCACTGATCCAGCAGGATTATTGCCTTCCATTTTACAAAGGACGGTGACATCTGGCGCGAGTCCTTCGTTAAGGCGCTGCAGTCGGACAAGTGGCGTGTTGCCGAGTGTTGATTCGATAGTTGGGTAGTGCACATGGACCTCCTGTGGCGCGATAGAATACCGCACTCAGCGAACGAAGGCTTTAAGGATTAGTCGAAGGCAAGTGGTTGTCTAAAATAACGCTCATAGTGACCCTCAGAGACCAGAAGATACTCAGAATTCATCACATCCCAAATCTCTCGGTACGACATTGATTCGGCTTCTGGAAGTTTCGCTAGCCCAAAGTCCGCCAACCGTGCAAACTGGCCACGAGTCTGCCTGAATAAATCATATGCCCAACATTCTGGCGGCTGATCTTTTCGATACCGAAGCCCATGACTGTCGAGCGACGCTTTTAATCGATCGGCATCAGTTACCAACACATACCGACTCACAACTCCCGACATCAATTGTGTCAGTCGGGTCAGAACGGCAGCTTTCTGCGCATCGTCATACCGATTCCAATCAACGATCTCATGCGCAAATCGCTTGCATCCACGACATACTGAATCGCCATAGGTTGTCGAACAAAGCCCAACACACGGGGTGGGCACTCGCGTTTGCATACTCAAGATCGGTCTCTTAATTCTATTTGTAGTTAAGTGTTAGGACTTTGAATCAAAAAACAATCGTGCACTGCGAAAAATTAAATTATGACCGTTTTGAAATTATTGGTCATTTTTAAAACGTTATTTTGAAATTAGTTGATTTTAGACGCATCAAACCCTCACAATCACCCATCAAGATTTTAAGGAGGACACACCATGTCACTGGATCTTCTCAACGAGTCCATGGAGGACTGGAACAGCAAAATCGCCGCGGCCGAGGAAATGATGCCGATCATTGGCCGTCTTTTCCGTGAAAAAGCGATTGAGACATCAATCTTCGGACGATTGCTGAACAACCGCACCGTCATCAACATCATCAAGTGCTGTCGATTTGCACGCCAAGTTGAAAACGAAGAATTGTCTGCAGAAGAGGCACGTGACGTCCTACTCGAAGTCGCCAAACTCGACCTTAACCCATGCCACGTCGACATTGGAAAATTGGCTGTAAACTTCCGCCGTCTTGGCGCAGGCCGAAGCCTCAACGACTACGTCTCAGACGAATTGAAAGGAGCAACTGGAGAAGCACCTGCGGGGAATAAGAAAACCGATATCGTGCTGTATGGCTTTGGCCGAATCGGTCGTCTGCTTGCTCGCGAACTGATCGCTAAATCCGGCTCAAAAGAGGCGATTCGCCTGCGCGCAATCGTCATCCGCAAAAATGGTGACAACGACCTGATGAAGCGTGCGAGCTTATTGCGTCGCGACTCAGTTCATGGCTCATTTGACGGTACGATCACTGTAGATCACGATAGCAATGCAATTATCGCCAATGGACAACGTATTCAAGTGATTTACGCATCAAGCCCATCCGAAGTGGATTACACCGCATACGGTATCGACAACGCACTCGTCGTCGATAACACCGGTAAATGGCGTGACCGCGAAGGCTTGTCACAACACCTGCAATCAAAAGGTGCAAGCCGCGTACTACTGACAGCACCTGGTAAGGGTGATCTGAAAAATATTGTGCATGGCGTCAATAACGATGAGATTACAGATGCAGACACAATCATTTCTGCAGCAAGTTGCACAACCAATGCAATCACCCCTGTTTTGGCTGCCATTGACGAGAAATATGGAGTTCAAAATGGACACGTTGAGACTGTACACAGTTACACCAACGACCAGAACTTAATTGATAACTTCCATTCAGGTGATCGCCGAGGCCGTGCAGCTGCTTTAAATATGGTGATTACAGAAACAGGTGCCGCCAAAGCTGTTGCTAAGGCACTACCTCAATTGAAAGGCAAGCTCACAGGTAATGCGATTCGAGTTCCGACCCCAAACGTTTCCATGGCAATTTTGAAACTCAATCTGGATAAACCGGTCGAAAAAGATGAGCTGAACGACTACCTGCGTCATGTTGCCGTTCACTCGAAATTGCAGAAGCAAATCGACTACTCAAACTCGCCCGAAGCCGTCAGTTCGGATTTCGTCGGATCGCGTGCTGCAGGTATCGTTGACGGTCTTGCGACCATCGCGACTGGGAACAACAGCTGTGTTATGTATGTTTGGTATGACAACGAATATGGCTACAGTTGTCAGGTGATTCGTTGCCTCCGCCAGATGACGAAGGCCACACTTCCAGCCTTCCCAATCGAAAACTGAAAAAAAGAGAAGTCTGCGACCAAGTATGGACGCAGACTTCTCAATTTTTTTGATAGACTCTTGCTCCCTGGCGCGCCGTGATCCGGTTCCCAAAAGGATCCACCCACCGCGCTCAATTCAACCTAAACAAGGACGATGATTGTGCTTGAAGAATACCGCAAACATGTCGAGGAACGTGCCGCTGAAGGTATCGTGCCTAAACCACTCAGCGCTGACCAAGTTGCTGGACTCGTAGAACTTCTGAAAAACCCACCCGCTGGCGAAGACGCATTTCTACTGGATTTATTAACAAACCGCGTTCCTGCGGGTGTCGATGAGGCCGCTTACGTCAAGGCTGCTTTTCTAACTGATGTTGCAAAAGGCAACACTGCATGCAGTCTGGTTTCTCGTGTCGAGGCGACACGCCTACTCGGAACCATGCTCGGTGGTTATAACATTCCACCGTTGGTTGAATTACTTGACGATGCTGACGTCGGAAAAACATCCGCAGAAGCACTCAAAAGCACTCTCTTAATGTTTGATGCGTTCCACGATGTGGAAGAAAAACGTCAAGCAGGTAATCCACAGGCTCAAGAAGTCATGGAATCATGGGCAAATGCAGAATGGTTTTTGAATAAGCCTGAAATCCCTGCTGAAATCAAAGTTACTGTCTATAAGGTTCCTGGTGAAACAAACACCGATGACTTATCGCCAGCAGTTGACGCTTGGAGTCGTCCAGACATCCCGCTGCACGCGCAAGCAATGCTCAAGGCGCGCATGGATAAGCCACTGGAAACAATCGAAGAGTTGAAGAAAAAAGGTAACCCACTCGCCTATGTTGGCGATGTTGTTGGAACTGGTTCTTCACGTAAATCGGCAACCAACTCAGTTCTTTGGCACATGGGTGACGACATCCCATTCGTACCAAACAAACGCTATGGCGGTGTGTGTATTGGCGGAAAAATTGCTCCGATCTTCTTTAACACGATGGAAGATGCTGGCGCCCTACCAATCGAATGCGACGTCACCAAGATGAATACAGGTGATGTCATCATCGTTAAACCGTATGAAGGCGTTATCACAAACGAGCAAGGTGCAACGATTGCAGAATTTGCATTAAAGAGTGAAGTCATCCTCGATGAAGTTCGCGCCGGTGGCCGAATTCCACTGATCGTTGGTCGCGGCCTGACAACACGTGCACGCGATGCGCTCGGATTTGGAACAGCTGACTTCTTTAGAACACCAAAAGCGCCTGTTGAATCAAACAAAGGCTACACACTGGCTCAGAAAATGGTCGGTAAAGCATGCGGTGTTGAAGGCGTTCGCGCTGGGACATATTGCGAACCTCGCATGACAACTGTGGGCTCACAGGATACCACTGGCCCAATGACTCGCGACGAGCTGAAAGAACTCGCTTGTCTTGGGTTCCAAGCGGACCTGACAATGCAGTCGTTCTGTCACACAGCGGCCTATCCAAAGCCAGTTGACGTTGATACTCAGCACACACTGCCTGACTTCATCATGAATCGTGGCGGCGTCTCTCTCCGTCCAGGCGACGGTATCATCCACTCATGGTTGAACCGGATGTTGCTCCCAGACACAGTGGGTACTGGCGGTGACTCGCATACCCGTTTCCCAATCGGTATCTCATTCCCTGGTGGCTCAGGCCTTGTGGCATTTGCCGCAGCGACAGGGGTCATGCCATTGGATATGCCTGAGTCGGTATTGGTGCGTTTTAAAGGACAAATGCAACCAGGTATCACTTTACGCGATTTGGTCAACGCAATTCCTTATGCAGCCATCCAACGCGGATTGTTGACTGTCGGTAAAGAAGGTAAGAAAAATATCTTCTCAGGCCGAGTTCTCGAAATTGAAGGCCTACCAACGTTAACTGTTGAGCAGGCATTCGAGCTATCAGATGCATCTGCTGAGCGTTCAGCCGGTGGCTGTACGATCAAGTTAGATGAAGCGCCAATTCGTGAATATCTCGAGTCAAACATCACTCTCTTGAAGTGGATGATTGCTGACGGTTACGGTGATGCACGCACAATCGCACGCCGCATCAAAGCGATGAAAGCATGGCTTGAGAACCCAGAGCTGTTGGAAGCCGATGCTGATGCTGAATATGCTGAAATCATCGAAATCGATCTTAATGAAATCAAAGAGCCATTACTCGCTTGTCCAAACGACCCAGATGATGTGAAACCACTGTCTGAAGTTCAGGGCACTGGTATTGATGAAGTCTTTATCGGATCGTGTATGACCAACATTGGTCACTACCGTGCCGCTGGTGAACTTCTGAAGAAAGCTGGCTCGATTCCAACACGTTTGTGGATTGCTCCACCAACACGGATGGATGAGCACCAGTTGATGGAAGAAGGGTATTACTCAATCTACGGCAAAGCCGGTGCACGCACTGAAATGCCAGGATGCTCGCTCTGTATGGGTAACCAAGCACGCGTTGCTGATAACACGACTGTTGTTTCAACATCAACGCGTAACTTCCCGAACCGTCTTGGTACGGGCGCCAATGTGTACTTGGCAAGTGCTGAGTTAGCAGCTGTTGCATCAATTATAGGCAAACTGCCAACTATTGCTGAGTACATGGAGTTTGCCAAAGACATCGATTCAATGGCTGACAATATCTACCGTTACATGAACTTCCATCAGATTGCCGAATTCCAGGCAAAAGCGAAGGAAGCGAATATTCCTGTGACAGAGATCGCATAAACGCTATCAACAAAAAACCCCGGCACCTTAGGGTGTCGGGGTTTTTTGTGCCTAAAACTTGAGTGTTTTAAACGTCGAGTGCGATAGGTGACACCACAATTCCATTGTTATCACATGCAATGAAGTCACCTGGGTGAATTGTTACACCAGCAAAGGTCACAGCGACATCAACCTCACCAATCCCTTTCTTTTCAGTCTTCATCGGATTTGTAGCAAGTGCTTGAACACCAAGATCCATCGCGCCGAGTTCATCCACATCACGAATCGAGCCATAAATCACAAAACCAGCCCAGCCATTAGCGAGTGCTTTCGCGGCAGTCATATCGCCAAGTAGTGCACGTCGAAGCGATCCACCACCATCAATCACCATGACACGGCTGTGGCCTGGTTTACCCGCCAACTCGACTACTTTGGAGTTGTCTTCAAAACATTTGACTGTGACAACTTCACCATAGAACCGCTCACGACCACCATAGTTAGTGAATAAAGGCTCGAGGACGGAGATTCCGCCCTCATAAGCATCAAACAAATCCGGCGTGGATTTCATTACTTGTTATCCTGCGCATCAGCCAAGAAGAACCATGTCTCCAAGACTGTATCTGGGTTCAATGACACGGAGTCAATACCCTGCTCCATTAACCAGAAGGCAAGATCTGGATGATCCGACGGTCCCTGTCCGCAAATACCGATGTATTTACCGGCCTTATTACATGCAGCGATCGCACGAGATAATAAGAATTTTACAGCTGGATTACGCTCATCGAACGCATCTGCAATGATTCCAGAATCGCGATCAAGACCGAGCGTTAACTGCGTTAGGTCGTTTGAGCCAATTGAGAACCCGTCGAAATACTCAAGGAACTCATCAGCCAAAACAGCATTCGATGGAAGCTCACACATCATGATCACTTCAAGACCGTTCTTACCGCGCTCGAGACCATTTTCTTTCAACAGCTCGATCACAGCGGCAGCCTCATCCAAGGTTCTTACAAACGGAACCATGATGGCAACATTGGTCAGACCCATCTCATCACGCACTTTCTTCAGGGCACGACATTCGAATTCAAAACATGGACGGAATGACTCCGAAATGTAACGAGACGCTCCGCGGAATCCGAGCATTGGATTCTCTTCTTCTGGCTCGTACAACGGTCCACCAACCAGGTTGCGATATTCATTTGATTTGAAGTCTGACAAACGAACGATCACACGCTCAGGTGCAAAAGAGGCTCCGAGCGTTGCAATACCCTCGACCAGTTTTTCAACATAAAAATCTGTCGGGCTTGCATAGCCGCCTATTCGCTCAGCAATCTCTTCTTTGAGGTCGGCAGGCAGCGTATCGTAGTCCATCAGTGCGCGCGGATGCACACCAATCATTCGGTTAATGATGAATTCCAATCGCGCCAAACCAATCCCTGCATGTGGGAGTCGCTGGAAATCGAATGCGCGGTCAGGATTACCGACATTCATCATGATCTTGAATGGGAGTTCTGGCATCGCGTCGACGCTTGTAACACGGTGGTCGTACTTCAAGATACCGGCATAAATATGACCAGTATCACCTTCCGCACAACTAACAGTCACATCAACTCCAGTCGAGAGTAATTCAGTCGCATCACCACAGCCAACGACGGCAGGTATCCCTAATTCGCGAGCAATAATTGCAGCGTGGCACGTACGGCCACCACGATTGGTAACAATCGCTGAAGCACGCTTCATGACTGGTTCCCAATCAGGGTCTGTCATGTCGGTCACAAGGACATCACCAGGCTGAACTTCATCCATCTTCGAGATGTCTTTCACCAGCCGAACTGTACCCTGACCAATTTTTTGGCCAATCGCGCGGCCTTGAGCAAGCACTTCGCTCTTTTCTTTCAGGACAAAGCGCTCCATCTGACGACCATCCTGTTGACTCTGCACCGTCTCAGGACGAGCCTGAACGATATAAAGCTGGCCATCATCACCATCACGCGCCCATTCGATATCCATTGGACGGCCGTAGTGTTTTTCGATGATCAATGCCTGGCGCGCGAGTGACTCGACTTCTGCATCAGTCACACAGAACTGACGACGCTCCACGGGATCAACGTCAACGGTCTCAACTGAGCGACCAGGCTTTGATGAATCTGCATACACCATTTTGATCAGTTTTGAGCCACGTGTTCGACGCAATACCGCTGGACGACCAGCCTCAAGCGTTGGCTTGTGAACATAGAATTCATCTGGGTTAACAGCACCCTGAACAACCGTCTCACCCAAACCATAGGCAGCAGTCACAAACACCACATCACGGAAGCCACTCTCTGTGTCCATCGTGAACATCACACCAGCAGCACCCGTCTCAGAGCGGACCATGCGTTGGATGCCAGCTGATAATGCGACTAACTCGTGCGCGAAGCCTTGGTGCACACGGTATGAAATTGCGCGGTCATTAAACAATGACGCAAAGACTTCCTTGATCGCATGCTTAACGTTCTCGATCCCAGAGATATTCAGGAAAGTCTCTTGCTGACCCGCAAAAGACGCATCAGGAAGATCTTCTGCAGTCGCCGACGAGCGAACCGCAACTTTCATCCCTGCGTTGTCGGCTGTCATTTTGGCAAATGCATCTTCAATTGCCTGATCGAGAGCGGGTTGGAACGGTGTATCGATGATCCATGAGCGAATCTCGGCACCTGTTTTTGCCAACGCGTTGACGTCTTCCACGTCTAACGCCGCTAGCGCCTTATTAATGCGATCTGCAAGGTTTTCGTGGGCCAAAAATTCGCGATATGCATGTGCAGTTGTCGCAAATCCGTTTGGCACGCTCACTCCAGCTCCAGCCAGATTCGAAATCATTTCGCCAAGTGATGCGTTTTTTCCACCTACGCGCTCAACATCATTCATGCCGAGCTCATCAAACCAAAGGATATAATTGTCCAAAAGGAATCCCCTTCCGTCTTGTGTCTTAGAAACCGCTGACGCAGACTAATCTTGAGCTCGCTTCCTTGCACTGCCTCGAGAAACGTCAGACGGCCATCGATAAAGCGGCATAGTATAAATGATTTGGAACCAAATATGACCTCAGAAATTCGTCCAGTATTCTTTATTTCAGATGGAACTGGTCTGACCGCCGAAGGCTTGGGACAGGCTTTATTGAGCCAATTCAACTCTGTACAGTTCGATAAGACCACACTGCCCTATATTGATAGCGTTGAAAAAGCAAAAAAAGCGGTATCAGAAATCAATGCTGCAGGCGCTGAACACAACATTACACCGATCGTTTTCGACACAATCGTGAACCAAGAAGTCCGTGACGTGCTTGCGGATTGCAACGGATTTCTGGTGGATATTTTCCAAACCTTCTTGAAGCCACTTGAACGAGAACTTGGGCAAGGTTCGAGCTATTCGGTGGGGATGAGTCATGCGGTTGCACCCGATGGTCAATATGCACGCCGTATTGATGCGATCAACTTTGCTCTCGATAACGATGATGGAGCTCGGATTCGCTACTACGACCAGGCAGATCTCATACTCATTGGTGTATCGCGCTCAGGGAAAACGCCAACCAGCCTGTATTTGGCAATGCAATACGGACTCAAAGTCGCTAATTACCCACTGACCGAAGACGATCTCGATGATGATCAACTGCCCGACACCTTGAGAAAACACAAGGCAAAACTGTTTGGGCTAACAATTGATCCAGAAAGACTGCAAGCAATTCGAGAGATGCGCAGGCCTGATTCTCGATATGCGTCATTGAAACAATGTCAGTACGAAGTTAATGAAGTCGAAGCGCTTTACCGTCGGCATGCGATTCCATTTTTATCGACAACTGAACGGTCTGTTGAAGAGATCAGTGCGCGGATTCTTCAAGTCACTGGCAAACGAAAAGTGGCGCGCTAGCGACCAAAATGCGCACAAATTAAGTCTGCGCACACACTTGGTTTTTGGTAAGGCAACGCGTGATCAACGCCTGGTACCGATTGATAGAACCATTGTTCTTTAGAAATCGCCAAAATTTGATGAAACGCATGTGCGTCACCGACACTTTTTGAACCAACAAGACTCAATGTTCGCGGTGCTTGATCGATCAATTCCATCCGATCTAACCGCCAAGCAGCATCATTTACCGCCATCAAAGCATACGCGAGACCCTTTGGGCGGCTCGCCAAACGCTGAACTGTCGTACGCTCAACCCGAGGATGGGTTGAGCGATTGGGTGAAATGACATCCAAAAACTGAGTCACGCCAATCACCGGATCATCTTCTATTAACAGAGAGGCGGAAGCTTCAGCATACCGTGACCGAAGCTCTCGCAATGCATCAAGCGATGCACGTTCTAGAAGTGCGGGCTCCAAGAGCACCATATCATCGACGACGCCAGGATTGAGCGCATTGACCATCAGCGCAACCAGTCCACCAAAACTATACCCAACCATCTGGCACCGGCTGACCAAGAGCTCATTGAGGACTGCACCAACGTCATCGGCAACGATGCTGACTGTGATGGGACGATCTTCAAAATCATGGGCGTGTGATCGACCCATGCCGCGCAAGTCAGGACAGATTATTCGACGATAGGACTGAAACGCAGAAAGCATTGGATACCACGTCGCTTCAGAAGCAACACCAGCACCGTGCAGTAAAACGAGATCGCCCACACCGTCTGCATTTTCGGCGATATGAACGGCTATTCGATAATCTTCATGGTCGATAAATCGGACGGCAACAGAAGGTTGTGATCTCAAAGCAATGGGACGTCAACTGACTCAAAAATTCTCTCAGCTTCGGCGCGACCTTGGCTTCTAAGAAACTTACCAATCACTTCACGCGACAGGTGGGGCGCAAACAAATTAACGAATCGATACATATACCCGCGCAAGAACGTGCCTCTGCGGAATGCTATTGATGTAACACTTGGGCTGAACAGATGACTCGCATTAACGGTTACCAAGTCACCGTCTGTTTGCGGATCGTGCGCCATATCAGCGACGATTCCGACACCGAGACCCAACCGAACGTATGTTTTAATGACATCGGCATCAGCCGCTGTGAACACAACTTTCGGAGACAGACCCTCTTGCTCAAAAGCCTCATCAAGGCGTGAGCGTCCAGTAAAACCGAACACATAGGTTACGATCGGATGACGCGCTAGCTCAGCCAGTGTCAACGGCCCATCAAGTTGGGCCAATGGGTGGTCTTTCGGAACGATAACTGCTCGATTCCATTGATAGCATGGCATGAGCAATAAGTTTGAAAAATGCTCCAAACCTTCTGTAGCGATCGCGAAGTCAACATCACCACCAGCAGCCATTTCAGCAATTTGCGCCGGAGTTCCCTGTTGCATTTGTAATGACACTTCAGGGTATTCACTCATGAATTGATTAATAATTGGTGGAAGGACATAGCGCGCCTGAGTGTGCGTTGTCGCAATCGACAGCACGCCCTTAGTCTCATCCGAAAATTCCTGGGATATCTGCTTGATCGCATCGACTTTGTGGAGAATTTCGCTTGCGACACGCAATACTTCTTCACCTGCGGGAGTGATAGAGACAAGGTGTTTACCGTTTCGTGCAAACACCTCAACACCCAATTCTTCCTCAAGCAGGCGAATTTGCTTGGAAATCCCTGGCTGAGATGTGAATAGGCTTTGTGCTGTAGCGGAAACATTTAGGTCGTGGTTAGCGACTTCACAAATATATCGAAGCTGTTGCAGTTTCATTTAATTATCGGCTTCTTGACATAACTCAATAACAATTTCGGTAGAACGCGGCTTATAACCGTTTTATACTAACCTTTCCCATCATAATAACCACAACACGCAGTGAAGTCGCATTTTTTTCATGAACGGGCTCATTTCGCTCGTCTCATCCTTTGGAATGCTTCCACCTGCGCATATAACTATTTAAACTAAATATAGATGTTTTTGTCATAAAAGGAAGGAACAGGATGTCTAACGCTGTAGCACACCCTGCGTATGACTACAGGACCGTTCGCCATTTCGCGATCATGTCTGTTGTTTGGGGTATCGTTGGAATGGCTGTCGGTGTTCTCATCGCGGCTCAGTTGGTCTGGCCGGATCTACTTGCATCGGAATGGACTCACTTCGGACGACTTCGTCCGTTGCACACGAACGCCGTAATTTTTGCGTTTGGTGGCTGCGCGCTTTTCGCGACCTCTTATTATGTAGTGCAACGGACATGTCATGCGACCTTAGCATTTCCAAACCTCGCTCGATTCACTTTCTGGGGATGGAATCTCGTCATAGTCTTAGCAGCGATCACGCTTCCTCTTGGAATGACAACAACGCACGAATATGCTGAGCTCGAATGGCCAATTGATATCTTAATTGCAGTCGTTTGGATCTCATATGCTGTCGTGTTCTTCGGAACAATCGCGAAACGAAATACATCACATATCTATGTAGCGAACTGGTTCTTCGGCGCATTTATCCTGGTGATTGCCGTTTTACACATCGTCAATAGCGTCCAATTCCCTGTCAGTTTTACAAAGTCATACTACGTCTGGTCTGGTGCAATGGATGCAATGATCCAGTGGTGGTATGCACACAATGCGGTTGGCTTCTTCCTTACTGCTGGCTTCCTCGGAATGATGTACTACTTCGTTCCTAAACAAGCTGGTCGTCCGGTGTACTCATACCGTTTGTCGATCGTCCACTTCTGGGCGCTGATCGCGACGTACATGTGGGCTGGTGCGCACCATCTCCATTACTCAGCACTTCCAGATTGGGCGCAATCCGTTGGTATGGTCATGTCGATCGTCCTTCTCGCGCCGAGTTGGGGTGGAATGATCAATGGTGTGATGACCCTATCAGGTGCATGGCACAAACTCCGTACAGATCCGATTCTTCGATTCCTCGTTGTGTCGCTCTCGTTCTATGGCATGTCAACATTTGAAGGTCCGATGATGTCGATCAAGACAGTGAACGCACTGTCTCACAACACAGACTGGACGATTGGTCACGTGCACTCCGGCGCATTAGGCTGGGTC
>Ga0255743_10001770_pt1 | contig 18197 bp, 4 predicted proteins | sample 101ome_19_FD_179950 | JGI IMG/M metagenome (GOLD analysis project Ga0255743, IMG submission 179950) | Coastal salt marsh microbial communities from the Groves Creek Marsh, Skidaway Island, Georgia - 101405AT metaG (version 2) | ecosystem: Environmental > Aquatic > Marine > Intertidal zone > Salt... | reverse complement strand
AACGCGAATATCGCCCAAATATCTTCCACGTTCCACGGTTCGTTGATTTTCTGATCGACCTTATCGATGGTCGATTTCGCCACGTCCAGAGAACATTTAACGACTTTTTTCGAAGCTTTGCGCAGCTGCCGAACGACCTTGTTGGACGCTTCCTTCCGTTCGCTGCTGTTATTTTTTTGCCGAGTGGAAGAAGAAGAAGCAGCAAACGCACACGGTGGCTTTTGTATCGCGAGAAAGTTGAACCCAAGAAGAACACTGGCGGCGACTATTAAAGCCGATGGTCGTGCGATAACGTTCTTTATTTTGGATTGCGCGAACTGTGAAGACGACTTTTCTTGTTCGCTCTTTCGCTCTTCCGACGACGACGACGACGACGACGACGACGACGACGACGACGACGAGCAAAGAACGCAAAAACGCGGTTGTTGCCAACCTTTTGTTCCGAGACGAAGACACGAAGATTTCTTCGTCGGAAGAAGAACTCGACAACTTTTATTCCTTCGCGTGACAAAAGAGGACGAAGATGACGTAGACGAAGATAACGGCATCTTCGTCGTAGCGGCGAATATAGGGGACGTTATCATCTTTCTTCGTCTGTGGTGAGGGAGTTCGTTGTAATAAAGAATTGTAATTTCCTTTAAAAATAAATATCTTCATTTCCCACACTCGACACTGGGGTTTCTTTGATTACGAGTATTTATTTTTTCTCCAAGTACACCACAACCCAAAATTTTTTTTGCCCCGAGAGGTGTGTGGGTTGTGGTGTACTTATTCCATTACAAAGACAGAAGTAAATTTTCCTGATCTGTGCTCTAAATTTTTTTCGATTTTCTTGTCGAAACTCCGACTCCCTTTTCTGTTCCAATTCCAACACCCTTTTCTGACGCCTCCGCGAGGAATGCGTGTCGCTCAAAAAGGAATAACGAGGTGACGAGAACGCCAAAAAGCGCCGTCGACAACGCAAACATTTTTGACGATGAAGTGCGCGTTTTCTTCAAACGTTGCGTCATCTTTTCGCGAGGGCGCAACGGGGCAGGAGGAGCTCCACGGGGATACTAAAGGGTGTTAGAGTTACGGGGGGGACAGCCACGACACCGTTTTCACTTGGGGAAGGAGGAGCTCCAGGCCCCTCCAGGGAATATAATTTTTTTTTTTAAATAAGATTTTTTCCACGCGACAAACCTCATTATTACCTCTCGCGCCGTCCCAGTATAGGGGCGCGCGCTTGAGCTCATTTCCTGTACATACGTAAAGCACCTGTACATACGTAAAGCAAAATCCCCGCTCGCTCGAGAAACACGCGTGCGGAGAAAGAACGAGAGCAAGGAAGTCACGCACCGTTCTTCGCGTTGTTAAACTTAAGAGAGAAAGAAGGAGAGAGGGTGCTCGCGGTGCTCTCGGATTTTTGACTACTGTTCATCGCGCGCGATTCAACGAGTGAACTCGATATATCTTTAATCGCACATCCCGTTGCGCCCTCGCGAAAAGATGACGCAACGTTTGAAGAAAACGCGCACTTCATCGTCAAAAATGTTTGCGTTGTCGACGGCGCTTTTTGGCGTTCTCGTCACCTCGTTATTCCTTTTTGAGCGACACGCATTCCTCGCGGAGGCGTCAGAAAAGGGTGTTGGAATTGGAACAGAAAAGGGAGTCGGAACAGCGACAAGCACGAGGCGCGGAAGCGATGCCACGCTCGAAGCGTCTCCACGCGCACCATCAACGGAGATTGAGGAAGACATCACCACTCTTGAGGAGAAAAAGATCGCGTCTGCGTTAGAATCGTCCTCGTCACAAAAATACAATCGTGATTTGGATTGGATTTTCGAAAGATACGAGCGCGCGAGCGATTTACACTCGGAGAAGAAGAAACGCGCGGCGAACGTCGCGGAGAAGGAGCTTCAAGAGCAGTTGGAGAAGGAAGAGGAAGAGACGAAGAAGAAATTTTTCGTCGGTCGACCGAAACTGATCGACGGAAGATCTGGACACGTGAGTAAAAGTCGAAGCAAAGGAAGTTTCGCTTTCGAGCACATCAAGGGACAGAACTCGGACGTGGCGGTTTCGGCGCCCGCGACTCGCGAAAAGAACGAACAAGGTTTACATCATCACAACCACCACCAACAAAAAAAGCGTGACTCGAGCTTCATCGAGTCCGCGAAAGGCGCGCACAAAGACGATGGCGACGCGTTGTTGGAGACCTCCCTCGTCGGGAAAGAAAGGAAAGAGCTATCGAAAGATTATTTTGACAGTGCCACATCACCAGCCGGCGAACTTGGTAAAGATTTGAGTAAACAAGGCTCACATCATCGCAACGAACAACAACAGAAAGAACTTCGCTTGGGCTCTTCGGAAGGTAAGCACAAACTCAAAGAAGAAGCGACCAAGCGGTCACGAGATCGTTTGGTCAATGAGACAGCAACGGGAGCACTTGGAGATAACTGCCATTGGTATGGCACTATACCTCGAGGAACATGCTGGATATGCGATAGTGTTAAACGATGTCAAGACAAGAAGTTTTGGAACTCTCCGTGGATGGATGATGGGCCTTGCTCCACCGACTGCGGCAGTGGTTCAAAAAGGCAGAAAAGAACAGGTAAGCAATCTGAATGCCAACGAGACCATTGGTGGCAAGAGGCGTTTTGCAACGATGGTACGCTAAATATCGTAGAGTACAGGTACGTCTCATGTTTGGTACGACACTGTCCGCCGCCGCCGTCGCCGCCACCACCGTCGCCGCCGCCGCCGTCGCCGCCGCCGCCGTTGCCACCACCGGGTGGAATCATAAACATACCAGTCATTAGGATTGATGATCCGCTCGAGACAGTGAGCGATCGAGAGTTTGATTTTCGAGTCACCGTATCTGACGATGCATGCGACGGAACGACTTATTACGAAGCCGCCAAGGACGGAAGCAAGAAATTGTGTTTCGCCTCGGAAGAAAGTCTCATGATAAATAATGCAAAAGGTTTATACTGCAAAGCGTACGTCGGCAACGACGATTGTACGTACGAAAATGCGACGGATACCTTACCTTGCATGAAGTGGGATAACTTTTTTAACTCTAATAAATCTCTAAAATTACGAAAGAGTTTGACCTTGAGAGACAAATATGGACTTGTCGCGTACACAGAAAAGTATGGGAAGTATTCTATTTATGCAAAGTGCGGTTGGTTTCACGACGCGCCGCATTACACGAAAGAAGTGTCGGGAACTTCTACTGGCAACTTCGTGAAACTTCACGAATTTGAAGTAAAGGATGGTTGTGACGCGTGGATGGAAGATCTGGCGACAGGTTCAAGATTAATTACCCAATTTTTCTTGCTCAGTTCGCCAGAGTTTGTCGAGATAAAAAAATGTGAATACGTGGACGAAGTGAAAGAAATGCTCTTTCGAAAGTTTGATATCGCGCCTACGGATGGTGTTTTGTCCGTGGATGAACTTATTACCGCCTTTCGCACGCACAAAGTCGACACGTCATACGTTGAACGTCTCGTTGAAATAAATTACTTTTCGGATTTAGAAAAGAAAGGTTTGTTACTCAATGAAGTGAAGCTCTCTCCGGCTACGCCGTTGCAGTGTGTGAATGCGCAGGCCGAGGGAACGCAAGTGTATTTCGTCAACATCACCTACCCGAAAAGGTCGACGACAGAAATGCAGTGCCTTGAAGAGAAAGACAAGGTGGACTTTGCGTGGGATTACGTGAAAATACCGAAATCTGACGATAAACAATGCATTTATGCCGATGGAAGATTTTTTAAACAGACGACAGGAAAGAACAAAAGAAGCCTGACCGACTATCGCCCGCCGTCTTTCGTCGGGCCGAATCGCGTCGAACTCGTGTCGCAATTAACTTTCGATTCAGAGAACACGAAAATTCCCGTCGGGTTTTCAAAAGTCATGGGCGAACCGGGTGGATTTGTCATGGAATCGACCGGTTCTTCTAAATCCTTCTATACAATTGAAGCAGATGTGCCGATGGAGAATAGCGCGATCATGATGTGGGTTTCCATTCGAGATTTTATGAAGGACGAATCGTTTCTGTGGTATGCGCACGCCACGCTCGGAGAAACCAAGTATACAAAGTATATTAAGATTGCCAGTGACGGAAAAGTTGTGGCCAGCTTCTTTCAAGACAATTACGTCGTCGAATCAAAAGTTCCGTTAGAAAAAGCAACGTGGACACACGTTGCGATGACTGTGAGTAAACAGTCAGGACTTTCTATTTTCATAAATGGCGACGTGGCTGATAACGTGCGCATCGTCGATAATTCAAAAATGGACTTTCCCGCGATCACGCCACTTCACTTTATTTTCACACATACGGCGCTGCATTCAAGAATTGATGACTTCAGAATGTACACGGGTTTCGTGACTCCTCTTCACGTGCACGCGACGTACGAGTGCGGTCGCACGATGGAATGCGCAGAAAGGGCGTTTGAGACTCCGCAGAGTCGGAGAATCTATTGCGTTATCCCCTCCTACCGGGATTTGGGTAAAGACGCGCTTCAAATTCCTGTTTGCACCACAGGTTTATTCTATTTCGGATCGCCGCTTGATCTAGAAGAGTTCACCGATCGTAAGGGCGTCATGTTCCAATTTCGGGACTCCGCTATCGGAGAGATTGGTTACGAGTTATTGAGTAGAAAAGCAGACGGATTGCGAACGCAGGACGGATCACAAGCCGTTGCAACGTCCGAATACAAGTCTGTCGTATTAATCGAAGCGGATATGGAGGGATGTGCCGGTCTGTTCTCGTCGCTGACGTTCTTTGACGACGTTGCTATTAGAGAACCTGGCGTCATGTGGGAGTTTGCTGTACAAGCAAAATTTTCCAAAGAATCAAAAACAGCTTCTGCTGTGAGCGATCCATCGTATTATCTCGTGCCCTGGGTTGGTTATTTGCAAGGAACGGTCACTACAGCGCAGAATGCTCGTCCAGTTGAACATGCTCGGATTTGTGCGCGCACAAACACGACAGTCGAGCTCGCTCTCACACAAAATAATGGAAATTTCTTGGATCAGGCAGCGTTTATGCCGGCGCAGCATTCTAATCATGCCGATGTAAACAAACGATCGAATGCATTCAAAGCGACTGACAACGATTTCTCCAGCGGGGTAAAGATTGGTTTCGACGAGTATTTGAACATCACTTTGACTGGGTTTACGTTTGTGAAGAGGGTTCAAGTGTGTATCCAAACACCAAAAACCATCAGTCTCAAAGAGGTTGATGTTCTTGGAAATTTTTCACCTGAATTTGATGTCCGCGTCTTAGATTATCCCGATCCAAGCGATCGCGGGAACAAAGGTTCACAGTGTACTGCGGTTTCCACGGGAGAAAAGGCGGAAACCGACGGCTACATAGACACATCTGATGGTCAAAAAATTTTGTGCCAAACGTACGCGTGCGAGGGAACCGACGTGACTGCGTTCATTGGTCAATACGTCACCGTTCGTTCGCTCAGCGAAAATAGCGATGAGCCCACCATTGCGGAAGTAAAAGCGATTGGTACGGGTGCGGACTGTCCATATTATGCATTTTCTGACGAGACCGGCAACTTTGAAATGGATATCGTAGAGCCCAAAGGGAATTTAAACAAGAGGCAACGGGTTGGGGTGAAAGCGTACAAAGAAGAAATTTTTGATTCCAAGGAAATGTTCTTTTTGAACGCCACGGACGAAACTGAGCCAGAATCGGTTCTTATCGCGATAGACGTAGACGTGGACAAGTTTAGAGCACTAAGAGAAGAAGTGACCAAGGAAAACACGGCGTCTCCTTCACCAGCGAGTACGTTGGGGCAAAATGAAACTGAAAGTATGGCTTCAACAATTAACAGAAAGTCCGTAGACAGCGACAAGTCTTCAGACTACGCGAAAATTGTGGATTACGCCAGGAACAGAACGCGCTACAACGAGGTGCGCTTTATCATTCCACAGTCGTTCTGGGATGTTGCAGATGGCGATAGGGATTACAAGTTGACCCCATTGGAATGGAAAATCGTGGAAACTGGCATGGAAAAGGGCATTGTTTTTGGTACGCCATGGATCGTTTTTCCCGCCATCAAAACGAAACATCTGAGTAACTTCCGCACCGTTTATTCCGATGAGAATCACAAACCAGCTGCAATTGCTTTGGTCCCTGCAGAAACAGCAGCTCTTCCGTTCATGGAAGAAGAGTGGCAAGTGTGGTACCAGAATGCGTCCTTTGCATACCCGGAAATGTCCTTCACCACAACGACGAGGATTACAGGTGTCGATAAATATTCTGGTTTGCTTGCGATGGGTTTTCCAACAACGGTTATGCAAAATGCAAAGTATGTCATTCCTTTTGCTACCCTCACCGATGGTACGCACGTTAGCTTTAAAGATACCGTTCCCACGGAGTCTCGGACTGCATTGAACGAAGAGCAAAAAGGTTTGGTTCATCGCATGTTCGGTGCTTCTTCAATCCAGCTTCGCGCCTATGAAAGACTTAACGATATTGTTCACGTGTTTAACGAGAAGGAAAAGGAAGATATAACAGAAATCACGCATCTTTCGAGCGGAGAGATTAAGATTCAAGATAAAACCACTGTACCAGTCGTTGGTTTTGTTCGCTTCGAGTCGAATCGAACTCAAGGATACACCTGTGGATTACAGTTCCCAACGATTTTAGCGTATGAAGGTGAAGAGTGCGATTTTGATGAACTACACAAGTGCAGTCCTAGAGGATACAAATATGAAACGAGTCCAAATACATACGAGGGCGATGAGATGGGACTCTTTGAGTTCGCCATTTCTCCAGGTACCACATGGGCGATTGTTGCCACATATGATGGACACGACATTTGTTTTGGTGGCGATTTTATCGAAGCCGAGGCATGCGAGAAGAAGAACATTACAGACATAACTTTCCACCCGACTACAAATTCTGCTTACGACGTGCAGAGAACGGAGATTAAGATGGGTGCACCGGGTTTAGAAGATAGCTACACTACAAACGCGTTCTTTGAACTCGTTCAAGTTGAAGGAGGTGAATTCCTGTCCTTCTTCGATGTGACGAAGCGATCAGTTGATATCGCTTTATACGCCGGTGCGTGCTCAACAGAGTACGAAAATTACTCTATAATGATAACGCCTGCAAATGGATGCGGAGGTAGACAAGTCTTCTCTGATCAAGATTTGCATTCGTGGCAGATGGTAAATCCATCGGATGAGGAATCTACGCATCGCATCTGGCCGTTCGCTGCGATGGATTACTACATCGAACTTTATCAAACTCCAGACGTGAGTGCTTTGACAGAAAGCCTCCTATTACAAGCTAACGTCGGCGCTGAATGCACACCACCTGGAACTGGTATCATGCAATTTTTCCGAGATCGAAATATGTTGGTGCAGACATTGAAATTGTTGGATCGCGCTGAAGCCGACGCGGTATACAGGTACCACGGATGGCTGTGCGCTTACCCGACGTTTGGAAGATCCGTATATACGTCTCTCGATGAACCATTCACGAACATTCGCGCCGATGAAGTTTGTCTCGGCAATAATATAAGCAAGGGTGATTTGACTTTGAGCCATTTGATAGGGGTCACGAATTCACAATATTCCACGCTTAAGCCGACAGATGTGGAGAAGGAGAAATATATTGCGGTGCAAATCGTCGAAGCGCACTGGACACGCCCTCAGAACAAAACCGATCCATTATTTTACTGTACAAGGTTTACATCCACTGTAAATGAAGTTCCCACGAAGCTTGGCCTGACTGTTCAAATTCAACAAGATGTTGAACCAATGGCGAGCAATAAGTGTCATCCGAACAACGAGCCGAGTCCTGATTGCGTAATGAGCGCAGTGAACGAAGTCGGCTTGGTCATGTTCCCAACCGACGGGGATGAGGATGATAGCCAAGAAACGCATGCTTTTAGAATATCTTCGACCACGGCTGAGCCGAATCTCGTTGCCCCATACAGACGACAGTTCATTGCGTCCATTGAACGGTACGATGGGTGGGCGTACACCACCCTTAATGTTCATCGAGAGTTGGTTACCTTGGCCTCAAAAATTCGCGGCGGAGGTGACGATCCGAACGCTCGATATCAATCCGATACGAAGTTTTATTGCACGGCACCTATCCGTGGTTTAGTTTTCACCGTCGTCCACGATCCTCCGGGAGGCTATTCATTTGCATCTGTCGCGCAAGGAACTCGAATTGAAGTGAGTACGGAAATGCACACGACTCGTGGTGCGCGCAGAAGTACTTTCAGCGACGAGGAAAATGATGTAGACATTTCGTACGATTTCGAGATAGGGCCAGATGCGGGTTCAGGTTACATGAACATAGCGGCTGGAATCGGTGGTACAGGTTTCCCTTCCATCCACTTGCGGCAGCACACGATAACGCATACGGACTACGTAGGCCCCGAAGTTAGCGCAAGTGCGACCACGGATCGTGGATGGGACTTCCACATGATTTTGGATCGCGATCTTCACTCGAGTGCCGATCCTGGTATTCCGGGTAGACCTGGCGACACTTTGCTTGGCGGAGGCTTCGAAATTGTGTATATTCGCGTAGATACGGTCGATGTCCGACAGCAAGAAGTCAAATCAAGGAGTTCGCCGGAAACTGTGGCGGACGAAGAAGGCAAACGTGATGCACCAAAGTGCTTGCAGGTAATTCCTGAGATTCAATGGCTGCCACGAAAACCTACGAGTTACGTCATGGAAATCTACACGATTGAATATCGGATATTGCCAGAGCTCAAAGGGTTGATTGCAGAATGTGACAACCAGGAATCCGTTCTCACCGACGCTGAAATGGGAAACAAACCGAGTAACGAGATTAAAAAGGTGTGGAAGGCGAGACTAACTCAAAGTGTGGACGACTGGAAAAGGACGATTGAGTGGTCGTCACCTGATTTCAACCCAGAAGGCTTGAATGCTTTGTCCAAGGGTGATAAAAAAGCGAAACTCGATAAAATCGCTTCGCGATGGGACACTGCATCCGCCGCGCTGAACTCTATCGATGCGTTGATGGGGAAAGCGATGCAGCCTCGCATAGATGATGCGTACGGCATGTATACCCAGAACCCAGACATGTCTAATAACACTGCTGATGTGGATTGGAACGATCTCTCTTTCGTCTGGGAAAGAATCAAGGACGAAAACCTACCGGTCAAAGGCATTCCATCAATTCGACGACAAGATAAATTTAATCCATACGACGGCTGGACAGCGAACCGTAAAGCTTCAGGTTTGGATAATTCCTTCATGCAAAACATGTTAGGATTGATCGCGGCAATCACCGGGGTTGATATCGCGCAAATCCTTTTAATGCAGGACAGCATTGAACATCCCAACCCACACGGATACATGGATTCGGAAGCACTGATCAATATTGTTCAGGGCAAAGATATCCCCTCTGAAGAGTATAAAGGGAACGATTTCATGAAGCAAAAGTATGACGAATTCATAGACATGACTGGTATTGTTCAACAAAAAATTGATCAGGCGAAAGCTTTAGTGCAGATCGTCCCGGGCTTGAAGGATCTCTTCACACAGATGACAAATCCTGATATGTCGTCAGATGAAACCATGGAAGTATATGAAAGCGCTGATGTACAAGGCGTCATGTCGTTGATTCCATCTGCAAGTGCCAGTCTTGGTGGAGGCGATATCGGTGGAGCTGAGTTAGGTTTCCTCAATGAAATTGGAGGTTTTATGAGTATGACTACGAGCTTTATAGATGGAGGTATCGAAGGTCTGGTTGATGCAATATTAACAAAATATCCAGACGAAATTAAGAAATTATTGCCTGTAGACATCGATTTAAATTCGGCAAAACGGATTTTAACCAGCGATATTCCTATCGTCTTGTCTATACTTATGGATCCCGGGTCTGCGGAACCTAACGATGTGTCTGCGCTTTTAGAGACTGAGCTATTTAAAGGTTTCTTGAAGTCTGACTTTTTCACGTCCCTGTTACCGCCTGGCATAAACATCGAAGCGATCCTTGATTTCATGAAGTCCGAAGATTTCAAAGCTATCCTGCCATTGATCAAAGATCCAATGAGTATCGATCTAGAGGATGCCAAGCTGATCTTCAATTTAGAGCCCATACAAGACTTTTTGAAATCAGATGCGTTCGCCAACTTGCTCCCCGGAGGCGTTACACTAGATGCAATCACAAATCTCATCAACAGCGATTTAATCACCATAATTAAATCTATCGCGAAAAATCCAAAGGACTTTGATCTAGACGACGTGAAGGCGATGATCAACTCTCAGCCGGTGCAAGATTTCATACGTTCGCAACAATTTAGAGATCTCATACCAGACGCTATTCCGATCGACATGATCGAAAAAATTGGTAAATCGGACGTTGTTGATATTTTGATTCCCGTATTCTCAGAAGGAAAAGAATTCACCGCCGAAGACGCGCACAGGATCATTAATTCGAATTTGGTTCAAGAAGTGTTGCATTCTGATGCAGTGAACAAAATGTTACCCGAAGGCTTCAATTACGCGCAAGTGAAGGAGTTCATGCAATCAAATCTTACAAAAATTGTATTTCCTCTTTTGAAAGATCCAAAGTCTTTCTCCCGAGAAGATGCAATGATGATCCTGTCTTCTGATCCGGTGCAAAAATTGCTAACTTCTGACAAAATGCAAGATCTGTTACCAGAGGGTGTGGATGTAGCACAAATTCTAGACTTTTTGGCAACCGACGCATTAGATCTTCTCACAGCTTTGACAAAAGGTGAATTCACCGCTGAAGATGCCAAGAAATTCATTAACAGTGAACCAGTCCAAAAACTGTTGAAATCTGACTTAATCGCGCAAAGCTTACCTTGGAACGTCAACCTGAGTGCCATACCGGAGATTCTGGAATCTGACATCGCAAAAGTTATCATTTCTTTATTCAAAGATCCGAAATTGTTCGGTGAAGACGACTTGAAGATTATAATGGACTCAGAGCCAATGCAAGCTTTTTTCAACTCCGATGTGATGAATTCCATGTTGCCTGGCAGTTTGACCTTCTCTGAAGTCAGTGACTTCTTTAGATCCGAGAGTTTCGAAGTGATTAAATCGCTCCTCAACGATCCTTCCACTTTTTCTGTCGAGGACGCAAAACTGATTCTCGGAAGCGATCTATTTCAAGGAATATTGAATTCCATTGATTTTCAATCCGTGTTACCCGATGGCGTGACGATGGAGGATGTGAAATCAATGCTCTCGGATAAGAATTTCGATTTGATCATCGCACTCGTCGGTGACGGTGAACTCGACGCGAAGGATGCGCGAATGTTGATAGAGTCAGAACAGGTGCAAAATTTTTTACACTCCGACAAATTCAACGACTTGTTGCCGGGTGGTCTGACTTACGCGGGTGTGAAGTCTTTTGTAGAACAAGACATCGGACAAGTGGTCAGCATACTGTCGAAAGGTGAAGAAATAACTGCCAAGGACGTGAAAATGCTTTTGGAATCGAAACCAATCCAGATGTTCTTGCACTCGGAAGCGTTTAGCAAAATGTTACCTGGCGACCTCACGTATGCGAAAGTGAAAAAACTTCTCAATAGCGACGACGCGACAAAAATGCTGTTCACTGTTTTCAAAGGTGATCATTTGAGCTCGGATGATGCAAGAATCATCATCACTTCCGATCTATTTTTGAAGTTCATGATTTCGGACCAAGTTGTTTCCATGTTACCGTCTGGTGTATCCATGGAAGCGGTCAATGATTTCAGCAAATCAGGCGAGATGAAAACAATAGAGCTCTTGTGGAAAGGAAAGAATTTTACCGTCGAAGACGCGGAGATCTTGGTGGGATCGAAATCAGTGCAAGACTATTTAGTGTCTGAACAGTTTAATGCGATGTTACCGGCAGATGTCACGGTGGACGATTTGAAAAGTTACGTGGATGAGGATATGCTGAAAATTATTGAACTCTCCAATACTCCTGGCGCAAAATTGAAATCCCACACAATGGAGTTGATCAAAGATTTCGACACGATCAAAGAGTTTCTGGAATCTCATTCTTACCTGAAGCCGTTGCTTAAATCGCCGCAGGACTTGAACGAAGATGATGTAGAAGAATTGCTCGAATCAAAGGAAGTTCAGCGAATAATTTTACAGAATACCACGAAGTATTTCCCAGAAAACTTCGATGTGGAGAAAATAATAAAATTCAAGGATAGCTTATTGATTCGAAAGCTCATACCGATGATGAAAAAGCCAGAAGCTGCCACGAGAGAGGATATGATGGCGGTCATTGAGTCGGACGCATTCCAAAACGCCGAGGTGGACGGGAAGAGAATTTTTCCGGATTTTTCCAAGGGTGAGATATCAACCTTGATGGAGTTCATGGAGTCATCCGTGTTCAAAAAGTTTTATCCTCTTTTTGAAGACCTCGACACAATCTCCACCGAGGATGCGGTTAATATGATAAAAGAAGGTGTCACAGACATTATTATCGAGCAACTCGTTGAATTTTTGCCTGGTGACGTTGCGGTTGATGATGTGAAAGAGCTTGTTTCTTCAGGATTAGCTCAACTCGTTTTTTCTTTAGTCAAGGATCCAAAAAGCTTCACGGTCGAAGACGCTCATACACTTTTGTCATCTAAACCAGTGCAAGATGCCATTTACCAAGCGCTTGAGAAAGTATTGCCGAAAGGAATGTCGATTGAGAACGTTCAAAATTTTGTGGGAAGTGCTGCAATGAAAATTTTCCTCCCGTTCTTGCAAGACCCGAGTAAAGTTACGGCAGAGGACTTTAAGATTTTTTTGTCCTCACCAGAAACAAAGACAGTCATTTTCGATGCAATTTCGGCAATATTGCCGAAATCATTGAACATGAAGGACTTCCAGAAATTAATGGACACCAGCATTGTTAAAAAACTATTGCCACTGGTGCAAGGCGACATCGACTTCAAAGATTTCACAGGCAAAGACTTTATGGATCTCTTGACGTTCGAGTTTCAATATTGCGAATCAGATGATAAGAACGAATGCAAGACGGTCAGTATCAAAAGCTTTTTGATTGAACAAACCCAAGATTTGTTGCCGGATGGTATCGACACCGAAATGGTGTGGGAGATTTCCTCTTCCGCAGAAGTGCAGGCGTTGCTGCCGTTGCTAAAAAATCCAAAGGACTTCAGAAAAGAGCACTTGATGAATCTATTGCAGAACGAAGACATTAAGAAAGCACTTATGGACATGGTGCAAGAGATGCTTCCAGACGGTATGGACTTTTCTCAAGTGGAAGAGATCTTGTCCTCGAAAGAAGTGCAAGAATTTCTTCCTTTACTGAGTAAGCCGAAAGATATTCGCGTGGAGGACTTAATTAAGCTCTTGGAAAACGACAAGATCAAAACGATGTTACTCTCTCAAGTCGAAGATATTTTACCTGATGGATGGAGTGTTGCAAGGATTGAGGAAATGTTGAAATCGGAGACTGCGCAAGCCTTACTTCCTCTTTTGAAGGACCCAACAGACTTTGGCATTGACGATCTGAAGACGCTGATGAATGTTAAGGAAATCCAAAAGATTTTAGAAGAACAAGTGCAGAAAATCTTCCCAGATCTCACTGTAGAGAAGGTGGAGAAATTCATAAATTCAGATACTGTGCAAGCAATTATGCCGCTGTTCAAGAATCCTGACGATTTCTCCATTGACGATTTGAAGCAAATTCTCTCTTCACGCGAACTGAAAGATTTGGTATATGAAAAAGTTCAGCAATTGTTGCCGGAGGGTTGGGACTTGAAAGAAGCCGAAAAACTGTTGGAAAACGAAGCGATAAAACCTTTCTTGGCTTTGTTCGAAACTCCGGAGAACTTCAAACTTGACGATGTTAAGGCGTTGCTGATGAATAAAGACATACAAGCTGCGTTATTTGAGCAACTCACAAAATTGATTGGTCACCTCTTTGGTGAAGCCGCGAAGAATAGCGGTTCGCTTGGACGGCACGAAGAAGCTCCGTCGATTTACTTGGATGGTAAGCGCGCAGGTCTCGGCGAGGAAGAAGCGGCTGGCATTGTTAAGTTTTTGGAGTCTGGAACGGCGCGAACTCTGATGCCGCTTTTGACGGATCCGACCAACGTCACGGCGGAAGACTTATTGAAGGTCGTCGAAAGCCCAGAAATTCAAGAAGAGCTACTCGTGTCGGTGGCGGAATCCATGTCTGGCGACTTGCCTGCAGGAGTCACAGGCGAAACACTCGCGATGCTCGCAAAAATGGGCCCTATGTTTGAAAGACTGTGTACAGATCCATGGTCATTGACGGCGGATGATATTACACAGATCCTCAAGTTGTTGGATACGGTGGATTTGTCTGGACAAGAAAGTGGAACTGAGGTACAGGAACTCTTGAATGATATCGTAGGGGGAAAGACAGTGACAGAAAAGCACAGCAAATCAGGTGGCGACACTGATTTTTCGATTGGTGCTGCTTTTGGAATTGGTGCCGATGCTGGAGAGTATGAAAAAACCTGTCAGGAAAAATGCGACAAGGAGAAAGGCTGCAGTCCAACGTCTTCCAATGACGATTGCTTTAAATGCTACAACACATGCAAAGGAATGGCAAATACAGTCAAGGTGATCAACCAGGTTGTGGACAAATGGGAATCGCATATCAAACCGTTGTTGGAGAAGTTAGGTGTCGACGTGGATCAGTTCCTTTCGGAAGCAGATATGACGCCTCTAAAGGAAAAGGCAAAACCGCATCCTGAACGTTGGGAACCTCGCGCGGAGTACGGTTTATCGAGCTACGACGCTTCGTTTGCTGGGTTTGAAGGCGCAAACGTTTTTAAATCTACAGAAGATTCGCATTCGTCCGGCATATTCAGCAGAGGTATGAATAGAGTCAGTGAGTCTGATATGTTTGATCGTTCCGGGATGAATGTTAATCCTGGCTTTGTCACGAACGGATATGCGGAGGACTTCATAGACGCCTCCATGTTTGGATCAAGAGCAGGCTTTTCATTCGGAGGTGGAGTCGGGCTTGATCCCAAGAAAGATCCCATGCCGAAAGGTAAGAGCCAAGATATTTACTTGACGTTTTCAGGTGGTGGTCACGTGTTGGAGTTCACCTCGAGTATTGAAGATCGCATCGACGGCATGGGATACGGTTGGAATTTCAAAGCAGATGCGGAAGCTAAGACAGATATAAACATGGAGTATGAGATTATGATTTTAGAGGGCGCGATGGATCAAACGACACTTTATGGAAAAAATGCTGGCATAGAACACGCCATGACGTGGGCGAAATATGGAGAGCTTTCGACCACGTACTCTCTCGGTGATTCAGATCCGTTCGATAAGTTTGTCATCAAAGTTGCCACCGATAAAAGATTCGGCACTCCCATGTTCAAAACAATTGGCGGCGCCTCAAAGTGCCCAGCAGAGCCAAATACCATGTGGAGAGAATCTGGGTTATACTGACGACTCAGGCGTCTCCTGGTATGAACAACAAATTCGTTTCCCCTCACTCCTCGGCACTTTTCGATGTTGTCATCACGAACGAATCGCCGTACCGAGAAAGGGTCGACTATGGTCTCATGATCATGAGCGGGGAGCAATACGTGGGTGATTTTGGCGGCAACATGCTCGACCTTAAATTCAGAATCAATGGCGAATACGTTCGACCGTATGGTGAGTTGTTACCGTTACGGAACATTGAATCTGTTGACAATGATGGCAATCTCAAATATACGCGTTTGGCTCTTGAGATTGAGAAAGGGAGATTTGGCCACGAGTACACGAGCGTCGGCTTGAAGTTGGTTTCCGAGTGCGAATCTGAAATCGCCAGGAAAAACGCGCTTTACCGCGACCCGTTGGCTTCCAACGATGCGTTCCTAGGTAATTTCAAGTGGGAGCGCGAATGCACAAAGGTTGATTGGGATGTCACCACATACAACAGATTCTTACACTACACCGCGAGCAAAACCACAGGTCCCTACATCAATATGACGCTGTTGAATCCAGATCCTCTCAATTTGTGGTCCAAAGATTACAAAGAAGGTGATACGAAGAAAACGAATCATTTGGTTCATCCTAACTTGGAATTCGTGAGAATCCAATGGAGAACTTTGGGCAAAGGCGAATGGATAAACGCGTGGGAAATGGTCGGAGAGGAGAAAAACATTTGGAAAAACGATATCGAAGATGTAGACGTCCACTGCGAGTCTGCGCGTGGGCAAGGATGTTCTTTCAAGTGGAACATCGAACGTCAATACTTCTTAAACGGACTGAAAGACGGCGAGTATGAGATAAGAGCGAAGGCGTTCTGCTCTGGCTATGACTCGTTCGCGCCAATGGAAGTAAAAGGGTCCGAAACGGTAGAGAACCTGCACCTCGTGGTTGATGTTGTTGCGCCAGTTGCGACAGAAACGTCGACATTGGATCATGCATTTAGAATTGATTACTCAGAACCAATAGTTTGCCCGCAACTCAGCACGGAACGCATGACATATGAAATCAAACTAGTTGAGACGTGTGCAGGCGATACGATTGAAGGTGGGGATATCGCGGTCAAGCATGTTTTCAAAGATTTTTCGTTTGTCTGCTTGATGGAAAAAGGCTCTCTCGTTGTGGAGTTCCCGCAAAATGCGAAAGGGGGAATGTACGAAGTTACGGTCAATGCCGCCGAGACTGGTCCAAAAATAATGGACGCCGGAGGTAATACCGCTCGAAAACAAACGTTTTCTACCACGATAGGTTGCAGCAACCTGGGCAACCGTGAAGGCATGATGAGTAGCGCCGCCAGAGCAGACACGGGCAAGGCATCGGCAAAGACAGAAAAGAAGCACGAGTTGACTGCTTCGACTCTCAAAACACATACACAACAACTTACCACAACACACAAAAAATCGTCGGCACTCGAACCTAGTCTTGGAGAAGCGGAGACGAAAGTTTTTGCTTCCTCTCCGTGGTTCGTTTCAACGCCGACGATATTTGTTGCAGTTGTCATCGCGACGCTTTCCCTGTACACCGTCAGGTTGGCGCGAAAACTTCGCATCTCTGAAGCCAAGGATATGAGCGAAGGCGACAGCATGTTACGTGGCATTGAAAATTTGCCGGAAAAAATGCATCATCACTCGTACGGCGCCATTTTATAAAATAGATATAACGTTGTAGCACACACTAGTACTAGTAAGTAGTACTAGTTATACCACCATAGTATTGGAAGAAACTAAAATTTTCAGATTTTCCCGCGCTCTGTTTCGGCTTTACCTCTTTTTATTTTTTTGCTTTTTTTGTTCTCTGTGATGGTGTTCTTTTCCTCCACTCCGTGTCGTCGCGATAAAAAGAGAATAGCACGGACCCACGCGCGCACACCAGAACACAGACGCATCATCCGTAACATGCAATACTCGCTGACGAAATCCTCCTCCTCGTTTCTCATCTCCAGACAGTTTCAATCCATCACGTTTTCGTCTTATTCGTGCAAGAAGAATTCACAAAAGTCGTCGTTGTCACCATCGTCGGGAAGAAAATCTTCGTCGCTGGTGACCAAAGCCGGTGCGGACGAAGACGAACTCATGCAAAAATTAATGGCCATGATTGGTGGCGGAGCAGCGTCCGGTGGTCGACCGCTTAAAGGACAAATGGTCGCGAAAGAAAACGCGATTAAAGGGAGAGACTCTGAGATGCGAGTGACGGAAGAGCATTACGTTTTGGTACGTGGATGACGTAGGATTTTTCCTTGTGTTCAAGAACAACAAAAAACATACGCGTGAGGGCGTGAGGCGAATTTATTTTCAATGTCGGACCGACTACATCTTTTATCATGACTTCTCATCTTTGCACGTGCGAATGAGCGTTTATACTAACTGACTCTTACATCATCTGTTTATTTATCAATACTCGATGCACAACACAGAGAGGAAACTCAATCAAATCGTTCCCTTCGAACGTGAAAACGTGCGTCTTTGCCACCGGGTGTTTCTGGGGCACCGAGAAGATGTTTTGGAGATTACCGGGCGTGTATTCCACCTCGGTTGGGTACGTCGGCGGGTACACGAAGAATCCGACGTACGAGGAAGTGTGCTCTGGTGCGACTGGGCACACGGAAGCAGTGCAAGTTGCCTACGACCCAACGGTTATTTCCTTCGCCGACTTGTTGGCCATGTATTTCACCAACCACGACCCAACGCAGGGCATGCGACAAGGTAACGATGCAGGCACGCAGTATAGGTCTGGTGTCTACTGTAAAGATAAAGAGC
>Ga0255743_10001755_pt1 | contig 18311 bp, 20 predicted proteins | sample 101ome_19_FD_179950 | JGI IMG/M metagenome (GOLD analysis project Ga0255743, IMG submission 179950) | Coastal salt marsh microbial communities from the Groves Creek Marsh, Skidaway Island, Georgia - 101405AT metaG (version 2) | ecosystem: Environmental > Aquatic > Marine > Intertidal zone >... | reverse complement strand
ACAGCCCGCTGCCCCATTTCCATGGGGCAGGAGAACGTTACAGGCCCGTCATCCCTGCTCACCTTTGGGCACAACCCTTCGAAGGCACCCACGCAAACGCACGCGCCCACCCCCACCGACTCGGGAAGTTTGTCTAGCGGGTGATGGTGTCTTACCGAGATGCTCGTTACGCAGCAGGCTCCGGAGTCGACGCGGTGGTCGCGTTCCAATCGCGAATACAGGAGACGAGGGTGATGATTCCGACGACCAACGCAACGATGGCCGGGAGCGGAGGCGATCCGCCTTCCCCGTAGCCCAGGTTGCTCAACGCTCCAACCGCGACGATCTGACTCAGGAACACCGCGACAACCGTGACGGCGCCGAAGCGAGCTCGTCCACGCGCCCGCTGGAGGCTCAGAGTGATGACGATGACCGACGCTCCCCAGACAGACAGGATTGAACCCCAGGCGACTTCTAGGCCGATAGCGATGTCGAGGGCCTGGCCATCGAGGTCTCCCCACTCAGCGACGGCGACGCTTTCCGCGCCAATCGCGTTCAAGGCTCCACCGAGGAGCCCCATGACGCCGAACACGATCAGCCACACGCGGGCATTGAAGAACTTCATGGTGCATCTCCCGTAGGTAGAGGGCTTACTACGCAGAGAGCATGGCAGTAAGGGTCCTCGCGTGGAGGGATCTTCGGTGCGTTTCTTGGAAATTTCTGTGCGTTTGTCCCCAACGAGACCAACGGGGCTGGCTCCTATGCTGCACTCATGAACGCTGTTGTTCGTCTCACGCTCGCCAGCGTTGTTCTTGGTATGGCACTTTCCGGGTGCAGCGACTCCCCCGACACCACGCGTTTGTGGATCGGGCCAGAGCGCGTGGAGTGTGAAGGTGTGGCTCCGATGATGTGCTGGCAGGTCGCCGAATCCGAGGACGGTGACTACCGGTTGTTCTACGACACGATCGAGGGTTTCGATTACCAAGAGGGGACGTCGTACGTGATCGACGTGTCCATCACCGAGGTGGAGAACCCACCAGCGGATGCCTCGAGCCTGCAATACACCTTGGTCGAGATCGTCGAAGAGAACTAGGCCGCTCGGCGACTAGGTCCAGCGTCAGCGTCGCCGCTTTTCGCGTACCCGCATCATGATGCGGAGCGGACTACCAGTGAAACCGAAGTCCTCCCGTAATCGACGCTCAATGAAGCGCCGATACCCGGCCTCGAGGAAACCCGTCGTGAACAACGCGAAGGACGGCGGGCCGACACCCACCTGCGTGCCGAACAAGATCCGCGGCTGCTTCCCGCCGCGCACCGGGTGGGGGTGGGCAGCCGTGAGATCGGCAAAGAACTTGTTCAACCTGCCCGTGGACACTCGTGTTTCCCATCCGGCGAGAGCATCGTCCAACGCGGCCGTGAGCTTGTCCATGTGGCGACCGGTCAATGCCGAGACGTTCACCCGCGGTGCCCATGCCACCATCGCCAGGTCGCGATCGATTTCTCGATCCAGATAGCGGCGTCGATCCTCATCGACCAGATCCCACTTGTTGAATGCGAGGACGACCGCGCGACCAGCGTCGATCGCCATCGACAGAATCCGAACGTCCTGCTCGCTGACCGGTTCGGAGGCATCGATCAAGACGATCGCCACCTCGGAACGTTCAAGAGCGGACTGAGTGCGCAAGGTCGCGTAGTACTCGTGCCCGGCAGACTGCTTGGCTTTGCGGCGGACACCCGCGGTATCGACGAACCACCACCACGTTCCCTTAATGTCGACGAGCTCATCAACCGGGTCAACCGTTGTCCCCGCGACATCGTCGACCACCACTCGTTCGCCACCAGCCAACTTGTTCAACAGCGAGGACTTTCCGACATTGGGACGCCCGAGCAGTGCAACCCGACGAGGACCGCCGTCGCGGCCGATCCCCTTCCCGGTCTCGGGGAGCATGCTGACTACAACGTCCAGCAGGTCTCCGGCGCGACGACCGTGCAGAGCGGACGTGGGAAACGGCTCGCCCAACCCCAGGGACCACAGCGATGCGGCCGCGAGTTCGGTGTCCGCGTCATCGGCCTTGTTCGCCACCACCAACACCGGAATGTCCGCCCGCTGCAGGACGCGCGCGACTTCGGTGTCCGCATCGGTCGCTCCGACGGTCGCGTCGAGAACGAACGCGACGGCGTCCGCTTCGGTGAGTGCGCGCTTGGCTTGCGCCGCGATCTGCGCACCCAAGCCGCGTGCGCGCGTGTCCCACCCGCCGGTGTCCATCACCAGGAAGTGCTTGCCGTTCCATTCGGCGTCGTAGGAGACCCGATCCCTCGTGACACCGGGGACGTCCTCCACAACTGCCTCACGTCGACCGAGGATTCGATTGACCAGGGTGGATTTCCCGACATTGGGTCGGCCAATGATGGCGAGGGTGGGAAGTTGAGCGGAGCCAGCAACCCGCTCCATGTCCGACAACTCAGCGTCGATATCTCCGAACTCCGCACGGGCGGCCGCCTGGGCGGCTTCGGCTAGTGCCGCATCCTCGCCGGCGTCGGATGACGTCATGGAGGCTTCATCGACCTGCCACATCGAGACGGAGTCGTCGCCGAACTCCTCGCTTCCCACCGACGGCGGGTAGTCACTGCTCACGACGACTCCCGGGAGTCCACCAGTATTTGGCGAGCCCACTCCCCCGCTGCTCGGGCACTCATGCGCGACACTTGATCGGTCATCAGGTGCTGCGGGAACGAGCGCAGTTCCCCCATGGTTAGCACGATCGGCGATTTGCGGGCCGGCGGGTCGGTGGGGCGTTTCGTTTCTGGGGCTGCAACGTGCACGGGAACCACCGGTGCTTGGCTACGCGCCAAGACGTACCCCAGGTCTTCCACCCCGATCGCACACACCGCTTCTCCCGAGCCCAGCAGGGCGATCGCACGGTCCACGATCTCGACGCCGACCTTCGTCACCGGCATGGCCAGATCTCCGGTGACCGACAGCAACGGTCCGGGCACCGCGGCTGGACCATCGGCCCACACGTGCACCGGCCGCGGTACCGCAGCTTTGATCACCGATGGGGCAGCGATGTTGTTCCAATCACACAAGATCAGCACCGGTCCGCGCGGTGGGATCGCATCGGGATTGACCGTGGAGATCCGGTAGGTCGATCGAAGCAGAGGGCCCACCAGGTTGCGGGCGTGCGCGGCGAGAGCGGCAGGCATCGCTCACCGGCCTTCTGGCGCGTCCCGCACCAGGGCGATGACCGCATCGACGACGTCGTCGAACGTCAGATTGGTGGTGTCGATCTCGATGGATCCCTCGGCCGGCGCCAGCGGGGAAATAGCTCGTGTGGTGTCTTTCGCGTCCCGGGCGCGCAGTGCGTCCTCGGTCGCCGACACCGATCCCGGATCGTCCACGTTGACCTCGGCGGCGCGACGTTGCGCACGGACGCTGGGGTCGGCGGTCAAGAACACTTTGATGTCGGCCTGCGGCAACACCACCGACCCGATGTCTCGACCCTCCACCACGATGCCGCTGCTGGCATGGGCGTGCTCGCGCTGCAGATCGACCATGCTCTGCCGGACAGCCCCCACGGCGCTCACCGCGCTCACCGCGCTGGTGACCAACTCGCCTCGAATCGCCTTCGCAACATCCACCCCGTCCACGCGAATGAACGGCTGGGCGGGGTCGGTCCCGGACTCGATAGCGGGCGCCGCATCCCCGGCCATCAGGGCGACGACGGCCTCGGTGTCGTCTGGATCGATTCCCCTATCCAGGACGGCCCAGGTGGCCGCGCGATACATCGCACCGGTGTCTAGGTAGGCGAGGCCGAGGCGCGAAGCGACTTCTTGACTGACCGATGACTTGCCGGAACCAGCCGGGCCGTCGATGGCGATCACTAGAGCAGGGGTCACGACCGGCAAGCGTACGCGGGCAGACACCTCTCTACGTTCTGACGTCGAACCCGGCCCGCTCCAAGCCCTCCACGAGCGCGTCACGAACCACCGGTTGAACAAAGAGATCCACCAGGCCACTCGGGCGCCCCAGGACGTGCTCGATACGAACGTCTTCCAAGTTCACGTCGAGATCTCCCGCTGCGACGAACAATCGGGCCAACTCCCCGGGCTCGTCTTTGACCATGACCGGCACAACCGCGTAGCGCGTCGCTGCTGCCCCGTGCTTGCCCGGCAAGCGCGAATGCCCGAGGTTTCCTTGATCCAGGACGTCCTCCAGGCCCGCGGTCTCGGCTTCGGGCGCCAGCGACGACACGGCGCGGTCGATCTGCTCGACCAGGCTGCTCAGCACTCCGGACACCGGGCCAGCGTTCGCTTCGAGAATCTGCATCCACAGATCAGTGTCGGAGGCGGCGATCCGCGTGGTGTCCGCCAAGCCCTGGCCGGCGATCTTGATTCGCTCGGCCGGTTCGCGCGTCAGCAGCGACGCCATCGCCGACGCCAAGACCTGAGGGGCGTGTGAGACGACGGCGACCGCCATGTCGTGCTCCGCCGGGTCCATGACCTCCACCGCCGCGCCGCAGGTGGTGATCAGGCGCCGCGTGCGGGCGAGGTGCTCCTCACCCTCGTGTCCAGTCGGGGTCATGATCCACAAGCGATCATCGAACAAGTCCGCTCGTGCCGCCGCCGGGCCGGAGATCTCCCGACCGGCCATCGGATGGCCACCCACGAGCCGCGCGTGGTCCGCCCCGAGACGGATCGCCTCGTCCAGGATGTGGCCCTTGACCGACGTCGTGTCGGTGATGGTGGCGGTGCCAAAGCGGCGCGACGCGTCCGCCATCTGACTCGCGGCGGCCGCCGGCGGCACCGCAACGACGACGATCGAAGGTTCATGATCGGTGAGCACCGATCCGGCGCCTCGGTACACGGCTTCTTGCAGGGCAGATGCGTCGGCGTCCTCGAGGGCGACGTCGACTCCCGCCCTGCTCAACGCCAGCGCGATGGATGTGCCGATCAAGCCGGTTCCCATGACGAGCACGGGGCCGTCGACGGCGGCGTGCTCGATCGCTTCCTCGCTCATGGTTGAAGGTCTTGGCGCAGTACTTCCGCGCCACGCAGATACACGTGCTGGATCTGATCCCGCGGCGTTGTTGTCTCCGCGTGCACGAGGATGCGGATGACCCGCTCGAGAGCCCCCGCCACGTCCATTTCCTGCGCACACATCAGCGGTGTGTCCACCAGGCCGAAAGCGCGGGCACCCGCGGCGGGAAACGCGCTGGTCAGGTCGGGTGTGCTGGTCAAGATGACGCTCACCACGTCCTTCACGGCAACGTTGTTGGTCTCCAACATGCGGCCGAGTAACTCCCCCACCGCGTCGGACATCTCGGCGGCGTCATCGTGCTCCAGGCACGTGGCTCCCCGGATACCACACATGCGAGGGGTGTTCATGGGTCCCGAGGGTACCGATCGCGGGGAAATCGAGTCGATCCCGTCACAGCCCGACAGCTGTGTAGAGGGATCGCAGTTGAGCGCCACGGACTTCGTCCACTTGCCCGGGCTTGAGGTTGCCCAACGAGATCGGGCCGATCGAGGTGCGCACCAGATCCAGAACCGGGTAGCCCACCGCGTCGAACATCCGTCGAACGATGCGGTTCCTGCCCGAGTGCAGCGTCACCTCGACCAGGCTTCGGTCGTCCAATCGCTGAATCACGCGCGCGCTGTCGCACACGATGGGGCCATCATCAAGGTCGACCCCCGAGCCGAGCGCGCGCATCGCCTGTTTACTGATGGCACCGTCAACCCGGGCCCGGTAGGTCTTCGCCACCTCGTGGCTCGGATGCATCAGTCGGTTGGTCAACTCACCATCGTTGGTCAACAACAATAGGCCCTCGGTTTCTGCATCGAGTCGGCCGACATGGAACAGTCGTTCCGACCGATCGGCGACCATGTCACCCACGCAGGGGCGTCCTCGATCATCGGACATCGACGTCACCACACCGCGTGGCTTGTTCATCGCGACGACCACGAGTCCCGGAGCCGTAGGCACGCGCTCGCCATCCACGTGGACCACGGCGGTGGCCGGATCCACACGCGAACCCAACTCAGTCACCACCACGTTGTCGACCTTCACGCGACCTTCGACGATCATCGCCTCGGCGGCCCGCCGACTCGCGATGCCCGCCTGCGCCAAGACTTTCTGAAGGCGGACTCCTTCTGATGGAGCCCCGGAGGATGGACCTGCTTCCGATGGATCCGTGTCCGATGGATCTGCTTGCGATGGATCCACGTCCGGTGACTCAGCCACCGACGGAATCCAAGACCTCCCCGAGGTCACCGAGGTCGGGAAGGTGCTCGGCGAGCGGCGGAAGCTCCTCCAGAGATGAAATGCCCAGACGTTCCAAGAAGTACGACGTGGTTCGGTACAAGATGGCGCCAGACTCACCTTCTTGTCCGGTTTCCTCGATCAGGCCTCGCGTGGTCAACGTCTTGATCACGCCGTCGACATTGACGCCGCGAACCGCGCTCACCTTCCCTCGCGATACCGGCTGTTGGTAGGCGATCACCGCCAGGGTTTCCAGGCTCGCCTGTGTCAACCGGGCTTGCTGACCATCGAGAACCCACCGTTCCACGAGCGGGCTGCACTCGGCCCGGGTGTAGTAGCGCCATCCTCCGGCTACCTCGCGCAGGTCAAAACCGCGACCTTGATCGGCGTACTCCTCGGACAGTTCACGCACCGTTGCCTCGACGGCCTCCACCGGAGTCTTGGTGGCTTCGGCAAGGGTCATGATGGACATGGGCTCGTCGGCGAGCATTAAGAGCGCTTCTACTGCCGCTCGAAGCGACGGGGCCCCCAGAGCGTCACTGTCCGTGGTGGCCTCGACTGTGTCCGTGTCGGCGTTGTTCGTATCGACAACGTCCGCATCGACCTCGTTCGCGTCGTCCATCTCTGCGTCCTGAGTCACCGATCGTTCCTTTCTGGCCCGTCCTGCGTTCGGGAAGCTTGGTGTTGCTGCTGATCAACATCGCGCTCGACGTCAAACTCGTCGGTGACGTCGACATCGCCCTCTTCGGAGCCAACCCACCGGATCGTCAGGTCACCCAACGGCGCGACTTGATCGAACAGCACGACGTGCTCTCGATACAACTCCAACAGGGCGAGGAAACGCCCCACCACAACCAAAAGCGAGTCGGCGTCAGACACCAGCGCACGGAACGTGGACGTTCGTGAGCGCCGAAGGCGATACACGATCACGGCAGCCTGCTCCCGCACGCTCACCTTGGGTACGTGCAGATGCCCGAGGCCTACGTGCTCCGCCTCCTTGGGCGCCATGGCCAGGGCCGCCATTGCCGCGAACTGATCGGCTCCCAAGCCGATCAACACTTCCGGAAGCAACGCCGCGAACTGCGGTTCGAGGGTGACGCTGCGAGGGATGCGCTTGCTGGCGTTGTCCATCTGATCGGCCAGCAGGCCGGCCACCTGCTTGTATGCGCGGTACTGAAGCAGGCGCGCGAACAGCAAGTCTCTGGCTTCCAGAAGGGCGAGATCCTCCTCGTCCTCGACCTCCCCGCTGGGGAGCAGGCGCGCCGCCTTCAAATCCAACAGCGTCGCCGCAACCACCAGAAAGCTCGACGCTTCGTCCAGATCCCAATCAGAACCCTTGGCCTTGATGTAGGCGATGAACTCGTCGGTTACCTCGTGCAGTGCCAGTTCGGTGACCTCGAGCTTGTGTTTTGCGATCAGCGACAGCAAGAGGTCGAAGGGGCCTTCGAAGTCGCCGACTTTCAAAGAGAAACCGCCCGCGGGTGCGGGCGCGCCAGAATCAGCATCTGCAAGCGCGACCGACTCCCCGGGATTGTCCGTGGAGATCGTCACCGGGCGAGGACTTCCCTCGCCAGTCGACGGTACGCCTCGGCACCGGAACTACTCGACGCGAAGGACGTGATCGGCTCACCCGCGACGGCAGCATCGGGGAACTTGACCGTGCGATGGATGACGGTACTGAACACCTGGTCCCCGAAGGCTTTGGTAACGGTCTCCAGGACCTCGCGGCTGTGCAAGGTCCTCGGGTCATACATCGTGGCGAGCACGCCGAGAATGCGCAGGTCCGGATTCAATCGACCCATCACCTTGTTGATGGTGTCCTGCAGCAGGGCAACGCCGCGCAGCGCGAAGTACTCGGTCTCCATCGGGATGATGACGTCACTACTGGCCGTCAAAGCGTTGACCGTCAACAGGCCCAACGACGGCTGGCAGTCGATCAGCACGATGTCGTAGTCGGCCACCACCGGCTCCAACGCTCGCTGGAGGGCGTACTCCCGGCCCACTTCCGACACCAGTTGGATCTCAGCTGCCGACAGGTCGATGTTGCTGGGCACGAGGTCCATGCCGGCGACCTCGGTTTGCACGAGCACGTCACCGAGATGGCAATTGGGGTCGGTCAACAGGTTGTAGACGGTCAGTTCCATCTCGTTCGGGTTGTAGCCCAGGGCGACCGAAAGCGCACCCTGCGGATCGAAGTCAACGAGCAGTACCCGGCGTCCATATCCGGCCAGTGCCGCACCCAGGCTCACCGTCGAGGTGGTCTTCCCCACCCCGCCCTTTTGGTTCACCATCGAGATAACGCGCGCCGGGCCGTGCGAGGTGACCGGATCTGGCGCCGGGGGCTCGCCACCGGAGCCAACGGTGGCCGAAGGTTCCTGATCGTCAGTCATCGGCGTCCTTCCATCTCGCCGTGAGCCTACTGCGCGCGAGGGTGGCTGGCGGCGTACACCTCGCGCAGCGAGTCGGCCGTCACCAGGGTGTAAATCTGGGTCGTGGTCACCGACGCGTGACCAAGGAGCTCCTGCACCACCCGGACGTCGGCCCCACCCTCCATCAGGTGGGTGGCGTAGGAGTGACGCAGCGTGTGGGGGCCCACCTCATCGGTGATTCCGGCCGCCTGCGCGCTCGCCCGAACCACCCCCCATGCCGCCTGGCGGGACATCCGGGCACCGCGGACGCCGAGGAACAACGCCGCGCCCGGTCGGCGCTTGGCGGAACCGGCGGCTGCCAGGGCCGGCCGGCCTCGGGTCAGGTAGGCCTCGAGGGCGGCGAGGGCGGCCTCACCGAACGGCAAGCGTCGCTGCTTGCTGCCCTTGCCGGTGACGACGACGGTGCTGGCGTCGAGGTCCACGTCGTCCACGTCCAGGCCGACCACTTCGGATATTCGAGTCCCGGTTCCGTACAGAACCTCCAACAGCGCGCGATCCCTCGACCCGACGGCGGTGGCCGGGTCCTGCGTGGCGCCGATCATCGCTTCGATGCTCGCGTAGGGCAGGGCTTTAGGTAAGCGTCGAGGGATGGACGGCGGTGCCACCTCGGCTGCGGGATCCGACAAAGACCACCCCTCGAGGACCGCGAACTTGTGGAAGGAACGCACCGCGACGACCACCCGCGCGGCGCTCGAGGCACTGAGGGTCGACTCCTCGGCCACGCCGTTGGCTTTCGGGTTCCGTAGGGATGCAGCGAATCGTGCAACGTCCTGAGACTCGACCTCCTCGACGAGCGCAATCTCGATGGATCGACACCAGCGTGAGTAGCGAGCCAAATCACGCTTGTACGCGGCGACGGTGTTCGCGGACAGTCCCCGTTCCACGCTCACGTGGTCGATGTACCCGGCGATGGCGTCATCAACAGAGATTGCCGTCATAGGGGTCGCCGCAGACTAGGCCAGCACCTCGGCTACCGGAACGTACGGAAGGTCAAAGGCCTCGGCCACGGCTTCGTACGTCAAGGAACCTTCGTGCACATTCAGCCCAAGCGCGAGTGCTGCGTCGTCGGCCAGGGCCTGCCTCCAGCCCTTGTCGGCGAGTGCGACGGCGTACGGGAGGGTCACGTTGGTGAGCGCGTACGTGGAGGTGTGTGGAACGGCACCCGGCATGTTCGCGACGCAGTAGAACACCGAATCGTGTACCCGGTACGTCGGGTCGTCGTGCGTGGTCGGACGAGAGTCCTCGAAGCACCCGCCCTGGTCGATGGCAATGTCGACGAGCACCGATCCGGGCTTCATGCGAGAGACCAACTCGTTCGAGACCAGCGTCGGCGCCTTCGCACCCGGAACCAGTACGGCCCCGATCACCATGTCTGCGTCGAGCACGGCGCGCTCGACCTCGAAAGCGTTGGACGCCACGGTTTGCATGTGCCCCTGGTAGATGGCATCCATCTGCCGTAGTCGCGCGATGTTCTTGTCCAGCAGCAGTACCTCGGCTTGCATGCCGAGTGCGATCGCGGCGGCGTTCATGCCCGACACACCCGCACCGATCACGACCACTTTCGCGGCGTACACACCCGAGACGCCACCCATCAGCACCCCACGCCCACCATGGGCGCGCATCAGAGCGTGCGAGCCGACCTGAGGTGCGAGTCGTCCGGCCACCTCACTCATCGGCGCCAACAGCGGAAGACTCCCGTCGGGCAGTTCGACCGTCTCGTACGCGATCGCGGTAGCACCGGCGCGCAATATCGCGTCGGTGCATTCGCGCGAGGCCGCCAAATGCAGGTAGGTGAACACCACCTGACCGGCGCGGATCCGGTGGTACTCCTCGGCGACCGGCTCCTTAACCTTCAACACCATCTCGGCGTCGCCCCAGACATCATCGGCCGTGTCACGTAACTGAGCGCCGGCGGCGACGTACTCCGCGTCGGATATCGAGGATCCCAGGCCGGCACCGGACTGCACGAGGACGTCGTGACCATGCCGAGTGAGTTCCATCGCACCCGCCGGGGTGATCGCGACCCGGAATTCGTTGTTCTTCACCTCCGTGGGAACACCGATACGCATGCCGCCTCCTTATGCGTCAGGGCGGGCTACACCGCCCCTGCCCGTTGTTGTCCAGGATCAGATTAGACCCGGCGAACCCGGGAATTGGCCTCAAGCCAGGCACGGGCATTCCACGGATCATTCGCCGGCCGCAGGTCCCCCTCATCTCGGCTGGGAAGCGCCGCGAGGGCCAAGATCCCCGCCACCGCGGACGGACTGCCCACCCGGCCGTGCAGCACAAGGTCCACCGCCTCGGCCAGGGGTACCCAGGCTTGCGGCAGGTGCGCCTCCTCGGCTTCTCCTGTGTGCGGGCGACCGGCCGGCAGGGATTCCAGGTCGCGGGCGAGGAAGACCCGGATCGCTTCGCTGGAGCCGCCCGGTGAGTTGAACAGGTCCACCAGGACGTTCCACTGCGACGCCCGCACGCCCGCCTCCTCCGCTAGTTCGCGCTTGGCTGTCTGCAGCGCTGATTCCCCCGCCGCATCGAGCAGGCCCGCCGGTGGCTCGAACATGTACATGGCGACGGGATGGCGATACTGACGAATCAGCAGAATCCGATCTTCATCGTCGAGCGCGATGACCGCGACCGCCCCCGGATGGATGATGACGTCGCGCGTCGCCTCGTGGTGACCGAACCCGACACGGTCACGGACAACGGACCACACGCGACCCTCGAATTCCTCGGTGCGCTCGATGACGGGATGTGAATCGTCCGACGAATCGGCGACAGCGCCCGACCACATCTCCTCGGGTCGAGGAAGACCTTCCGGTGGCATCGTGGGTTACGACACCGGTGCTTGCGAGTGATCCTCGGCCGACGCCGATGCACCGTGATGCCGCACTATCGCGGCCTCGATCAAGGCGGCGAACAACGGGTGTGCACGGGTCGGGCGAGAACGGAACTCCGGGTGGGCCTGAGTGCCGACGTAGAAGGGGTGCGTGTCCGCAGGTAATTCGACGTACTCGACCAGGCGCCCATCGGGTGACGTACCGGAGAAGACCAGGCCGGCTTCTTCCAGGGCGGGGCGGTAGGAGTTGGCGACCTCGTACCGGTGGCGGTGCCTTTCATCAACGTACGGTTGTCCGTAGGCGGCCTCCGCTTGACTTCCCGCCAGCAGCTTCGCCGGATACAAGCCCAGCCGCATCGTTCCGCCCATGTCGCGATCACCCGAGACCACATCACGCTGATCGGCCATCGTGGAGACGACCGGGTGGGGTGTGGACTCGTCGAACTCCAACGAGTTCGCTCCCTCCAGACCCGCCACGGTGCGGGCGAATTCGATCACCATGCACTGCAGACCCAAACACAATCCCAAGGTCGGCACGCCGTTCTCCCGGGCGTAGGTGAGTGCCCCGAGTTTGCCTTCGATCCCCCGCACCCCGAAACCACCGGGAACGCAGATTCCATCGAGGTCGGCCAGGTTGCGCGCTGCACCCTCCGGCGTCGCACACTCGTCGCTGGACACCCACCGAAGGTGCACTTTGCAGTCGTTCTGGAAGCCGCCCGCGCGAATGGCTTCGGTGACGGACAGGTACGCGTCCGGCAGATCGATGTACTTACCGACCAAACCGATCGTGACTTCACTCGAGGGGTTGTGCACGCGGCCCAGCAGGTCATCCCAACCCGTCCAGTCCACATCACGGAACGGCAGATCGAGGCGGCGCACCACGTATGCGTCGAGGCCTTCACTGTGCAGAACCTTCGGGATGTCGTAAATGCTCGGGGCGTCGACGGCGGCCACCACCGCTTCGGCGTCCACGTCGCACATCATCGAGATCTTCCGCTTGATGCTCGTGGGAACCGGACGATCCGCCCGCAGGACAATCGCATCGGGCTGGATGCCGATATTTCGCAAGGAGGCGACCGAATGCTGCGTCGGTTTCGTCTTCAACTCTCCCGACGGACCGATGTAAGGCAGCAAGGACACGTGCAGGAAGAAAACATTGTCACGACCCACCTCGTGACGGATCTGCCGAACTGCCTCCAGGAACGGCAACGACTCAATATCTCCGACGGTGCCCCCGACCTCGGTGATGACGACGTCCACGTCCGATCCGGCCATCCGGCGAATCCGTGCCTTGATCTCGTTCGTGATGTGCGGAATCACCTGCACGGTGTCGCCGAGGTACTCGCCGCGGCGTTCCTTCGCGATGACGGTGGAGTACACCTGACCCGTGGTGACGTTCGCCGATCCGAGCAGGTCGGTATCCAAGAAGCGTTCGTAGTGCCCGATATCTAGGTCTGTTTCCGAACCGTCGTCGGTGACGAAAACCTCTCCGTGCTGGAACGGGTTCATGGTTCCGGGATCGACGTTGAGGTAGGGATCGAGCTTTTGCATCGTGACGCGCAGACCGCGCGCTTTCAGGAGATTTCCTAGCGACGAAGCCGTCAGCCCCTTACCCAGCGACGACGCCACACCACCGGTGACGAAGAGATGTTTGGTTTCCGAGGAGGAGGAACGGGGCATATCCACGGAAGACCAGACTACCGCGCCCGTTACGTCGGCGCTGCCACACCTCGCGGCGCGCCGTCCTCCCGCTCGCGCTTGGCTACTTCCAGCAGTTCTTGTGCATGCGCCGCGCCGGTGGACGACCCTTCGAGGCCGCTGAGCATCCGGACCAGCTCGGCGACCCGCTCGTCGCCGTCAACGCCGCGCACACTCGCCGCTGTCACGGCACCGTTCGAGCCCTTCTCCACCACAAGATGATGATCGGCAAACGCCGCGACTTGCGGAAGGTGGGTCACCACGACCACCTGCGTGGACGCCGCTAGGCGCGCGAGTCGCCGACCCACTTCGACCGCAACCGCGCCGCCCACTCCCGCGTCGACCTCATCGAAGATCATCGTGGGCGTCGGGGCGTTATCGGCCAGAGCAACTTCGAACGCGAGCGCCAAGCGCGACAGTTCGCCGCCCGAGGCACCTTTGCCGATGGGGCGCGGATCGGCTCCCGGGTGCGGGGCGAGCACGATGCGCACGTCGTCTGCGCCGTGCGGATGCAGATCGGCAACATCGGTCGATACCTCTGCATGGATGCGGGCTTGTGGCATCGCGAGATCGTGAAGTTCTGCCTCGACGCGGCCAGCCATCGTGGCGGCGGCGTCCCGACGGCACTGGGACAGAACATCTGCTGCTTCCCGCGCCTGCTCGGCGAGGAGTTCCTCGCGGCCGGCGAGTGCCTCAACCCGCTGCGACCCACCGCCGACGGCGTTCACCCGGGCTTCCGCCTCGGCTCGCCACTGCAACACGTCCTCCACCGTCGCGCCATAGGACTTACACAGGGCCTTCAGTCGAGACCGCCTCTCCTCCACCCAGGCCTGACGCGCCGGATCCGCATCAAGGTTGCGCCGGTAATCGCTGAGTTCGGCATCGATGTCGGCGATCTCGGTGGCCGCGTGCGACAGGCGCACCCCGAGCTCGCGCAGGCGATCGTCGACGTCGGCCATCGACGCGAGGTGCTCCCCGGCGCGGGAGATCATGCTGATCACCGACGAGGTGTCGATGTCTTCTCCCTGGCCGCTGAGCAGGCTACGCGCGCTGACGGCAGCGTCACGAAGCCCGCCGGCGTGCTCCAGCACCGCCGCCTCCGCGTTTAACGCATCGTCCTCGCCGCGTTCTGGTGCCACCTCGTCGATCTCCGCGATCCCCAAGCGAAGCAGGGTCGATGTCCTTTCACTTTCCGACAACGACGCCCGCAACAGTGACAGCTCTTGTTCGACGTCTTTCCACTCCTGCCACACCGCTTGGTACGCCGTGAGGGCCTCGAGCACCCGGACACCGCCGAACCGATCCACAAGGTCACGCTGCGCAGCGGCCTGTCGCAGACGCGCCTGATCAGCCTGTCCGTGCACCGAGACAAGAACAGACCACACCTGCGTCAGGGCGGAGACGGGCACCGGACGACCCGAGAGGTGCGCCCGCGACCTACCGTTTCCCGACACCGTGCGACGAGCGATGAGAGCGTCGTCTTCGATGTGGACACCGAGGTCCTCGAGCACGTCGCCGAGCAGTTGCTGACGTTCCTCGTCGACCGTGACGACGGCGTCGACTTCGGCCTGCTCGCCGGATTCCCGCAACTGTCCAGACTCCGCTCGAGCGCCGCGCAGCAGTTCGATACCCGACAGGATCATCGTCTTGCCGGCCCCGGTCTCACCGGTGATCACCGTCAACCCGGGACCGAGGTCCACCTGAGCATCGGCGATAACCCCGATGCCCTGGATGCGCAGCTGTTCGATCATTCGCTACTGCTCACGGGCGCTGACGCCCACGCCAACCGTCGACAGGCAGATCGAACTTCGCCACCAGACGATCGGTGAACGGCGCTGGTGCCAGGCGGGCGAAGCGCACCGGTTGCTCATCGGCGGAGACGACGAGCCGATCACCGGGCAGAACATCGATAGTCCGGCGTCCATCGGCCCACAAAACGGCTTGCGACTCCGGCTCCAGATCGAGCGCGATCGCACTGCTCGGGGACACCACCAGCGGCCGCGCGAAGAGTGCATGGGCGCTCAGGGGCACCACGAGAAGAGCGGCAACCTCCGGCCACACCACCGGCCCACCCGCGGAGAACGCGTACGCGGTGGATCCCGTAGGCGTCGCGCACACAACACCGTCGCACCCCCACCGGGACAACGGTCGACCATCAACTTCGACCAGGACGTTGATCATGCGCTCCCGAGTGCCCTTCTCCAGGCTCACCTCGTTCACCGCCCACGTTCCCCCGACAATGGTGCCCTCACGAAGAACCGACACGTTCAACCGCGTGCGCTCCTCGACGGACCACCGGCGCTCAATCAACGACTCAACGACGAACGTGACGTCCTCGGGTTCCGCCTCGGCGAGAAAACCGACATGGCCGAGATTGACCCCCAGCAACGGTGTTCCGGGTTCGGCGAGCTCTGCAGCCCGCAGGATGGTTCCGTCGCCGCCGAAGACCACGACCACATCGGCCCCCACCCGACCCCCGGAGGGATCGGCAGACAGATCCGACGGAACTGGATCGATCCCCTCGGTGGACGTCATATCGAGTGCCTCGATGTCCTCCGTCACACCGCTGATGTGGGCGCCCGACTCCAGGAGCGCCTCGACGACCGAGCGGGCCACCGGGCGTGCGTCGGCGTTCGCCGTGTTCACCACCACGAAGACGCGCACCGGTGTGGACGCCGTCATTGCGGACCCTCCTGCACTGCCCGGGCGATCGCCGACTCGATCTCGGCCGCTGACAAGCCAGCCGACAAGCCAGCTGAGACTCGATCCTCACGCTCCATAGCGCCATCATGCTCGTTCGGCTCGGCCGCGTCACCGCCGACCTTGCCCATCCACAGGAAGTACTCGACATTTCCTTTGGGGCCGGGAAGCGGACTCGCGGCGACCCCGAAGATCGCGAGTTTCTCGGCCTGGGCGGCCGAGACCACGCGGGCCACCGCCTCGCGTCGAAGGTCCGGGCTAGTCACCACTCCCGAGCCGACACGTTCCTTGCCCACCTCGAACTGCGGCTTGACCATCAGGACGAGGTTCGCCGCGGGTGCGGCCACGGTCACCAGGGCCGGCAGGACGGCGGTGAGCGAAATGAACGACAGGTCAGCGACCACGAGGTCTGGCGGGTAGGGCAGCGCATCACGCGAGGCGTCGAGGTGTCGAACGTTCGTGCGCTCGAGGACCGTCACCCGATCGTCAGATCGCAACGACCACGCCAACTGCCCATACCCGACATCGACGGCGATCACGTGGCGAGCACCCCGCTGCAGGAGAACCTGGGTGAAGCCACCGGTCGAGGCTCCGGCGTCCAGCGCATTCGCGTCCCTGACGTCGAGACCGAACGCCTCCAGAGCTCCGGTCAACTTGTGGGCGCCTCGGGAAACGAAATCCGACCCGGGTTCGGCGACCAGTTCGATCGGGGCCGCATCGTCCACCTGGGTCGCGGCTTTCGTTGCGGTAACTCCCGAGACGCTGACGCGGCCCCCCTCGATCGCGGCCCGGCCTTGCTCGCGTGAGGAAACCAGGCCTCGGCGCACCAACTCGGCGTCTAACCGACGTCGGGTCATGACGGACTCCTACCCGGACGCCTCGTCCTCGGCTACCAAGCCGTTGAGCGTTGCCCGAAGAGCGCTCTCTACTTCTTCGAAAACACCCACATGCTGTGTCACGTCGGTGTCGGCGAGTGCATGCAAGGAATCGAGTGCGCCGTCGACGTCGGCGTTGCCGGTGGGCTCCCAGACCGGGAGCACGGCATCGGGAGACGGCGTTACCTCCGGCGCCACTACCTCGTCGACGACGAGAACGTCATCGTCCGAAAGAGCGTCGGTCAAAGCGTCATCGCCCGAGACACCTTCACCTAGGCGTCCTGATCAGGAGCCGAATCCCACTCGCCCGACGTCATTCAGGGACCACCTTCTTCTTCACCTTCGGCGCCGGCGTTTCGTCAGCGCCGGCGGACGGTGCCTCAGACGCGGTCGACGGTGCGTCGGCTCCGCTCTCCAAACGCTCCACGCGCGCCCGCAATGCGGCGAGTTCGTCTTCGCGGACGAAACCTAGACGGCCGACCGCCCGATCCACTTCGGTGCGGATCATCTCCATGAGCGCTTCGCGGTTTTGCTGCGATGTCACCAGGAGATCATCAGCGATGTCCTGCACCGACTCCATGGCATCGGAGGACTTGCCGGTCCATTGCATGCCCTGGTTGACCAATGCCGACGCCGCATCGCGCGCCTTCGCCGCAGTCACCTCGGTCAGACCGGTGGCTAATTGCACGTAGCCCTTCAACGCGTCCATCACCATTGCCGCCTCCTTACGTTCCAGCCTAGTGCGCCAGCAACGCCGTTCCGTGGCATCGATCGTTCCCTGGCGAAACAGTTACGGGTGACGCAGGTCATCGGCAAGCGCGCTACACGCATTGACCAGCGCCGGATCACTCTCTGACAGCGGCTCGATACCTGCCCAACTCCGAGCCAGCAGCCGCCGCACCTCTCCCAGAGCCCCGCCACCCGCCGCCTCGGTGTCGGCGATGCGGGCACCGTCCACGGTGTCGGCCAGTGCCCGAAGATCCGCAGCGAGGTACGTGGGTCGAAACTCTGGGTCGACCGACACCAACGTTGCGAGGTCTCGCGCCTGCACCACCCCGGTGAGGACCAACAGGGATTCCATGCCCGCTCGATTCGCCCCGCGAATATCGGTATCGACGCGATCACCGATGACGAGCGGCGTGCCTGCTGCTAATCGCTGGGCCGCTACCTCGAAGAGCAACGGTTCTGGCTTACCGGTGACGGCGTCGGGTTGCCGACCGATGGTGGCACTTAGCGCGGCAACGAGCGCCCCGTTTCCTGGCGCCAGCCCCTGCTCGGTCGGCAGGCTCGTATCCGGGTTCGTGGCCACCCAGAGCGCTCCGGATTGGATCGCGTACCCGGCGTTGGCGAGGTCGCTCCAACACACCTCCATGCCCAAGCCTTGAACGACGGCCACCGCGTTGGGGTCGGGTTCACGAACGGGGACGAACCCTGCTTCGAGCAAAGCGTGGTCGATGCCCGCTCCACCGACGACATAAACGCGCGCCGATGCCGCGACGTCGTGCTGGGCGAGGAACACAGCGGCGCCCTGCGGA
>Ga0255743_10001745_pt1 | contig 18374 bp, 14 predicted proteins | sample 101ome_19_FD_179950 | JGI IMG/M metagenome (GOLD analysis project Ga0255743, IMG submission 179950) | Coastal salt marsh microbial communities from the Groves Creek Marsh, Skidaway Island, Georgia - 101405AT metaG (version 2) | ecosystem: Environmental > Aquatic > Marine > Intertidal zone >... | reverse complement strand
GATCTGAGGCAAAAATCAGCGCTTCAATTATGGCGGCGCAATCTTGCAGCGGTGACAACATCGTCATCTTAGTCTCTAACCTTCATATATAACGGCGCAAAATGATTGTCTTGGCGCAGTCTTAGCACGCCTTCGCGTGCCAATTCCAGTGATGCGACAAAATGCGACGCCGTTGCCGATCGCAAATCCATTGGTGATTGCAGGCCGGTTGGCAGGAAATGCTGCAAAACCGTCCAATTCGGGCTTGATCCAATAAGGTTGCGCAACCGCTTTGCCGCCTCTTCAACCGAATAAAGCCGGGTCGAGGCAATGGTCAGTGTTTCGGCATCTTCGGTTGAACGAATATCGCCATAGCATGATAACAATTCATAAAGTGATGCTGTCCAGATCGCTTGGCTGGTATTGGCAAATTGTTCGGGGGCGCCGCGGGCAAATCGTTGTTGCCCCAGTTTAGGCATTGATGACAGGCGTTTAGCAGCTTGCTGCATGGCTTCGAGCCGCAAAAGCTGATAGCGCAGCGCATCCGCCATATCGACCATTTCTTCGGCTTGCTCGGGCTCAGGGTCAGGCAATAAAAGCCGCGATTTCAGATAGGCAAGCCATGCCGCCATCACCAGGTAATCGGCAGCAATTTCCAGATCGAGTTCACGAACATTATTCACAAAGCTGAGATATTGTTCGGCCAATGGCAAAATAGCGATTTTGGTCAAATCGACCTTTTGATCACGTGCCAGTTTCAGCAACAGATCAATCGGCCCCTCAAAACCGTCAAGATTAACGAAAAGCGCCAGCTGTTTTGGCCGGTCTATGGGGCTTTCATCGGCGGTGAATGTGTCTTGGAGGTCGGTCATAATCGCTGTAATAACGCCAGTTCTAATTTGGTTTGAGATTTTGGGGCTCGCCCCTGAATTACGGGCTTGGCGCGGTATATTTCCGCAAGAAACAATCCTGACCCGACCGCCGCAAAACGCCGCAAATCTTATCGGCATCAGGGCGCGGCAAAGGGGCGCTGACAATGCGATAGAAAATACCGTTACTGCCGGTATCAACCGACATCGTTTCAAGATCGGCATCTTGCAGGCGCGTTTTATGTTTTTGTGACAAAATTTTGGCCATTTCAGTGGCTTTTTCTGCATTACGAAACGCGGCAAGCTGGATCATATAAAGCGGCTCATCACCTTCAATTACGATCACCCGCTTCTTGATCTTTGAAGTGGTGTCTTGATCGGGCTTGGCCGATGCAGGCTTTGCCGCAGCCGGTTTGCTTGGCTTGTTACTGGTCTTGGTATTGGCCGCTATTTTGGTGTCTGCCTCAGCTGAATCTTCAACTGTTGCGCCATTGACCGTTGCATTTTCTGCTACAGGTTTTGGTGCAGGCTTTGCTTTTGGTAGAAGCTCTTTGGCCGCGTCTTCACTGGTTGCTATGGGTGGTTCCAAAATTGTTTTTGCTGCGGTTTCAGCTTCGGCAACCGGCGGTGGTTCGGGGCTTGGCGAAGTAGGCCGCAGCGTTTCGGTTTGATTATCGGCTTTGTTGCCGCCTTTCAGGATATCAACAACAAGCAAATCTTGATGATCGACCGCCTCACCGCCCGGATCCAAAGGCTTAACCTTGATCGGCGCGTCAATCGCTTTGACCACCGTAATATCGGTAACGGTTTTTGAAATCAGGCTTGGCAGCAGAAAATAGGTGGTGCCACCAACAATGGTGATGATGCTGGCAAGGATGGCAAACCACCCCCAATTGACGCCGCTAACCTGTTGGTCTTCATCGCTCATTTTGCACTCTACATTTCTTCTAATGCTTTAATTGATAACACATTTAAGCCGGTTCGAATAACGAAACTTGTTGCTTGGACAAGTTGCATTCGGGCGGCTGTCGTTGCCGCATCATCATCAAGGATAAAGCGCAATGATGGGTTTTCCCGACCCGCATTCCATAATGAATGGAACCGGCTTGCAAGATCGACAAGATAAAAGGCGATCCGATGCGGTTCATGCGCGCTGGCGGCTGATTCAACCAGCTTTGGCCAGCCAACCAGCATTTTAACGACAGCCAGTTCGGCAGGGTCGGTAATCAGGTTCAGATTTGCCGTTTCGGGGATTGTCCGGTCTTTTTCAAATTGCCGAATAACCGAACAGGCGCGGGCATGTGCATATTGAACATAAAAAACCGGATTATCGCGTGATTGCTCGGTTACTTTTGCAAAATCAAAATCTAAGGTTTGATCATTGCGCCTTGTGAGCATGATAAACCGGATCACATCAGCACCAACCGCCTCGATCACATCTTCAACGGTAACAAATGTGCCAGCGCGTTTTGACATTTTGACCGGCTGCCCATTATCCAGCAAATTCACCAGCTGGCATAGTTTGATATCAAGCATGTTCTGCATGCCCGATAAAGCGGCAACCGCCGCGGTCATGCGCTTGACATAGCCGCCGTGATCAGCACCAAAAATATTGATTAAGGCACCGCCGGTTCGTTCAAGCTTGTCGAGATGATAGGCAACATCGGCAGCAAAATAGGTCCATGTTCCATCGGATTTTTGCAAAGGCCGATCCGTGTCATCGCCAAATTCGCTGGCTTTGAACAGCAATTGTTCGCGCGGTTCCCAATCTTCCGGCTCTTTGCCTTTTGGGGGCTGCAAAACACCTTGGTAGAGATGGCCGTCTTGCTGCAATTTATCAACTGCGCGCCCAACCGCCCCCGAATTCACAAGGACGCGTTCTGATGAAAACTGATCCATTTTGATGCCAAGTGCCAAAAGATCGGTTTTGATCCCCTGCATGATGGCGTCAATGGCAAAGCTGCGGACGGGCTCAAGCCATTCGGCTTCAGGCTTATCAAGATAGAGTTCGCCATCACGGGCGACCAATGCTTGCCCCACATCTTTAAGATAAAGCCCGGGATATAGACCAGCCGGAATAGCACCGATATCACGGCCAAGCGCTTCGCAATAGCGAAGATAGGTCGACCGCGCCAAAACATCGACCTGCCCACCAGCGTCATTAATGTAATATTCGCGCGTGACGTTCCAGCCGCAAAATTCCATCAATCCGGCAAGCGCATCACCAATCACCGCACCGCGGGCATGGGCGGCATGTAATGGGCCGGTTGGATTCGCCGACACAAATTCGACATTCACCGGCTCGCCTGCCCCAATGTTACTTTTGCCATAAGTCAAATCAGCAGCAAGGATATCGGCGATTTCGCGCGTCCATAGACGTGATTCAATGCTGAGGTTCAAAAAGCCCGGACCGGCAATATCAACGCTGATCACCCCGTCAATTTTTGCGAGTTCACCAGCAAATAAGGTAGCAAGATCACGCGGCGATTTACTCGCCTGTTTGGCCAAAACCATCGCCGCATTTGTGGCAAGATCGCCATGACTTTCATCGCGCGGCAACTCAAAGACAACACGGCTTGTATCAATATCGCCAGATAGTAAATCGGCGGAAACAAGCTGGTTGATGATGGTTTGAAATTCAACTTCAAAGAAGGAAAAAATATTCATGAAATCGGGTCTTTTCTCTATCCGCAAACAGGATCTATCGTAAAATGGGGCCAAGATCGAAAAGCCGTTCATGTTCGATAATGGCATAGCGGTCGGTCATCGAGGCAATATAGTCGGCGATAATACGCGCCCGATCGTTATTTGTCATATCGCTCAGGGCTTTTCCACCACTAAATTGCCAGTCGCTTGGCAATGTGTTGGGTTCGGACATAAACAAATCAAACAGATCTGTCACCACCCGTTTTGCCTTACTTGTCATCCGGTTCACTTTATAATGCCGCCACATGTTTTTGAATAGAAACCCGCGCAAGGTTTCCAGATCAGCCGCCATACCCGATGAAAAGCTGATCACTGGCGTTTTGTGATTGCGGATATCATCTGCATGTTTGGGCTGCAATGCCGCCAGATTGCCAGCCGATACGCCAAGCATATCCTCGACAAAAACCGAAATTAACCGGCGCACCAATTCATGGGTGATCCGGCCTAATTCTAAATCGCCATAATTTTTTTCGATATCTAGCAACGCCTTTCCCACCTGTGGCAATGGCCGTATATCGTCAATGTTAAACAGGCCGGCACGAAGCGCATCGTCAAAATCATGTGAAAGATAGGCAATATCATCGGCCAGATTTGCCAATTGCGCCTCGGCTGATGAATGGCGCTCGAGTTGCAAATCCATATTTTTATCAATGGCGATAATGGCTGGGCGAAGCGTGGTGCGATCTTTGATGGCGCCGTGATGCTTTACAACACCTTCAAGCGTTTCCCATGACAGGTTCAAACCGTCGAAACCGGCATAGCGCTGTTCAAGCTGGGTTAATACCCGAACCGTTTGTTCATTATGGTCAAAACCGCCATGATCGGCCATGAGCCGGTCAAGCGCGTCTTCACCAGCATGGCCAAAAGGCGTATGACCCAAATCATGCGCAAGCGCCACGGCTTCGGCCAGATCATCATTCAGCCCAAGCGATCGTGCCATCGATCGTGCGATCTGCGCCACCTCGAGTGAATGGGTCAGACGCGTCCGAAAATAATCGCCCTCATGATAGACAAAGACCTGTGTTTTATGTTTTAGCCGCCGAAATGCGCCTGAATGGATGATGCGGTCACGGTCACGCTGAAATGGTGTACGGCTGGTTGGGGGTTGATGTTCCTGCTCATCCAGAAAACGGCCACGGCTTGCCGGCCCATGACAGGCATAGACCGCTAGGGTACGATGTTCGATATTTGCAGTCACATTGCACCTGCTCATTAATGTGCCTTGGCATGGTCACCAAAACCGATGGCTGGCAATGCCATTGGCGGGTATCCCTGCCTAGATTTCCAGATCAATGTAGGCGTTGCCGCAAAAAACCGCAATCGTTGCGCAGGGCAATCACGCGTGTTTAATGTATTGGCTTGTCTGTTGACCTTGATTTGCGGTTAATCTAGGGCCATATTCATGCAAGTGAAAAGCAATCAGCAACAGGCAGCCCAATGAGCGATCAAAGCAATCTGGAAACCAGCGCAACCGCCGCGATACAGCCAAATGCTGGCGTATTCGGCCTAAGCTTGTCAGCTGCTGAACGCATTACGCAAATGCTAAGCGACGAACCTGAGGGCAGCTTTTTCCGCGTTGCGGTGCTTGGCGGCGGCTGTTCGGGCTTTCAATATGATTTCAGCATCGATCAAACGCGTAATGATGTTGACATCGTATTCACCGCGCATGGGGTGGATGTGGTCGTTGATGATATGTCGATCGAGTTGATTGATCATGCCGAACTGGATTATGTGCAGGATTTGATGGGGTCATATTTTGCCGTGACCAATCCGAACGCAACCGCATCTTGCGGCTGCGGCACGTCTTTTTCTGTTTAACCATCATGCGAATTGCCAGCTGGAATGTGAATTCAATCAAGGCACGGCTGGATATTGTAACCGGTTGGCTTGCCACTGATCCGTGCGATGTCTTGCTGATTCAAGAAACAAAATCGCAAGATGTGAATTTCCCAATTGATGCGTTTCAGGCGATGGGATGGCATGTCGCCTTTCATGGCCAGAAAAGTTACAATGGGGTGGCAATTGCAAGCCGGTTTCCGATGGAAGATATTGTTATGGGGCTGGAAGGCGATGCCGAAGATGAACAGGCACGCTATATGGAAGCCACCATTAATGGCTTTCGGGTGGCAACAATTTATCTGCCGAATGGCAATCCGGCACCCGGCCCTAAATTTGACTTTAAACTTGGCTGGATGGCGCGTCTTGAGGCGCGCGCTCTTGCTTTGCTAAATGATGAAAAGCCGGTGATTCTTGGTGGTGATTTTAACGTCATTCCCGATGATATCGATTGCTATGATCCCGCTGGCTGGGCCGGTGATGCTCTAACAAGGCCGGAAAGCCGCAGCGCGTTTCGCAGCCTTCTTCACAAAGGCTATGCCGATGCGCTTCGCAGCCTGAATCCAACGGGTGTTTTCTATAGCTATTGGGATTATCAAGCTGGTGCGTGGCAGCGCGATCATGGCGTGCGGATTGATCATTTATTGCTGTCGCCCGAAGCGCTTGACCGGCTCGAAGATGTAGGCATTGATCGGGCACCACGCGGGTTGGAAAAACCATCTGATCATACCCCGATTTGGTGCCAGCTTCGCGCCTAGCTACGAAATTTTCAATCGTCCCAAACAAAAAAGCCGGATCGAACTGACCCGGCTTTTTGCATTTCTGGTTTGGCTTTAGATATCAGCATACATATGTGTTTCGGCCTTGCCGCCCGGATGGGTTAAAGCGCCCTTCTCGGCTGAACCGACGGTTTGCGCATATTTCCAGATGGCACCAGCATTGTAATCGGTACCACGCGGTTTCCACGCTTCACGTCTTTTTGCCAATTCGGCCTCATCAAGATCAACGTCAATCGTTCCTGTTTCAGCGTCGATGGTGATGGTGTCGCCATCTTGCAACAGGCCGATCGGTCCGCCAACAGCCGCTTCAGGTCCAACATGGCCAACACAAAACCCGCGCGTTGCGCCAGAAAAACGACCATCAGTGATCAAAGCAACCGTATCACCAGCGCCCTGACCGTAAAGCGCCGCGGTGGTGGCCAGCATTTCGCGCATGCCCGGACCGCCTTTTGGCCCTTCATAACGGATCACCAGAACATCACCTTCTTGATAGTCACGGCGTTCAACCGCAGCAAAAGCGTCTTCTTCACAATCAAAACAACGGGCTTTGCCGGTGAATTTCAGATTTTTCATGCCAGCAACCTTAACGATCGCACCTTCAGGGGCAAGATTGCCGCGAAGGCCAACAACGCCGCCGGTCGGTGATAATGGCGCATCGGTTGTACGAACAACATCCTGATTGGTCGGGAATGTTACATCGGCCAGATTTTCGGCAATCGTTTTGCCGGTAACAGTGATGCAATCACCATGCAGGAACCCACCATCAAGAAGGGTTTTCATCAAAACTGGAACGCCGCCAATTTCAAACATGTCACGCGCCACATAACGTCCACCCGGTTTTAGATCGGCAATATAGGGGGTTTTCTTGAAAATTTCGGCAACATCATGAAGGTCAAAATCAATACCGCATTCCGATGCCATTGCAGGCAAATGCAATCCGGCATTGGTTGATCCCCCTGAGGCTGCAACAACGGTTGCCGCATTTTCAAAGGCTTTGCGGGTCAGAATATCACGCGGCCGAAGATTGGCACGCACAAGATCCATCACGATGCGGCCTGAATGATAGGCATATTCGTCACGCGACTCGTATGGTGCTGGTGCGCCTGCTGAACCTGGAATGGCAAGGCCAATCGCCTCGGAAACACACGCCATTGTGTTGGCGGTAAACTGGCCGCCACATGACCCTGCGCTTGGGCAGGCAACGCATTCCAGCTCGTGCAAATCTTCATCAGACATATTGCCGGCAGCATGCGCGCCAACAGCTTCAAAAACATCCTGAACAGTGACGTCTTTATCTTTGAACCGGCCTGGCAGGATTGAACCGCCATACATAAAGACTGACGGTACATTCAACCGCGCCATCGCCATCATCACACCGGGAAGTGATTTGTCACAGCCAGCAAGGCCAACAACAGCATCATAGCAATGGCCACGAACGGTCAATTCAATCGAATCGGCGATCACTTCACGGCTGACAAGCGATGATTTCATCCCTGCATGACCCATGGCGATTCCATCGGTAACGGTAATGGTGGTAAATTCGCGCGGGGTGCCAGCATGTTCGCGAACACCGCGTTTGGCAGCCTGTGCCTGACGCGCAAGCGCAATGTTGCAAGGTGCGGCCTCATTCCAAGTGGAAACAACGCCAACGAGCGGCTGGTTGATTTCTTCTTCGGTCATGCCCATCGCATAATAATATGACCGATGTGGTGCCTTTTCAGGACCGACCGAAACATGGCGGCTTGGCAAATTGCTTTTATCAATTGGCTTGATGCTATCAGGCATTTTAAACTCTCCTTTAACGTCACGGATCGCAGACGACCCGATCAAATGGCTGTCTTTGGCTTAACCAAGCCGTTTCAAGGCAGCGGTTAGGCCATTTAGGCGTGTATTTTCCTCGTCAAGACGGCGGCGGTTTTCAGCCACAACATCTTCGGGGGCTTTGGCAATAAAACCCGGATTATCGAGCTTTCTTGAAATTTTTTCAATTTCGGCGGTGACACCACCGATTTCTTTATTGAGGCGCGCGGCCTCGGCGGTCAAATCCAGAATATCGGCAAGTGGAAGACCAATTTCCATGCCATCAACACTGCCGCGTGCGCTGCCTTTGGCAAAGCTGTCGACAGGGGCAATGCCGTCAAGCCGCGCCAACCGTAACAAGGCGGCCTGCTGGTTGTTGATCGCGCGTTGCTGAAGATCGCTTGTCCCGCGCAAATGCAAAACCGGCTTGGCCGATAAAGGAACATTCATTTCAGCGCGAATATAGCGGATTTCGGTGATAAGCTGGATCAAGAACCGCAATTCAATAACCGCACTTCCCTCATCTGCCGTCATCGGCTCGGGCCAGCTTGCGGCAATCAACAGATCATCGCTTGCAAAGATTTCACGGTTCAGTTCCTCAGTCAGGAACGGCATGAACGGATGAAGCAGGCGCAAAGTGCCTTCCAAAATGGTGCTGGCTGTGGCGCGTGTTTCAGCCGCGGCATCGGCATCATCATCGTTCAGGCTTGGTTTGATAAGCTCGACATACCAATTGCAATAGGAATTCCAGATAAAGTGATAAAGCGCGTCAGCAGCTTCGTTAAACCGGTAAAGCTCGATCGCCTTGGTGGATTTTTCAATCGCATCACTATATTCAGACACGATCCATTTATTGATTGGCTCTTTTACATTCGACAGGTCGATTGCCGCCGATCCGGTGCAGCCATTCATCTGCAAAAAGCGACAGGCATTCCAGATTTTGGTGGTAAAATTCCGATAGCCCTCAAGCCGTGTTGTCGACATTTTGATGTCACGGCCTTGCGCTGCCATCGCCGCCAAGGTGAACCGCAAAGAGTCAGCGCCATATTGATCGATAAGTTCCAAAGGATCGAGAACATTGCCTTTGGATTTCGACATTTTTTGGCCTTTTTCGTCGCGAACCAGCGCATGAATATAGACCTCACGGAACGGCACTTCGCCATCCATGAAATGCATGCCCATCATCATCATGCGGGCGACCCAGAAAAAGATAATGTCAAAACCAGTTACAAGAACATCGCCCGGATAATAGCGTTTTAATTCAGCCGTGTTATCTGGCCAGCCAAGCGTTGAAAACGGCCATAAACCGCTTGAAAACCATGTGTCCAAAACATCATTATCACGGGTCAGTTCGACTGCCTTGCCATAATGTTTGGCTGCCGAAGCCAAAGCATCCTCTTCATTTGCCTCGACAAAAACCTGCCCATCTGGCCCATACCATGCCGGGATCCGATGACCCCACCAAAGCTGGCGCGAGATACACCAAGGCTGGATATTGCGCATCCATTCAAAATAGGTCTTGTTCCAACGTTCCGGAACAAATTTGGTGCGGCCATCTTCAACAGCTTTGATCGCTGGCTGCGCCAGCTTTTCGGCATTTACATACCATTGATCCATCAGCCATGGCTCGATCACAACGCCCGAACGGTCACCATGCGGCACCACATTATCGAGAATTTCTTCTTGAACCAACATGCCCTCAGCCTCAAGATCTGCCAAAATCAGACGCCGCGCATCATACCGGTCAAGCCCCTGATATTTTTTTGGAATTTCTGGAATCGATTCCATCGCGGCGGTGGCGGTCATCAGATTGATCAAGGGTAAATCATGCCGGCGGCCAACCTCAAAATCATTGAAATCATGCGCTGGCGTAATTTTTACCGCGCCTGAGCCTTTATCTATTTTGGCATATTCATCAGCAATGATCGGGATTGGCCGGTTTGACAATGGCAGAATGGCCATTTTGCCAATCAGATGCTGATAGCGTTCATCGTCCGGATTAACCGCAACAGCGCCATCGCCAAGCATTGTTTCGGGACGTGTTGTGGCTATAGAAATATATTCATTTTCAGTGCCTTCAATGCGATATCTAATGTGCCACATTGAACTTTTTTGTTCAATCTGTTCAACCTCAAGGTCGGAAATGGCCGTCATGAGCTTTGGATCCCAATTCACCAAACGCTTGTCACGATAAATCAGCCCTTCACGATGCATTTGCACAAAGGTTTTGATCACTGCCGCCGACAGCCCGTCATCCATGGTAAATCGTTCGCGCTGCCAGTCAGCCGAGGCGCCGAGGCGGCGAAGCTGTTTATGGATCATGCCGCCTGATTCAGCCTTCCATTCCCAGATTTTCTCAACAAAACCCTCCCGCCCCAAATCTCGGCGGTTGATGTTCTTTTCGGCAAGTTGGCGTTCAACAACCATTTGCGTTGCAATGCCAGCGTGATCGGTTCCGGGCTGCCATAAGGCATCGCGCCCGGCCATACGGTGATAGCGGATCAGCAAATCTTGCAAAGTGAAGGTCAGCGCATGCCCCATATGCAGGCTGCCAGTCACATTTGGCGGCGGCATCATGATGGTATAGGGCGTTGCCGATGACTCAGGCGCACAGGCGAAATGACCACTATCTAGCCATGTTTCATACCAGTTTGCTTCAATGGATTTCGGATCGTAGGTTTTGGCTAAAGTTGGCTCGGTCATGGTTCCAGATTGGTCATTATCAGTGGTTGGACGACAAAATATCAGGCTTGCCCGACAATCATCATGTTAAAAGGCCTTTGTCATCAAAGCCTGATGACGCGTTTATTCCGGTTTGTCGACAGGTTTTGTACGACTTTGTAGGGTGGCTTGCAACGCATCTTCAACCAAATTAGCCATATTCTCGTCAAGCCAGTGATCAATTCGGGCATGAAGCCGCTGGCGAAGGCCGGATTTAAGGTCATCATGTGATTGCGAAGATGGCTGATTTTGCCTTGATTGGCCGGTTTCACCGCTTGGCATTGGCTGCGGTGATTGTTGCGGCGATGCCGGTGTTTTGGCAGATTTCCCAGCCTGATCTGACCGATCAGCATTTTGCCAATGCTCTTTAGAAGGCACCGCGCTTGGGTTCATCACAACTTCGCTAAGGTCGATGATATCCGGAAGATTGCCAACATTATCGCCATTTTGACGGTGACGGGGCAAAGAATCCATTGCGGCAAATGATAGATCAGGCGAGCGCCATACAACATTTTCAAGCGGGATCAATTTGCGCGGAGACGACAACGCATCATGCGGTGCGGTTTTGACCCTTACGGTTTCAATCATTCCGGATAGGCCACTGAAAATGCCCATCTAGTCGGTGATTGGCTTGCGACTAAATGGGAATGAGTCATAGAACGGCGATGGTGTTTGCGGCATATCGGACAGTTGCCCCAAAACATCGCCAAGCCCCATCTGTTCGGCGGTCAGGCTGCCAATCGCGGCTTTTAGGCGAAAGGCGGCAAGAAGCTGGTTATGTTCAGCCGAAACAAGACTTAATTCGGCGTCATTGACATCTTTTTCGGCATCAAGCAGGTCGAGCGTGGTCTTTTGACCGAATTGCGCTTCGCTGGCAATCCCTTTGGCGACAAGGCGAAAAGCCTCAATCTCGCTGGCGACCGCATCAACACGAATGCCAGTTGATTGCCAATTGCGAAAGGCTTCGCGTGCGGCAACTTCGGTTTTCCGCGTTACCTCGGTGCGGTTCAATTTTGACTTTTCGAAACTGGCGGCGATCCGGCGCGATGTTGACCTGGTGGCATTGGTTGATATGAGCGGTGATGAAAACACCAGTTGCGCGGCAACCTCATCGCGGTCAAGTGTTGTGCCGGTTCCGGTTTTCGTATTGGCAGAAAGGCTAAAGGCCAACGTCGGGCGAACCGCGGCTTGTAATGTGTTATAGGCCTGATCGGCAGCACGTTCCGCCGCAATTGCGGCCAAAATATCAGGATGGCCTTCATGCGCTTTCGTTTCGGCATCAAGAAGATCAATCGGCAAATTACCCGTAATTGACGGTTCGATGAAATCGCGGGCATCTTTACCCGTCAGTGACCGAAAGCTGTCTTCGGCATTGGTCAATCTTGTTTCGGCAAGAATTGAATCTGACTGGGCGCGCGCATATCTGGCGCGGGCTTCAGCCAGCCTTGTTGGTGTGGCCGCGCCTGCATCAACCCGAATTTTGGCTGCATTTACATGCGCTTCGAGGCGGGTAAGATTACGGGCATGCAGCTTGACCTCACGCCCTGCCTTCAAAACATTTAGATAGGCTTCGATCGTGCCAAGAATAACGCCCTGCTCGGTTTTGGCGTAAATTGCTGAGGCTTGCTGAAGATTGATTTCGGCAAGCAGCGTCTTTTCTTTGGTCTGACCACCATCATAAAGGTTTTTTGACAAGGTCACGCCGGTTGATAGATATTGCGATTTGGTGAAGCCTTGACCAGCCTTGCTGTCGATTTGACCAACTGAACCGGTGGCGTTTAACCGCGCTGTCAAATCACTGGTTGATGTATTTGTGCCAATGGCTTCCCGCGTTGCAAGCCAGCTTTGCCGTGCCGCAGCAATCGCTGAAGAATTTTCCAAACTGGCGCGCAGCGCCTCGTCAAGCGATATGGCTAATGCTGGTGATGAAGTTATCCCGATGCATCCAATGAGAACCGCTGCTTTGACGGTGCGGTGAATTTTCAGCATAGACATTTCGTTTTTACCAATCCCTTAAAAGGTGAATTCTGGTTTTTTGTTAAATTCATCTAGATTTGGAACGCAGGCATCAAAGAGTGCTTTACGGGTGAAACCATTTCCTGACCGTATCCATAAGCTGGCAACGCCAATCGGCGCATCATGCGGCCGGTAAACCGCCGCCAAACGTCCCTTTGGCGCCAATTGTTGCAATAATGAGTTTGGCATGGTTTCAATGCCGCCTTCAACCAAAATCTGGTCATAAGGCCCCTCATCTGCGTAACCGTCAACAAGACGCGATTTCACGACAGCAGCATTATCAATGCCATGTGCAACTAGGGTTTCTTGGGCTTTTTCGACGGTTTGCGCGCGGGTCTCGACTGCAATGACCGATCCGGCCAGATGTGCAATGATGGCGCTGCCATAGCCGCTGGCCGCGCCAACAACAAGAACATTGTCGCCAGCACAAATTTCGAGCGCCTGAACAAGCCGTGCCAGAACCATAGGTTCCATCAGATTGCGCCCGTTCGACAGTGGCAGATCTTCGTCAATATAGGCAACAGCTTGCTGATGCTTGCTAACAAAAGCTTCGCGCGGCACAGTCAAAAACGCATCAAGAACATTCTGGTCAGTGACTTTTGACGGGCGAATCTGGCAATCCACCATCATTTTGCGGGCAATTTCAAACGGGCTCTGATTCATGTTCGATAACTCTTTATATTTTTTGATATGCCATGCGGTTTCGGCGACGTTCTGTTGGTGAGCGTCCGCTATTTGTTTCTTATAATCCCAGAATGACAGCTATTCAAGCTGACAATATTCACGATGCTTGCCAACATCAATTTGAGACCGGTGGGCAAGTGTAACCGCAGGGTCAGAGGACTGCCCGCCCCATTCGACATAATGACCGCAAATACTGTCAATCTGCGGGCCTCTGCATAAATGATGATTATACATCGCGGTAAACCATAACCCTTGCCCCGGCCCACCAAAAGCGGCTATGCGGGTGTTATCCGGGGAGATTTCTAATTTTATGAGGAATTGCGTGACGCAGTCGGTTTAGATCGTTGACCTGATCAAAATCATCGTATATCACCGGCAAATAGCTTCTTGCGGCCCGGTGGCAGAGTGGTTATGCAGCGGTTTGCAAAACCGTGTACATCGGTTCAATTCCGGTCCGGGCCTCCATCATTACATCTTGTGAACGCGTTTCCATTTGCTTATTACGGCATGTGCTGGGCACCCTTGCGGCACGCCAATTCGGTAAAAGCCGGCGATCGGTGCGATTGTTGCAACGCTGCTTGCGCTTTTTGGGTGGACTGGAGAACTGATGTCACGGGCAATGGCAAATTTTCTGATGTGTTGCGCTGCGCTTTTTTGGGGCGCGACCTTCATTGCACAAAAGACCGGCATGGAAACCATTGGGCCGATGGGATTTACCTTTGGCCGTTATGTCATTGGCGCGGCGATATTATTACCGCTTGCCATTTTTGAAATGAAAAAGGTCAATCTGTTCACCGCCATGCGCCAGAACCGGCAAATATGCCTTGGGGCAGTTGGGCTTGGTGTTTTTATGTTTGGCGGGATCGGGCTTCAGCAAACCGCGCTTGTTTACACCAATGTTGCCAATGCGGCATTTTTAACCGCGCTATATGTGCCGTTAGTACCGTTGATTGCAGCTTTGTTTTTACGCCGTCATGTTGCGCTAAATATTTGGCCAGCGGTTGTCATTTCCTTGTTTGGTAGTTTTTTGCTGTCGGGAACATCAAGTCTTGAAGCGCAATTTGGCGATCTATTGATTGTTGGCGGTGCCTTTTTCTGGGCAGCCCATATTTTGCTTATCCAAAAAATAATGACGCAGATTAATGCCCCGTTTCAGCTATCGGCGTTACAATCAATTGTGACAGCCGTGATTGCGGGCATCATCATGCTGCCGCTTGAATCACCGTCGCCGGGTGATTTTGTGCCGATGCTACCCCAGCTGGCCTTTGCCGGCATTGTCGCGGTGGGGCTTGGGTTTACCATTCAACTTGTGGCGCAGCGCCACACAACGGCACCGGCAGCCGCGTTGATTCTATCACTTGAATCGGTCTTTGCCGCTTTTTTTGGCTGGTGGGTGCTTGGCGAAGGGCTTGTTTTTATAGCGATTATTGGTTGTGTCCTGATTTTTATCGCAGTGATCCTTGCCGAAGTGGTGTCGGAAAGCCAAATAGGGACAATCGTAAAAATCTTTCACAAGCCGTGATGACGGCGCTAGCCCGACCGTGCTAGACATAAAAAGAACTAGAGTAATTAGGCTGTGCTTGGATTCTGATGTTTTGGAATTACCAGCATAGACAAGATCAATTGATCATTTTCTTTTTCGAGGCCTTCATGACAAATTCTGCCATCTCTGATGACCAACCTGTTGCAAGCGCTGCCTTGCGTGCTGTCATGGGCCAATATCTGACCGGCGTTACCATTGTAACCGTTACCGGCCCTGATAACATTCCTTATGGTTTGACGGTAAATTCCTTTAATTCGGTATCTTTGTCGCCGCCATTGATTTTGTGGTCACTTGATAACCGGAATGATAAATTATCATTGTTTCAAAGCTGCCGAGGGTTTGCGGTTAATATTATGGCGGCTGAGCAGCTTGGCATCTGCCAGACATTTGCCGCAGCTGAAAATGATCGTTTTACCAAATGTGATTGGCATTTTGGCACCTATGGACAGCCACTTTTGGCCAATTCACTTGCCAGTCTGGAATGTCGGCCATGGGCCGAATATGATGGTGGTGATCATACGATTTTTGTTGGTGAGGTTCTGTCAATTACCAAGGCTGATGGGAATGCGGCTGCCTTTTTCAAAGGGAAACTTGGCCAATATGGCGATCAATAACGGCAAACAACAAGCGTGCCCCATCGGGTCAAAAGTAAATTGCTGATGAAACGCGAACCTCCAATTCTGGCCGATCTGGTTTTTCTTGGTGGTGGCCATGCCCAAATTGCGGCAATCAAAAGCTTTGCAATGAATCCGGTTCCCGGATTGCGCCTCACGATTGTCACCGCGAATATTCGCACCCCCTATTCCGGTATGCTTCCCGCCTATATTGAAGGCGTGTGGGATGATGATGATCTTCATATTGATTTGGCGCATCTCGCCCAATTTTCAGGGGCGCGTCTGATTGTTGCGGCTTGTACCGGCATTGATGCTGATGGGCAAAAATTGCTGTTTGACGATCGGCCACCGCTGCATTTCGATATCTTGTCGATCAATATTGGTGGCCAACCCGACCTTGGCGCTATTAAAGGCGCGGCTGATCATGTGATTCCGGTTAAACCAATCGCCGAATTTCAACAGGCCTTTGATGATCTTCTTGCCGCTGGCTTGCCAAAAAAGCTTGCCGTTATTGGCGGCGGTGCGGCGGGATGCGAATTGGCCTTGGCGCTCAACAAACGCTGGCGCGATCATGGAGCGTCACCGGAAATGACGCTCTATAGCCGGTCAACAAGGCTGATGCCGCAAATGGCTCGGCGTGCAAGTCATTTGATGTTTGGTGCGCTTCTTGATGCCGGGATAAAACTTCAGCTCGGCCGCGCCGTTGATAAGATTGACGCTGGCATGATCCGGTTTGGTGACAAAACCAGTGAAGCGTTTGACGCTTGTTTTCTGGTTTCGGCCGTGCGGCCACCGCGCTGGCTAAGCACAACCGGCCTTGCACTTGATGATAGCGGGTTTATCGCCGTTCACCCAACGCTTCAATCAAAAAGCCATGCCAATATTTTTGCCGCCGGCGATGTTGCCACAATCAGCAGCAGCCCGCGGCCAAGAGCGGGTGTCTTTGCGGTTCGCGCCGGGCCTGTTCTGGCCAAAAACCTTCGCAAATATCTGCATGGTCATGCGTTAAAACGCTGGTCGGCACAAAGGCGCTATCTTGCGATTATTGGCACGGCAGATAATGGAGCCATCGGGTCTTGGGGGCAATTTGGTGTTAAGGCTGATTGGTTTTTAGCCCTGAAATACTGGATTGATCGCCGGTTCATGGCGAAATATCAGCAATTGACCATGCCAACCCCGCCAGCGCCCCAGCCTTTTGCCGGTCTTGATGCCCATCTTGATTCGGGTCTTAATGATAACTCATCTCAGGGTCACCGCGATCCTGTTTTTGCAACAATGCGCTGTCTTGGTTGCGCCGCCAAGGCCAGCCATAACGTTTTGGCAAATGCGCTTGAAGATGCTGTTGGTCTAGCTGTATCAAATGGGGCTGACCCTGCCTTAATGCCTGAGGCGGGTATTGAAACTGACGCGGCGATCATGGCGTCGCCACCAGCCGGATATCAACTCGTTCAATCAGTCGATGTTCTATCTGAAATTGTTTCAGATCCCTTTATGCTTGGCCGCATTGCCGCGGTTCATGCGTTAAGCGATCTTTACGCTGCCCTAGCCACCCCCACAACAGCCTTGGCCATTGTCAATCTTCCCGAGGCTAATCTATCAATCCAGACCAACCAATTAACGCAGATTCTCGCTGGCGGGCTGTTTGCGCTTAGCGAGGCCGGTGTAAAGCTCACTGGCGGCCATACAAGCGAAGGCGGCGCCCTATCGGTTGGGTTTTCGGTCACCGGTCATGTTAAGAAAAAGCGACCAGCCGCGTCTGTTACTGCTGGTTCCGGCGATGATCTTGTTCTTGTTCTCACCAAACCGCTTGGTACCGGCGTGATCATGGCAGGCCATATGCAGCTTATTGCCAAAGCGCAATGGGTCGATGGCGCGATCCGGCAGATGGCGGTATCAAACCAGCAAGCGGCAATGCATTTTTTGAAAAAAGGCGTTTTGGGTGCCACCGATATTACCGGTTTCGGTTTGGCGCGGCATGCGCAGAATTTAAGCCTTCGCCGTGGTGCCAGCGGTTGCCGCCTTGATCTGTCATCACTGCCATTGCTTGATGGCGTTTTGGCGCTGTTGTCGTCGGGCATAAGGTCAAGCCTGCATGATCAGAACCGCGCTGCCGTGCAAATTGATGCAAGCGGGTTGAGAGGTAATTCTGACGCGCAATTTGATGCGCATATTGAAACGCTGTTTGACCCGCAAACGAGTGGCGGCTTGCTTGGCGTATTCCCGCGAGATGTCGCCAAACGGGTTATTGCAAATATGCATAAAGATGGGCAGATGGCAGCAATCATTGGCACGCTTGATTTTACCAATGCCGGTGTTCATCTAGCCGAAAATATGTAAAGACATCATGATGACAGCAAATTTACCAAAAATGGCAATTTACACGGCCACTAATGCCACTGGACGGCGCAGCAAATGACGGCACCAATCACCCGCATTGCGCCCGATTTTGCTTTGCTCAAGAAAACCGGATTTGACAGCATTATTGATGTGCGCTCGCCATCCGAATTTCTGGATGACCATATGCCGGGGGCAATCAATTTGCCGGTTTTAGATGATGCGCAGCGCGCCGAAATTGGCACGATCTATAAGCAAATCAATCCGTTTGAGGCAAAAAGGTCAGGCGCGGCGTTGGTGGCGCAGAATATAGCTGGTCATCTTCAAACTGATCTCGCCAAAAAAGATCGCGATTGGCGGCCGCTGATCTATTGCTGGCGTGGCGGCCAGCGAAGCGGCGCAATGGCAAAGATATTTAGCGATATCGGTTGGCATAGCGCCGTGATTGAAGGCGGGTATAAATCCTATCGAAAGGCAGTTCTCGGTGATCTTG
>Ga0255743_10001742_pt1 | contig 18403 bp, 19 predicted proteins | sample 101ome_19_FD_179950 | JGI IMG/M metagenome (GOLD analysis project Ga0255743, IMG submission 179950) | Coastal salt marsh microbial communities from the Groves Creek Marsh, Skidaway Island, Georgia - 101405AT metaG (version 2) | ecosystem: Environmental > Aquatic > Marine > Intertidal zone >... | reverse complement strand
AACGTTTGGTGAAGGTTATCAAAGCAAACTATCCTGGTCCTATGTGTGACGGGTTAATTTACACAGGCGCACACTTCCCGGAAAAATATGTTAAACTGCTAGACGAGTATCTCGGAACAGTATGTGTTAGGATTGTTGTAAGTGAATTTGATCCTGGTAAGGTAACAGTTCCGCATTATGATTGGGCAAGAGAAAAGGATCAACAAGCAGAAGCAAAACTGCTAGAATATGGTGACATCGAAGGTTACCATGTGCATTTGGGTGAACCTGAAGAAGGACATGGCTTTATGATTGAAGGCGAGTGTTGTTATATGCAACAGCAAGGCAACATATGGAAGTGGGACAACTATTTGAGTTGGCACAGTGCTGTAAACACAGGATGGAATCCAAAACGTATATTAAGTTATTTTGGTTTAAGACTTAAAAAAGACTTGCCTAATTATACTTACAAATACAACGACAAGTCCGAAGGTGTTGAATTAGTGCTTGACGACGGAACAATCCTTTAGTATAGTATCAAGGTAAATACATTATCAAGGAGTTGTTATGGGCGGAAAAGTATTTGACGGAACAAGTGATTTTGATCACAATGCTATCGATGAACTGTTAGATGATGTAAACAATAAAATTCTCAAAGGCACAGGCATTGAGTGTATTCCTGTAGGTAGTGCTGCTACACCAACTCCTGGCAAGCGTTCTGGTGACTTGGATGTGATTGTTGATGCTAAGGCTGTAATGAGCTACTTCAACAGTAAAAATGCCAAAGAAGGCAAACAAGCTCTAAGCGATTTTATAAAACAAAAAGGTTACAACACAGCAGTGATTGGAACCAATGTGCATGTTCAAATGCCATTAGGAACATATAGTCACCAATTGGATATTATGGTTGTTGATAATGCTCCAACTATTGCAAGATTCCATACACATGATATACCACAAGGTTCACAATACAAAGGCATACACAAACAACTTGCGATTGCTAAACTAGCAAAAAACAAAGGCATGTTGTGGAGTGCATGGAAAGGTTTGTTCACTCGCAATGCGGCAGGCAAAGCAGGCGAATTTGTAACAAGTGATTTAGACGAAATAGCAAAACAACTTATTGGACCAAATGCTGGTGCTGCTGATTTAGGCAGTTATGAAAGCATTATAGCAAAGTTACCTAAACCTGAAGCAGATAAACTACAAGCTGAACTAATGCAAGATGACAAGTTTGCACCCAAAGCAGAAAGTGTAATTACACTAGCCGATGCTAATCATCAACGCATTGTAGAACTAATAAACAAATTGGCAGACAGCAGATGAGATATCAAGAGCTAATTGAGGCAAAACAATTAGGCAGAGCTTTCAATCATTTGGAAGACCTAGTATTCTTCTACGGCAGTGCAGGCACTATAGAAGCATTAGAGCATTTAAAAGACATGGCACAAGAAAGTGGTGCCCAAAGCATACGTATGAAATGGGACGGTAATCCACAGATATATTGGGGTAGAGCCGAAGCTGGTGGACCACTTGTATTAGCAGGACACAACGCATGGGCAAAAGGTGTAGCAGCAACAAGCCCTGAAGAAGTTGCTGATTTTATTATTAACAAATCGGGTTCTCCTAAAACACCTGAAGAAATAGAAGCTCGTAAGGATTTTGGCAACAAGTTTGCAAGCCTTTATAGATATTTTGATGCTGCTACTCCAACTGATTTTGTAGGCTACGTTTATGCAGATGGTTTGTTTTTACAGCGTCCTGAATCAGAAAACGGTGTATACACATTCTGTCCAAATCCTAAATCACAAACTTGCTATCATGTAAGAGCAGAAAGCGATTTGGGTAGACAAATAGAAAATGCTGATATAATGGTTGTAGGACATGCTTACTTCCCAGAGTTTGGCATGCCTGACAATGAGCAAGAGCCGATGCAGGACTTCAGTGCTTTTGACGGAACAAGTGAATTAATTGTTCTTGGCCCAGTTTACAATCAAGAAAAAATCACAGTAGATCAAAGTGCTATTAATTTAGTAGAAGATTTTGTAGAACGTAATAAAAACCAAATAGATACGTTCTTGGCAGGAGTCTCAGGTTTAGCAGATTTAAAAAATATAATTTACACCTATGTGAACCAAACAGCAAAAGCAAAGCGTTTAGACAGTTTAGGATCACAGGATTTTATGACATGGTTAGAGCGTAGTAGAGTGAGTAAGCCAAAACAAGCCAAGATAATAGAGCTTGATCAACAAACCAACGGAGCTCTAGAAAGTATTTTTAGGCTTGTAAAAATGATACAAGTAATGAAGGACAAGGTAATTGATCAAATAGAAGGCGAACAAGGTGACATTTGGGACACTAATGGTGAAGGCCGTGTGCGTTATGCAGACATGGATAAACAATTTGGCAACGTAAAACTTGTTCCAAGAAAAAGGTGGACACCCTCATGAGACTAAGACAACTATTTGAAGCACCAGGTGAAACAGTAGGACTAATATTTGGACGTTTTAATCCTCCACACAAAGGACACAAAGCAGCTTGGCAACAAGCAGCGACTAATAACTATTGGTATATTGGAACTAATGCTGCAACCATAGGACCTAAAGATCCACTACCGTCTCAAGTTAAGAAGATAGCCATGGAGACTATCATGCCAGAAGCAAAAGGTCATATAGAATTTAGTCAAAGCTGGTATACACTAGCGGCAGAGGTGTATGCTAAACATCCTGATGCTACTCTAAGATTATATACAGACGAGAAATGGGTTGCTGACAGTTTACCAAAATACAACGGCCAAGAAGGCCCACATGGGTTATTTAATTTCAAAGAGATTGAATGGGTGAAAACAGAAAGACTGGCAAGTGCAACTGATTTACGCAAAGCAGTTCTTGATGACAATCCTGAAGATTTTGCAAAAGCAGCAGGTGTTCCAGCAGATACAAAAATCAATTTGCCAGGTGCAGATATGCCGTTCTTTGATCTGATTGCAAAATATTTAGAACCTCATAGAGAAAAATTACTTGCAAAAAAGTAAAATATACGTTATAATCAAATAATGAAAGAACACTATTTTCTTCTTGATAATGTTGAGAACTGGCCTTATGGCAGCTTACACGTAAAGCGTGGAGGACATGAAAACCATCCTATACCAGTAGACCATTTTTTATCGCATTTTGCAGAATTCAGCTATGCAAATTTTTATAATACTTTGAAAAGTGATATACTTAATCCAAAGGCAACAAAATTTATTTTAAATTTTATACATATGCCTCAAACAGTTGAATTTGCAATTAGTTCACATGCTAAACGTTTGATACAAGAGGATCCAAAAACATTCTTAGTTCTTTTGAGTCCTTTAGAGTATCAGATAACGCCATTAGAATTAAGTAAGTTTTGCACAAAAAATAAATTACCTCTTAATAAAATTATAGTTTTGTGTAGTGCTACTGAATTTCATAAACAGACTATAAATGGTATCAAATACATTTGCATAAATTTTTGGGAAAGTATTACAAGGCATCATCATCAATTACTACCTGAAACTTATGTAATCAATAGAGATGATAGACTTAAACAAATACAAAATGCAACAAAAAAATTTATATGTTTAAATAGAAATGTAAAACCACACAGGATATGGTTTATGTATTCTATGGTTAAGGCTGAAATATTAGATCAAGGACATGTAAGCTATCACTTGCCAAAAATACGTGACGATGATTATAATATGTTATGCCAAGGCGATTTTGTTTTAAAACGCATTCCAAAACACTTACATAAAGATTTTAAGAAAACAAATAAAACACAAATGTGGCCTAGGATGTTAGATAAACTTGATGACGAAGCAAGAATCCAATATCATACAGGACCTACACCTTATTATCAAGACAGTTTACTGAGCTTTGTTACTGAAAGTGAAAGCTCAAAAAACTTTTTAACAGAAAAAACATACAAAGCTATTGTTAATATGCATCCGTTTTTTATAATAGGAAATCCTGATCAACATACGTTATTAAGAGCCAGAGGATATCATACGTTTGAATCTCTTTTTGGTGTTAGTAGTGTTATGAATTTTGATCAAGCAATGAAAATGTTAGAAAAAATTAAAGCATTAGATATTAATGTATTAAAAACAACTTTAGAGAAACATTATTTAGATAAATTAATACATAACTATAATAATTTCTTCACAAGAAGAATTAGCTGGCAAACCATAGTGCAAGAAATATTTGATGCAACTGAAAGAAGATAAATTTCCCGAACACTTCTGTATGGCACCTTGGACACACATGAGCGTGTGGCAAACAGGTGATGCCTATCCATGCTGCATTTATCATTGGGATATGCCTGTTGATAATATTAATCGTAGTGGATTGAAGGGTGCATGGAACAGTAAGAAAATGCGTGAGCTTCGTTTGCGTATGCTTGCCAACGAACCAAGTGAAGGTTGTGCTAAATGTATAAACTATGACAAGCAAGGTATTATAAGTTATAGACATAAATTTAACACAGAATACAACCATCATTATGATTTAGTAGAAACCACAAGTGATGACGGCAGTGTTGACAAAATGAATCTACCATATTTTGATGTGCGTTTTTCAAACTTGTGTAACATGAAGTGTCGCAGTTGTGGACCACACTTCAGCAGCAAATGGGCTGAAGATGTAGTAGGCAAACCAGAAGTAGTTGAAATCAATCATCAAGACATGTGGGATGAAATAGAAGAAGTGTTGCCTACTATAGAAGAAATTTATTTTACAGGCGGCGAAAGTTTGTTTATGCCACAGCATTATAGATTGCTAGACATGCTTATAGAGCGTGGACTCAAACCGAGACTGACATACAACAGCAACGCAACACGCCTAAGTCTAAAAGGCAAACACATAAAAGATTATTGGCAGCATTTTGATAAAATATTTTATTGTGTTAGTTTAGATCAAATAGAACGCAAAGCTGAATACACACGAGCAGGTCAAACTTGGGATACAGTGTTTACTAACCTTTGTTGGATACGTGATAACTTTGAACACAGTTACGAAAAAGGTGTTGTGATACAACCTAATCCTACAATCAGTGTGCTAAACGTTACTGATTTACGTCATATAATAAACTATCTGTTTGATAACAATATACCTACTGACTATGATATTAATCTAAGTAATTTGTTAGTTGGTCCTGAATGGCTGAGCTGCACAATATTGCCAGAACACTATAAACAAAGAGCAAAAGAAAATTTATTGTTACTTAAACAAGATGTTGATCAACGAGATATGTATCCACAACGTAAACAATTTTTACATGATGGCATAGACAACATAATTAATTTCATGTATAGTAATGATGATACACATTTGATTCCACAGTTTAGAAAAGAGATGCAAAAACTAGATCTAAAGCGTGGCGAAAATTTCTTAAAGGTGTTTCCAGAATTAAAGGATTTATATGTCTGATAAACTTAAAAGCAGCAAACACTTCTGCATGATGCCTTGGGTGCATATGCACATGTGGCCTGCTGGTTACACTTATCCATGTTGTATGAGTGATCCAGATTTGCCAATTGGTAACACACAGGATCAAAGCCTACAAGAAATATGGAACGGTAAACAGTTGCGCAACATAAGACTAAACATGTTGCAGGACAAGCCCAGTAAAGAATGTCGCAGATGTTATGAGCTTGAAGAAAGCGGTATGAGCACATTGCGCACAGGCAGTTTAAAAAATTATCCTAATCATTGGGATAAGGTAAATGCTACAGAAGAAGATGGCAGTGCAGGTGATGTCAATATGGCATACTTGGATATACGCTTTAGTAATCTGTGCAATCTAAAATGTCGTAGTTGTGGTCCGCAGTTTAGCAGCAGTTGGTTTGAAGACCACAAACAAATATATGGTAAACTTGATCATCCTAAAATACTCAAAGTTCGTGACGATATGAAAAACTTCATGGATGAACTAGATCCACTGCTCCAAAGTGTTGAACGAGTATATTGGGCTGGAGGTGAACCACTTATAACAGACGAACACTATAGAATACTTGACAAATGGATTGCTATGGGTAAACGTGACGTAGCTATGGACTACACTACAAATTTTACACAGATGCGTTTTAAAAAGAAAACTGCATTTGAATATTGGAATGCATTTGATAGTGTAAGAGTTGCAGCAAGTTTAGATGCTAATCATGCTCGTGGTGAATACTTACGTAAAAACATGGACTGGGCACAAGTTGTGCAAAACCGTCGTGATATGATTGAGCAGTGCCCACAAGTGTATTTTGAAATAACCCCTACTGTAAGCGTTTATAACGTGCTTAACCTACCAGATTTTCACAAAGAGTGGATTGAAGAAGGATTGCTAGAACCTGAAAACATTCGTATCAACATATTGCTTGATCCAACATATATGCGTTTACAAATATTACCACCTTGGATTAAAGATCGTGTGCGCAGTAGATACGCAGAACATATTGCATACCTAAAACAGTTTGATACAACAGAATGGGTAATAAAAGATTATGAAAGCATATTGCAATTCTTAGAAACAGATAGAACAGATGAAGTAAGAATGTTTTTGTTTAAAACACAAAGAGTTGATACATTGAGACAGGAAAATGTTTTTGAAATATTTCCTGAACTGGAGGATATTAGATAATGCCTTTTTGGGATTTTAAAGATCCAGATAGAGAAGCACCAACAAAGCCAACAGGCACATTAGCTGAAGACAAGCATACAGCAACATTGGCTGCAATACAACAATACAGTAAACCAGTGCAAAAAGGTTTAGATGAACTCACTATTGAATATGACGTTAATAGACAGACTAGGGTTTGTTTATGTTTGCTGCCAGAATGGGATCCTAGTTTTCCACCATACAATGTTGCTAAATTAGCAAGTGCAGTTAAACGTGCTGGATATGCTTGTAAGAGTTTTGACATCAATGTAGAAGCAGCTGACAGATATAAAAAGCAGCAATGGGATATAGATTTTGATCCTTGGGATCCACTACGTGACTGGCATTGGTATGAAGAGCCATACTACAAAGATATACATCAGCATCTTAAACCAGTAATACATGAATACATAGATAAAATAGTAGAGTTCAAACCTGATGTAGTTGGTTTTACATTATACTATTGTAACGAAGAGCCTACAAAATACATGGCATTTGAACTTAAAAGGCGATTACCTGATATTAAAATTGTTGTAGGCGGTCCTGCTACACATGCCAGTTACTATAAAGGCGATAAAATATACGATTATGTAGTAAACGGTGAAGGTGAGCAACCTTTGTTATTGGCTTTAGCAAGTTTAGAAAATAAAAAACGCATCGAATACAATGAAAAAGCTGCAAGTAAAATTATTAGGCAACCAGAAAATCAGCGTTACAATCTAAGCACATTGCCGTTACCTGATTACAGTGATTTTGATTTTACAAAATATAGATTTCCAAATGGCGCATTGTGTGAAATATCTAGAGGATGTATTGCCAAATGCACGTTTTGCGAAGAAACACATTTTTGGAAATACAGACAAAGAAATGCACTTAGCACTCTAAATGAAATTGAGCACATGTATTATGAACACGGAACAAATGTGTTTTGGTTTATTGACAGTTTGGTGAATGGTAATTTGAACGAGCTACGTGGATTTGTGAAGGGTGTTGCTGAAAAAGGTTTGGACATACATTGGACTGGTTATTGTCGTTGTGATGGACGGATGGATGCAGAATACTACAAAGATCTAAAAGCAGGTGGATGTGAAGTTTTGAACTATGGTATAGAGTCAGGTAGCCAAGTTGTTTTAGATGCAATGGATAAAAAGGTAACAGTTGCAGAAATGGAAGCCAACTTCCGTGACGGACACGCAGCAGGCATTCAAGCAATGACAAACTGGATTGTTGGATTTCCAAACGAAGGACCTAAAGAGCTTGAAGATACATTGACATTTTTATGGCGTATGCGTAACTATGGCATTACAAACATAAGCCAAGGCACAGGGTTTAGTGTGGGCGTTGATACTATTGTTGGACAGAATTTTGACAAGTTTAATCTATTGCCTTTTTATTATTATGATCATTGGATTACAAAAGACCTACGTGCAAGTATTGTTCATAAACTCGTAAAAATGAAATCGTTTAGTATCTTTACAGATTTCCTACAAACAGATTTACCTTGTAGTAAACCAACAAGACACAATCTTGCCAAATATCATTATGATATAGAATGGACAGACCCTGAGCGTCTTAATGACATAGAATACGACTATGAGGATTTTAATTATGATATTATAAAAACCAATATCAGTGATTTTGCTGATAGTTTGGTAAATGAGATTTGGCCATTCTTCCGTATACTATGGAGAACAAAAGGTGGTTACAAAATGACCTTGCGTTTTAGAAAAGACTGGGAATACGAAGAATGGGGACAAAGAAATGCTGCTCCATTAAATGCTGATTATGTTTTTGAAATAGATGACGCAGGTAATTGGAATGCTGATTTTTGGTGGGACTATCAACAAGATCCATATGACAAATGGGAAGATAAGTATTGGATTGAAAATGGTGTGCAAAAAATGAGTGTAGATCCTTGGAGTCCTGTATGGGCAATAATGGACTTCACTAGAGATAACAGCAATGCAGTTATAAGAGCACGTAAACTAGCATGGAAAGGTGATGTTGACAAAAAATCAAAAGATCCCTATAATGCATTTGATCCTAAGATTTTTCACGAACATGAAAAATTGTTTTTAAAATATAGAAATTTAGATTTAAGTTTCAAACACAAGTGGAAAGGTCAAGGCAAGTGGACAGTATAAAAGACACTTATTGTGTATATCCATTTATAAATGTTCACACTAACACAGACGGTAGATGCAAATTGTGTTGTCACGTATATGGAGAAGACTACATACAAGCAGACGGACATGATGCTGTATTAGGAAAAGACAGTTGGGAAAATATTTGGAACGGCGAATATATGTTGAATGTCCGTGCCAATATGTTAGCAGGCAAGCCTGTTAAAGAATGCGGTCGCTGCTACGAGCACGAAGCAAAAGGTTTACAAAGTAGTAGGCAATGGGCAAACGAAAACTATAAACAACCATTACTGCATAGCAATCCTACTCACCTGGAACTTAGGCTTGGTAATCACTGCAACTTGAAATGTAACAGTTGTTGGAGTGTTAGCAGCGACAACATTTACAAAGAGCGCAAAAAGATTATGAGCAAGGAACGTTTGCCAACTTGGTTACATGATCAATGGGCGCACGAAATACGCAGTGTAGAAGAACACGACTGGCAATGGTATGAAACACAAGAGTTCCGTGATTTTGTAGATAGTGTAGCACCTACACTAGAAAGATTATACATGACAGGTGGTGAGCCTACACTTATACAAGCAAATCAATATGTGCTAGATAAACTTGTAGAAGCAGGTAATCGCAAATGTCATGTGGCATGGACAACTAATATGACAACATGGCCAGAAGGCTTCTATGATAAACTGGATTTCTTTGACAGCAGTGAAGTGCAGATGAGCATAGACGGACATGGCGATCATAACATGTATATTCGCTATCCTACAGATTGGAACAAGGTAGAAGAAAATTTTGAAAAAGCAATGCGTCTACCAGAAAAGGTTCAACTAAAAATTTATTTTGTATATCAAGCATGGAATTTATTTGATGTAGCACCTCTAATCCATTGGCTTGAAGATAAACAAACAAGGCGTGTAGATTTTGTTCCTATATTTTTAGAACATCCTGATCAGTTACACAGTTGCGTTTGGCCGGCAGAAATTAGACACAAAGCACTAGACGACTTGAGGATGTTAAAGACCACAATGCATAGGGATCCTGTCCAAAGAATCATTAACTACACAGTTAATACCGATAAATATTCTGTAGAAAATATCAAACGTATGCGGCAGTTCATTAGTATAAATGACAAGTATCGTAGGCACAAGTTTGGTGACATTTTTCCATTTTTGGATTTCGTATTGGAAACAGAATGCAAGACATAAAGGCTATTATTCCAGCTAAGGATAAATGGGTAAGCATAGTTTGGCAAGTAAACGATTGGTGCAATTTCCGTTGCACCTATTGTAGTGAATGGAACTGGGCAGGTCGTAACAAAAACGATAGTGACATTCCACTCATAGTAGATACACTAGAACGTATCATGCTACACTACAAAGCCAAAGGCTATGAATATTTTAAATTGTATCTCAGCGGTGGTGAACCTACATTTTGGAAAGCACTGATTCCTGTTGTTGAAAAATTTAGAGAACACGCTGCATGGCCTGGTAGTTGTGTAGGTATTAACACAAACTTCTCAAAGCCATTAAGTTGGTGGAAAGAACATCATCATTTGTTTGAAGATGTTGTTGCAAGTTATCATGCTGAATGGAGTAAGGATGACAAATACATAGAAGTTTATAAATTCTTACAAGATAAGAAAAACTATTTGTGTTCACGTATTATGATGCACCATGATCATTTTCAACAGTGTATAGATTTTGGCAATAGAATTAAAAACGAGTGCGACAACTACATGATTGAATACGCACCTGTTTATGACGAATTACGTCCAAGCACTGATCCATATCATTACGAAGAACAATGGCAAATGGACTTCTTTAAAACCAACAGCACAATACAACAACAAAATATACCAATCAAAAAAGATCCAAGCTATGCATGGGCAAAGGTTTGGTATGATGATGATACTGTTGAGCCTATTAATACAAATGGTATTATTACAGAAGGCAAAAACTTCTTTGAAGGATGGTTGTGTAACATACACGAAAGTTTACATATACATCCTAATGGTCGTATACAACAAGCCAGTTGTGGAGTTGGTCCAATAGTTGGTAATATTGTGCAAGGTCAATTTGATGATACAATGAGCTCGGGCATATGGTGTCCAAAATCGCATTGTCATTGTGCAGCAGATTTTAACATAAGCAAAGCAAGGCCAGAGTATGCAGAAAAAATTAGATAACTTACCAGAAAAATTTTGTTATCTTGCTATGCAAGGTTACAGCACTCATGCACACGGTAGGACTCGTCCTTGTTGTTTTAGTCGCACAGGCACTAATACATACATGCCTGGCGTAAAAATAAATGATATTTTTGAATGGCAGCATCACGGCAACAGCAATGCAGAAAATATTGAACAGTTTATAAATGATCCAAGGATACAAGACATACGCAAAAGCCTACTTGCAGACCAAGTGCATGAAGGCTGTGCAGGCTGCTTTGAACTAGAAGCACAAGGTATACGCAGTTTTAGACAAACATGGAATGAAATATACGAAGATCAAATTGACAGCACTCTAAAAAATGTTAGCGAAGATGGATTTTTAGATCCACAAGCAATTACGTATTTAGATATCAGTTTAGGTAATGTGTGTAATCTTAAATGTCGCAGTTGCAATCCATGGGCTAGTCACAGATGGATTGAAGAAGGTCCAACTGTGCCGCACACGGATTGGGATAAAACAGCATATCATATTGCAGAACTAAGCAGTAAAAATCCTTGGTTTATAAAAGCATTTGAAGAAGGCTTTTTTGATCCTGTATTACCTAACGTGAAAGTGATTAATTTCATAGGCGGAGAACCCTTGGTTGTTACTGAACACTATGATTGGCTTGAACACATTGTAGAACAAGGTTGGAGCCAAAACATTGAACTGCATTACAATACAAACGGAACAACTATACCAGACAGACTGTTAGATATTTGGGACAAGTTCCGAGGTGTTGTATTAAGTCTTAGCATTGATGCAATAGGTGACTTGGCATACTATGTGCGTTATCCAAGCAAATGGCGTGTCATAGAAAAGAATGTAAAGAAACTAGCAGAGTTTAGTAAAACAAGGACAGGTGTTATTGTGCATACACATGTAACTCTTAGCATGTTAAACTTACACGATTTGCCGAACGTATTACAATGGTGTAAAGATCAATACGATAGTTGGTATTACGAATGGGAATGGGGTAATCATGGTTATCAAAATTGTTTGCCACATTTCAATATAGTTGATCATCCACATTGGCTACACATTAAAAACTTGCCACAAGAACAAAAAGACAAAATGAATATTATGTTAGAACAAGAATATAACAAATATAAAAACGCCAATTTGCCAGAATGGGAACAGTGGGCAGTAGACAACATTAAAAATCTCAAAAACTTCCTAAATCAACCTGCGAACGAAAATGATTGGCAAATATTCATTGACAACACAGTAGCAAGTGATAAATTTAGGAATGTAGATATCAAAGATTATATACCTTGGATGGAGGGAAAGATTTGATAATATGTTCTTTTGGAGATGAATACATTGCTGATGAAGATAACATTGTTGCACAAGCAGCAGAAAGATTAGAGTGTTCTTATGAAAATTTTGCTGAAGAAGATTGCACTAACAATAGGATACAAATTGAAGTAACCAAACGTGCTATACAATTTGGTCATGAAGATGTTATTTTTGTTATTGGTTGGACAGATCCTGCAAGACTAGATGCAGAACATGACGGAAAATATTTTTCTTATCAACAAGATAAGACAGAATATCCTACAACCATAATAAACAAGTTACAACGTTACAACGATTATCTTTTTGATGATTTGTTGATATCACAAAAATGGGCAGCACAAGTATATGGTGTTCAGCAATTATTAGAATCAAAAAATATAAAATATGTTATGTTTAATATACATAAAAATTTATCTTTTAATAGATATAATGAAAAAGTTATTAGGAACTTAGATCATAAAAAATATCACGATTGTATTAGTATAAAAAGCACTTTACTTGAAAATGATGCAACTCAATATTCAAAATTTATAAGTAAAAAAATTAGAACATTAGGATATGTAGAAAGACCATGACAACATTAGTAACAATTGGGTGTAGTCATACATCAGGAGCAATGTTAGACGGACGGAACGGAACAAGTTGGAAAAACAAAGCAATGAGTTTCGGTGGATTATTGGCTGAAAAATATGATTTAAGCCATTATAATCTAGGTGTTCCGGGTGGTAGTAACGGCTACATTTACAAGGCTACAATTAATTTTATAAACAACTACATGCACGATTATGACGATTACATTTTTTTAATTGGATGGACCAGCACTATGCGAATGGAGTTGCGGTATCCGGAAAATAGTAAACATGTTCATAAAATGGTTGGTGATTTTTTAGATTTAAAACATGTTCCATATACACTAGGCACAGATCCTAAACTGTTTCACACTAGAGAAGTAAGAGAACTTGTAAAACTTGCTCCTCTAGTTTTGTATGAAAATATGTTAGAAACAGATTGGGCTATGTATGCTTATACGTTACAAGAAATATTTAAGAGTAAAAAAATAAAATATTACATGATGAACACATGCCACGATTTACCAGTGCATGACAAAAATGAAATTTTTGTTAACAACTTAGATACAAGGTTTTATTACAATCCTACAGATTTTGATAGCTCGATGTTATATTATGCATTGAACAAAGGATTTGAAAAAACTGAATGCTGGCATCTTAAGACTGATGGTCATGAAGCATGGGCAGAAAAACTAGATAACCTAATGAGTGAACAAGGTTTGTTTGATAATATAAAACCACCAAAAACAATTTCAAAAGATAATTCAGTAAGAGCAGGTGGAAAATATGTTACATTAGATGATACAAACAATATCCTTAATAAATTTAATTTGAAAGCAAGGATACATTTAGATAGTTTGTATGACAGAATATATCTACAGTTTCCTGATTTAGAGCATGAACATTCAGCAAATGTTAAAATTAATATTATCAATAAAGATTTAGTTAAAAGATTTGGTCCAAGTGCAAAAGTATCTAAACATTATGTAGGATTTTACGAAATGGATGATACATTTATGTTGGAACATTTTAGAAATATGTCTTGACATCTAATAATAATAGTGTATACTAAAAGCATAACAAAGAGGGTAACATGGCAAACACTTGGGTTATAAGCGACACACATTTTAGACATGCAGCAATCTTGACATTCAAAGATTATGCTGGCAAGCCTCCTAGAACGTTTGACAGCGTAGAGCAAATGGACGAATGCATGATGGACAACTGGAATGACATGATCAAACCAGAAGACACTGTGTATCACTTGGGTGATGTGTTATTTGGTGAAAACAAGTTAGACTGGATGCAAGACAACTTTAAGAAGTTGCCAGGCAAAAAGTATCTTATACTTGGCAATCACGACAACCCTAAGTTTATGGCAATGTTCTTCAAACAGATCATGTTGTGGAAAGACATGGATGGGTTGATCCTTAGTCATACTCCTTTGCATCCTAGCACATTGAACGAGTCACACAGATTTGGAGATGGCAAAGTTCTTAATGTGCATGGACACATACACAGCAATCCTTCACCAGAAGGTCCATACAAATGTGTATGTGTTGAGCAAACTGATTACAAACCAGTAAACTTGGATGAGTTGAGAAATGCTTGATGATCACGCAGCAAAGCTATTTGCTAAAAACATAAACATGATGGTGCCATGGTATCTCATGGCATCATACGCTTACTACGAACAAGATGATGCTATATTCTCAGATGGCTTCTTTGACGAAATGGGCAAAACAATGTTGGCTTGTTGGGATGAGATTGAGCACTTCCACAAAGAATATATCACTGTAGGCGATTTGGAAGCAGGAACTTTCCTAGGCGAATATCCAAGTCGTGTAGAAGGTGGGTTAGCAAGTTTGCGTGAAGCATACTTTACAAAAAGTGGAACTGTGCGAAAAACACCCAAATTAACTTGACTTTTAACATCTCATCATATATAGTTACAAAACAACCAGGAGAAACACATGGCGAAGTTTGGTCCGAAAGTATATGCTAGTGATATTATCAATACTAAAAAACATTGGGCAGTAGGCATGACATGGACTGCAACAGGCAGTAAAGGCAACGAGTATTCTATTGAAATGAAAGACAATGGATTCTCATGTGATTGTCCTGCGTTTAAAAAATGTAAGCACATCAAAGCAGTTGAGGAGGGCTTTAATGGCTAAAAACGTAGTAAAACGTAAAAAGACTGTAAGAGCAAAGCGTAGAGGCAGTCCTTGGGAATTGATGCCAACTAAAACTTGGCAAGGTGCTCACTATTTTGTTCACTACGAAATTGAGAGCAAGGATTGGTTAAATGTATGCAAAACATATATTAAAAAGAAATACGACAAGAAGATTGTTGCTGCAATTAACAAGCTACCGGATTGGAAGGTTGGTGGGAAGAGCCATTATGCACTTGCTGCTTATTGTGAAGAACATCACCCGGAATTGATTCCAGGCCATTATGTAGGTAAATTTGATGCATGGGTGCAGAAACTTGCAGAAGAAGGTGCTAAGGTTGTTGAAGAAAAGAAAGCAGAAGAAAAAGCAAAAAAGAATGTATATGTGCCAAGCATACAAGAACGCATTAGAGATCAAGCGAGTGAAACATGTTATGCAATAGAAGAATGGCTTGACGGATTTATTACAGATCCAAAGAATTTTAATCCTAAAGGTTTTGAATTTGTTAAGCATTTTGCAAAATACAAAGTTAGCCAAGCACACGCACGTAAAATTAAAGGTTTTTATGCAGGAGAGTTAGAAGAAGCATATCTTATCCAAAAATTACCAACACCTGGTGAAATTAATCGTTGCAAGGATGAATTCAAAAAAGATCAAATGCAACAACTACGTGAAGGATACAGTCATCTTACAAAATCAGATGCAAAAAAATATTTGGAAGCACTTGAACTACTACATGGTGCTTGTGATGTTGTAATAGATGCTGCGAAAGCTACTCGTAAGCCAAGGAAGAAAATTCCACCAAGCAAAGACAAACTTGTATCAAAAGTCAAATACTGTGAACGTGATGACAAATTGCAGTTGGTTAGTGTTAATCCTGTTGATATGTTAGACAGCACAGAAATATGGGTATACAATATAAAAACACGTAAACTTGGAAAATATGTAGCAGCAGAACATGCTACAATACAAATCAAAGGCACCACACTGTTACACTATGATGAAAAAACCAGTATACAAAAAACACTACGCAAACCTGCCGATACTCTTAAAGAGTTTAAGAAAGCAGGTAAGGTTGCACTACGCAAGTTTATGGATGATATTAAGACTACAGATATCAAACTAAACGGGCGGTTAAATAGTGATACTATTATATTAAAATGTGTAAAATAAATACAGTATGAAAAATATTACACTTGAAGCATTGGAGCGTCAAGTATTGTTTTGGAATCGAGCAGCAATACTGGCGCCCATTTTTTTTACTGGCATGTTGATGGTTACATGGTTTTTTGGGCTGTGTGATTTACAAACATTATTTTTTATTGCCTGCGGACTGTATTTTGGCACAGCAGTGATTTGGTGGTGGTGGACTATGAAAAGCATACACCTATTGGTTAAAACATTGACCAGCACAAGAGAAGGTGTGGTTGAAGTGGCAGCAGAACTCAAAAGTATTCGAGAAGAACTAACCATTGACAACTTCCAAGATAAGTAGTATATTATTATTACAGTGGACTAAGTGTTCGACCCACTATAAATATTCCGCACACTCCAGTAGCCGAGGAGTATAATATGAGTTACTATAGCACGAAAACATACGGGCACAACATTGGATTAAGTGCCTGCTTTAGACAACCAAATGCAGATCATTCACATTGTAGTTTGCTACATGGTTATAGTTTGCAGTTTAAATTTACATTTGCTGCAAATGAATTAGATAATAAAAACTGGGTTGTAGATTTTGGAGGACTAAAACCTTTAAAGGCTTGGTTAGAAGATAATTTTGATCACAAGGTTGTTCTTACTGATACTGATCCTCATCTAAATGATTTTTACGAACTTGAAGAAAAAGGATTGGCTGCACTAACTATTTTAGACGGAGTAGGTGTAGAAAGATTTGCATACCATGCATGGAAAAAAGCAGACAGTCTTGTACGTGAAATGACTGATAATCGTTGTTGGTGTGTTGAAGTAGAATGTGCAGAGCATGGAGCAAACAGTGCAATCTATAAAGCAATGGACTGAACCAAAAGAATTACGCAAAGCTCGCAAACGCAAAGAAAAAGCAGAAAAACTTGCAGTAGCAGAACCTAAAAAAGAAATCATAACTAGTAGTGATAAACGGTATGTAGTTTGTTTAAAACATGGAACAAAGTATAGTGCTGACTATGTTAATAAATTAAAAAACATGGTTGATCGTAATATTACTTTACCTTATGAATTTATTTGCTTTACAGATAATCATACAAAAATAGATCGCAGTATAAGGATAGAACCATTACCAAAATTACAAACACAAGGATGGTGGTATAAACCATACTTTATGAGTGCAGATTTACCTATAGATGGCACAATGCTGTTTTTAGATTTAGATGTTGTTGTATTTAGAAATATTGACGAGCTATTCACATACAAACCAGGTAAATTTTGTATTATTAGAGATTTCAATAGACACTTGAGGCACAACTGGGATAGAATGAACAGCAGTGTGTTTAGGACTAATGTGGGTGAATATGATAGATTATGGCAAGATTTTAAGCGTAATTTAAAAGCACATACTGCAAAAAATAGAGGCGACCAAGATTGGATGTATAGAAGTATAAAAGATCATGAATTTTGGCCTGATGAATGGATAATGAGTTATAAATGGGAAATGCGTGAAAAACGATCATTGACTATTGTAAATGGAAAAAGGAATTTTGCTGAAATAGCAAAGCCTCGAGTGCAACCAAGCACTAAGATTGCAGTGTTTCATGGTGATCCAAATCCTCATAACTGTGAAGATCCATGGGTGAAAGAAAGATGGGTTTAGACTTGACAAACTTAAACAATGAGAGTATAGTATTAATATGCAAGACTTAAAATTTACAACAGCAGGTGACTATTTGAAATCTCAGCAAAAGCGTATTGGCTTTGCTTGCAAATACCTGCATCCAGATCAAACACAGAAGAAAAAAGTTTTAGAAGAACTACAACGTCCACTTACTGAAAAATGCACAACTGTTGCATGGCTAAATAGACAAACAAGAGACGTTGCAGAAGAACGCTTGTGGGACATAATGGTCCACAACGCAGCAGCAGCAAAAAGGTTAGTAGAATATGTGGGAAGCCTTCCTCCAGAACTTCGTATGGTCCGATTGGGTAGCAATCAGCTTCCTTGTGCTACCGAGTCTAGCTGGATGTATTTTTGGTCTAAGCCTGACGTGGTTGCATACTGCGAGAAACACTACGCAAAGGTCGGTGAAGCGGCAAGAGCCCTTGATGTCAGACTTAGTATGCATCCGGGACAGTTTACCGTCCTTGCCAGTGATAACGATGAAATCGTCGAAAGGAGCATAGATGAGTTTGAGTATCACGT
>Ga0255743_10001699_pt1 | contig 18635 bp, 19 predicted proteins | sample 101ome_19_FD_179950 | JGI IMG/M metagenome (GOLD analysis project Ga0255743, IMG submission 179950) | Coastal salt marsh microbial communities from the Groves Creek Marsh, Skidaway Island, Georgia - 101405AT metaG (version 2) | ecosystem: Environmental > Aquatic > Marine > Intertidal zone >... | reverse complement strand
TCTCTAATTCTGTTTGAATATCTACCGCAACAAGGTTTTGTGCTTTTAAAATTTGTCTATAACTTGGGTATCCGGGTGAACCTATTCCAACTCTGTCACCAGCATCAAATAAAGTTGCAAAAGAAAGAATAAAGGCTCCAGAAGATCCAGTTGTTATAACTACTCTTTCAGGGTTTAAATCTAAATTATACCATTCACCATAAAGTTTAGAAATTCTATTTCTTAAATCTGGCAATCCAAGCGATACTGTATAACCAAGATTATTATTTTTTAATTCTTTACTTAAAATATTTTTTGCCAATCTTGGAGCTGGAGTCCCAGGTTGCCCCACTTCCATATGTATAATTTTTCTACCGCTTACTTCTGCTTTTCTTGCTGCTTCCATTACATCCATTACGATGAATGGATCTACATTAGATCTATTCGATTTTTTCATTACTTAATATTTTTGGTTATTTCTTCTTCGCAGAAAACTTTAATTTCTTCTATTGGTTTATCTTTATATTGTTTTTTTTGTGCTATCACACATGCGTTAATAGATTTGTCTTTGCTAAATTGACCATATTTACCTTTAGTGAAATAGAGAGCAATTAAAGCAATTACAATAAATATAAAAATTTTTAAGTTGTTATTCATATTAAGTTTCTGATCTAGCTTTAATTCTTTCGTAAGCTAATCTAGTGTAAATTCCAATATTTAAAAAGGGTTGTGGTGGCAACCAGTTAGGTTTTTTTCTTTCATCTATTATTGATATTTCTTCCGAATGTTGATTTGAAGCCATTAAGGCTATTTGTTCTCCAAATAATGTACCAACGCCAATTCCAGATCCATTATAACATCCAGCCGCATATATATTTTTGTCAATTTTTTCGAATATCTGTGAACTATTACCACTTCTGCAAACAATACCTGACCAACTATTTTCAATAATATCATCTGGTAAATTTGGAAATCTTTTTTTAATTCCTTGTAAATGAATTTTTGATCTTTGATTTAATTTGTATTTATCCATAGAAAAAGGATTTCTTAACTCAGCAGTATTCCTTATTAAAATTCTTCTGTCTTTTGTCATTCGAATTGTTGCACCCATGGGTCTTATTGGTAAAACTCCCCATTCTTTTGGGCTACCTATTTCTTCAAATTCTTCATCGCTTAAAGGTCTTGTCATGCTCGCTGTAAGAGTAATTGGAAAACTATAATTTTTTTTAACCTTTAGTGAACGTAAAAAGCCATTTGTACAAAAGATAATTTTTTTAGTTTTAATGATATTATTTTTAAATTTACATTCGATTGTTTCATTATTTTTTTTCCAACTAATTAATTCTGCATTTTCAATCAATTGAACATTATCTGGTAAAGTATCAATCATTGATCTTACTAGTTTTCCAGGATTTAGAAGAATTCCACCCTTTGTATAAACAGCTATTTTATAAAAATTAGTACCTAGCTTATTTGATAGCTCTGAATTATCTAAAACTTTATTTTCATAACCCAATTCTGACAATAAATTACTGAATGAATTTGCTTTTGTTTCATCTTCAAGTTTTGATGAAGCAAAATACTTTCCACATTCATTCCAATCACAATCAACCTGATATTCTTTAATATATTTTTTTATTGATTTAATTCCTAAATCATAAATTTTTGTTTTTATTTTATAATTTTGAAGATCTTTATTTGATGTAAACCCATCATTAAGTGTCGTATCGACTAAATAACCAGAATTTCTTGCACTACCTCCCTCACCTGCTAATTGAGCATCTACTATTGTTATTTTTTTTGAATTGTCTAATTCGGATAACTTTCTTGCTGCTGATAATCCTGTAAAACCTGAACCAATTATTAAATAATCACAATTTAAATCCTTAGTTAAAGTTTTATAACTTGTTCTCTTTGGAAGATTAGTTAGCCAAACGCAGGTATTATCGTTAATAATGTTCAATATCAAAATTATGTATAGCTTAGATACATAATCAAGAAAAATTTAATTTTATCTTTTAGCTTACTAAAGATTTTTGAGGCTTCATGTCCTCTTTTTTAATACCAGCAACGCTAACAGGTTTTTTCATTGCATCTCTTCTAAAAGGCTCACCAAGTTCCTGGTTCAAAATTACCTCAATAAATGTTGTAATTCCTTGTTTTTGATCCTCACAAGATTGCTTAATAGCAGCTGTAGTTTCTTCCATAGTTTTAACGGTTACACCTTTCAATCCACATGCAGTTGCAACTTTTGCGTAACTTAGTTCTGGATCAAGTTCTGTTCCAACAAAGTTATCATCAAACCATAAAATTGAATTTCTTTTTTCAGCTCCCCATTGATAATTTCTAAAAATTACCATTGTAATTGCTGGCCACTCTTTTCTTGCACAAGAACTCATTTCATTCATAGAAATTCCAAAAGCCCCATCTCCTGCAAAACCAATTACTGGTGTATCAGGGCATCCAATTTTAGCTCCTAAGATTGATGGAAAACCATAGCCACAAGGACCAAATAATCCTGGTGCTAAATATTTTCTTCCTTTTTCAAAAGTAGGATAAGCATTTCCAATTGCACAATTGTTTCCAATATCACTCGAAATGATTGCATCATCAGGTATTCCTGCTTGAATTGCTCTCCATGCTTGTCTAGGGGACATTCTATCGGCATCTCTTTCTCTAGCTTCTTTATTCCATACTGTGCCTGGATCATCATCTTCATGATCTAAACTTGTAAGGGTTTGTAGCCATGCTGATTTTGTTTGATGAATTAAATTTTTTCTTTCTTCTCTATTATTATCTCCAGCATTAGCTGACAGTTTTTCCAATAGTTGTTGTGAAACAAGTTTTGCATCACCACAAATTCCAACTGTTACTTTTTTAGTTAACCCTATTCTATCTGGGTTCATATCTACTTGAATAATTGTTGCATTTTTTGGCCAATAATCAATTCCGTATCCAGGTAAAGTTGAAAATGGATTTAATCTTGTTCCTAAAGCTAAAACAACATCAGCTTTAGATATTAATTCCATTGCAGCTTTTGATCCATTGTATCCTAATGGTCCAGCTGCTAAAGGGTGGCTTCCAGGAAAACTATCATTATGTTGATAGCCATTACAAACTGGAGCATCTAATTTTTCTGCAAGTTTTTTACAATCTTCTATAGCATCGCCAATTACAACACCTGCTCCAGATAAAATAACTGGAAATTTAGCGTCAGATAAAAGTTTTGCTGCTCTATCAATTGCATCTTTTCCTCCACCTTGTCTTTCAAATCTAACTATTGGTGGAAGATCAATATCAATAACTTGTGTCCAATAATCTCTTGGAACATTAATTTGAGCAGGCGCTGAACCTCTAAATGCTTTTTCAATAACTCTATTTAAAACTTCAGCCATTCTTGATGGGTCTCTTACTTCTTCTTGGTAACAAACCATATCTTTAAATAAATTCATTTGTTCTACTTCTTGAAAGCCACCTTGCCCCATTGTTTTGTTTGCAGCCTGTGGTGTTACTAAAAGTAATGGAGTGTGATTCCAATATGCAGTTTTTATTGGTGTTACTAATCCTGTAATCCCTGGTCCATTCTGTGCTATTACCATAGACATTTTTCCAGTGGATCTTGTGTATCCATCCGCAATCAATCCACCGTTAGTTTCATGAGCTACATCCCAGAATGTAATACCTGCAGTTGGAAATAAATCTGAAATTGGCATGAACGCTGAACCAATAATTCCAAATGCATGCTCTATTCCGTGCATTTGAAGTACTTTTACAAATGCTTCTTCTGTTGTCATTTTAGCCATAAAACTAGAACCTCTCTAAAGTAAAATTTAATAATTCGTTTGTTAATTTTCGCGATTAATATATAAGAATTTGCAAATTTCAAACAAACAAATCGACACGATATGGCAACAGATATTATAATTCATGATGAAAAAGACAACGTTGGAGTAGTTGTTATTGAAAAAATAACCCCAAAACAAGACTGCGCTTGCTGGATAATGGAAAACGACAAAACAGTTAACATTCAATCTGCAGATGAAATTCCATTAGGACATAAAATTGCAATGGTTGATCTTAATGAGGGTGACACAATCATTAAATATGGTCACGATATAGGCAAAGTCGTAAAATCAATTAAAAAAGGTGAACATGTTCACGTTCATAATGTAAAAACAAAGAAGTGGTAACAATATGGAAATTCCAAAAAGTTTTTTAGGTTATAAAAGAGAAAACGGCAGAGCCGGAACAAGAAATCACGTAATTATATTACCTGTAGATGACATATCAAATGCATGTGCAGAAGCAGTGGCAAATAATATTAAAGGCACAATTGCACTACCTCATTCCTATGGAAGACTGCAATTTGGTGCTGATTTAGAATTACATTTTAGAACTATGATTGGAACAGCCAAAAATCCGAATGTTGCTGCTGCAATCATTATCGGTATTGAACCTAAATGGACTAAGAGAATAGTTGATGAAGTTGCCAAAACTGGAAAACCAGTTGAAGGATTTAGCATCGAAGGCGCTGGAGATATTGAAACAATCATGAAGGCATCAAAAAAGGCACAAGAATTTTCAATGTGGGCGTCTGAAAAACAAAGAGAAGAATGTCCAATTAGTGATTTATGGATTTCTGTTAAATGTGGAGAGTCTGATACAACATCAGGACTTGCATCAAATCCAACAGTTGGAAATCTAATGGATAAACTTGAGCCACTAGGTGTTCATTTATGTTTTGGTGAAACTTCAGAGCTTACTGGTGCTGAAACAGTTTGTGAAAAAAGAGGAAAAACACCTGAGGCACAAGAAAAATTTAAAAAAACTTGGAATGAATATAACGATTTCATTTTAAAAGAAGCAACAGATGATTTATCTGAAAGTCAACCAACAGCTGGAAATATTGCTGGAGGTTTAACAACTATTGAAGAAAAAGCATTTGGAAACTTTCAAAAAATTGGTTCAAGACAATTCATTGATGTATTAACGCCTGCAGAAGAGCCTCAAAAAGGTCCAGGATTATATTTTATGGATACTTCATCTGCTGCAGCAGAATGTGTAACACTGCAAGCTGCTGGTGGTTTTAATATTCATTTATTCCCAACAGGACAAGGTAATATAATTGGAAATCCTATAGAGCCAGTTGTAAAACTTACTGCAAATCCTTTAACTGCTGTCAGTATGAGAGAACATATTGATTGTGATGTATCAAAAATTCTGTCTAGAGAAATGAATTTGGATCAAGCAGGAGATGAATTGATTAAAGCAACTATCAGAACAGCTAATGGTAGACTTACTTGTGCTGAAGCTTTAGGTCATAGAGAGTTTGTTATGACTAAACTTTACAGAAGTGCTTAAATAAAAATCCTTGACTTTCAAGCAACCGCTAAATTTACTGCCAGGCATCATCCTGGCGTTTATCCTTTATTCTTTTGCAGAAGGGATAAACAACGTCATTGGAAAAGAGATTTTAGGTTACGATAAAAGTCCAATTTCGACTGCAATGATTGCAATCATTTTAGGCTTAATACTTGGAAATATTTTCAATATTAGAAAAGGTTTTTTAATAGGTTTAGATTTTACTCAAAAATATATTTTAAAACTTGGAATAATTTGCTTGGGAATACAATTAAAACCTTTTGAATTTATTAAATTTGGTTCAATTGCAATACCTTTAATAATTGTTTGTATTGTAAGTGTATTAATTGTCATCAAACTTCTTATAAAAAAACTTAAAATTTCACGAGGTATGTCTTACTTAATTGCAATTGGAAGTACTGTATGTGGAACAACTGCAATAATTGCTACAGCGCCAGTAATTAACGCTAAAAAAAGTGAAATTTCATATGCAATAGCAAACATGACAGTATTTGGGGTCCTTGCTATGTTGATTTATCCTTATTTTGCAAATTTCTATTTTGAAGCTGATCCCATGTTTGTAGGCTTATTTTTGGGAACTGCTATTCATGAAACTTCACAGGTTGCAGCCGCAGGCTTAATCTACGATCAACAATTTAATAGTCCAGAAACATTAAATATTTCAACAGTTACAAAACTCATTAGAAATACATTTCTAGTGATTATGATACCTTTGTTTGCTTATCTTTATAACAGAGGTCAAGAACATCAAAAAAATTACTCAATAATTAATATTTTTCCATATTTTGTTTTAGGTTTTATCGCACTAATTATTTTAAGAAATGTTGGGGATGTGTTTTTTCTTCAAACAAATATTTCAGGTAAAGAAATGTGGGTGGAATTCGTAGATTTTGTTAAATCATCTGCAAAAATATTCTTAAGTATGGCGATGGCAGCAGTAGGATTATCAACAAATCTTAAAGATTTAAAATCAATGGGATATAAACCTTTTGTTGTTGGTTTTGTATCACTTCTTACAGTTGGTGTTGTAAGCTTAACTGCAATTGAGTTTTTTAATAATTTAATTTTAAATTAAGAAGCTTTTAATTTTTCTATTCTTCTTTTATTCCAATTAGAAAAACCTCTTCTAATAACAGCTGCACTAACTCCTAAAACTATAGCTAATACAACAGAGGTTAATCCATAAAATGTAGGGAGATCTTTAGAATAATCTAAAATAAATTGTCCAAATGATCCAAGGGAGGTATCAATAATTTTTGTTGCTTCATAAGTTTCTTCTTTTAGGAATGTTTCATAAGCAATTGCTATTCCAATTGCTAATATCAATAGTGCAAGAATTGTTTTAAACTGAGAGCTGTCAATTTTTTCTCCTAGTTTTTGACCGACCTGAACGCCTATTATTGATCCTAAGATTAAAATTGTTATTAAAACTAAATCAATAGTTCCATAATTAAAAGCATGAAGCACTGTTACAATCGCGCTAACAAAAATGGTCACAAACAAAGATGTGCCTGGAATTAATTTTGTTGGCATTCCAATTATGTAAATCATTGCGGGTACTAAAATAAATGCTCCGCCTATACCCATTATTGCTGCTATATACCCAACAATTAATCCAATGATAATTGGGGTAAATGCACTTTCATATACTTTTGATTTTTTAAATCTCATTCTTAAAGGAAGTCCATGTATCCAATAATGTGGATGTAATTTTTTTCTTACTACTATTTTTTTTCTTGCTTTATCTATTTCTGATACTCCTTGGACCAACATAAAAGTACCCAGTATTGCAAGTATATACATATAAGCTAATGAAATAACTTGATCGATTTTTCCAATATCTTTTAAATATGAAAAAGTAAGAATTCCTAAAAGTGTTCCACAAGTTCCTCCAATTACAATCATAAAACCCATTTTGTAATCTAAAGTTCCTTTTAAATAATGTGTGGTTGAACCTGAAACTGATGTACCTAATATATTGCTTGCCTCATTTGGAACTGCATAAGCTGGTGGAATTCCTAAAAAAATTAAAAAAGGTGTCATTAAAAATCCTCCGCCCACACCAAACAAACCAGACAAAACACCTACGAATAAACTTAAAACAAAAATATAAATGATATTAATTTCAACTTGAGCAATCGGAAGAAAATACTCCATTCTTCTTGATATTCCTCTAGGAGATGGATGTCAACTAAATGCTATGTAGAGATTATTAAGAAACAAAAAACGTACTGACAACAATTACAGTCCAGTAAATTCCTAGACCAAAAAACACAAGTGATTTAACGTGGCTAATAAAATAATTAACCGTAGCTGTTTTAATTTTTTTTGTATTTTTTAGAATTAATTGTGTCACAGGCGCCAATTAACACAACTTTATATCTTTGCAAGAAATATTTTTTAAAATTAAAAAATAGTTGCTCCAAAAACTTTAACCTCTTCTCCCTCGTCTCCTAAAACTAATCTACCCAAAAAATCTCCAGAGACCTCTGTGCTTGTCTGTTTGTAGACGATGGTCACGTACTTGCCTCTTCTTAGACATCCAATAGCCTTACATCCTTCCGATAGCGATGAAAGTAGTTTATTGCTAGACCACTGCTTTCCAAGTTCTACTTCGTTTGCTCCATACAACATCTGTGAAGATAAATCCCTGGTAAACCCCCCATAATCCTTGATATTTGATGATTTAACTAGATTTTGCCAAATGGGATCTGCAATACTAATAATCTCGTCGTCTGATTTTTCGACAATACTCATTAATGGTTTAAATTTTTATGATGCTTGCTTCTTTTCTTTATCGTCGACTATGTGGTATACAGGTTTTTTCTCCATACTAAACTTACCACTTTCAGGATCTCTTCTAGATACAGTCAAGCAATGCCAATTTTCATCATCTAATTTCATATGGTCGCCTCTATAGTAGTATCCCGGCCATCTTGTTTCTTCTCTATAAAGAGTGTGTTCTGTAACACATTGAGAAGTAAGAGTTCTGTGTTTTAACTCCCAAGCTCTCATTAATTGATGATAATCCTCTGCAGCAACATGCTCAAGGTCGGTTTGTAGCCAATCAAGTAATTCTAGTCCTTTTTTCAACAAATTATCGTTGGTCATATAATTGTTTGTTATACCACCACAATATTCATCCATTATTTTCTGTAATCTTTGTAGACCTTGGATTGGTGAGATATAACTAGGTGATACTGTTCCACCAGTAATTTCATTTCTATTTACTGTATAATTTTCCATAGGTTTAAAGATTGTATCCTTCAGATTTTGATACTGAGTATCAGAAACCTCTATTCCATTAGCTTTTTTGTCTTGAATATATTTAACAGCAGCTTTTGCAGCTAATCTTCCCTCTGTAAAAGATCCTGAAGAGAATTTATGGGCACTTCCACCAACTGTATCTCCTGCTCCAAACAAACCATCAACAGTGGTCATTCTGTTATAACCCCAGAAATACTCATCAGGAGCTATGTCCTCAGGACCGCTAACCCATGCTCCAGAACATGTTGCGTGAGAACCCATTACGTAAGGCTCAGATGTTGTAAGTTCTGGATTTGTATATTTGGGATCAATATTTTGAGATGCCCAAACTACTGCCTGTCCTACTGTCATTCCTAAGAAATTTTCCCATCCAACTGTCTCCAAGTGTGGGTCTTGGAAAGCTTCTTTTGTTACCATGTGAATAGGTCCACCACCATTAGCTACTTCTTGTATAAATGCATGGTTTCTTAGGCAAGTCGGAACTGGATGATGATCAATATACTCACCTACTAGTTTTTTAGTAGCTTCGTACCATTTCTTCTCATAATTCTCACCGTTTGCATTTTGTGTGTAGGTTTTTAGGTGTAAAAAATAAGCTCCAACTGGTCCATAACCATCTTTAAATCTACATAGTACAATTCTATTCTCCATTTGGGTCATTTTTGCACCAGCAGAAATTGGTAATGCATAAGCAGATCCATTACTCCAAGGCGCATACCATGTTCTTCCCATACCTTCTCCAACCGCTCTTGGTTTGAAAATATGTGAAGCACCTCCTGCAGCAACAATTACTGCTTTTGCTTTAAATACGTGAAAATCACCTGTTCTAACATTAAAGCCTACTGCTCCCGCTATTCGATTTTCATTAGCTTCATCTTTAAGAAGATGAGTAATCATAATTCTATTATAAATTTTATCAGCAGATTTCTTGGCTGCTTCAGCTACAATTGGTTTGTAACTTTCACCGTGGATCATTATTTGCCACTTACCTTCTCTTTGGTATCTTCCATTCTCTTTATTTTTCATCATTGGAAGACCCCACTCATCAAACATGTGAACTGTTGAATCAACGTGACGTGCCATATCGTAACCAAGGTCCTCTCTAACAAGGCCCATTAAATCGTTTCTTGCGTAACGCACATGATCTTCAGGCATATTTTCACCCCATTGCATTCCCATATAGCAATTGATTGCGTACAATCCTTGTGCGACAGCACCACTTCTATCTATGTTTGCCTTTTCAACACAAACAATTTTTAAATCCCTACCCCAGTGTCTAGCCTCAAATGCTGCGCCAGTACCAGCCATACCGCCACCGACAACTAAAACATCACATTCTTCAAAAACAGTTTTATTCTTAGCCATTAATAATAAACTCCTTGTTTAAATGAATCTTTGCTGATTGTTGGCAGCTCTTTCTCAGTATTTAATCCATGTGGTTCGTTATATAAAATTTGTGAATTAATTTCTCCTTGGTTTGGTGTATCTTTCTCAGCAAGTTTAGGAATAAATTCTCCCCAAGGTTTTGTTGTAATAGGTGAAACAAAATTTTTCTCTGTACCATTTCTAAATTTTATTCTCCAAGAAATAGTTCCTTTTTCTTCTTCTCTTCTTACTCTTACGCTATGACCCATTGGTGCAAAATCTGCGTAGCCTCTGACATCGATTGCATGATTAGGACAAGCTTTTACACAAGAATAACATTCCCAACAAAAATTTGGTTCAATATTTTTTGCTCTTCTTATTGTTTCATCTATATGCATTATATCTGAAGGACAAATATCTACACAGTGCCCACATCCATCGCATCTTGTCATGTATACAAAAGTTGACATATTAATTTCTCTCTTTCTGTTTCATATTAATAATGTTTTGGAGCCTCTCTTTTAATTCCAAGGCCAAATTGTTTAGGTGCATCTGCTTCTGGCGGAAGATTGTCCCTTGAACCATCAGCTTCAGCTAAATTCTTTTGAATTGCTGCTCCCGGTTTATAAAACATGTGAGCAAACTTAGACCAATAAACTCCACCGAATAAGATTATATTTGATACCGCAAATAAAACTAAAAATAATGTATCCCAGCCAGCTATTCCTGCGCTTTGAAGATAAGACCAGATCAATCCAAAAGTAGAAGATGCAAGTAAAGCTAAAACAAAAAGATCTGCTGTAATAATTCTAAAAACTGAATGAGCTTCAGCAGAAACATCAACTCTTAAAAACAACCAAAACCAATATCCACCAAGACAAGTCATAATTGCTCCAACATGCCAAATTATAGGCCAAACAGATGGAGTTGTGGAACCGGGTGAACTGTATCCAAAAATCATTACCGCTGAACCAATCCAAAATAATATTGTTCCATACATTCCTAATAAATGAGCAGCTCTTCTTTTGCCCATTCCTAATTCAGATGTCGTTGCAATATCATGAACTACAGTTTTTGTAATTATTGCAGCTCTTTCTCCACTAGTTAGTTCTTTAACAGCATTTTTTTTTGCTTTCTTTGCATTGTTAAAAAAATATTGAACATTTTTTTTATGTATAATGTCTAAAAGAGTTCCAATTACTACAAACGCTACCATTACAATAACAAAAATTTTTAAAGCTAATGGTGAAACAGATGCTGATAGGATTGCAAATGGATTAGTAGTAATCATAGAAATTATCTCCGCTTAATAATAGAGAGTTCTAGTATAGTTAAATAATTTGTGCAACTGCGATATAGAGACTTATATTATCTAATTTTTTAGTCTTTTCTTGTATAATGTTGTTTTGATGCAATTACTGCTCTAACTCCACCCTGTGGATTATCCACATCACCTTTTCTTCTTGGAATCAAATGTATATGACAATGGTTTATAGACTGACCGGCAACTTTGCCCGAATTTGTACCAATATTATAGCCTTCAACAGTTTTATCTTGATTATCAATTTTTTTTTTCATTAAATTAATTAGCTCATTGCAAGCGATTACTTCATCTTTATTCAAATCAAAATAATCTTTGATATGTCTTTTTGGAATTATTAGTGCATGCAACTTTGAGACTGGATAAGAGTCGTATGACGCATAAGCTAAATCGTTTTCAAACTCATATTCTTTTTTTGGTGTTTTACAAAATAAACAAGGATTATTTGGATCTTTCATAATTAATAAAAATATTTTTTCTTTTTAGCTTCTGTTTCAAAAATATTTTTTAATTTCCCATAAACTTTAATGCTTCTTCTCTTCCATTTAAATTGATTAATGGACTTAACAGAAGTTACACTTTTTCCAGATCCAATTAATATTATTTCTTCGAAATTTATTAGATCCTTCAAAAATATATTTTTTTTTATAATTTTAACTTTTTTTTCAAAAAATTTTAAATTTACACCTTTGTAAAATTTATTTAATGGTGAATATATTTTGTTTTTTGAAACAAATATTAAATTTGAGGTACCAGTCTCTAGAATTTTATTATTTACGGATAAACCTATATCCTCTTTTGCAGGATTTAATTTTGATAGATGTTTTAAAATTATTTTATATTTTAAATTTTTAAACTCAGGCTTAAATCTTTTATGATTAATAATGTTTAGAGAAAAATTTGTAGATGTTTTAATTTTTTTTCTAAGGGATATTGAAATTAACTTTTTATCTAGAGCTACTCTAAGAAGATGATCATATTTAGTTTTTTTATCTATATTTTTTTTTATTAAGTTTAAAATATTTTTTTGAGTATTTTTTTTTAATATTTTAAAAACTTTAAGTGATTTGATTAAATTAGTTATATGTGAATTAAAGAATAAAATTTTAGGTGGATTTCCATAAATCCACATTGTTGTGAAAACTCCATTGTTATTCCAAAGATCTTTAAAAGGAACTTCTTTAAGATCTTTTTGCAGATAAGATTTTTTTAATAAGTATTTTACCATTTGTAGTTAAAAAAGATTCTGGATGAAATTGAAATCCATATACATCATCTTTTTGATTTTCAAAAGCCATTGCAACATTAGATTCTTTGGATCTCATGGTTATTTCAAAGTTTTTTGACTTAAATGGCTCTTTTAATTTTAGTGAGTGGTATCTTCCTACTTTAAATTTTTTATATTTGTTAAAAATTGAATTTTTTGAAGTTACTTTTATTTCAGATTGAAAGCCGTGATAAATTTTTTTCTGTTCTATTATTTTAGCTCCTTCACAGTATAGTATTTGTTGAAATCCTAAGCATATACCAACAATTTTTTTTTGACCCTTGTAGTATTTATATATTTTTGATGTTTCTTTATAATCCTTAGGCGATCCTGGGCCTGGAGAAAAAACTATAGTTTTGGATTTTTCTAGAATTCTTTTGTTTATATTAAAATAATCTGAGCAATATACTTTATCAAATATGGAAAATTGATGTACCACATTCCAAGTAAATGAGTCCTGATGATCTATTATATAAATCATTTAAAGAGCTCCAATAATGATTTTGCCTTAATATAATTTTCATTAAATTCTTTTTTAGGTTGGCTATCTAATACAACTCCTGATGCTGCTGAAATTTCAGATACATTTTTATAATTTAAAATGGATCTTATGATTATATTAAATCTCATATCTTTATTAAATTTTATATAACCAAAGCTTCCTGTGAATATATTTCTATCCTCTTTTTCTTGTTGATTTAGAAGTTCAAGTGTTCTTATTTTTGGACAACCAATTACAGAGCCACCAGGCATCATAGATTTAATAATATCTTTAAGATCTAACTTTGGCTTTATTTTACCAACAACACTAGTCACATAGTGATACAAATGTTTGTATTCCTCTACATATTTTTCTTTTAAAATTTGAACAGAACCAGCTTTACAAATTCTTGAAAGGTCGTTTCTTTCCATATCAACAATCATATTGTGTTCTTTAGTTTCCTTAATATTATTTTTAAAATACCTTAGCGCTACCTTTTTGGAGGTATTTTTATTTTTTTTCAAAGTTCCAGCAATTGGTTTTGTAATTATATTATTTCCTTTTTTTGATATTAACGTTTCTGGAGAGCAGCTTACTATTGAGTAATTTTTATCTCTAATCATAAAAGACTCGGGTGCAGCATTTACTTTCATTAAACGCCAAAAAAAGTTAATAGGATTTATTTCAGATTTATTTTTGTACTTAGTACAAATTTTTATTTGATAAGTTTCTCCTTGTCTAATTTTCCTTGAGAACAAATTAAATATTTTTTTATACTTTTTAAAACCAATATTTATTTTAAATGGCGAAAGTATTTTTGTTGGTTTAAATGTCTTTAGAAATTTAGGTTTTGAAATAGATGAAATAATTTTAATATTTTTTCTTATTTTAATTATTGTTTCGGGTTTATAAAATATTCCTTTATAAAAATTTAATTTATTTTGATCTTTTATTTTTAAACCAATTAAATTACATAAAATCTCATATCCAAAGAAACCTATGAAAAGGTCTGTTTCTCTCTTGTATTTCTTGTTATTAAAATAATTGAAAAATTTATTTATATTATTGTTGTTTAAAACAATTTTTTTAGAAAAATCTGTATAGATGTCATATCCATCTTTAACTTTATAAATTATCAAATCTTTATTTGAGTTATAAAGTTGATCTAAATACGGATTAAACTTAAGTTTATATTTTTTGTAATCTTTCAACTGGCTTCTCAACAATTGGTAAATGTATTATTGCTGCAAATATAGAGAGTAAAATTGCCAAATACCATGCGTAATCATATGATCCATATAAATCATGAAACAGACCTCCTAAATATGCCCCAAAAAACGAACCTATCTGGTGGCTTAGAAAAACAATTCCATAAAGAAGGCCCAAGTATTTTGTTCCAAATAAATGTGCAACAATTCCGCTTGTTGCAGGTACAGTTGATAACCATAAAAAACCAAAACTAGCGCCAAATATAAATGCTGAAAAAACACTAGCTGGCATAAATATAAAGAATACGATTGAAAAACCTCTAAGGAGATAGATGGCGCTTAAAATAATTTTTTTACTTATTTTAGTAGACAAGTATCCGCTTAACAATGAACCAAAGATATTAAATAATCCTATTAATGATAGAATAGCGGCTGCGGTCCAATTTTCTAAACCTCTATCAATTACATATTTAGGAACATGCGTTCCAACTAACGTTATATGAAAACCACAGACAAAAAAACCAGATACAAGAAGAACATAACTTTTAGTTTTAAAAGCCTCACTCAACGCTTCTCCAAATGATTGGTTTGATTTATTTTCTCTTGTTTCATTAGCTTTTGGGGATCTAACAAAAAAAGCAGCAACTAACCCTGTTAATAAAAATAAGGCAAAAATAAATAAAGTGTAACTCCACCCATATTCAATTAGTGAGTAGTTTGTAAAAATTGGAGAAATAAAATAACCAAAAGAACCTACTGCTGTTACAATGCTCATTGCAATTGTTCTTGTTGATAATGGAAAATGTTTCCCAACAATTGACATTGGAATACTTATTGCGGTTCCTCCTAATCCAATTCCAATTAAAAGACCCATATGAATTTGAAAAAATACTCCAGTGTTTGGTCCAGAGTACAAAAAGTAAACTCCTAAAGTATAAAATATAAATGCAGAAATGATTGCAATGTGTCCTCCATATCGATCTGCTATTGCTCCAAATATTGGGCCTGTAAGACCCCACATTAACATTTGCGTTCCTATGGCAAAACCAAAAGCAGTATTACTAATATTTAAGCTCTCATTGAAATCTATAAAAAATAATCCAAAAGTTTGTCTTACACCCAAAGAAATAAGAACCACAAAACAAGCTGCAAGAAGCGTTACTATTGCAGTTGATGAATGAAAAAACTTTTCCGATTTCATTTAAGATGCTTTAAAGCTTGCTTTAAATCTAAAATCAAATCATCAGGATCTTCTAAACCAATATGTAATCTGACTAAATGTTCATTTTTTGCAAGATTTAAATATTTTCTAGCTCCAGTCTCTCTAAATTCTTGATGAAGAGCTAAGCTTTCAAAACCACCCCAGCTATATCCATAACCAAACAGTTTTAATGAATTAACAAATTTTCTAACTGAATTAATATTTTTTGCTTTTATTTTTAACCCCATTAATCCTGAAGCACCTTTGTAATATTTTTTCCACATTCTAAAGTTAAAAGAATCTTTTTTGTATGGATAAAGTAATTTAATTTTTTTATTTTTGGATAGAAACTCAGCTACTTTTTTTGCATTTTCTCTATGTTTATCTAATCTTACATCTAAAGTTCTTAAACCTCTTGTAATAAGATATGCATCATCAGGTCCTAATCTTAAGCCTGTTATTCTTTCAGCATCTTTAACTTTTGAAAATACTTTTTTATTAACAGCTAAACTTCCACCCATAACATCCGAGTGACCTGAATAATATTTTGTAGCTGAAACAATCGACATATCAAATCCAAGCTTAATGGGCTTTAAAAAGTATGGTGTTCCCCATGTGTTATCAATAGCTGTATAAATTTTTTTTTTCTTTGCAATTGAAAGTATTTTTCCTAGATCTTGAAAATCAAAAGTATTACTTCCTGGATTTTCTACAAAGATAAGTTTGGTTTTCTTTGTTATGCTTTCTTCTAATGTTTTAAGATTGTGTGGATTATAAAAAATTGTTTTAATATTAAATTCTTTAAGGAAATCTTTAGTTAGAAGTCTAGTTGGACTATAAACAGGATCTGCAACTACTATTTCATCACCAGGTCGCACAACACTAAATATAGCCAAAAATACTGCACCAAAACCTGTTGGTGTTGTGAATACATGATAACTTTCTTCAAGTTTAGTAAGAATTTTTTGTAATATATAAGTTGTTGATGTTCCTTGTCTTCCATAATCATAATGTCCACCTGTAGGATTTTTTTGAGCTTTAGCTTGAGTTTTTCTTATATGCTGCATCGATTTAAAAATAATCGTAGAAGCTCTAACAACGGGTGGATTAACTGACTGATTATGAAAGTCTTTAGCTGTATGTTTTAGAAAAGTTTTAAAAGAACTGCTCATATTTAAATTTGATTATTTTTAGGACAATGCTATATCAACCAAATAAGTCAATAAAATAGTAAAACTAAGGAGAACATGGGATACCCAAAAAAACATAGAGGCCGAAGAAAAATGGGCTCTAAAAAGAGAAGAGCAAGAAAAAAGAACAAGAAAAAATAATCTAATCTTTATTCTTTAATCCATCCACCACCCAAAACTTTATAACCAAAATGGTCTTTGTTGTAAAAAACACATGCCTGTCCTGGTGAAATTCCATTTTCAGATTTAACCAAATCAACCTCTGCCTCATTGTTTTCTTTTAGAGTTACCTTGGCATCTAATAGTTTTCCTGTAGATCTCACTTTTACAAATAATGTTTTATCAAACTCATTTAAGTCACTTAAAATATTAGTATCTCTTAGACTTATTTTGTGCTTTCCAAGATTTTCTTTAGGTCCTACTATTATTTCATTTTTTTCAGAGTCTATTTTAATTACATACAAAGCTTCTTTGTCAGAAACTTTTATTCCTCTTCTTTGACCTATTGTAAAATTGATAATTCCGTCATGTACACCTACAACATCTCCATTTAAGTTTTTGATGTTACCTTTTTGAAAAGAATCTGGTCTGAACTTTTGAATAACTGATGCATAATCTCCATTTGGTACAAAGCAAATATCTTGACTATCTGGTTTATCAGCTACATTAAGTTCAAGTTTTTTTGCAATCTCACGTGTAGTATCTTTTAACATTCCTCCTAGAGGAAATCTTAAATAATTTAATTGTTCTCTTGTTGTATTAAATAAAAAATAACTCTGATCTCTATTCTCATCTATAGCTCTATACATATTTGTTGAATTATTTTCAGTAATACTTTTAACATAATGACCAGTGATCATAGCATCTGCATTTAATTCTTTAGAGACTTCAAATAAATCTCTAAATTTAACTGTTTGGTTACATTGGACACAGGGAATTGGTGTTTCTCCTTTAAGATAACTTTCAACAAAGTTGTCAATTACACCTTGTTTGAACTTGTTTTGATAATATAAAATTTTGTGCTCTATATCTAATTTGTGTGCAACTCTTTTTGCATCCATTATATCTTGACCAGAGCAACATTGTTTGGATGCTGCAACTTCTTTTCCATCATCGTATAATTTTAGGGTTATACCAATTACATTATACCCTTCTTTTTTCATCATTCCTGCAACAGTTGAAGAGTCAACTCCTCCAGACATCGCCACAACAACAGTTGTGTCAGATGGTTTTTTATTTAAACCGATAGAGTTAATTTCAGAATTCATTTAGTGGTATTTATACTTAATTCTAATATAAGTTAAATTAAATGATTTTAGATTTTGAACCAGGTGACAAAGTAATTAATCCAAATAATAAAAATTGGGGAATTGGTCAGGTTCAATCAATAATTAAAGAAAAAGTTACAGTTAATTTTGAAAATGTAGGAAAAAAAGTTATTAACTGTGAAAACATAGAATTAGAAAAAATATACAATAATGAATGATTTAGATATTCAAAAAACTGTAGAAGATTTGATTGAAACTTTTCTTAATGCTGGAAAAGTAGCCTTGGAACTAAGAGAAAAAGGATTAACAAAAGAAATAAAATCAGACAACACGCCAGTAAGTAATGGAGATCTTGAGGTAAATAAAATAGTAACCTCTAAACTTTTAGAACTTACTCCTAAAATACCAATTGTATCTGAAGAAACTTCCCACAACAAATCAGTTAATAATTTAGAAAATTTTTGGTTAGTTGATCCTATTGATGGCACCTATGACTATATCCATAATCTAGAAGAATTTACTATAAACGCAGGTTTAATATTAAATAAAAAACCTGTAGCAGGATTAATTTATGCACCAGCAAAAAATAGAATGTTCTATACATTTGGAAAAAATGAAGCTTTTGAAATTACAGATTCAAAGAAAATAAAATTAGATTGTACCAAAAAAAACAAACAAGGTTTTGTTAAATTTGTTTCTTATTCAA